>Ga0105152_10000336_pt1 | contig 13346 bp, 6 predicted proteins | sample LakBais05cmmetaG_FD_81534 | JGI IMG/M metagenome (GOLD analysis project Ga0105152, IMG submission 81534) | Lake sediment microbial communities from Lake Baikal, Russia to study Microbial Dark Matter (Phase II) - Lake Baikal sediment 0-5 cm | ecosystem: Environmental > Aquatic > Freshwater > Lake...
CGCCTGGTGGAACGGGCGGATGCTTACAAAGCGGATATCACCTACGGCACAAACAGCGAATTCGGCTTCGATTACTTGCGCGATAACCTGACCATGCGACTGGTGGATCGCGTTCAGCGGGGACATCATTATGGCATTGTGGACGAAGTGGACAATATCCTGATTGATGAAGCCCGCACTCCTCTCATTATTTCAGGCCCGGCGCAGGATGAAGCCGAGTGGTACATCAAGACCGCCCAGGTGGTCCGCCAGCTCCGACCTGAAGATTACGATGTTAGTGAAAAAGATAAATCCGTTTCCCTGACCGAACTGGGCGAAGCCCACGTGGAAGATCTACTGGGTACTCCCTTGAAAGACCCGGAACGACCCGAAGATATCACCCCTGAACAAGCTCGCTTGTTGGGTTACCTGGAACAGGCTTTGAGAGCCCAATTCCTGTACCGCCGCAACAAGGATTACCTCGTGCAGGCGGGGCAGGTGGTCATCGTGGATGAGTTCACCGGACGGTTGATGCCCGGCAGGCGCTGGTCTGAAGGTCTTCACCAGGCAGTGGAAGCCAAGGAAGGTGTGAAGGTGGAGCCGGAGAACGTCACTTACGCCACCATCACTCTGCAGAATTATTTCCGTATGTACACCAAGCTGGCTGGCATGAGCGGTACAGCCTGGACGGAAAAGGAAGAGTTCTACAAGATCTACAAGCTGGATATCATTCCCATCCCCACCAATCTTGAGTTTGTTGCCACCCGCCCCGATTCCGAGCTGGTAATGCTGGAAACCAAGGATGAAGAGGGATACAAGTACCAGTATTACTCCCGGCGGGAGGATAAAGACCAAGGCCCCGTGTTTTGGAAACGTAAAGACTACCCGGATATGGTGTACCGCACCGAGGAAGCCAAGCTGCGTGCCATCACCCTGGAGATACTGCGTTATCACGTAATTGGCAGACCGCAACTGGTGGGAACTACTTCGGTGGAACATTCCGAGCGCCTTTCCGACCGGTTGACAGGTGAACCCTTGCGACGCCTGGTTCTAACTACCTTAACCCGTGAAGCCTGGTTGAAAGGCAAACCGGATTCCGTGGGCGAGAAGGAAATCCCAGAGCTGAAATTCCTCAACCAACCCCTGGATAAATTGAACACGGGTGAAATCCGCAACATGGCCAAGTCTCTGGGCATCCAGTCGATGAACCCGGATGACCCGGAGAATGTGAAAAACCTGATCACCATCCTGCGGCTTTCGGAAGAGGGTTCACCGCGATTGGTTAAAGCACTCCAGGGGGGAGTACTTCACCAGGTATTGAACGCCCGCAAGCATGACGAGGAAGCCAGCATCATCGCCCGGGCTGGCGCCTTTGGCACTGTGACCATTGCCACCAATATGGCTGGCCGTGGTGTGGATATCAAGCTGGGGGGCCAACTGCGGGACGATATTATGCAGGATGTCATCCACGTGCTAGCAAGGTCAGGGTTTGATCCTTACGAAAAATCCATCGAAGAAATGCGCCAGATGGTTGTCCAGCTTACTGCTGAACAAATAGGTATCTATGAAGAAGCCATCAAGGCATTTAATGATTACCTGGCAGACATGGAACGGGTGCGACAGCTAGGCGGGCTGCACGTGGTCGGTTCGGAAAGGCATGAAGCCCGACGCATCGATAACCAGCTCCGCGGACGTTCCGCCCGCCAGGGGGACCCAGGTTCTTCACGTTTTTACCTATCCCTGGAAGACGAATTGATGCGCATGTTCGGCGGTCAGCGCGCCGAATCGATGATGAGCGTGTTCAACATCGACCCCTCTGTGCCCATCGAAAGCGGGATCCTGGGCAGGTTAGTGGAACAGTCCCAGGAACGTGTGGAAGGTTACAACTTTGACGTCCGCAAGCACCTCCTCGAATATGATGATGTGCTTAACCAGCAGCGTACTCGGATTTATTCCGAACGTGATCGTGTATTCTCCAAGGAAGACCTGCTGCAGGATGTGATTGACATGCTCCGCACGGAATTGAAGAACCGGGTACCTGAAGGTCTGAAGGATGAGGAAGGACCCTGGAAGCTGTTGGCTTACCTGGAAGAAATTCAGCCCACCATGTATTTCGAACCCGAAAAAACCCTGGTGCCCTCGTATACCTTGACTTTGATCCTTGCGGAAATGAAAAAAGAGCTGGGAAACGCTCCTTCATTGGAAACAGTGAAGAAGGTACTTCTTGATATTGCCAGGGTTGCGTTGGAGACGGAAAAAGAACACCTCATGCGCACTGCAAGGGAACTGATCGAGAAAACCGAGGAAACCTACGATACCCAGCGCAAGGAACGAATCGAATTGGTGGATACCTTCTATGACGGCATCGCCGAACCAGATGAGAATGGTCAGCCTCGCAAAGCCCAGCAATTGCTGGACGAGCTTTCCAACCTGATCCGCATCCCCATCCGTTTGCAAGGCGATTTGCTGCGCACGCTGCCAGAGGGGAACCCGCAAGCCAAGGATGCCATCGAACAGCAAATCGACGCCGCCCTCATCGGTACCACCGTAGCACGCCTGGTGGGTGCCTTCGAACGCCGGCTGGATGAATCCCTGGACTTGAAGCCTGCCGAACTGGCAGTGATGGATTGGACAACTGTCGCCGATATTTTACTTAAATCGGTGGAATCTCATTTCGACCGACGTACAGAACGCTTGCTGGGTTCTGCCAGCATCCCCAATGGAGAGATCGGCAACAACGTCAGCAACCTGGTCAGCCGTTATGCCGATAAAACCTTGACCGACCAGGATCTGCTCCTGATGCTGACCATGATCTCCCGTGGGTTACGGGTGCAAATCGATTCCCGCACGCACCAGCGCGGTTGGCGACGGGTAATCTTGCTGAACTACTTTTTCATGGCAGCCCGCTCCTTGCAAGATGAGCGACCTGAAGATACCACCGAAGCCATCATCAATCACCTGGAAGTAGCCCAAAAGATCCTCCAAGGGTTGTACGGGCGGATGGAATTGGATCGCCTGACCCAAATGGGCGCCACGCTCCCCATCCTCGATCCCCGGTTGAGAGCTCAATTTGAGGGAGTGATGGGAAAAGAGAGAACTCAAGTGCTGGGTACCACTCCGTTGGCGGAAATTGCGGAAAACGAGAAGGCTCCCATCGCCACCGTCCTGGGCTGGCAGATCCAGAACGACATTTATCGCAACATCCTGCTTTCGTCCATTTCCGAATTGTGGGTGGATTACCTCACCCGGATTGAAGCGGTGCGGATTTCCATCAGCATGGAATCGTATGCCCAACGCGACCCGCTGGTGCAGTACAAGAGTAAAGCGACCGATTTGTTTAAAGACCTTTTTAGCGATATCCGCCAGGGAGTGATCAGCCGCATGTTCCTGCTGCAACCGAGAAGAGCGACCCAGGCTCCCCAGGGAGCAGGAGATAGCAGCCGTCAGATCCCCGCGGTTTCCGTTGAAGTTGCACAATCCCAACCGACGGCCGCTGATCGGAAGAAAAAACGTCACCGTCATTGATATGAATCAAAAATCAGACCTGAGAATTCTCAGGTCTGATTTTTTTCCAGGTAGGCAACTGCACGGCCTTCCTCATCATCCATCACAATGTCCAGGTGATGACCCGGGCTGAATTCAGCCACATCGATCAAGCGTAAACAAGCATTCAACTTATTGGGGCCCAATTTTTCATCGAGATGGTTGGGCGTTGCGTAAAAGAAGTCTTTATTGAAACGGGTCTCCCTTTTGCCCAGGGTAACAGCCAGGGGAAAAATTTGGGCTTCCATCAGATCCTGGAAAAAGTGTGTCCCGAGAGAAGGCTCTGGAGCCAACCCCACCCCTTCGCCGGAAAGTTCTACCAAAGCTGCCGAATGATAGATATCCGAATAGCTGATAAAAACCCCCAGTTCCGGGTTCGTGGTACCCCATCGACCCGGACCTACGCAAATGAAGGTTTTATCTGCCAACAGGCCGTTCAAGTGGCTGATCGCCTGGGTGAGCTCGTTGCGTTCCGTCTGGGTCTGCAACGCGTGGTAACCATCTGGCGGGACGAAAATCACATAACGAACTCCATCCACGTACCCCTGGGGGACCATGAAGGAAGTGGCAAAAAGGATATCTTTTTCTTTCAAGTCTTTGGGGATCTTCACGGCATGCCCTTCAGCGATGCGACTTTGAGGCCGACATTGGAGCAGGGTAATTATGGCTTTGGGTTTGGGCGATGATTTAAGGTCAACCGCTGCCGTGAACTCAAGATCAACACCCAGGCGGTAGGTCTCTTCCAGCAGGCGCAGGATCTGGCTCAAGTGGGTGGGAAAGGAAGTTCGGCGCAACAATTCATCAAAGGTGATAGAGAGATGCGGGATATCCGCAGTCATCACCCGGCTGCGCGGAGTAGCAAAGATGCCATCCCTTTCCAGCTGAACAGCATAATTCAGGGGCGGATATTCCGGGTTCAAAACCTCATGGATGGGGAGGGTTTTGAAAACATTTTCCTCTAAATCCAATAAATCGACATATTGCTGGGAGTAATAGCGCATGGCTTCGGGCGAATCATCAGGTTGGAGGAGGGGATGGCTGAGCGCCACCAGGTGGGGATAATCATTGCCCACCCTTTCCACGGCACGTGTGCCAAGACCCCATACCATGCGCGCAAACCCATCTTCGCGCCGGATTTGGGGAGCCCAGCGATAGAAATTCCGACTGAATGCTACCCCGCTGGCAAAGGGGAGGAAATACCTGCCAAACCTTTCGCCTTCAACGGTCTGCAACAGGATGGCCATGCGCTCGTCATAATCCAGTAAGCCCTTGCTGCGTCGGTACAAAAGTGCATCGGGGTTCAAGGTGCTGGCGTATATCCTTTTCATGGCCGAGGTCAGGGCTGCCAGGTTTTCTTCCAAGTTTCCCTGGTTGGGACAAAAATGACTTTCATATTTCCCAGCAAAGGAAGTGCCGAAGTTATCCTCCAGTTGGCTGGAAGAACGAACAATGATGGGTTTGTTTCCGATCTTTATCAAGGTCGCCCGGAGTTCTTCGACAGCTTCGGGAGGGAGACTTCCCCGCATGATATCGGCATGGAGCTCAGGATATTCGGCCCGGATGGCTTCCTCGGATTTGTATTTCTGGTTGTTCCAGTGCATCAACCCGTTCATTGCCATGAACAGATAAAGAAGGTCCGAGCCCACGTAATAAGATTCCGGGATGCAGATGCTTTCGCGTAATTCTTCGCTGCCAAGATCGTTGAGGATGCGGAATGCCAGGAGCAATCCAGCAGATTTACCACCAAACCGACCGGTGCTGATTCGACGTTCATGGATCAGGCGCAGGTCGGAGATAGTGAGCCATTCCTTGGCGAGGTTGATATATGCCAATTGATCGCTGATCAGCCTACGGATCAGCACCACTCTCAATTCACGCAGGCGGTGCTCCACGTATTTGCGATCCTGTTCCGGCATGTTTTCAATTTCTTCCGCCTGGGCAAGCAGGGTGGTCTCGGGGATCAGCTCCAGGTCATAAGCAGCCACGGGAAGGTTCGTTGCAGGAACTTCAGGTCTGGGGTGTTGTACAAGGGCAGCCAGGAGAGCGCTGTCTTCACTCTTCCACAATGGGATGGAATGGATGGAGGGATGTCCCACGAGCACGCCCAATCCCCGGTTCTCATTCACCTGTTTTTCAGTCACTGTCTGCACATCCACGAAAAAGCAGGAGTCACTGTATCGCGTGCAACCCAATTTCTTCAGGCTTTCCTGTATGGCGGATTCGGTGGAGCGGACCAGTTGGAGAAGGGAAGGGTCATCCTGATTGACCAGAACCAGCAGGTTGATCCCTGCCCGGGTTTCCATGGGATTGATGTAGACGGTTTCGTCTGCATGATGTTTGAGCTTTTCAGGTTCATAAGTATAAACAGCACGGATCAATCCATCCACGGCACTCAGATAGCCGGAGATATGTTCAGCCAGTTCAGCCGAGAAACCGCGGCACAAAGCACAATCCCCTTTTTCGAGGGATTTCTGAGCCCGATCCAAGTCGCCAGAATAACGTTTGTTGGCGTATTGGGCCAGAGCCTGTTCTACGAGACGATCGGCTTGAAAAACATCCAATGGCATGGGTCTATTTCCGTTTTTCTATTATAGCCACGAAAAACAAAACAGGGACGTGGTTCAGCCAAGTCCCTGTTGATTCAAATGGATATCAGGATCAGACTACGCCGTAGGCAACCATAGCATTGGCAACTTTAATGAAACCTGCAATGTTCGCACCCATGAGGTAATTGCCGGGTTGACCGTATTCGGTGGCAGCATCGAGGGAGGCTTTGTGGATGCTCTTCATGATGCCGTGCAACCGCTGATCTACTTCAGCGCGATCCCAGCTCAAGCGCAGAGAATTCTGGGACATTTCCAAACCGCTGGTGGCAACACCACCGGCATTGGCGGCTTTGGCAGGTCCGTAGAGGATCTTCTTTTCCAGGTAAACTTCCTGGGCTTCGGGAGTGGAGGGCATATTTGCGCCTTCGGATACCAGGAAGCAGCCCGCATTGATTAAACCCTTGGCGTTTTTCTCGTCAATTTCGTTCTGGGTTGCGGAAGGGAAGGCCAGGTCCACTTTGAGACCCTGTTCGGTGATCACATCCCAGACGCTCTTGCCCTGATAATATTTGGCACCCTTGTGGCTTTCCGTGTATTCGGCGATGCGTCCGCGGCGAATGTTCTTCAGATCCATGACGTAGGCCAATTTCTTTTCATCGATCCCTTCTTCATCGACGATGGTGCCGTCGGAATCAGAGACGGTGATGGCTTTACCACCCAACTGGTTGATCTTTTGAATGGTGTACTGGGCAACGTTACCAGAACCAGAAACTACCGAGCGGGTACCCTTGAAATCTTTCTTCTGGGTGGTCAGCATTTCGCCAGCGAAATAAACAGAACCGTATCCCGTGGCTTCAGGACGAATGAGGGAACCACCATATTCGAGGCCTTTGCCCGTGAGGACGCCGGTATGCTCGTTACGGATTTTCTTGTAATAACCGTACAGGTAACCGATCTCGCGTCCACCCACGCCGATATCACCTGCGGGGACGTCGCAATCCGGTCCAATATGTCGATAAAGTTCGCGCATGAAAGCCTGGCAGAAGCGCATGACTTCCATGTCGGATTTGCCCTTGGGATCAAAATCGCAACCACCTTTGGCGCCACCCATGGGCAGCGTGGTGAGTGAATTCTTGAAGATCTGTTCGAAACCAAGGAACTTGATGATTCCCAAGTTTACCGTGGGGTGAAAACGCAAGCCGCCTTTATACGGTCCGATGGCATTGTTGAATTGAACCCGGAAGCCGCGGTTAACCTGGACTTCACCTTTGTCATCCGTCCAGGGAACCCGGAAGATGATCGTGCGATCGGGTTCGACGATCCGTTCAAAAATTTTGAATTTCACGTATTCCGGGTGCTTTTTGGCGGTTGCCTCAATGGATTTGAGGACTTCCAACACTGCCTGGTGAAACTCTTTTTGCCCCGGGTCCTTCTCCACGACCTTTTTGTAGACATCATTCGCTATCGACATACCTTACACTCCTTTTGGGTTTTGGAATTGAAATGGCATGGTGCAAGATGTACTCACAACGAGGTTCTATCATCCTATTAATCAGATGATTGGACAATGTAGGAATTAGTCTAGCACTGATTTTGTAAACGGGCAATCTCTTTAAACCTTAAAAAATCCATAAGCCCCTCACAAATGAGAACAGTAAATCTTACATCCCAACCCGGTAGTTATGCATTCAGAGATTAATCCTGAATCATCCCATTTTTGCATGCAATGAAGGGGTTGATTGACTGAGGGGGTTTTTCAATATATAATCAACTATCTCTCACAATTGGAGTACAACAACGGTATGGATCAATCCAACCCAAATCTCGAGCCCCAGCCTAAGCCCGAGACTCATCATAACGACGAGCAAAACGATGCAATGGCTTCCCTGTTGGCGCAGGAAGGCGATGGGATAGAATTCCCAAAATCCGGTGAAACCCGTGATGGCGTGATCGCTTCCATCACACCCGGACAGATTCTGGTTTCGGTGGGGAGCAAATCGGAAGGGGTCATCAGCGGCAAGGAATTTGAACTAATTTCAGCCGAAGAATTGGCTACGCTCAAAATTGGGCAAACCATACCCGTTTATGTCATCAACCCTGAAGATTCAAACGGCAACCTGGTGCTTTCTTACGTCCGTGCCCGCGAGGAGAACGAATGGAAAAAGGCAGAAGAATTATTGCATTCCAAGGGCGCATTCCACAGCAAAGTCATTGGGTATAACAAGGGAGGCTTGATTGTTCCCTTGGGAACCTTGCGCGGGTTCATCCCGGCAAGCCAGATCACTCATGCCCGGAGGACTTCCATGGAAGGTGAAACCCCCGAACAGAAATGGAACAAGTTCGTGGGAGAAGAAATTGATGTGTGCGTTATCGAGGTCGACCGAGAAAGACGGCGATTGATCCTTTCCGAACGCCAGGCAAGCGGCGAAACCCGCGAGAGCGTGCGCGAACGCGTGATGGACGAACTCAAGGAAGGTGAAACCCGCACAGGACGTGTGACAAGCCTGGCTGATTTTGGCGCCTTCGTCAACATCGGCGGAGCCGACGGTCTCGTTCACTTGACCGAAATTTCCTGGGAACCCATCAAGCACCCTGGGGATAAGCTGAAGGTCGGGCAAGAAGTGAAGGTCAAGGTCATAAACATTGACCATGAGAAGAAACGCATTGGGCTTTCCATCCGCTTGACTGAAAAAGATCCCTGGGCTGACAAGGTCGCTCATTATCACGTGGGACAATTGGTGGAAGGCAAGATCACCCGCCTCACCAAGTTTGGTGCCTTTGCAAAATTGGAAGACGACGTGGAAGGTTTGATCCACATCTCCGAGATCAGCGAGAAACGCATCGAGCACCCCAAGGAAGCCTTGAAAGAAGGCGAGACAGTCACCCTGCGCGTGATCAAGATCGATCCGGACAACCACCGCATCGGGTTGAGTGTACGCAAAGTGGAATCCATGGCTTATGCCGAACAGGATTGGGAAGCACTGGAGAACATGGTGGGTGGAAAACCGGTTGCTGCACCTGAGGTAAAGGCTGAAGAGAAGAAGGAAATGGCCATCCAGAAAATCGAGCCTGCAACTCCGGTCGAAAATGCCGAACCCGAAAAACCTGCCGAGAAATCAGAACTCGAGAAACCTACCCCTGAGGAACCAAACCCTGAAGCCCCCAAGCCGGAATAGCGGGGCAAGAAAGAAATCAAGCGCACCTTGTGGTGCGCTTTTTTCTACAGAGGAATATGACGTATTGGATTGATGCCCACCAGGATATCGCCTGCAATGTATTGGAATTTGGCAGGAATTTGATCCTATCCGCTTTGGAGACTCGCAAAAGGGAAATCGGAACTCCTTATCCAGCCCTCAACGGAGATGCATTGGTGGGTCTGCCAGAATACCGGCAGAGCCAATTGGCCATGATTTTTTCTACTTTATTCATCGCTCCCATCGAATATCGCAAAGCGGATTGGGAAACCCAGGTATTCGCCAATCCCGATCAGGCAAACAAAATCCACCATCAGCAAATCGATGTTTACCAGCGGTTGGAAGAAGAATATCCACGGGATTTCCAGCGGATCTTCAACCGGGCTGGATTAAAGGAACTCATTTCGCCCTGGCAGAAGCATTTATATAAGCCTTCCCAAACAATGCCCCCCATTGGTTTGGTGACCTTGATGGAAGGAGCGGATAGCATCCGTACTTTGGATGACCTCGATGAATTCTGGGAACTTGGAGTGAGATTCATCGGTCCCACCTGGGCAGGGAACAGGTTTTGTGGCGGAACGCGAGTACCTGGTCCACTGACCAAAGAGGGACGAGCGCTCCTGGCAGGGATGGGCGAAAGAGGGTTTGTACTGGATGTTTCACATATGTCCGAGGAACCCATTTTACAGGCTTTAGACCTGTACACCGGGGATATTGTTGCCACTCATGCAAACTGTAAGGCATTACTGGATCCTGTTCTCTACCAGCGCCACCTAACTGATCAGGCTATCCTCAAGCTGGTCGAAAGAGGAGCTGTGATTGGTGTAGTGCCCTTCAATCGATTTTTGAAAGCGGATTGGAAGGATGGAGATCCAAAATCAGACGTCCCACTGGAAAAATTGATTGATCACATGGATTATATTTGCCAGTTGGTTGGGGATGCCGAGCATGTGGGCATCGGGACGGATTTTGACGGAGGATTCGGAGTGCAATCTGCTCCTGAGGGGATTGACACGGTGGCTGACATCCAAAAATTGGAAGGGCTTCTTTCCAATCGAGGGTATAATCATGAACACATTGAAGCTGTGTTCCATTCGAACTGGCTTCATTTTTTAGAGAAATCACTACCTGCATGAAAACAATTCCATTCAAAGAGAAACCTGTACTAGGTAAAGCAGCTTCCCCCAAAGATGTTGCTGTGACCAATTCGGGAAGGGGGAAATCCTCCGAACCCATTACCATTTTTTCCCCCAGGGTACAAACAGGGTTGATCCTGAGCGTGGTTGGACTCTTCTTTTTTGTCCTGGGTGCCCGACCTAGCTTATTCGGGGAGGATCGCAGCCCGGTAATTGGTTTTGTTCAAATCGCCGTATTTGAGTTAGGGTTGGGGCTTATCTGTTTGGGAGGCTATATCGCTTTAAAAACACTTTCGAAGAACCAGAAAGCCAGTATTCCTTATGAATTCGGAGTGAGGTTTATTGCCACGGGTTTTGCCATATCCATCTTTTGTGGCCTGGCAGACCTCATCGGAATCGGGAGTCACCGCCTTCCCTTGCTTTATTTTGGACCGCTTCAATCTCTTGGGTTGTTACTCGGGCAGGGACTAAGCGCACTTGGTTTGATGATGTTGATCCCATTCAGCAACGGTTCTCAGAACGAGAAGTCCCAGCGGTCTCTTTCCAGCAAATCCAGCTAACTTTTCGCAAATACCTATCATTCTCTATTATTACAATTTAAAGACTATGCTATATTCATAGTCAGGTGGAAATATGCCCAAACCTCAACCGGTCATTAATGAAACATTACCTAATGGGTTAAACGTCAAGCTCAAAGAAATTCATACCGTACCTTTGATCAGCCATTGGGTGTGGTACCGGGTGGGATCGCGTGACGAGGTGAGCGGTAAGACCGGCTTGTCTCATTGGGTGGAACATATGCAGTTCAAAGGAACCAAACGTTTTCCCCTCTCCATCTTGGATAAATCCATTTCCCGCGAGGGTGGTGTTTGGAATGCCTTTACCTTCATGGATTGGACGACCTATTTTGCCACCCTGCCCGCTGAAAAAATTGATTTGATCATGGATTTGGAAGCAGACCGCATCCAAAACAGTCTTTTCAAACCGGAAGAGGTTGAACCGGAGCGGACCGTGGTGATCTCGGAACTGGAAGGGAATGAGAATGATCCTTCCTTTAAGTTGAACAAGGCTGTTCAGCAGGCGGCATTCCGAAGGCATCCTTACCGGGTGGAAACCATCGGAGAATTAAAAGACTTGCAATCCATTACCCGGAATGATTTGTACAACCATTACCGCCGCTACTATGTACCGAACAACGCCGTCTTGACCATGGCCGGGGATTTCAAGGCCAGCGAAATGTTGAAAAAGCTGAAGAAGCTATACGAAAACATTCCTGCAGGAGAGCTGCCCCCACACCCGGCGCAAAGAGAAGATCCTTTATCGAAAGAAGCGCGCCTAGAAGTCCATGGTCCCGGCGAAACCACTTTTATTCAAATCGCTTATCGCTCACCTGAAGCGAACACGGACGACTTCTTTACTTTCACGGTCCTCGATTCCTTGATGACCGGGCCAAACAGTTTGAACATGTTTGGGGGAGGAAATATCTCCAACAAGACCAGCCGGCTTTATCGCAAGCTGGTGAACCGCAGACTCGCCGTGGGAGTGGGAGGGGGGATCCAGGCGACCGTCGATCCCTATTTATACGGAGTATCGATCACTCTTCCCCCCAGGGGGAAGCCGGACCGAGTGATCCGGGCATTCGACCGGGAAATTGATAAAATCCAAAACCACAAGGTAAAGCAGGATGAAATTGACCGTGCGGTGAAACAAGCCAAGGCTCTATTTGCTTATGGTAGCGAAAATATCACCAACCAGGCATTCTGGCTGGGGTTTGCTGAAATGTTTGCGACCTATAGCTGGTTTGTAAATTATGTTGACCGATTACGACAGGTAACCCCTGAAGATGTGCTCCAACTAGCAAGGAAATACTTGAAACGGTCTCAACGGGTTGTGGGGATCTATACTCCCAATGCAGCCAAGGGGAGGTCATGATCAACGCCAAACCGACAAGTTGGAGTTCCCTCCCCGGACCGGAGAATATCTCCCGTGCGGTACTTCCCAATGGGATTGTGGTTCTTTCCCGTTCAAATTTCGCCAGCCCGTCCGTGGTCGTCCAGGGTTACCTGAATAGCGGAAGCCTGTTTGACCCTGAAGAAAAGTTGGGGCTGGCATACTTCACCTCTCAAATGCTTATGCGCGGCACAAGAAGAAAAGGGCTCCAGTCCATTTTCGACCTGCTGGAGTCCTGCGGAGCCAGCCTTGGTTTCAGTGCCACCATGCACACGACCAGCTTTGGGGGTCGCTCGCTGGTGGAAGACCTGCCCACCATGATTCACCTGCTGGCGGAGTGCATCCTGACACCCACATTTCCTTTGATTCAAATGGAATTGATGCGAGCCCAACTGCTGACCGGACTTTCGCTGCGTGCCCAGGATACCGAGGAAATGGCCACCATTACGTTTGATGACATCGTTTTTTCCGGGCATCCCTATCGCCATCCTGAAGATGGCTTCCCCGAGACAGTCAAACGGATCAAACGACCTGATATTGTGAATTTTCACCGGAATGTATATGGACCCAAAGGGATGGTTATCGTTATGGTGGGCGCAGTTGAGGCGCAGAAAGCTGTAGACCTGGTGACGGAAGCCCTGGGTGGCTGGCAAAATCCAAGCCAAAAAGAAAAACCAACCCTTCCCAAAATCAAACCCTTACAAAAAACAGTTCGAAAACACATATCCATTTCTGAGAAAAGTCAAACAGATCTCATCATAGGCACGCTGGGACCCAAACGCTCCGATGGAGAATACCTGTCGGCATCCCTTGGAAATAATGTGTTAGGGCAATTCGGGATGATGGGACGGATCGGCGATATCGTTCGCGAGCAATCAGGATTGGCCTATCATGCCTCCGCAAGTTTGAATGCGGGGATCGATGTGGGCACCTGGGAAGTCTCGGCAGGTGTCAACCCGGTCAACCTTGAAAAAGCTATTGACCTGATCCTGAAAGAG
>Ga0105152_10000337_pt1 | contig 13328 bp, 10 predicted proteins | sample LakBais05cmmetaG_FD_81534 | JGI IMG/M metagenome (GOLD analysis project Ga0105152, IMG submission 81534) | Lake sediment microbial communities from Lake Baikal, Russia to study Microbial Dark Matter (Phase II) - Lake Baikal sediment 0-5 cm | ecosystem: Environmental > Aquatic > Freshwater >...
GTATATAGAAAATAGAAAATTCGCTAAACGCCTTTCCTTTCTTACTTAATACTTTTTACTTTGAACTTTGTCTTTCTCTTCCCTCGTTACGTGTCACGAATTGGTCCGCTTATTTTGTTATTTTCTGACTTTGCCCTTGACGTTGCGGATCTTGACCTCTCCGCTGCCGGCTTCATCGATGGTCACGTCTTTTTCCACGCCGTCGATGACGATGTCGCCCGAACCGTCGTCGATCGTCACCGAACCCGAAATGTTGTAAAGCTCGATCTCCCCGGAGCCGTCTTCCACTGACACGTCGCCGCCGGCCGCCTTCAGTTCGATGTCGCCCGAGCCGTCTTTGATTTCAACCCGGCCTTTGAGGTTGGCCAGTTTCATTTCGCCCGAGCCGTCGTCGATTTTCACCGTGCCTTTGATGCTGGCCATCACGATGTCCCCCGATCCGTCTTCCAAATCCACGCCGCCGTCGACGTCGCGGATGTCGCTGTCCCCGGAACCGTCGTTGACTTGGAGCGCCAACCGGCGCGGCAGGCGGACATCGAGATCGATGCTGGCTTCGCGGCCGCCGTCAAAGAGCGTTTCCACCCAGAACCCCGATTCGATCCTGGCGGTGAGCGCGGCTTCGTTGTTTATTTTTTTCAGCTTCAGAATGACGTGTTCTTTCCTGAATTCAGGCAGTTCGCTGTTGGCGATCACCTTGACGTTAAGAACGGCGATCACCTCGATCTGCGCCAGGCCATCCACTCCCCGCACCTTCAGGTCGCCGGCCCCGCATTCGATGTTGAGGGAATTGCAGTCGGCGGCAGGCAGGGTGAGCGTTTCCCGGCTCTGGGCCGCTTGAACCGAACCCAAGGCGGCCAGCAGCAAGAGGCAAAAAAAAGCGAATTTTTTCATGTTTCCTCCTAAAATGAATATAACGCAGCCGGGGCAAAAAAGTTCCCGTCAGTCTTCAACCGAGGTATGCTTCGCTGTCCAGATCGATCCCAAACTTCAGGCACCGGCGGTTGATTGGGATTTTGAATAAAAGCGGTTGTTTATGATAGAATACCGCCATGCACAAGGAGGTCCAGTCATGGCAAATAAATCGATCTATTGGGGATTGCTGGGAATGATACTTTTATCTCTGCCGGGTGGCAAAGCCCTGGCCGCAGCCGACGCGGCCGGAAAACTCGATATTCCGTATCAGAAGTTCGTTCTGGACAATGGCTTGACACTGATCGTGCACGAGGACCACAAAGCGCCGATCGTAGCGTTCAACGTCTGGTACCACGTCGGCTCCAAAAACGAAAAGCCGGGCCGGACCGGTTTCGCCCACCTTTTCGAGCACCTGATGTTCAACGGCAGTGAAAATTACAACGACGATTACTTCAAGCCCATGCAGAAGATCGGCGCCACCGACCTCAATGGCACGACCAATGAAGACCGGACCAACTATTTCGAGAATGTGCCCGTTCCGGCTTTCGACCTGGCATTGTGGCTGGAATCGGACCGCATGGGCCACCTGAAAGGCGCCATCGATCAGGCCAAGCTCGACGAGCAGCGCGGCGTGGTGCAGAACGAGAAACGCCAATACGACAATGAACCCTACAGTGTCGCCGAGGAACTCATCGCCAAGGCCTGCTTTCCCGCCAGCCATCCCTACTCCTGGACGGTGATCGGCTCCATGGAAGACCTGGCTGCCGCCAAACTTGAAGACGCGCACCAGTGGTTTTCGACCTATTACGGGCCGAACAACGCCGTGATCGTCATTGCCGGTGACATCGACGCCCAGACGGCGCTGGCCAAGGTCAAGCAATACTTCGGCGACATCCCCCCCGGACCGCCTATCGCCAGGCACGAGGCCTGGATCGCCAAGCGCAGCGGCGAGCAGCGCCAGACCGTCGAGGACCGCGTGCCTCAGGTCAGGATCATCAAGATCTGGAACGTGCCACAGGCCCTCACAGTGGAAAACGACCGCCTGCTCCTGGTCGTTCAATTGCTGGGCTCGGGCAAAACCTCACGCCTTTACAAGCGCTTGATCTACGATGACCAGATCGCCACCGACGTGGCCGTTTTCCTGGACAACCGGGAGATCGCTGGACTGTTCACCATCCAGGTCGACGTGAAGCCCGGTGTGGAGACGGCCAAAGTGGAAAAGGCAATTGATGAAGAGTTGCAGAGATTCCTGACCACGGGTCCGGCCCAGAAGGAGCTGGAAAAAGTGCGCATGCAGTTCCTGGCGCGCTTCATCCGCGGCAGCGAACGCATCGGTGGTTTCGGCGGCAAGTCGGACATTCTGGCCCGCAGCCAGGTTTATGGCGGCAGCCCCGGCGCCTACCGCGCTTCTCTGGAAAATATCGCCGCCGCCACTCCGGCCGCCTTGAAAGAAACGGCAATGAAATGGCTGGCCGGCGGCGTCTACACCCTGGAAATCCGGCCTTATCCGGAACTGGCGGTCGGAAAAAGCTCGGTGGACCGCAGTAAAATGCCCGAGCCCGGTCCGGCCCCGCAAGTGCAATTCCCCGACTTCCAACGCTTCACCCTGGACAATGGCCTGAAGGTGATCCTGGCCGAGCGCCATTCCGTTCCCATGGTGCGCCTGAACCTGATCCTGGACGCTGGTTTCGCAACTGACCAGTCGGGAATTCCCGGAACCGCAGAGTTGGCCATGGGCATGATCGACGAGGGTACCGGCCGGCGCACGGCCCTGGAGATCAGCGAGGAACTGGCCCTGCTCGGTGCCAATCTGGGGACCGGATCCGACCTGGACACTTCCTATGTCGTTTTGTCCACGCTCAAAGAGAAGCTGGATGCCGCCCTGGACATCTATGCCGACGTGATCCTCAATCCTCAATTTCCGGAAGCCGATTTCCAAAGACTACAGAAACTGCAGGTCGCCCAGATCCAGCAGGAAAAGAGTTCGCCTTTCACCATGGCCCTGCGCGTGTTTCCCAAATTGCTATACGGCGTCGGTCATGCTTATAGCAATCCTTTTTCGGGCTCCGGCTACGAGGACTCCCTGTCCAAGCTGACCCGAAAGGACCTTGTGTCTTTTTACCAGACCTGGTTCAAGCCGAACCACGCTACCTTGGTTGTGATCGGTGACACGACCGTTGCCGAAATGAAACCAAAACTGGAAAAACTCTTCAAGGGCTGGAACGGCGGCGAGATCCCGCAAAAAAACATCACCGCCGTCGCCCTCAGGACCAAGCCGGCCGTCTACATCATCGACAAGCCCGCTTCGCCGCAATCGATGGTGATCGCCGGTCAACTAGCTCCTTCTTCGGCCGATCCCGAGCGCATCGCCATGGAGACCATGAATTTCATCCTGGGCGGCGACTTCGTTTCGCGCCTGAACATGAACATCCGCGAGGAAAAGCACTGGAGCTACGGCGCCGGCTCCTTTCTCACCGGCGCCCGCGGTCAGCAGCCCTTCATCGCCTACGCCCCGGTGCAGGCCGATAAAACCAAGGAGACCATGGATGAGATCCACAAGGAACTGGAGGGCATGCTGGGCAAAAAACCCATCACCCCCGATGAGTACAGCAATGCCAAAAAGAGCCAGACCCTGCAGTTGCCGGGCCTGTGGGAAACCATGACCGCTGTGGAACAGTCGTTGACCGAGATGGTCCGCTTCGGCCTGAGCGATGATTATTACAAATCGTATCCCCAACGGGTGCTGCAGCTGCAGATCGAAGACCTGAACCGCGCCGCCCGCAAGGTCATTCACCCCGAGAGTGTGCTATGGCTGGTGGTCGGGGACCGGGCCGTGATCGAGCCCAGGATCCGCGAGCTTGGTTTCGGGAATATCTTTGTGATCGACAGCGACGGCAACCTGGTCAAATAACTCCGCTTTTGGCAGGCAGAAACGGATGGCTGCTTGGCCGCGAATCGTGAACCTCAGGCCGGGCAATTGCGTTAATAGGCTGAAAGAGGAGGCAGCATGACTGAAACCAAGAATACAGGGGCGCGGGCGGCGGCGCTGACCGGCGGCATCATTCTCGCCCTGCTGGGCGTGCTGTTTTTACTGAACAATTTTTACCGTTTCCTGGACGCGGAACGGATCTGGCCGCTGCTTTTGCTGATCCCGGTCATCCCCCTGGCCATCAACTGGGTGGAAAAAGGCCGGGAGGCCGTCGGGGCGATCATACCCATCACCATCCTGGTCTTTTACTGCGGCTACTTCCTCTGGCTCACCCACACTCACTGGGTGGGGGCCGGCACGACCTGGCCCAACTATTTGATCGGCCCGGGCCTGGGTTTCTTGTTCCTTTATGCCAGCGAGCGCAAAGGCGGGCTGCTGGTGCCGGCTTTCATTTTGATCGGTTTGGCCGCGGCTTTTTACAGCGCCATTTACGGCAATTCGCTGCTTTTTGGTGCCTTTCTGATCCTGGCCGGAGCGCTGCTGGTGCTGGGCAGCAGAAAGAAAGGTGAAGGGCAATAGGTGATAGGTTCGAGGAAAAAAACAAGGCAAAAGTAAAAAGGAAAAAGTGAAGAAAATAGCAGTCAGTAATTAGTAGTCAGTAGAAAAACAACTATTAAATCTTTTCAACACTTCAACTTTTCAACGCAGCAATTAATTAAAAAAGTGGACAAAAAGATTTTTTTATATTATACCAGAAGCGAGTTATTTGACAGTTTTGACTGAGTCATGCAGAACGGTTGAGAGTCCGGCTCGATGAACCAGTGCCAACCTGCCTTAAAGGAAAGGTGGCAATGCCATTCACCAAGGAGGTGAAGCCATGACGGAAGTTAAATTTTTTGAAGATTTTTATTGCTTTGAATATCAGACCAGCCGCTGCGAACCGCAGCGGGTACACTTTTACCTGTATGCATCCGTCTATGCTTTTTCCCCGGTCGTTGCCAGCGCCTCGACCCATTGGGAATATCCTGCGGAAAAAACCGTCTATTCCAGCGATTTTTTGCCCAGCCGAGTATTTCGTAAATTGAAACTCGAAGCCGAGTGACAAACTACGTGATGTGTTATGCGTAATGCGTGATGAGAAACTGCAATAATTCGGAATATCTAAAAAAATTTCTTGTTCTTACGCATAACGCATAACGGAGTGCATCCAGTTCGTTCACACATAACGGAGTTTTACTCCTTGTCGAGGACCCTGCGTACGATCTGCAGCATTTGCGGCATGGTGTAGGTTTGGCCACGAACTCGCGAACGCCGCTGGCCAGGATGCAAATCAGCCGTTTGCCTTCGGCAGCCCGGGAGTGCGTGCGGAATTTGTTTTCCGGGGAAGGCGGCGGTATAATTGCAGCTGTGGAATGGATCATGATCATCAGGAGGCAGGCATGAAAAAATACGCCGTTTTGTTTTTTTTGGCTTTGTTGCTTTTTTCGATTTCTTGCGCGCCCGGACCCAACCAGCTGAAAAAGACAGCCGACCCTGAAGGCGAAATCGCCGGATTCTGGCTGGGTTTGTGGCACGGCCTGATTGCGCCCATCACCTTCATCGTTTCCCTTTTTAGCGACAAGATCTCTCTTTATGAAGTGCACAACAGCGGCGGCTGGTACAATTTCGGCTTCGTGCTGGGCGCCGGGCTGTTTTTGAGCGGCGGCATTCTCGGCCGCAGGAAAAAGAAATAAAAGCGGCAGAAAATATCAGAATTTCCTAGATGATGTTTTTGGTAGGGGCGATCCTTGTGATCGCCCTTAATAAAGAAAAAAGGGCGGGGGTAAACCCCGCCCCTACAGCCTGCGGCGCAAGAGTATTTTGAACAAGCGGGTTATTTCCTTTTTTTCGACCACGCGTAGAACCAGCAGTGAACCGATGAAGCCGAGCAGCAGCAGTCCTTTGTAAGCAATGGTCAAGCCGCCGTGATAAAAAAAGTAATAATACATTGATCCGGTAGCAAAAATTATGCCTAGAATCTTAAGCACCTTGGCGTATTCGTAGCGGATGGGGTAGAATTTCTGGGCGAAATAGAACAGCCCGGCCGCCATGACCATGTAGCTGGCCAGCGTGGCCAGGGCGGCGCCAACGATGCCCATAGAAGGAATCAGCAGTACGTTGGCTACCACGTTGACCAGCGCTCCGGCACCGGTGACCAGGGGGAAGTATTTGGTCTTTTCAGCGATGTACAGCCCGGCCTGCAGGTTAACGTAGATGCCGTTGAACAAATAGGCCAGCAGAATGATCGGCACCACGACCAGCCCGGGCAGAAAATGCCGTTCGATGAGCGAGCGGCCGGGCAGGATCTCCCAGGCGGCCGCGTTGTCGATGAAAAGGGAAATGACTACCCAGATCAGGCTTGCCGCCAGGACGAACAGGGTCATGATCTTGGCGAATATCTCCCGGGCGTTCTTTTCCCGGGCATTGTTCAAAAAAAACGGCTGCCAGGCGTACTGGAACATGGAAACCACCAGCATCATGAAGATGCCGAGCTTGTAACCGGTCTGGTACAGGCCGAGCGTGTCGGCGTTGGTCATGGCTAGGACCACGGGCCGGTCGATGACCTGCACCATGGTCGCGGCCAGGCTGGCCGGCAGATAGGGCAGGCCGAAACGCAGCATCTTTTGCAGCTGCTGGCTTTCGATTTTAAAGCGCAGCTTTTTAAGGATATCCGGCAGCAGGGCCAGGAACGAAAACGCTGAGGCGATCAGGTTGGCCGCGAAAATGGCCTCGATGCCCAGGTGGAATTTTAAAAAAAACAGCAGGTTCAGCCCCAGGTTGAGCAGGATGTTGGCCAGCCTGATGGCGGCGAATTTTTTCGCTTTCCTTTCCAAACGGAGATCGGCGAAGGGGACCAGCGCCAGCGTGTCCAACAGCAAAATGACAATGACATAATAGCCGAGTTTGCTGTATTTTCCCGGCACTTCCATTAGGCGCAGGAAAGGCAGGCGCAGCAGGAACAGTGCCGCAGTCAGGATCAGGGTCGACATGACGACGAAAAGGTATGCTGTCGAGAAGGTCTGCTTCTTTTGCTCGGGAGCGGCCAGGGAACTGTACTTCATGAAGGCGGCGTCCATGCCGTAGATGTAGACGATGTTCAAGAACGCCAGGTAGGCGTAGATGTTGGTGTAGATGCCCATGTCGCTGCGGGTGATAAAATGGGTGTAAAAAGGGACGAGCAGGAAGCCGAGAAAGCGGCCGATGATGGTGGAGATGCCGTAAACGGCGGTATCCTTGGTCAGTTCCCTGATCTTTTCACGCATGCTTCCTGCTGAGGAATTTTTTTCCCATGCCCGCATTTTACCGCAAATCCGGGCCATTGCAACAGCGGGCTCCTTTTTTTATTGTTGGCGTAAAGCTCCCATGTTTTTGACAAAGCGGAAACAATAAGTTATAAGTGGTTTTTCAGCTAAAAAATCTTCCTGAAATTTCCATTGTGAGATCGGGGATTTTTTTTCATTGGGAGGATAGTATGGATTACGGTTTTTCCAGCAATGTGTTCGATATGGAGCGTATGAAAAAATCGTTGCCACCCAAGGTGCTGCAAAAATTCCTGCGCACCGTAGACCAGAAAAAATCTCTCGATGCCGATGTGGCGGATGCGGTGGCCCGTGAGATCAGGAAGTGGGCCGAGGCCATGGGCGTGACCCATTTCACCCACTGGTTCATGCCGCTGACCGGACTGACCGCCGGCAAGCAGAACACCTTCCTGGAGTGGGAAGGCAACCGGAAGATCGTTTCGCGCTTTTCCGGGCGCGACCTGATCAAGGGCGAACCGGACGCCTCATCTTTTCCGCACGGAGGCATGCGCTCGACCTTTGAAGCCCGCGGCTACACGGCCTGGGACCCGTGCTCACCGGTTTTTGTCATCAAGAACCAGAAAAGTTGCGTTCTGTTCATCCCTTCGGTGTTCTACGGATTCAACGGCTGCGTTCTGGACAAGAAAACGCCGCTGCTGCGTTCGCTGAAGCGCATCAACGATATTTCCCTGAAGATCCTGGCCCGTTTCAACCAGCGGGCCGCCTGGGTCAAGAACATGGTCGGAGTGGAGCAGGAGTTTTTCCTGGTCCGCGAAAGCGATTTCCAGCAGCGGCCGGACCTGAAAACGGCCGGCCGACTGATCTTCGGCGCCCGCCCGCCCCGCGGCCAGCAGATGGGCGACCATTACTTCGGAGCCATACCCGCTCCGGTGCTGCAGTTTTTGGAAGCATTGGAGGAGGAGGCGTTGAAGCTGGGCATTCCGATCAAGACCCGGCACAACGAAGTGGCGCCCAACCAGTTCGAGCTGGCGCCGCTTTACGAGGAGGCGAACATCGCCGCCGACCACAACCAGCTGTTGATGGACCTTCTGCAGGGCATGGCCCGCCAGCACGGCATGGTGTGCCTGTTGCACGAAAAGCCCTTCACCTTTTTCAACGGCAGCGGCAAGCACGTGAATTGGTCGCTGATGGACAGCCGGGGCCGCAATTGCTTCACGCCCGGCGACAGCCGCAACTCGCGGCTGGTATTTTTGAGTTTCCTGACCGGTTTCCTCTGCGGCATGAACCGCCACCACGATCTGCTGCAGACCGTCCTGGCCTCGCCCGGCAACGAACTGCGCCTTGGGGGGCACGAAGCGCCGCCGGCGATCCTTTCGGTCTTCTTGGGTGAGGAATTGCAGGGCATCATCGAGGAGCCTGGGGCTTTCGTTGACGGGAAATTTAGCAAAGCAGAAATGAAGCGTTTCGAGGAATTCGTGCCGCCTATCCTGCACGACATGTCCGACCGCAACCGTACGTCGCCGATCGCTTTTACGGGCAACAAATTCGAGTTCCGCATGCCCGGGGCCTCGGCCTCCCTGGCTTTTCCCATCGCCGTAATCAACCTAATGGTGGCTTCGGGACTGGATGAGGTTCGTGAAACCATCGCGGCCAGCGGTGATGAAAAAGCGGCAATCCAGGCACTGCAGGGCCTTTTGGCCGATCAGGCGGCAATTGTCTTTAACGGTGACAACTACAGCGCGGAGTGGCAGGATGCCGCCCGTCGCCGCGGTTTGTTCGTCCCAACCTCCGTGCCGGAGACCATCCTGCGCCTGCAGGATGAGCGGAACGTGCGCCTGTTCGAAAAATACGCCATCCTGACGAAGCAGGAGATCGAAGCCCGGACGAACATCAAAATCGAAATCTATGTCAAAACCGTGGAAATGGAGCTGCGCGTCGCCCGCTACATGCTGCGCGCTTTCATCATCCCGGCGGCGCTGAAAAACCAGGCCTTGCTTCTGGAAGCGGTGCGCCAATTCCCGCAGGAGATCCTGACCGCGCAGCCATCCCTTCTCGATAACCAGCACGCCTTCATCGCCAAGTTCACCGCAAAGATCAACCGGGCCATGGAATCATTGGCGCAGCTTGACGATGACAATGAAAAACTGAAGGAGGGGGATGATCTGGCCAGGGCTCGTTTTTGCTCAGAAGTCATCCGGCCCCATTTGGCTGAAGCGGCAGTCCTGGTGGAAAAGATCGAAGAGCGGGTGGACCGTGACTTCTGGAAACTCCCCCGGGTGACCGATATCCTTTTCCGCTGAGTCAGGCGCGCTTTTCGTGGGTCGAACCTTCTTTGCCCAACTACTTGCACTCCATCCGGTCTTCACCTAAAATAGGAGCATGAAAAAAGCCATCCCTTCCTTCCTGATCGTCTGGGTCTGCGTATTCTTGCTTCCAGTCGCCCTGGCCGCGGCTAACGACGAAAGCTGCACCGTGATCGCCGTGGGCAAAAAGGCCTCGGCCGACGGCTCGGTGATCCTCTCCCATACCGACGCCGGCCCAGATTCGCGCATCTACGTCGTGCCGGCCGCCAAGCACAAGCCGGGTGAGACGGCCCCTGTTCACTGGGGAATCCAGGACGCCAGCCGGCCCCTGCGTGATGACGGTGAGATTCTGGGTTATATCCCGCAGGCAAGCGAGACCTACGCGTATATCCACTCAGCCTATCCCCATATGAACGAGCACCAGCTGGCCATCGCCGAAAGTACGATCAACCAGCGCCCCGAACTGGCCGTGACCCGCGAGACGGGCAAACAGATCATGACCCTCGAGCAGGCGCAGGTATTCGCTTTGCAGCGCTGTAAAAAAGCGCGTGAGGCCGTCAAGCTTATCGGAGTACTCATGGAGACCTACGGTTTTCTGCCATCCAGCGGCGACGGCGGCGAAGACCTGGTTATCGGCGATCCTGAAGAGGCCTGGGTGCTGGAAATTTTCGGTGTCGGCCCGGGCTGGACAAAGGAAAGCGGCAAGCCGGGTGCTATCTGGGCGGCGCAGCGCCTGGGCGACGACCAGGCCCTGATCATCCCCAACTGGAGCATCATCAAGGAGATCAATCCAGACGACAAGGACAACTTCATGGTCTCGTCAAATTATATGCGGGAAGCGGTCGAGCGAGGTTGGTATCGGCCTGACACAAAACGGACTTTCATCTGGCAGGAAACCTACGCGCCGCTGCCGGTTGAGTTCGCCACCAGCCGTTTCTGGCTTTTTTACAGCACCTTCATGCCCCATTTGGCTGAATGGCCCGATAGAAAGCTTAAGCAAAATCCCATGGACACGATCAATCCATATCACCAAATTGTTGAGCCGCTTTCCCTCTACCCTTTTTCCGCTGCCCCGGAAAAGAAAATATCATTGGCCGACGTAATCGCTTTCCAGCGTTCGGTTTTTGCCGGCACGATCTACGATTTCACCGCCCAACCGCAGTGGCTGGTGACCGACGGCAAGGGCGGCTTCAAGGTCAGCCCCCTGGCCACCCCTTTTCCTGGCAGCGAATTGCGCACCCTGCTCAAGTTGAGCAACCGCCGGCCGGTGGCCCGCCACCGCGGCCATTACGGCATGGTCTGCCAGCTGCGCGCCTGGCTGCCGGATGCCATCGGCGGCGTCTACTGGGTGTACCAGGACAATCCTTACATCAGCCCCTATGTTCCTGTATATGCCGGCTGCAGCGACACGGCGCCGAGCTACCAGACCTACGATCCGGAAAATTACAGCGACGGGTCGGCGCGCTGGACCATCGATTTCGTCGACAACCTCTGCAACCTGCGCTTCCAGGACGCGTCCAGGGAGGTTCTGGCCATGCGCCAGCCCTTTGAAGCCAAGATCTTCGCCGACCAGGAATGGATCGAAAAAGAGGCACTGCGCCTGCATGCCGCCAGCCCGCGCAAAGCCAAGGCCTACCTGACCGCGTACTGCCGCGGCCTGATGGAAAAAGTGCCGCCGCTGTATATTCAGATACGCGATCGCCTGATCACCCTGTTCACCAACAACCGCGAGTGAAAAAATAGGTGGTGGGCACGATCGTTGCACCTTTTCCTGGTTTTGGGCGTCTAATATTATATGGAGGCATTCATGAAATCACGGGGAAAAACTTTTTTCATTTTTGTTATTTTTGCTTTTGCGGTGCTGGCGGCCAAGGAAAAGGGGGCTTTTGAATTCCCGCGCACACCCCAGGGCAAGCGCGCCGCCGCCTATTTCGCCGCTTTCAACGCCGGATCGGACAGCGCCATGCGTGCATTCATGAGTAAAAATTTCAGTTCCGCGACCCTGAAGCGCGATCCCCTGGAACAGCGGTTGGCGCGCTTCCGTGGCTTCAAGCAAAAGGCGCGGACATTGAAGCCTGAAAAACTGCTCCGCGGCCAAGGGGAAACCGTCAGCTTCCTGGTCCGTGACGGGCAAGGGGAGTTGTTGGAATTCACTTTTCAGTTTGAAAAAGGGGAAAACGCAAAAATTGCGTCCATCATGGGAGCCCCGGTCAACCCGGAAGACGTGGCTGATCTAACCGGACCGCCCCTGAGCCGCGAAGAGGTGCTGGCCCGCGTCCGGTCCGCTCTGGATGAGCGGTCGCAGGCCGACCTTTTTTCCGGAGTGATGCTGCTGGCCCAAGACGACCAGGTGGTTCTGCACGAAGCCCGCGGCCTGGCCAGCGTGGAACACCAGGCAACCAACCGCCTGGACACGCGCTTCAATCTGGGTTCGATCAACAAATTGTTCACCCGGGTGGCCATCGGCCAGTTGGCCGAGAAAGGCAAGCTCTCACTGGAAGATAAAATTGAAAAATTCCTGCCTGACTATCCCAATCGCGAAGCAGCGCAGAAGGTCACACTGCGTCATCTTCTGGACATGAGCTCGGGCATCGGCGATTTTTTCGGCGACAAATACCAGCAGATGCCAAAAGACCGGATCCGGACTTTGCCAGATTACCTATCGCTGTTTGCCGCCGAACCGCTGCTTTTTCAACCCGGCAGCAGCCGCCGCTATTCCAACGGCGGCTACATCGTCCTGGGGCTGATCGTGGAAAAAGTGTCCGGACAGAGTTATTTTGATTATGTTCGCGACCATGTTTATATCCCGGCCGGGATGACTGCTACAGGGCACCTGGAGGTCGACATTCCCACAGCCAATGTGGCCAGCGGTTATACCCGCAACTGGGATGAATCCGACCACGAAAAAGAACCGCGGCGCAGCAACATCTACACCCGGCCGGCCCGCGGCAGTTCAGCCGGCGGCGGCTACTCGACCGTCATGGACCTGTTTAAATTCGCCAGGGCTTTGCGAGCGGGCAAACTGCTCGGGCCCCTGGGCATAGAGTGGTTCGCAGGTCCGCAGGCCTATGCAGGCGGCGCGCCCGGAATCAACGGCGAACTGGATATGGATCCGCTGCCTGGCTGGACCGTGGTGGTCCTGGGCAACACCGATCCGCCCGCGGCCAGTTCCCTGGCCCAAAAGATCAGCGTTTTGCTGAGGCATCTGCGCTAAGAAGATCCGTTCTGCCGCAGGGCGGCAAAGCGGAGGTCAATACTGGTCCAGGTGATTGAACTCGGCGTTTTCCAGCCACGTCTGCGGCCGGGACACGAACTGCAGGATATGATCGAGCAGGAATTCGTGGCGTTTTTCCTCTTCAGCGATCAAAAAAAACATTTTCTGGGTCGCGGGGTCGGGATTGGCCCTGGCCTTTTCCATGTAAAAATTGAAGCTCTTGGTTTCAATCTCCCGGGCTTTTTTGTAGAGATCGATCTGGCTGGCCGGCAGATCGGTCCAGTTTTTTTCTTCTCGCAGCAGCTGAAAAATGTTCTTGGACTTGCTCAAAATGGGTGTGGAAAGCAGTTCCGCTTTGGATGAATCCTTGAGTTTTTGCAGGACTTGGAAGTGCTTGGCCTCATCGCCGGCCAGCATGCCCAGAATATTTTTCAGACCGGTGTTGGCTGTCTTGTCAGCCAGGTGCCGGTAGTATTTTTCTCCGTTCTTTTCCATTTCCATGGCCAAATCAAATACATTCATGGCCCCTCCTCATTCCAGTGTATTGTATTGAATTGCCATTTTGCTGTCAACTTCCCAGCCCCAAATTTCGTGACGAGTGACGCGTGCCACGTGACCAGGTGAGAAAAAGACAAAGTAAAAAGGCAAAAGGCAAAAGTAAAAAGTAAAGA
>Ga0105152_10000338_pt1 | contig 13319 bp, 7 predicted proteins | sample LakBais05cmmetaG_FD_81534 | JGI IMG/M metagenome (GOLD analysis project Ga0105152, IMG submission 81534) | Lake sediment microbial communities from Lake Baikal, Russia to study Microbial Dark Matter (Phase II) - Lake Baikal sediment 0-5 cm | ecosystem: Environmental > Aquatic > Freshwater > Lake...
GCCGCCGGCGGCAACTTCCCGAAACAGCGTAAAGTCAGAGTCCTTCACGATGTCCGTCAAGTCTTTTAATTCCATTGCAAAGCGCGTATCGGGGTTGTCCTTCCCGAAACGATCCACAGCGTCCCGGTAGGCCATCCTGGGGAAGGGGGTCTGAAGTGTCAAACCAAGGCAGCTCCGGAAGAGGTGCGCCATGTACCCCTCCATGACGGCGATGATATCGTTTTCATCGATGAACGACATTTCGCAATCCACCTGGGTAAATTCAGGCTGGCGATCCGCCCGCAGGTCTTCGTCGCGGAAGCATTTCACGATCTGGTAATAGCGGTCAAATCCCGATACCATCAGCAGTTGCTTGAAGAGCTGGGGCGATTGCGGCAGCGCATAAAACGCGCCCTGATGCACCCGGCTCGGGACAAGATAATCCCGCGCTCCCTCAGGGGTGCTTTTGGTCAGAAAGGGCGTTTCTATTTCGATGAATCCCTGGCCATGAAAATATTCCCGCGTGGCCGTCGCGGCATGGCTGCGCAGCATGATATTTTTCTGAATCTCCGGGCGCCTGAGGTCCAGATACCGGTATCTCAAACGGACGTTCTCGGAAATCTCTTCCTCCGCATCGAGGACAAACGGCGGCGTCTTTGATTCATTGAGAATTTCCAGCTCATCGATCATCACCTCGACCTCGCCGGTTTTGAGGTCCGGATTCGCCATGCCTTCCGGGCGTTTCCGTACCATCCCCTGGACGGCCAGGACATATTCACTGCGGATGCGATGCGCCTCCTGGTGAACGGCCGGGTTGAGCTCCGGGTTGAAGACGACCTGGACCAAGCCCTCCCGGTCTCTGAAATCAACAAAGATGACGCCGCCATGGTCTCTGCGCCGCTGGACCCAGCCCATCAGGATGACGGTTTTGCCGTCATCGGTCGCCCGCAGCGCGCCGCAGTAATGGGTTCTTTTCTTTACGGTAATGAATTCTGACACTTAATGGTTTACCTCGCTTTGATATGGCTTTCGATGATTGTTTCGATTTCCTTTATGTCGATTGTTTCCTGAGCGCTTGTTCGCATATTCTTCAGCTCCAGCCTGCCCGTTGACAACTCGCGCTCGCCCACGATCAGCGCGTGCCGGCATTGCAGCTTGTCGGCCCGTTTCATCTGGCTTTTCAGGCTTTTGCCGAGATAATCCATTTCCGTGTAAATCCCTTTCATGCGGAGCCGGTTGCACAACCCAAATGCATATTTCTGCGCATCCGGGCCCAGGGCGGCAATAAACAGCTCCGGGTTCTGGTGGAACGATGCCGCTTCCGCCGGGAGCAGGGCGACCAGGCGCTCAAAGCCAACCGCGAATCCAATGCCGGGGATATCCGGTCCGCCGAGATCCCGGACCAGTCCGTCATAACGCCCGCCGCCCGCGATGGCATTCTGCGCCCCCAGAGAGCGAGTCGTCACTTCAAAAGCCGTTTTTGTGTAGTAATCAAGCCCGCGAACCATGAGCGGATTGATAACAAATGACAGGCTGAAAAGATTCAGGCCGGACTGAACCTGCTCAAAATGATCCCGGCAGTGATCGCAGATGTACGCGATGAGACGGGGCGCCTCTTGGATCACCTCGGCGCAACGCTCATTCTTGCAGTCAAAAACACGCAGGGGGTTGGTATGGATTCGCCGCCGGCAGTCATCGCAGAGCTGATCCTCCTTTCCTTTCAGAAAGCCCGTGATGGCTTCCCGGAAGGCGGGGCGGCAGTCAAAGCAGCCCAGTGTATTGATTTCCAGGGCCGGTTCCGACAAGCCGACGCATTTCAGGAAATGAATCAGCATGAGCATGACTTCCGCATCCGTCCTCGGATCTTCAAGTCCCAGCAGTTCCGCATTGATCTGATGAAACTGCCGGAATCGGCCTTTCTGAGGTCGTTCCCGCCGGAACATGGGACCCATCGTATAAAGCCTGGCAACGGGATCAGCGGCATGGAGGCTGTGCTCCAGATAGGCGCGGATGACCGATGCCGTCGCTTCCGGCCGCAGCGTCAGGGATTCTTCGCCCCGGTCGAGAAACGTGTACATTTCTTTCTCAACGATATCTGTTGTTTCACCGATTCCGCGTTTGAACAGGTCTGTTTTTTCGAGAATCGGGATCCGGATTTCCCGGAAACCGAATGCGGTAAAGACCTCGCGGGCCCGGCGTTCAATAAACTGCCACTTGCCCGTGTCTTCCGGCAGGATATCCTTGAATCCTCTGACAGCATTGATGGGTTGCATAAAAAACCTTAAAGACGCTTTCAATAAAACGGCCTTCGCAGCGGAAAAGATGATCTGCAAAGGCTCAGCCTGTCTTTTGACGGCGTGCTGGATAGCACATCGGGCCCTGAAAGGCAATGAAATATTATCGCCGGTCCCTGGCGGAATGGATACGCAGATCACGACCGTCTGTCGAGATGGTTATCGCTCCGTCCTGGTCTGTTCTCATCAGCCGGATATTCCGGGCATCATATCTGTCCAGAACATCGGGATGGGGTAAACGAAAGACATTGTCTTTTCCGCAACTGACAATTGCGACACGGGGACGAATGTTGTCGAGGAACGGCTCCGTACTGGATGTCAAGCCGCCGTGATGGGGAACGAACAGCACGTCGCTTTTGATTTTAACGCCCTGATCGATAAGGCGAGCTTCGGTCGGTTCGGAGATATCCGCCGGCAAAAGGATGCCGACGTCGCCGTAGGTCAGTTCCGTAACAACAGACAGATTATTGGTCTCATCGAAATTATCCATGTCATCAGATTTGCTGACGGGAACAGCGGGATTCAGGATCCGGATATGGACCCCGCCGATCTGGACCGGAAGCGATCCTGCCGAGACCATGCGGCAGGGGACATTCTTTTCCATTATTATCTTTTTAAACATCTGATATGATTCAGCATTAGATTCTTGTCCGTTTGACCAGACTTCTCCGACGTCAAAATTCTCCACGATGAACTTCAATCCGTTCAGATGATCCGGATGGACATGCGTCAGCAGCACAACATCAATGCGGCGGATTTTTTCATGCCATAAGAAGGGCGCCACGACATGTCTGCCGATATCGAAATCATCATTGAAGGAACCGCCGCCGTCAATAAGCATTTTCTTGCCGCCCGGAAAACGGACGAGGGTTGAGCTGCCCTGGCCCACATCGATTGCAGTAATCCGCAGGTCCCGATTCTGTGTCTCTATGAGGTGGCCGTGAAGGGTATAGCCGAACAGGAGAAATATCAGTCCGGCCAGCGCGCCAGTAAGCATCCTGCCCCGCCGCAAGAACGTTTCGCTGCCGGAGGAGGGATCGTGCCGTTTTTTTGTCCAGTGATCCAGCAACGCGAAGAGAATAAACAGCAGCAGGAAATAGGCAATGATTTCAGGCATATTCGGCGTTACAACATAGGTTGAGGCCCAGGAGATAGAGGCAAAATACTCGACCATAAACAGGGAAATTTCGATCAGGATGGCAGACAGTTTGATCATCCAGACCGTCAGGGCCGCCGAAAAGGGTGCCGCCAGAATGATGGTCATGGAGACCGGAAGGGCCATGATTCCCATGATCGGAACAACGACAAGGTTTGCCGGCAGCGTGATCAGAGACATCCTGTTGAAGTAAAAAACAATCAGCGGCAGCGTGCCAAGCGTGGCGCTGATGGATACAATCATGAACAGCGCGATGTCGTATAGACGCCGGTAGATAAATAGCTGTATCCGGGGCTTTCCTTCTATCGGCGGCTTGGGAATCAAGGCATTCAGTTTTGGCGTCATGAAAAGGATGGCGGCCACGGCGGAAAAAGACAACTGAAAGGAAATGTCAAAGAGGGAAGGGGGAGAAACAACGAGAATCAGCAGGGCTGCCAATGCCATGGTATTATAAAGATCCCGCTCTTTTCCCAGAAGGATGGCGACGAGAAACGCCAGTGCCATGATGGCCGCCCGGACGACCGAAATCCCCATCCCTGCGATCAAGGTGAAGATGGCAATGGGAATGAAAGATAGGGCCAGGGAGACCTTCGTGATGTTGAATCTCAGCAGCAGATATTTCGATGTTTTCATGATCATGCGGACGATCAGGATCGAGAAAAACGCGATGATTCCAACATTAAATCCGGAAATGGCGATGATGTGAGAAACGCCGGTCCGGTTGAATTGATCCTGGATCTCCTTCGGGATTTCCTTCTGATCTCCGAGAATCATTGCCTGAATAATTTCGCCGTCCGGTGATCCGGCATTGGTCCGGATGATTGTTTTCAGGTGGCGCCGGAACGTTTCGAGCTGCATGCGCAGCGGATGGCCCTGGTTTTCCCGTAGAATAATGATGCCGGCCGGATTGTTAATGAAACCCTGAACCAGAATCCCCTTGAATCGAAGGTATCTTTCGTAATCAAATCCACCGGGATTATGAAAATTGTGCGGCGTCTTGAGCTTTGTCTTGAAGCGGATGATCTGTCCGTATTTGAATGGCTCGTCCGTCACGCAATTCAGCAGGATTTTGCCGTTCACGGGGATAACAGAGTCATTGATCCGCAGTCGCTGCGAGGAAACGATCAGCTGGGTTTTATCCGGGAAAACCTGAGGGGGCGCCGATATCAGCCCTTCCACAGTTAGTTGATGCGGCCCTGCATGGTGCACGATGTGCGCCGGGTCGGGTTTTTCGTAGAGATACAGATTGACATTCAGGACGGATAAGGCAAACATGACGATCATGGCGGCCGGCATGATCAGATATTTCAGGCCCTTCCATGCGCCGATGAGGGTCGCTATCAGCCCCAGGATCAGGCCGGCAGTCATCCACAAGCGCGGGATTTCAAGGACATAGCCTGAGGAAATCCCTGCCATGACGGCAACCAGGAGGGGCACAAGCGGTCTTTGCATCGTTGAGACGTCTTAATTGGTTGAAATATTTTTACAAAGTATTATATAGCACAGCGCAGGCGAAGATGCCCTTACAAAAAAACAAGATCTCGGGATTCCAGATGGTCCAGGCTGAAAATAAAGATGTCCGCGTTCGCTATTTGATGCTGGCCAGGGTGGCGATTATCACCTTTCTGCTGGGCATTGCCACGTTTGTGGAACTCAAGGGCGAAGAGTTTTTACCGCAAATATCGCTTTATTCGTTCTACATCATCATTATTGCCGCTTATATTCTTTCAGCCGTTTACTACATTACTTTGCATCTCACGCCAAACCTGAAAATCAGTCTCTATTTTCAGGCGACCTGCGATGTGCTCCTGATCACGGGGCTGGTTTACGCCACAGGCGGGATCCAGAGCATTTACGCTGTTTTCTATACCATTGTCATCATCTACTCCGTCATATTCCTGGGCCGCCGGGGTGGATTGATCATCGCCTCGGCGTGCGGCATCCTTTACGGGGGACTACTGGATCTTGAGTATTATAAAGTCCTGATTCCGCATTATGCAACGCTGCAGAATGTATCCTTCAGTGCGGGCTATGTCTTTTCGAGAATCATTATCTACATCTTCTCATTCTACCTGGTGGCGATTCTCGCGAGTTTCGTCGTGGAACAGGAAAAAAAAACGAGGACCCTGCTGGAGGAAAAGGTCACCGCTTTCGATCAGCTCGATCTTCTGCATCGCAGTATTATCGAATCCATCGATACGGGGATTGTGACCGTGGATCTCCAGGGTCGCATCAAATCGTTCAACCGTGGAGCTGAAGAAATCACGGGATATGCGTCAGCGGACGTCGATAATAAAGATATTATTTATTTATTTTCTGAATATGGAGAACTGCGTGAAAAATTGAACCGGAGCGCCGAATCGAACGCCCGTAAAAACCGGGTCGAGATAATGCTCCAAAAGAAATCCGGGGCGTCTCTTGTGCTGGGTTGTTCGATCTCCTTGCTGAAAGACAGTCAGGGAGAAAGGATAGGCGATATCCTTGTATTTCAGGACCTGACCGAGATCAAGGAAATGGAACGTCACCTCGAAACGAACAGACGGCTTGCCTTCGTCGGCGAAATGGCCGCCGGTCTCGCCCATGAAATGAGAAATCCGCTGGCATCGATCAGCGGCTCCATTCAGGTGTTGCGCAAGAGCCTTCAACTGAGTTTATCGGATGAGCGACTGATGCAGATCATTCTGAGGGGCAAGGATCAGTTGGAAAGCTTCATGAAAGATTTCTTGCTGCTCTCCAGGCCGACACCTGGGATTCATGAAGCATTTGACGTCGAGGAGGTCATTGACGGCGTTCTCGACGCTGTCAGGTATGTCCCGGATTGGCGGGATCAGCTCGAAATTGTGAAATCCTCGACCAATCACATGGAAATCTTCGCCAGCAAAACTGAGATCAGGCAGTTGATCTGGAATCTCGTGATGAATGCGATCCAGGCCATGCCCGATGGCGGCAGGGTGACCGTCGCCGCACGTCAGGCGACGATGAAAGAATCGATTCCGGCCCTGGAATTCGAGATCACCGACAATGGGCCGGGGATTGCTGAATCCGATTTAGGCAAGATATATGAACCGTTCTTTACGACAAAGGAAAAGGGAACCGGGCTTGGGCTGGCGATTGTCAACCGGATTGTGGACGGTTACCAGGGGACCATCCTGGTTGACAGCGTGCCTGGTCGCGGCACGACCTTCATTGTCAGATTGCCCAGTAATATTTAAGGGTCTGTAACGGAATAGCTGTTGCGTTAAGGCGCTCAGATTTGGGTCAGATTTGCCTGATCTGATTGAGCAAAACCACAGGAATAGCAGCGCTATTTCGAGGATTTTGCGATTGAGGATCGGGCAAAGATGACCTGAAGCTGAGATGTATAAATGTAATAGTTATTCCGTTACAGACCCTAAAGGAGGTGAAAATGGCAAGCATTCTTGTCCTCGACGATGATAAGGGAATGAGGGAGTTTCTTGAGATCATGCTCAATCGCGAGGGCTACAAGGTAAGCTGCGCGGCCGATGCCGAGAAAGCCCTGAACCTTTGTAAAAAACAGAAATTCGATTTGATTCTCACGGATCTGAAAATGCCCAAAATCGACGGCATCGAATTCCTGAGACTCAGTCGCGATATCTGCCCGGAATCACTTGTTATTCTTATGACAGCCTACGCATCCGGGGAAACCGCCGTATCCGCCATGAAAGAGGGGGCCTATGATTACATCGAAAAGGATTTTGATATCGACGATCTGAAGATCCTGATTCAGCAGGCGTTAACCAAGAAGGGCGTCATGAAGGAAGATGCCCAGTTCATGAGGGAAGTCGAAAGCGCCGTGAGCTTTGGCAGCATGATCGGCAGTAGCAAGGAAATCCTGAAGGTCTATACGCTGATCAACAAGGTGGCCGCAACTGCCGCCAACATATTGATCCTGGGGGAGAGCGGTACGGGCAAGGAGTTGGTGGCGAGGGCCATTCATGAAAACAGCCCCCGTGCCGGGATGCCTTTCATTACGATTAACTGCGGCGGCATTCCGGAAACACTGCTGGAATCCGAGTTGTTCGGCTACATGAAAGGCTCTTTTACGGGCGCCCATATAGACAAGGCGGGCCTCTTCGAAATGGCCGGAGGTGGAACAATATTTCTTGATGAAATCGGTGAGTTGCCGCCTGTTCTTCAAGTAAAACTTCTAAGAGTTGTTCAGGAAAAGACATTCCGGCGGATCGGAGGATCGGCGGATATCAAGGTCGATGTCCGGATTATTTCTGCCACCAACCAGAACCTGGCCGAAAAAGTCAAGGACGGGTCATTCCGCGAAGATCTTTATTATCGTCTCAATGTCATTCCGGTTCATCTTCCCCCCCTGCGGGAGAGGAAGGAAGATATTCCCATCCTGACCAAGCATTTCATTGAAAAATATTCCAGAGAATTCAATAAGGAAATCAGAACGATTTCCCTGTATGCCCTCGAGCTGCTCATGGAATACCAGTTTCCGGGCAATATCCGGGAGCTGGAAAACATCATTGAACGCAGTGTCGCTCTGGAAGCGTCCAACATAATCCTGCCCGAAAATCTCATCCTTTCAAAAGATGCCGGACAACGGAAGAAGTTTAATGATTTTTACATTCCCGAACAGGGCGTTCAACTCAACACAGTCCTGGCAAACTATGAAAGACAGTGGATCACCAATGCCCTCGAAAAATCCAGGGGTTCAAAAACAAAGGCAGCCGAGCTTCTGCATATAACACCGGACTCGTTGCGCTACCGGATTGAAAAACTGGGCTTGGAAGACAAATCGGAGAAATAATTTCTTGACATTACCGCTTCTTGCCTCTATAAGAACCTCCCAAAGGGCAGGTAACCGATATGGAAAATTTAATCGGCATGAGTAGCAAGGCAGTTCAGTTTTTCGCTTTCTTCAGCTTTTTTAGCGGGGTCTGCCTGCCGCGCTCATGATTGTGCATGAGACATAGGCCGTGGGCAGACCTCTTAACTGCCCACGGCTTTTTTTTGTTTTACAGGCCGTGGAAAACATTCCATGGCCTTTTTTATTGATATATAGGAGGAAGGAAAAATGAAGCGAATTCTCAAATGGCTGGTTATTTTGACGGTTATCGCGGGTGTCGCCCTGCCGGGGCAGGCAACACGCGCGGAGGCCGCTACGATCAAAGTCGGGGCGGCGATCAATCTGACCGGTCCGGCATCCACATGGGGTCAGTATCACGCCAAGGGACAACAGGATTATTTCCGCTATGTCAATGAAGTCAAGGGCGGCGTCGCCGGCCGGCCCATCGAAATGATTCTCGTGGACACGGGCTACAAGGTTACCGATGCGGTTGCCGCAGTGCGGAAGTTTGCCGTTCTGGACAAGGTGGACATGATTGCCACCTGGAGCGCCGGAGAGGGCCTTGCGGCCAAACCCATTATTCAGCAGTACAAGATTCCGGCCATCAATTACTCGACCAGCTGGGAGATTCTCGAGGCGCCCATTGGCTACATGTACCTGCCGTTCGGCAGCTACCGCATGGACTGCTATGCGGTCATTGACTATATTCTCACCATTCACAAGGGAAAAGAACGCCCGAAAATCGGTCTTCTGACCTACAACAACGCCTATGGGCGCTCCATCCATCAGCCGACGCGGGAGTACGCCGCCGGCAAGCAGGTGGATATCGTCGCCATTGAGGAATTTCCGCCCAAAACGGTGGACCTGTCGACGGAACTCCTGCGCCTGAAACAGAAGGGCGCAGAATATATCTTCATGCAGATGCTGCCGTCAGCCATCATCACGGCTTTCAAGGGCGCCGACCGGATCAGCTACAACCCGCAGTTTCTCGGGACATGGACATCCACGGATCCGGACTTCTTCAAAATGGGCGCGGGACTTATCCGTGACCGCCTGAAAATGCAGTTTCCCGGCGGGCTGCCCTCCGACAAGACAGCCGGCATGAAACTCATGGAAGCCCTTTACAAGCGCTACCGGACAGTTGACCGGTTTGACGCTGCCTACTGGGAAGGCGTCGTGGTCGGCATGATCATGGAGCGGGCGTTTATACGCGCTAACGAAGCCTCAAAGCAGATCAACCCGGACACGATCAACCAGGCGATGGAATCATTCCGCAACGAAAAGTTCGATGGTCTCGTTCCGGACATCACTTACACGATAACAGATCATGGCGCCTCTTTCAAGGCGAGGATGGTTCAGGTCCGTGAGGATGGTACGTATGTTCCCCTGACGAACTTTTATACGCCCGGCAAGGAAAAAATCAAGCTCATCAAGCAAGGAATATGAAATCATTACGCGGCCAGTTAGGGATCTTTCGTAACCGGAGCCGGGAGGATGCCGTCGCCGATCTGGAGGTGACGGGCCTGACCCTGCATTTCGGTGGCGTCAAAGCCCTCAATCAGGTTGATCTGACGGTCAATACCGGCGAACTGGTGGCCATCATCGGGCCGAACGGAGCGGGCAAGACCAGCCTGCTGAACTGCCTGACCGGGTTTTACCGGCCGCAGGCGGGGCATATCCGCTTTAACGGCAGGGATATTACGCATCTGCCTCCGCATGCGCTCGTCGAACTCGGCATCGGTCGGACATTTCAGAATATTGAATTATTCCCCGGAATGACCGTATTATCCAACATGCTGCTGGCGCGCCATATCCATTGTCACTACCGCCTTGGGTGGGCGGCGTTCTTTTCTCCTTCGGTCCGCAAAGAGGAAATCCGCCATCGCGAGATTCTCGAGGAGGTGATCGATTTTCTCGAAATGCAAGCCATCCGGAAAAAGAATGTGGGATCTCTCCCCTATGGTCTTATGAAGCGCGTGGAGCTCGGACGCGCGCTGGCGCTGGAGCCGAAACTGCTTGTGCTGGACGAACCCTTTGCCGGAATGAACCTTGAAGAGAAGGAAGACATGGTTCGATTCCTTGTCGAATTGAACGAATCCTGGGGGCAGACCATGATCCTCGTGGAACACGACATGTCTATCGTCATGAGTATTTCACAACGTATCATGGTCCTGAATTTCGGGGAAAAACTCGCTGAGGGAGCCCCGGAAGACGTCAGCAGCCACCCGGAGGTCATCAAGGCCTACCTGGGCGATTCGGAAACCATTTAGAAAAGTCGGATATGACAGCAGAGATCACCGAAAAAACACTGCCTCAGGTTCTGGCCCTTCAGGCCGAACGCCTCGGTTCCGGCGCGATCGCCATCCGTGAAAAGGCCCTGGGAATCTGGCAAACCTACTCCTGGACAGACTATTTTCAATACATGACGCAGGTCGGCGCCGGATTGCTTGCGCTGGGTCTCAGGCGCGGCGAATGCGTCGGGATCATTGCCAACAATCATCCCGAATGGCTGTTTTGCGAACTGGGCGCACAGTCTGTGGGCGCGGTGAGCCTGAATCTGTTTACCTCCTCGGTCACGGAAGAGCTCTGCCTGTCGCTGAACCGGGTTCAGGCCGCCTGTGTAGTCGTGCAGGACCAGGAACAAGTGGACAAGCTTCTGGACGTCAGGCATAAGCTGCCCCATGTCCGCCGCGTTGTTTATATCGACCCCACCTGCATGAGAACTTACGCGGACAACCCCTGGCTCCTGAGTTTCCAGGAGCTGGTCCGCATGGGAGAGGTTTTCGACCGGGAATATCCGGATCGTTTTGCCGCCGAACTGCGCCGGGGCGGACGGGATGACTGCGCGCTCATGATCCTGACTTCCGGGACGACAGGAATGCCGAAGCTGGCCATGCTGTCTCATCGCAACCTGACGGCCATCGCGGCCGGCTGGGTCGAGGCCATGAAGATCATGCCGGGTGAAAACTGGATTTCCATGTCGCCGCCGGCCTGGATTGTCGACCAGATGTGGGGTGTGGGCGTTGCGCTCGCCGGGGGCATGACCATGAATTTTCCGGAAACCCAGGAAACCGTCCTTGAGGATTTCCGCGAAATCGGCCCGTCGCTTCTGATCAGTGCGTCGCGGTTCTGGGAAGAACTCGCTTCCCGGATCAGGGTGAAGATGTCCGACGCCGGCCTGGTCAAACGAAAATGCTTCGAGTGGGCCGAAAAGATCGGGAAACGGGTTGCCGAGCACGCATCCCGAAACAACTCAATTCCATCGTATCTGAATATTCTGCAACGCCTGGCCGCAGGGACTGTTTATCGTCCCCTGCTGGATCGCATCGGCTGTGCGAACCTGCGCAGCGCCTTTACAGGCGGGCATCCCATCAGTCCCGATGTCATCGGGTTCTTTCGGACCATCGGTCTGAACCTCAAGCAGTGCTACGGCCTGACAGAGGCGGGCGGTATTTTTCAGGTTCAACCGGATGACCAGATCAAGCTCGAGACGGTTGGAAAACCCATCCCGGGCGTTCAGGTTCGCCTTTCTGAAGATCAGGAGGTCCTTGTTCGCAGTGAAGCGGTGTTCAGCGGGTATTATCAGGATTTCAAGGCAACGGAGGCCGCCTTTCAGGAGGGATGGCTCAGAACCGGCGACGCCGGGTACATCGACGGGGACGGCCACCTGCTCATCATTGGCCGCAAAGAGGAGATCATCCGCAACAAGGGCGGCGATGCCTTTTCACCTGATTTTATTGAAACCAGATTGAAATTCAGTCCTTACATCCAGGAAGCCGTCGTTTTCGGGGAAGGGCGGCCCTATATCACGCTCATGGTTAATATCGATTTCGGCAATGTTGGGGTCTGGGCGGAGGAACGCATGATCCCCTATACCACCTACATGGATCTTTCCCAGCAGCCGGATGTGGTGGAGCTGATTCTGGGAGAAATCAGAAAGGTCAACGAGCAGTTGCCCGCTGTGATGAAGATCAGGAAATTCTTCCTGCTCTATAAGCTCCTGGACGCCGACGACGAGGAGCTGACCCGGACCGGCAAGGTACGCCGGCGTTTCGTCTATGGACTTTACCTCAAGCTCATTGAATCCATGTACCGGGGTCAGGTGGAAGTGGATGTGAAGGCAAAGGTTCAGTACCGGGACGGTCAGATCGGCAAAGTGGAAACCAGAGTAAAAATCATATCGTTGTAAGGAGAACCCTGTCATGGATTTTTTTATTCAGCTGCTCGTCAACGGTCTCAGTATAGGCTTTTTATACGGACTCTCGGCGATGGGCTTTGTCATGATTTTCAAATCCTCCAGTGTCCTGAATTTTGCTCACGGGGAATTGCTGGCCTTCGGGGCTTTTCTCTTTCTGGCGCTGATCACGTGGGCGCAACTGCCGCTGCCGGTGGCCTTCCTGGCGACCCTGATCGGCTGTTTCGCCCTGGGATTCCTGGTCGAGCGCGTTTTCCTGCGACCCCTGATCGGGGAGCCGCTGATCTTCGTGATCATGCTCACTGTGGGACTGGCGGCCATGTTCAAGGGTTTGCTGTTGTTTGTGTGGGGAGGGAATCTACATACCTTTCCCGACTTTCTACCGGAATCGCTGGGCATCGACTGGGGAATCGTCCATGTCGCGCCTGTTTACGTTGCCGCCCTGATGATCGGTCTGGTGTTTCTGTCGCTCTTTGGCCTGTTCTTCAAATATTCCTCACAGGGGATTTATATGCGGTCCGTGGCGGATAACCAGAGGGCGGCCCTCTCTCTGGGCGTGCACGTCAAACGCGTCTTCGCGCTTTCCTGGGCGATTGCCGCCCTCGTAGCCGGCATGAGCGGCATCGTGCTGGGCATTATCAACGGGATCAATGTCCATGACCTGAGCGCAATCGGACTTAAGGTTTTTCCCGTGGTCATCCTGGGCGGCCTGGACAGCATCGGTGGCGCCATCATCGGCGGTCTGATTATCGGCCTGCTCGAAACGTTCACAGGGGGCTATCTGTCGCCCGCGCTGCGCGATGTGGTGCCTTATATCGTGCTTGTCGTTATCCTGCTGGTCAAGCCTTATGGCCTCTTCGGTCTGAAGGA
>Ga0105152_10000342_pt1 | contig 13269 bp, 11 predicted proteins | sample LakBais05cmmetaG_FD_81534 | JGI IMG/M metagenome (GOLD analysis project Ga0105152, IMG submission 81534) | Lake sediment microbial communities from Lake Baikal, Russia to study Microbial Dark Matter (Phase II) - Lake Baikal sediment 0-5 cm | ecosystem: Environmental > Aquatic > Freshwater >...
AGCCCCTTATGAAATATGAGTGGTTTATTGGTCTGAGATATCTCAAAGCCAAAAGGAAACAGACCTTTATTTCTATCGTCACGATCATCTCCATCGTCGGGGTCATGGTGGGAGTGATGACCTTGATCGTTGTGTTGGCCGTGATGAGCGGTTTTGAAAAGACCCTCAAGGAAAAAATCTTGGGCACTCAAGCTCACCTTGTCCTCCTCAAGGCCAGTCAAGAAGGTATGGATCATTATGAGGAGGTGGCGAAGAAGGTTCAAGAGGTCAAGGGCGTGGTCTACGCCGCCCCATTCATCTTCAACCAGGTGATGCTCTCTTCCGAGTCTAATGTCTCTGGGGTGGTGATCAAGGGCATCGACCCGGACCGAGTGGGAAAAGTAACCGAATTGGCCCACAATATGAAAGCCGGCCGCCTCCAGGGCCTCAAAGAAGGGGGAGAAAGTGATTCTACAGGCATCATCCTCGGAGTGGAATTGGCCAAGCATCTCGGCGTCTCACTCAACGATGCGATCCAGGTGATCTCGCCTCTGGGCACCATGACGCCCATGGGAATGATGCCCAAGATGAAGCGTTTTCGTGTCGTGGGTATCTTTTACTCGGGAATGTATGAATATGATAACACCATGGCCTATGTCTCTCTCGAAAGTGCTCAGAAGTTTTTCAGCATGGGAGCCCGTGTCACAGGGATTGAGATCAAAACCAACGATATCTATAAAGTGAAAGAGATCGGGAAAGAGATCCGCCAAAGGATGGGATTTCCCTTCTGGACGAAAGACTGGATGGAGATGAACAGAAACCTCTTCTCCGCCCTGAAGCTGGAAAAGATCGCCATGTTTATCATCCTCGTCTTGATCGTTTTGGTGGCCGCCTTCAACATCATCTCCACACTCATCATGGTGGTGATGGAGAAGCATAAGGATATTGCCATTCTCAAATCAATGGGCGCACCCTCCAAGGGGATCTTAAAAATCTTCGTCATCGAGGGAGGGGTGATCGGTGTGGTGGGAACGGTCTTTGGAACGATTCTTGGCCTTGGGGCTGCTTTCAATTTGGAGAAAATCACAGGGTTCGTTGAAAACCTATTTGGATTCAAAGTTCTGGCGAGCGATGTCTATTATATTGATAAACTCCCTTCCCAGGTAAACCCTCTCGATATTGCATTGATCGTGATGACGGCCATCCTCATCAGTCTTTTGGCCACCCTTTATCCCTCCTGGAGGGCATCGAAACTCGACCCCGCCGAGGCATTGCGATATGAATAGGGAGAAGATTTCTTTTAAAAAAAAAGCCCAGCAAGCCCTCTCCCGGGGGGAATGGAGGAAGGCGCTCGAATGTTTTCAAAATCATTGTGCACAGGAACCAGAGGATTTTCGATCCCAGTTGAAGGTGGCTGAATTGCTAGAGCGTTTGGGTCAAAAGAAAGAGGCCGTCCAAATGTATCGAAAAGTGGCCGAGGCCTATGCCCAGGATGGCTTTCTGCTCCAAGCCATTTCCATCAATAAAATGATCTTAAGGATTGATCCATCCTCTCAGGATGTCAATCATCGGCTGGCACAACTCTATGCAGAAAAAACCAGAGAGATGAAACCCATTCGTCCATTTCCGCATATCCCCCTCTTCTCTGAACTCAACGAACAGGAGCTTCAATCATTGCTCTCCCATATCCAAAGCAAAACCTTTCTGAAGGACTCTTGTATCTGTCGAGAGGGAGAAGGAGGAGATTCCCTCTTTGTCGTTAGTCGGGGAGAGGTGGCGATTATCAGGCAAACGCCAACAGGGAGGGAGGTGTGGGTCCGCAACCTTAGAGATGGGGATTTCTTCGGGGAGTTTGGTTTCTTTATAGACCAAAAAAGACATGCCACGGTCAAGGCGATGACGGAATGTGAGATCTTTGAGATCTCCAGAAATGAACTCAATGAGATGATCAGGGTTCACCCCAGATTGGATGAGGTGCTCCAGAATCTTTTTAAAGAACGAATTTTAGACAACTTCCTCGCCCTTTCCCCTCTGTTCTCATCCCTCACCTCCCAGGAGAGAGGAGAGGTCATCAAACGGTTCCATCTTCGTAAGATCCCGGAAGGAACGATTCTCTTCAAAGGAGGGGACCCTCCCGCCTCCCTCTATATGGTGAGAAGTGGGGGGGTGGAGATCTTTACTCAAAACCGTCATGGGAAAAAAGTGTTATTAGGACTTTTGGAAAGTGGAAATTTTTTTGGTGAGATTGGACCTCTCTTCGATAAGCCCCGAATGGCGAATGCGAGAACCACCCGTCCTACGGAATTGTTGGAAATGACAAAGGAAGACTTAAAAACCTGCCTCCTCCAATTCCCCGCGCTTCAGACGAAGCTCGAAGAGATTTCTCTGAAGCGTCTCCATCGGATGAAAGAACTCCTGTCCCAAGAGGCGATTCAAAAGGCCAGGGAGGCGATGGTTTGAAAGAGTTGATTCAGGTCCAACAGCTTTTCAAGTCCTACGGAAACGGGACTAAACGTGTGGAGGTTCTCAAGGGAGTGGATCTCACTTTTTCTCGAGGGGAGAAGGCTGCTATTGTTGGCGCCTCTGGCGTAGGAAAGACGACCCTCCTCCACGTCTTAGGTACTCTCGATCGGCCGACGGCTGGAAAGGTTCTCTATGAAGGGAAAGACATCTATACCTTAAAGGAAAAGGAGCTCGCCCTTTTTCGAAATCGTGAGATCGGATTTGTCTTTCAGTTTCATCATCTGCTTCCCGAATTCAGTGCGTTGGAAAATACGATGATGCCTTGTCTGATCCAAGGAATCCCGGAAAAGGAGTCGGTCTCTCAGGCGGAAGCGATGCTCACTCTGGTGGGTCTCAAAGAGCGTCTTTCTCATAAACCAGGAGAGCTTTCAGGTGGTGAACAACAACGCGTGGCGGTGGCAAGGGCTTTAGTTTTGGAACCAAAAGTCCTGCTGGCCGATGAACCCACTGGGAATCTAGATACCAAGACAGGTGAGTCCGTCTTTGATCTTCTCCAAGAACTCAATCAGATCAAAGGGGTCACCCTCATCGTCGTGACGCACAACCTAAAATTGGCTGAAAAACTGTCCCGCCAGATTCAACTCGTCGATGGAAAAGCATTGGGATAGACAATGTCCACTTTACAAAAAAATAAAGATTTGATATGAAGATGAAAATTTTCTCATCCTATCTGCTTTTATCTAAAAATTGGAGTAGAGGGTCCGTATTGGATTCCAAAGAATGGGAAGGAGCCTAAACATGATCATGAGACAAATAGGGCTTGTCCTCCTCGTCTTCTCTCTTCTCATGGGGATATGCGCGGGAGCCGAAGAAAACATTTATAAAATCATGGTATTGGGAAATGTAAAGGTCGAAGAAGGAGTCATCCGAGAAGCGATCAAGAGCCGAGAAGGAGGTCCTTTTGCGATTGAAAAGGTTCGTGAGGATCTACGATCCATTTTTGACTTGGGTTACTTCACCGATGTCCAAGTGGATATCAAATCGACCCCGCAGGGCAAAGAAGTGATCTTCATTGTCGTGGAAAAACCCTCGATCAAAAAAATCTTGATCGAGGGAAATCAAAAGGTGAAGTACGATGATATTAAAGAGAAGATGAGCCTTAAGGAACGTTCCATCCTCAACCCTGAAAAGGTGAAGGAGGATTCGGAACAGATCCGGAAACTCTATTTCTCGAAAGGTTATTACGGGGTCAAGGTGGAATTTAAGGTCGACTATTTGGAAACCAATGAAGCCGTGGTCACCTTTACAATTGCTGAAGGCCCTAAGGGACATATCCAAAAAATTGTCTTCAAGGGGAACAAGAAAATCAAAACCTCCGATTTGAAAAAGCTGATGACGACCAAACAGAGGAATATCTTTTCCATCATCACCAAGACCGGGACCCTGGATGAAGATGTCCTGAAAAATGACCTTCAACTCCTGACCGCCTACTATGTTGATCAGGGTTATCTTGAAGCGAAGATCTCCGAACCCAAGATCGATCTCTCCAACCCGAAAAAGATTCGGATCGAGATTGAGATCGTGGAAGGACCTCGATACCGTCTGGGGAATATCGACTTCAAAGGTGATCTCCTCACGACCAAAGAGGACCTCTTCAGGGTCCTTAAATTGAAGCGTGGCGCTATCTTTAGCAACACGGCGATGCGCAAGGATATCATTGCCCTCACGGAAAAGTTTGCCAACCAAGGCTATGCCTATGTAGAGATCAACCCCGAAACCTCTGTGGATAATAAAAATCTTTTAGTCCACCTCACCTTTGAAATTGAGAAGAAGAAACGGGTCTCTTATGAAATGATTCAGGTTGTTGGGAACACGAAGACCCGTGACAAGGTGGTCCGCAGGGAACTCCGGGTGGCCGAAGGAGAACTTTACAGCGCTGCCGATATGAATAAGAGTCGTGACCGACTGAAAAGGTTAGGGTACTTCAAAGAGGTGGACTTCTCCACCAGCCGTGGGAGCACCGAAGAAAAAATCAACCTCGATATCAAAGTCGAGGAGGCTCCGACAGGTGCCCTCAGTTTTGGAATCGGGTATAGTTCGATAGAAAGCGTGGTGGGCACGGCCTCCATCTCCGACCGCAATCTCTTCGGTTTGGGTTATTATGGAGTTTTAAAGTTCAGCTTGGGAGCATACACCGAAAATCTTAGATTGGGCTTCACGGATCCCTATTTTTTAGGATACCCTTATTCGGCAGGTTTTGACCTCTATCACGAAAGGGTGGAGATCTTCGACACGTATTCCTATAAAATTACAGGAGGGGATATCCGTTTCGGAAAAGAATTGACTGATACTATTCGTATTGATGCAATGTATAAATTGGAAACTGTTAATGTTTATAACGTGGCATTTGATGCCGGTACATTTATCCAAGAGCAGAAAGGGAAGAGTACGACCAGCGCCATTTCTTTTTCCCCCTCCATGGACACCCGTGACGACTACTATAATCCCCGACGGGGGGCCAGGCATAGCCTTTTCATTCAAAACGCAGGGGGTATCTTAGGTGGGGATAGCTATTTCGTTAAGGTAATGGGAGAAACCAGTTGGTTTTTCCCATTACCCTTGAACACAACCCTCAACCTTCGTGCCAAGGCGGGGGTCATCACACCTTACGGGGGTAAAAAAACAGTGATCGTTGACCAATATAATTCTGATACCAATACATTTTCACCCGTCCCCGTCCAAAAAGATAGACTCCCCATCTATGAAAAATTTTACGTGGGAGGCATCAATACCGTCCGAGGTTTTGAATACGGAATGGCGGGACCTAGGGACATAAATAATGAGCCCATTGGGGCCAAGAACATGGTGGTCTTCACTACTGAATGGATTTTCCCTTTGTCTCGTGAGATTGGTTTGAGAGGAGCCTTGTTCTTCGACGTGGGAAAGGGATTTGATAAGTGGAGCGATTTTACACCGTTGAAATTCGGAGCAGGGCCTGGAATCCGTTGGTTCTCCCCATTCGGTCCCATCCGTATCGATCTTGGGTTTAACCTCAACCCCAAGAAAGGGGAGAAAGGGCATGTGATCGAATTTACAGCAGGAAGCGTTTTTTAAAAATTTCAAGTGTTCAATAACAGAGAGGAGAAATCAAGATGTATGGAAAAAGAATAGGCAGGGTCATTGGAATGATGATTCTATCAGGATGGCTCGGTTCGGTTTGGGCTGCAGATTTTAAGATTGCTTACGTCGATATCCAGAGGGCAGTCAATGAATGTAATGCCGGCAAGGACGCGAAAAAGGCGATCACCAAGGAAGTGGAAAAATTTCAGCGTCAAATCGCAGACAAACAGAAAGAACTTCAAACCATGAAAGAATCCTTAGAGAAGCAGGCCCCTATGCTCAACCCGGATGCCCGCGCAAATCGAGAGAAAGAGTATCAGAATAAACTTCGGGAATTCCAAAGATGGGGCGAAGATACCCAGAATGAGATCAATCAGAAACGTATGGAGATGGAGCGAAACATCTCCATCGGCCTCCAGAAGGTGATTCAAAAAGTGGGGGCAGACGAAGGTTACACCTTTATCTTGGAAAAAAACGAGAATGTTGTGCTCTACATCTCCAAGGCACTTGATATCACCGATCGAATGATCAAAGCGCATGACGCTCAGAAGAAGTAACATAGAGCAGAGCGCATTGAGCTTAGCGTTAAAATCTTTTGCGCCATGCGCTTTGCGCTATGCATCTTGCATTTACGATAGGGTGGCATGATGAAGAAGCGTCTCAAAGAAATCGCGGAGTGGGTGGATGGAACAGTGGTTGGAGATGGAGAGATAGAAATCTCCGGGGTGGCAGCCATTGAAGAGGCCCGAGCCGGAGAGATCACCTTCGTTGCCAATCCGAAGTACCTTCCGAAGCTCAGCGAAACCCATGCTTCAGCGGTCATCGTTTCAATAGAAGTGACCCAAGCGGACAAGCCTCTTCTTTGCGTGACCAATCCTTATTTAGCCTTTGCCAAGATCCTCACCCTCTTTTCCCAAAAACCTTACCAACCCAAAGGGATCGATTCCAATACCTGGATCAGCCCCACGGCGAAATTAGGAAAAGACCTGACCCTCTATCCCTTCGTTTATATTGGAGACCGCTGCTCGATTGAAGATCGGGTCACCCTTTATCCCGGGGTCTATGTGGGTGAGAACTCCTCCATCGGAGAGGACTCGATCCTTTACCCCAATGTCTCCATCTATTCAGGGACAGTCCTTGGAAAACGGGTCATCCTTCACAGTGGGGTGGTGGTCGGAAGTGATGGATTCGGATACGTGAAGGAAGGAAAGAAAAATGTGAAAATCCCTCAGGTAGGAATGGTGGAAATTGAGGATGATGTCGAGATCGGCGCCAATACTACCATCGACCGGGCTACCCTGGGCAAAACGATCATTCGAAGAGGAGTGAAAATCGACAACCTCGTTCAGGTGGCTCATAATGTCGCTCTCGGCGAGGATTCCATCATCGTTGCCCAGGTGGGGATTTCAGGTTCAACAAAGATCGGGAGCAATGTCACGCTGGCCGGACAGGTGGGAGTGGTCGGCCACATCGAAATTGAGAAACGTTTAAAAAAGATCGAAGAGACCCTCTCTTCGAAAGGGAAGGAGAGGTAGATGATTGAGATTAAAGAGATCATGAACATCCTCCCCCATGCCTACCCTTTCTTGTTGGTGGATCGGATTATTGAGATAGAGCCGGGAAAACGGATCGTAGGCATTAAAAATGTCACCTATAACGAACCCTTCTTCCCAGGCCATTTTCCAGGTCGCCCCATCATGCCAGGGGTGCTGATCGTGGAGGCCATGGCTCAAACAGCCGGGGTGCTCGCTTTCAAATCGATGCCCCAGGAGGAACAGGGGAAACCGGTCTACTTTTTAGGAATCGATAATGTTCGTTTCAGAAAACCCGTCGTTCCAGGAGATCAACTTCGTCTCGAACTGGAGATCACCAAGCATCGTCAATCGCTCTGGGGATTTAAGGGAAAGGCCTTGGTCGATGGAAAATTAGTGGCTGAAGCAGAACTCTTGGCCATGTTAGGAGATGAAAAATGATTCATCCCACTGCGCTCATCGATCCAAAGGCTGAAATCGGTGAGGGAGTCGAAATCGGTCCCTATTCTGTCATTGAAAAGGATGTTTCCATTGGCGAGGGGACGAAGATTGGACCCCATGTCGTCATCCGAGAGGGAACTCACATTGGGAAACGATGCCAGATCTTTCAATTCGCTTCCGTCGGGGAAGCTCCCCAAGCAACTTTTTACCGAGGAGAGAAGACCTCCCTCTTTATCGGCGATCAGAATATCATCCGGGAGTTTGTCACCCTTCATCGAGGCACGATCAAGGGAGGTGGGAAGACCGCCATAGGAAATGAAAATTTCTTCATGGCCTACTCTCATGTGGCTCATGACTGTCAAATCGGAAATCAGGTTGTTCTGGCCAATGGAGCGACCTTAGCCGGACATATTCTGATCGAAGATTACGCCGTCATTGGTGGACTCTCCGCCATCCACCAGTTCTGCCAAGTGGGCACTCATGCTTTTATCAGCGGCCTCACCGGAGTTTCCTTAGACATCCCTCCCTACATGTTGGCTTCCGGAAGTCGGGCCAAACTCTTCGGGCTCAACGCTGTGGGTCTCAAACGCCACGGTTTTTCAGAAGAGACGCTGAAGACTCTGAAGAAGGCTTACCGCATCATTTTTCGCTCCGGTCTGACATTGGAGAAAGCGATGAAGAAGGTGGAGGAGGATGAAATCTCCAAGACGCCAGAGGTTCAACATCTCCTCCAATTCATCCAACGTTCGAAGAGGGGGATTAGCCGTTAAGTGGAAAAAATCAAGGTTGGAGTCGTCGGTGTCGGTTACTTTGGCCAATTCCATGCAGAGAAATATGCTAAAATAGAAGAGGTGGAATTGGTGGGTGTGGTAGATGTCGATACCTCCCGTGCCAGGGAAATCGCTAAACGATACCGAACCCAGTCCTTCTTCCATCACACAGACCTCTTCAACAAAGTTCAGGCTGTCAGCATCGCCGTTCCCACACCTTTTCATTATTCGATGACGCAAGATTTTTTCCTGCAAGGGATCGATGTTCTTTTGGAAAAGCCCATCTCCAACACCCTTGAGGAGGCTGAGGAATTGATTGGGTTGGCCCAATCAAAGGGTCTGATCTTTCAGGTGGGCCATCTGGAACGATTCAACGGAGCCTTGTCCGGTTTAGAGGGAAGGGTGCAATATCCATGGTTCATCGAATCCCATCGGTTGGGTCCCTTTACAGGAAGGGGAGCAGAGGTCGATGTCGTGTTAGATTTAATGGTTCATGATATTGACATCCTTTTAAGCTTGGTGAACTCAAAGGTGAAACAGTATCAGGCCGTCGGCATGCCTATCCTCACCCACACCCCGGACATTGCCAATGCCCGTATTGAATTCGAAAATGGATGTACGGCGAGTTTGACCGCCAGCCGAGTTTCCAAAGAGAAGATTCGGAAGACCCGGATCTTTCAACCGGATGGAATCCTTTCCATCGACTACCTTTCTCAAAAACTCTCCCACTCTAAAAAGGTGGTTCCTCTCGGAAAGGAAAAGATTCCTGAAATGGTGACCGAGGAGATTCCGGTTCAGAAGATTGATCTTCTGGAGGCTGAGATTCACTCTTTTCTCCAGAGCGTGAGGGATCGAAAAAGTGCTCGGGTCTCTGGGTTGGATGGAAAGCGGGCATTAGCATTGGCACTCCAGATCATCCAGAAGATCGATGACCTCAACAAAAAAAAGAAATAGCGGGGCGACTGGACAGATGAAATCGAAGAAGATCCTGTTGGTCGCTGGAGAAGTTTCAGGAGACCTCCATGGCTCCCACCTAGTGGAGGCGATTCAACGCATTGAACCGGAAGTTCAGTTCTTGGGTGTCGGAGGGGAGGGTTTGAAAAAAAGGGGGGTGAAACTCCTCTACCCTGCTCACTCCCTTTCTGTGGTAGGGCTGACAGAAGTCTTTATTAAACTCCCATCTATTTTAGAGGCCCTCCAGCGATTAAAGAAATCCCTTGATCAGGAGAGGCCAGATCTTATCATTCTAATCGACTTCCCTGATTTCAACCTTCGGTTGGCCAAAATAGCCCATCGAAGAGGAATCCCTATTCTCTACTATATCAGTCCTCAGGTATGGGCCTGGAGGCCTAAAAGGATTAAGTTGATCGCTCGACTGGTGAAAAAAATGGTCGTCCTCTTCCCCTTTGAAGTTCCTCTCTATGAGGCAGCAGGAGTCGATGTCGAGTGGGTAGGTCATCCACTTCTCGATATCGTGAAGCCGACGCTTCCCAAGGAAAAGGCTTTCCAACAATTTGGACTGGATCCCAAACGAAGAACCATTGGCTTACTCCCTGGAAGCCGCCTGCATGAGGTGGATAGACTTCTTCCTTCCCTTCTGGCCTCGGCTCATCTCCTCCAAAAAGAGATCCCGGATCTCCAGTTCATCATCCCTCTCGCCCCGGGCATTCCCAAAACGATCTTGTCATCCCAGATGAAAAATATTTCGGTGCCCGTGAAAGTGGTGGAGGGTTTCACCTACGATGTGATGAACCTCTCTGAACTTCTGATCACAGCCTCCGGGACGGCCACCTTGGAAGGAGCGATTCTTGGAAAACCCATGATCATTATTTATAGAGTTTCTTTCCTCTCCTACTGGATCGGCAGGGCATTGATTCGAGTGGATCACATCGGACTGGTCAATTTGGTGGCAGAGAAAGAGATTGCCCCAGAATTGATTCAGAAGGATGTTACTCCCCAAAGAATTGCTGACGAAGCCTTTCGACTCTTAAGGGATCCCATCCTGAGTCGAAAAATGACGGAGTCTATGGGGGAGGTGCGTCAGAAACTTGGGGAACCCGGGGCGGCCCAACGAGTTGCCCGCATCGTCACTTCCTTGCTCCATGAAGCGGAAGCCTAAAAAATCAATGCAAATTAAAAATTGCAAATTGTAAAATTCAGATATTAAGATTGTAGCGTTCCGGTATTTACCGGAACGGACTCCGCCCCCCTGCCTACCGCAGGCAGGCAATAAATGGGGGCGCTACAGGGAAAAAACGATGTCTCTCTATCGCAGACTCCTCGAACTGGTTAAACCCCATTGGGTCAAGTTAGGCTTCGCCATGACCTGTATGGTCTTTACCTCCCTCCTGACAGCCACCCAGGCATTCCTTGTCCAACCTGCCTTAGACGATGTCTTCCTCAAGAAGAATGAAAAAATGCTTTTTCTCCTCCCCATCGCCATCATCCTCCTTTTCTTAATCAAAGGGGCCTTCGATTACGGCCAGGCTTACCTGATGAACTTTGTGGGTCTGAGGATTGTCGCAGATATCAGGGAAAAACTCTACAATCATCTCCAGGCCCTTTCCCTCTCCTTCTTTACTAAAACGCCTACTGGCATCCTCATTTCCAGGATCACCAATGATGTCAACCTGATTCAGGGATCGGTTTCCAATGCTATCACCGGTCTTCTCAAAGATGCTTTCACCATCCTTGGGTTGGTCGGGGTCGTCTTCTACCGCAATTGGAAACTGGCCATTATTGCCTTCATCATCTTTCCTCTGGCCATCTTCCCCATTATAGAGTTTGGGAAGAGGCTTCGGAAATTTAGCCGGAAGGGTCAACAGCGAATGGGCTCCATGACGACCTTCCTCCATGAAACCATCACTGGGAATCGAATTGTCAAGGCATTCAATATGGAAGATTATGAGAAACGACGCTTCGCTGAAGAGAATAATCGGTTCTTCAAAATCCTACTCCAACGGGTAAAGATCCGGGCCCTCTCCCATCCCTTGATTGAATTATTGGGAGGGATTGGAGTAGCCGTGATCATCTGGGTGGGTGGCTACAGTGTCATTCGGGGAGAGTTAACGCCAGGAACCTTTTTCTCATTTATGACAGCCCTTCTGATGCTCTATGCTCCCATTCGTGATTTGAGCAAAATCAACCTTGAGATTCAGGAAGGTCTGGCAGCGGCAACGCGAGTCTATGAACTCCTCGATACCCCCTCAGAAATCAAGGATGAAGAGGGAGCCATTCCACTTCCACCCATCTCCAAGGAAATCGATTTTCAAAAGATCACCTTTAAATATGATGAGGAGATCGTGCTCAAAGACATTTCCCTTCATGTGAAGATAGGAGAAGTGATTGCTTTGGTGGGAATGAGTGGGGCGGGCAAGACTTCTTTGGCGAACCTTCTGCCCCGTTTCTATGATGTGGAAAAAGGCCAAATTTTCATCGATGATTATGACATTCGAAAGGTCACTCTTAAATCCCTCAGAGATCAGATCGGCTTGGTCACTCAACAAACGATCCTCTTTAATGATACGGTTCGAAATAATATCGCCTATGGAAGCCTCAAATGTTCAGATCAAGAGATTATGGAAGCAGCAAAGGCAGCCAATGCCCATGGCTTTATCCAGAGATTGCATCAAGAGTACGATACGATCATCGGTGAGCAGGGTGTCAAACTTTCGGGAGGGGAACGTCAACGCATCTCCATTGCCAGAGCTCTCTTAAAGAATGCTCCCATTCTGATTTTGGACGAAGCCACCTCCTCCCTTGATTCCGATTCTGAAACAGAAGTCCAAAAGGCTTTAGAAGCATTGATGAAAGGGAGAACGGTCTTCGTCATCGCGCATCGGCTTTCAACCATCCGAAATGCCCACCGGATTATCGTTCTTTCTGAAGGGCAGATTGTGGAGCAAGGAACTCATGAGGAACTGATAGTCCTCAATGGTGAATATCGTCGGCTCTATGATCTTCAGTTTAAAGATGATGGGATAGGAGTTCGGACGGCAGCGAAAGTGAAGAAAGTCTACTAACTTGGTTTGTCTGGTTTATCTAGTCTATCTGGTTTATCTGGTTTTTGATTAACAAAAGAAACAAAATAAACAAGAGAAACCAAAGAAACGAAAATATGCTCTTTAAACCTCTAAAAAAGAAATTCGTGTCTGAGTTGGGCCCGTGGTGCGCTTACTGGGCCATCAAAATTTTATCTCGGACGATGCGTTTTGAAGAGATCAACCCGGAGATTCCGAGAGGATTTTGGGAGAAAGGGATTCCTGCCATCGGGGCCTTCTGGCATGGAAGGCTATTAATGATGCCCATCGTCTATAAAGGAAAAAAATTAAGTTTCCTTGTCTCTCCCCATCGGGATGGCCAAGTGGTGGGAAAGGCCCTGAAGCGGTTTGGTTTCCATCCCATCTTGGGTTCAACCACTCGGAAAGGTTTTTCCGGTTTCAAACAGATGGTCAAGGCTCATGGGGCGGATATCGCCATTGTCCCCGATGGACCGAGGGGACCTCGTCACCAGGTACAAATTGGTGTGATCGAGTTGGCCAAACTGACAGGGAGGGTAGTGGTTCCAATAAGCTTCAGTGCATCAAAAAGGAAGGTCTTTAATACTTGGGATCAGTTCCTCCTCCCCTATCCTTTCTCAAAAGGGGTCTTTATCTGGGGAGAACCGGTTGAGGTTGATCAAAATGGGGACCGGGCATATCTCGAAGAGAAAAGAATTCTCTTGGAAAACCGTCTTAATGAATTAACCGAAAGAGCAGATCACTATTTTGATTCCCCTCACCACATCCCTCTCCCCCAAGAGACTGTGTCACAATGAGGGAAATGCCATGTTTGTCATTCTGAACGAAGGGAAGAATCTCATAGAGTCAATAAGTTAAAAAACAGAGATTCTTCCCTGCCTGCCGGCGGGCAGGGGCTAACGCCTCAGAATGACATTACGACACAGTCTCCAAGGGGTGAGGGGA
>Ga0105152_10000343_pt1 | contig 13239 bp, 14 predicted proteins | sample LakBais05cmmetaG_FD_81534 | JGI IMG/M metagenome (GOLD analysis project Ga0105152, IMG submission 81534) | Lake sediment microbial communities from Lake Baikal, Russia to study Microbial Dark Matter (Phase II) - Lake Baikal sediment 0-5 cm | ecosystem: Environmental > Aquatic > Freshwater >...
ATAAATCCTCCGTGGGCTCCATGGCCAGCAAGTTTTTTATCAAGATCAGGGACAGCAAAGTGATCACCGGTGCGAAATGCCCGAAATGCAACTTCGTCAATAGCCCGCCCAGGTCAGTTTGCCCGAAATGCTTTAGCAAAGTAGAAGATCTGGTCGAGCTGAGCGGCAAGGGCACGCTCGAAACATTCACTATCGTCCACTACGAATCATCGGTGCAGGCGCTTAAGCCGCCCTATGCCATCGGCGTGATCAAGTTGGACGGCGCCGACACGGCCATGACGCATTTCATCGGGGGCGTCGATGCCAAGGCCATCAAAGCGGGAATGAAGCTGGAACCGGTGTTTAAGGATAAGCGCAACGCCAATATCCTTGACATCGAGTATTCCCAGCCGGTTAAATAGTTATAAGATAAATACGAAATAGAGGAGGCTTGCATGGAAGACAAAGTCATCATCACAGGGGCACTGGCAGGGTCGGCGACGTTCAAGTCCAACAACCCCGCAACCCCGTATTCGCCAAAGGAGTATGCCGATGAAGCAGAGAAATGCTTCAAGGCCGGCGCCTCCATGGTCCATATCCACGGCCGCGATGAGAGCATCGGCGGTCTGCATACATCAGATGTGGACAAGGTAAAAGCAGTTTACGACGCGATCAGGCAGCGCGTTCCCGACCTTATCATCCAGGTCACTTCTTCGGTAGGCTATCCCTGCCAGGTCGGGCCGTTCCCGGAGTCGGATTGTGTAAACCTGATAAATAACCTGATCAAACTCAATATGGAAGCAAGGATGCGGTCGATCAAGGCCATCAAGCCGGAGAGCGCTTCACTCAATACCAACACCATGAATTTCAGCGTCCTGGACCGCAAAACCGGGCAAATCCTCCTCGATAACGTGTTCGTCAACTCTTTCGGCATGCTGCAGGATTTTGGCAAGGCCATGGAAGAGCTGGGATGCAGGCCCGAGGCCGAGCTATACGACATAGGCGGCCTTGATAACTGGATGCTGATAGCCAGACAGAATATTTTCCGTAAGCCCTACAACTTCAACTTTGTCTGGGGTGTGGCCGGCGGCCAGAAATTCAGGCCCGACGCATTTGTCACATTATTACACGCCCTGCCGCCTGACTCTAACTTCACCACCTGCGCAGTGGGCACGGAGCAGGTCCCCGCCATTATGCAGTCATGCATGCTGGGAGGGCACATGAGGGTTGGCCTTGAGGACAACACCAGGATGCCCGACGGTGAACTGGCCAAGGGCAGCTATGAACAGGTAGAGTTGGCCGTTAAAATTGCCTCCTTCCTTGGGAGGGAGCCGGCCACTCCAGCCGAGGCACGCAAGATCCTCGGTATTACAAAAAAATAGTAGCCGCATTTACCGTATAACTGATCGTATACCATAGCTTGCCGGGAGGCTGAGCATTATACAGCTTCCCGGCAAGTTGACTGGTATCTTAAATCGACTAAAGGAGCAACAAATGGAAGTATTGCACGAAGGTAAAGGGCAACTGGTCGGATGGCATGACCCGGATGAAAACCGGGAGTACGTCCTGCACAACAAGTCCCGCGAACTGAAAGACAAGATTATGACGGCGAGCGAAGCCGTGACCAAATTTGTCAAAGACGGCGACTTTATCGCCAGTGGCGGCTTCGGGCATATCCGCGTTTCCATGAACATCATCTATGAGATCATACGCCAGCGCAAGCGCAACCTGATCATGGCCGGCAAGACGGCTGTCCATGACCTGGACCTCCTGGTGGGCAACGGCTGCGCTGACAGGGTGGAGGTGGCATATAGCTTCGGCCACGAGGTCCGGGGGCTATCACCGGCCAGCAGGCGCATGGTGGAATCAGGCAGGTGCAAGGTCATCGCCGAGATCAGCAACTCCGGCTACCAGTGGAGGTTCCTGGCAGGCATGATGGGCCTACCCTTCATCCCCAGCCGCAACCTGCTCGGGACAGATACAGGTAAATACAGCTCCTGCAAGGTGGTAACTGACCCTTTCAGCGGCAAGCCTATAAACCTCATCCCGGCGGCCTATCCGGACGTAGCTTTCATACACGTGCACCGCTGCGATATCTATGGCAATTGCCAGATCGACGGCATCATGGTTGAGGATTTTGAGCTGGCACGGTGTGCCCGCAAGTTGATCATCACGACTGAGGAAATCGTTGATAACGAGATAATACGCAGGGAGCCCTGGCGGACCGTGATACCTTTTTATGTGGTAGACGGTGTGGTCGAGCAGCCCTATGGATCACACCCCTGCGAAATGCACGGCAAGTACTTTTTCGACGAGGAGCACATAGCTGAATGGCTGGCGCTGTCAAAGACCGATGAGGGTGTCCAACAATACTCCGACAAATATATTTTCGGGGTAGAAGATTTCGACGAGTACTTAGAGACCTGCGGCGGGCTGAAAAAAATTGCATTCCTTCAGAAGCGTGAAGCCATGAGGGTACCCCTGGTAACGCCCTGGCGCAAGTAAGAGTAGTGTACGATGGTCCAGATCATAAGGGAGAATGAATGATAAATGGCCAATAATCAAACCGCCAGATATAACATGCGTGAATTCCTGGCATTCACGGGCTCAAACCTGCTGGAGGACGGCAAGTCTGTCTTTGTTGGCACGGGCCTTCCCATGATAGCCGGCATGCTGGCACAAAAGACGCACGCTCCTCACCTTCTTATTATATTTGAAGCCGGGGGGGTCGGGCCTATACTGCCAGAACTGCCCATATCGGTGGGACAGGCTTTAACCTGCTACAGGGGAATAGCCGCCACCAGTATGCACGATGTAATGTCGTCCTGCCAGGCAGGCTACATCGATTACGGCTTCCTGGGCGGGGCCCAGGTCGATATTTACGGAAACATAAATACCACCTGCATCGGCGACCATGACCTGCCAAAAGTTCGCCTGCCGGGCAGCGGCGGCGCCAATGATATCGCATCGTTTGCCCACAAGACGATAATCATCGTGGGGGGGCAATCCAAGCGCACATTCGTCAACAAGGTCGATTTTCTCACAACGCCCGGCTACCTGAGCGGACCCGGGGCAAGGGAAAAGGCGGGTTTGCCCAGCGGGACAGGCCCCTTCAGGGTGATAACACAGCTGGCAGTCTATGGTTTCGACGAAAAGACCAGGCATATGAAGCTGATATCGTTGCACCCGGGCGTCAGCGTCGAAGAGGTCCGTGACAATTCAAGCTTTGATATCATCATCACCGACAAATACACGGTAAGCCGCGAACCATCGGACCGCGACCTTGAAATACTGCGCAAGGACATCGATCCTACGGGCATGTTAATAGGCAAATAATTGGCGGGAGACTGAGCACTAATGGACTTCGAACTTACAGAACACCAGCGTATGATCGCTAACTCCGCCAGGGAGATCGCGGCTGAGTTTGGCCCCGAATACTGGCGTAAAAAAGAGCAGAAGGCCGAATTCGGCAGTGAATTCTGGAAAGCCATATGCGGAGCTGGATTCCTCGGCATAGTGATACCGGAAGAATACGGGGGTTCGGGCGGTGGCGCGACCGAGCTTTTCATCGCTATGGAAAAGCTTGCTGCGCACGGCTGTGGAATGGCCGGCGCCTGGTATCTGATTCTATCAGAGGTGTTCGGCAGCCTGAGCATTTTAAAACACGGCACAGAGGAGCAGAAAAGAAAATACCTGCCGGGCCTGGCCAAAGGCGACATCGAGTTCAGCATGGCACTCACCGAACCAAATGCCGGCACCAATACGCTCAATATCAGTACCACCGCCAGGAAAGAGGGCAACCATTGGATCATAAACGGCAATAAGACCTTTATCAGCGGCGCGGACAGGGCCAACGGTATGCTGATCGTCGCCCGCACTTCTCCCTGCGGAAGTGCCGGCGGCAAGACCTCTGGCCTGAGCCTTTTTTTGGCAGACCTGCCAAATAAGGCCGTAGAGATATCACCCATAGCAAAACATGGCGTAAACTATTCCCATTCCTGCGATGTGACATTCAGCGACCTGAAGCTGCCGGCCAACGCACTCATGCCCCCGCAGGACGGCGGGTGGCACAACGTCCTGGATACACTGAACCCCGAGCGCATGAGCTTCAGTGCGGTCGGCATAGGCATAGCCAACCTGGCCATAACCAAGGCCGTAGAATACGCGCGTGAACGCAAAGTGTTCAACGGCGTTCCTATCGGAAGCTACCAATCGTTGCAGTTTCCCCTGGCCGAATCGTATTCCTGCCTCGAGGCGGCACGCCTGCTCAACCTACGCGCGTCAGTAGCATATGACGCGGGTAAGCCTTCGGCAGAGGTAGGAGCATCCGCCAATATGGCAAAGGCCATAGTGGTTGAGCATGCAACCAGGGCAGTTTACTGGGCCATGCAGGTCTTCGGCGGCTACGGCTACGCAGTTGAATACGACGTCGAGAGATGGTGGCGCGAGGTCAACCTGATAAGGCTCGCTCCCATCACCCAGCAGATGACCCTGGCATACATCGGGGAAAAGGTACTGGGACTGCCCAAGAGTTACCAGGCGTAGCGGCACGCCGGTGGGCCCATACAGTTTCCCACGGCCGACACCTGCATGGAAGCTCTGATGCTGAATCCGCCGGGCTACTTCTACTCCGGCTCAAGCCTGTCTAATGCTGCTTTCAGGCGCGCCATGCAGCGGTCCCTGCCCAGCACCTCCATCGTTTCAAAGAGGGGCGGTGAGGCAGTACGGCCGGTGACAGCCACGCGCAGGACACCGAAAAAGGGGCCGGCCTTAAGACCAAGCCCGTCTGCAAGCGGCCTGACCGCTGTCTCCAGGTCACCGGCACGCCATCCCCGGATACTGTCCAGTGCCTGCAGCGTTTTCTTCAGCACTTCGCTTGCCTGGCCCTTCTCCAGCTTGCCTGGCAGCAGGCCGCTTTCATATTCCAGCCCATCGCTGAAGAAAAAATCCACCAGTGAAGGTACTTCGGAGAGCAATTTAGCCCTTTCCTGCACGAGCGGGGCTATCTGCTTCAGGTACCCCGCATCTATGGGCCTTTCCACCCCGGGAGGAAGCGCCCGTTCAACAAAGGGCATACATCTGTCGCTAAACTCCTGCGGGCTGAGGTTGCGTATATACAGCCCGTTCATCCATTCCAGCTTTTCCCTATTAAAAACAGCCGCGGTCTTGCTGACCCGCTCAATAGCGAAATTTTTAATGATTTCACCGCGGGTCATTATCTCCGTTTTATCGTCAAGCGACCATCCCAGCAATGAAAGGAAGTTTATCATGGCCTCAGGAAGGTATCCCTGGTCCCGGTATTCATTGATGGAAGTGGCGCCGTGCCGCTTGCTCAGCTTGGACTTGTCCGGACCCAGTATCATGGGAAGGTGAGCAAACCGGGGCGGCTGCCATCCGAACGCGGCATACAGGAGCACGTGCCTCGGTGTGCTGGACAGCCACTCCTCAGCCCGCATGACATGGGAGATATGCATATGGTGGTCATCAACTATGTTAGCCAGGTGGTATGTCGGGTACCCGTCGGATTTGAGCAATACATAGTCATCCAGGGTGCTGTTTTCAAATGATACGTCACCCCTGATCAGGTCTGTTACCACCGTCCTTCCCTCCAGGGGGGACCTGAAGCGTATTACGGGGACAAGGCCGCCCGCCATGGAGCCCTGGTGAGCGAGGTCACGACAGTGCCTGTCGTAGCCGGGCGGCTGCTTAAGCTTTACCTGCTCCTGCCGCATGGCATCGAGCCTTTGCGAAGAGCAATAACAATAGTACGCCTTACCCTCGTTTACCAGTTTTTCTCCGTGCTCGCGATACGTATCCAGGCGCTGTGACTGAAAATATGGCCCCTCGTCCCAGTCCATCCCCAGCCACTGCAGACTATTCATAATAATCTCCACGGCGCCCTCCACCTTGCGTGCCTGGTCTGTGTCCTCGATGCGCAGGATAAAGGTCCCGCCGCTGTGGCGGGCGAAAAGCCAGTTGAAAAGCGCAGTCCTGATGTTGCCCAGGTGCGGGTAACCCGTGGGACTGGGTGCAAAGCGCACCCTCACCGGGACTTCCATATTACCTGATACCCCCTCGTGCCAGTGACTGGTTATATACAACCTGTTTGACCGGCAGCTTTACCACGTAAGTGTCGGCCATTTTATCATGCATTCCCTGTTTGTGGCTGTCGAAGGCTATTAAAATAAAACCTATGCCCAGCGTGGCGACGCAGAGCATGCTGCCGAGGAAGCGGATAAAAGAGTAGCGCAGGTCCAGCGAAGAGCTGTCCGTGCGAATTATTTTGATGCCCATGCTGACCTTACCCACTGTTTGGCCAGAAGCTGCCCAGCAAGCTACAAAATAGATGGTGCTGGCCACCAGCAAGGCCAGCAATATGGTGGCAGACAGCCATATTACACCTGCGGACAGCGGTGCACCACAGGCAATATCGCCGAACGTACTGATTACCCGGGGAACATTGGGAAATATCCAGAAAAAGGACTGGGATATAACACAGTACAATATGTATAAACCTGCCATCAATATCAAGAAATCTATCAGTGCGGCAGCCAGCCTGATCCAGAAACCGGCATACTCGAGGGCATAATCTTTGGGTTTCTCTTTCAACGCTGACTCCTTATAGGAATTCTTCCTTTATCAGCAGAATATCAAAACCCGGTAGTTTACCGCTTGCTGAGGCCGGGCTTACATAAGCGCCGGCGCTGGATATTTATATTACTTCTCTTTTGCCTTGCCCTTGGAGAGGGTCTTATACATTTCCTCGTATTCCCGCAGGCTCTGGCGCAGGCGTTCTACCAATAGTTCAGCCTGCCTGAGCTTGCCCCGGGTTTCTTCGATCTGGGTAGTGATATTGAAGAGCAACTCGTTGCGCCTGTTCGCAGCATCAACCTCAAAGGTTTTAAAATCCTCGGCGCCGGGCGTCGGCGTGTTGGCGATCTGGTTATATACTTCGCCCTGCCCGCTGTATGGATCCTTTTTTGACTGTCCGAATTTATCCTGTGGTCTCATTTTGAAACCTCGCTTTTGAGTTTAATTTATCATACTATCAGGCCAAATAGCAACAGGTTTCAGCCCCTCCCCTTGTCGAAGGACTTCAACACCTGCTGCAGGTCCGGGGGAAGCCCGCATGTGAAAGAGCGTATTTGCCCGCCGCAGGGCAGCCTCAGTTCAAGATAACTGGCATGCAGGAACTGGCGTCCCGGCGGGGTTGATGCTTTCCCATATTTTTTATCCCCTACTACGGGGTGCCCTATGGCAGACATGTGCACCCTGATCTGGTGTGTCCTGCCGGTTTGGATATGTACCTCAGCCAGCGTGCAGCTTTTATAATGCTGTAATACGCGGTAGTCGGTCCTGGCTGTCCTGCCGCGGGTTACAACTGCCATCCTCTTACGGTCCGACGGGTCCCTTCCAATAGGGGCATCAATGGCGCCCCTCTCGGGCTCAAGTTTTCCCTGCACCAGGACAAGATAGGCTTTTTTTACCGACCTTGACCTGAACTGGCTGACGAGGTCGAGCCGTGCTTTCTCATTCCTGGCTACAACTATCAGCCCGGAAGTATCCTTGTCCAGTCGGTGGACGATGCCGGGCCGCGGCGAATCGCCAAAACAGGCAAGGTCAGGGAAACGTTTCAGCAGGGCGTTGACCAGCGTATGACTGGCATGCCCGGGGGCAGGGTAAACGGTCAATCCCGCCGGTTTATTGATGACTGCTATGTCAATATCCTCATAAATGACTTCAACGGCGATGTCCTCGGGTTCGAGCCTGGACGTCGCGGGGGACGGGATTTCGATGGTGATGAGGTCCGTAGATTTTAAACGCCGTGCTGAGCTGGTTTCGCAGCCATTTACCGTAACATGGCCGGACTTAATCAGCTTCTGTATGTGCGAGCGCGTCAGATCGGGCAGGGCAGCAGCAAGGCACTTATCCAGCCGGACATTGTCAATGCCGGCCTCAAACGTCTTTTTTTGTGGTTCCCGGTTTTGGCTCATGTTTTTTTCCCAGGCTGGCCAGGGCAACGAAGGCGAGCAAGATAGCCCCCACTGTTATGGCGGAGTCAGCGATATTAAAGGCTGGCCAGAAGACATCACCCCAGAGCCTGATATAGATAAAATCCGTGACGTAGCCGAACCTCAGCCTGTCTATGAGATTGCCCAGCGCCCCGGCAAAAATCAGGCTCAGTGCCAGGCCACCCATAAAACCAAGGTCCCTGAGGTACCTGAAGAAGAGCAGCACCACCACCACCAGTCCGGCGATGGCGACGACACTGAGAAGGAATGCCTGGTTGGTGAATAGCCCGAAAGCCGACCCGGTATTCTGCACATGTACGATGTTCAACCGCCATATCTCGGGAAATGATCCTCCCAGGGGGAGGTTAGTGCGTATCCATTCCTTGGTAGCAATATCCAGTATCAGTACTACAGCTACAATACCGAGGAAGATAAGAGCATACCACCAGGTTATGCGCTTTTGTGAACCTGTTATTTCCGGCAACTATTCTCCATGTTCTAACTTGCTGATGCGGGCCTGGCACCTGGGCCACGCATCATACAGGCAACTATTCTATATTACAAAAAATCACGTGACAAGCTGGTCAAGCATTGAGCGGACCTGCCTGATAGTATCCACAGCCTGCCCGCGCCAGTGATTATTGGCAAAAATAAACGTGTTTTTTGTCGCACTACTTACCAGCCGAATTTTTGGGAGCCACTGCTCCAGCTCCTGGCGACTGTAGGAGTAATCATAGCGTTCCCAGGCCTGCTCGTGCTGCCACCACTTGGCAGCGTTCCTGCCATGGAAGCGGATATACCCGGTTTCGCTGGTCACCTCAGCCACGGGCGGCATCAGCCGCGGCAATTCCGGCTCATCCACGCAGCAGAACCCGATGCCCTGTGCAACCATCCATCCCTGAGTTTCGCTGTTAAGCCAGGCAGAATTGCGGAACTCGATGACAAGCGGGTATCCCCGCAGCCAGTCGCTCAGCCTCTGCAGGTAATCCCGGTTAGCGGAATTAAAGCCGAAGCTGTAGGGGAACTGTGCCAGCACACAACCCAGTTTGTGGGCCTCGACCAGTGGCTGTAATATGCGGATAAAAGCCCGGCTTGCCTCGTCACCATGCTGGCGTATATGTGTTATTTCCCGGTTGGCCTTGACGGAGAAGAGAAATCCCTCCCCTGTTTTATTGGCAAGGGATTCCATGGTAGCAAGGCCGGGTAACGTGTAATACGTTGAGTTTAACTCAAGTGCATTAAATTCCCGGGCATAATAACTCAGCCAGTTCTTTTTCGGCAGGTCAGCAGGGTAATAAATGCCTACCCAATCGTTATAACTAAAGCCGCATGTGCCGCAGTAGAACACAGCTTACCACCCGCGGTCAACACCAGGTATAAACGATGCCGCAGATCAATTTTATCACCGTTTTCATAGACGGCGTGTTAGAACGGGAAACCGGGTATACGCGGCATGGAAGCTGCGCCGATGACCATGGCGATGCCCGTAATGATAAACCAGACGGCTATAACATAGTTCACAATCCGCGGGACGATTAAGATGAGAATGCCGATCAGAATAGATACTATGCCCCATGCTACTAACATAAAACCCCTCCTGTATCAATAATGTTCCACCGCCTTTGTAATCAGCCGCCTGTTTATACTTCGCGGAATTCCCCTTCCACGGTCCCGTCGTCCTTGGGTGGAGGAGGCGAATCAGAACCCTGTGAACTATCCTGTCCGCCCGGGCTTCCGCCCGGCGGTGGCGAGGTCTTCTGATACACGGCAGACCCAATTTTTTGCATTGAATCGTTGAGTTCCTGAAGGGAACTCTTGATATAGCTGATATCCGCACCCTGCAAAGCTGACCTGGTAGCCGCTATCTTGCCTTCAACTTCGCTCTTGAGATCGGCGGGGATTTTATCGCTGTATTCGCGTATGGTCTTTTCGGCAGAGTACACCGTAGCTTCAGCTATGTTCTTGGTCTCAACCTCCTCCTTTTTGCGGGTATCATCCGCCGCATGTGCGTCGGCCTCACGGCGCATTTTCTCCACTTCGTCTTTGCTAAGGCCGCTGGAAGCGGTAATGGTTATCTTCTGTTCCTTGCCGGTGCCCTTATCCTGAGCTTTAACGTTCAGAATACTGTTGGCGTCGATATCAAAGGTAACTTCAACCTGCGGCACGCCTCGCGGCGCCGGCAGTAGACCATCAAGTATGAACCTGCCCAGCGTCTTATTATCGCCTGCCATGGGGCGTTCGCCCTGCAGAACATGTATCTCAACGCTCGGCTGGTTATCGGCAGCCGTGCTGAATACCTGGCTCTTGGAAGTCGGGATGGTTGTATTCCTGGGGATTAACTGGGTCATCACGCCTCCGAGGGTTTCGATGCCGAGTGTAAGTGGCGTTACATCGAGCAGGAGAATATCTTTAACATCACCTTTAAGCACACCGCCCTGGATAGCCGCACCCAGCGCCACAACTTCGTCAGGGTTGATACCTTTGATAGGTTCCTTTCCAAAGAACTGGCGCACAATCTCCTGAACGCGCGGCATCCTGGTCTGGCCGCCGACCAGTATGACATCAGTCACCTGGGCAGCAGTGAGACCGGCATCCGATAGCGCCTTTTTACATGGCTCGACGCTCTTTTCCAGCAGGTCAGATGATAGCTGTTCCAGCTTGGCACGGGTTAAAGTGATATTCAAATGCTTGGGACCGGACGCATCTGCAGTGATAAAGGGGAGGTTGATCTCTGTCTGGCCGGTGGTAGAAAGTTCCCTCTTGGCCCTCTCAGCAGCATCCTTGAGCCTCTGCAAGGCCATCTTATCCTGCCTGAGATCGATGCCCTGCTCTTTCTTAAACTCCTCGGTCAGCCAGTCCATGACCTTCAGGTCGATATCGTCGCCGCCGAGGTGAGTATCACCATTGGTCGACTTGACCTGGAAAGTCCCTTCACCGAGCTCCAGGATGGATATATCGAAGGTGCCCCCACCCAGGTCGTAGACAGCGATCGTCTCCTCCTTTTTCTTGTCCATGCCGTAGGCCAGTGCTGAGGCCGTTGGTTCGTTCACAATGCGGATAACATTAAGGCCTGCTATTGTGCCAGCGTCTTTGGTGGCCTGCCTCTGGCTGTCGTTGAAGTAAGCAGGGACTGTAATCACTGCGTCAGTAACTTTATCTCCCAGGAAAGCTTCCGCATCCAACTTCAGCTTTTGTAGTATCATGGCTGAGATTTCAGCCGGGCTGTATTCCTTGCCGCCCATGACAACCTTAGCATCCCCGTTGGATGCCTCGACTATCTTGTAAGGCAGGCGCTTAATATCATTCTGCACCTCAGCATCCTTATATTTTCGGCCTATCAGGCGTTTGATACTGAAAATGGTATTTTCAGGGTTGGTAATAGCCTGCCTTTTGGCAAGCAAACCTACCAGCCGTTCACCTTTTTTGTCCACCGCTACCACCGACGGTGTCAAGCGCTCGCCCTCGCGGTTGGTGATGATTACCGGCTCACCACCCTCCATCGTTGCCACAAGGCTGAACGTTGTTCCCAGATCTATACCTACTGTTCTACCCATTTTATCCTCCTGTGCTTTATATTAAATTGATTTGCCGTAATAGAATTGCTACTCGTTATTGCCTTTTCCCTGACCGTTCTCCTCTGGCGAAAAGTGTTCTGACGGGTCCCCTTTTCCCACCGCCACCTGGGATGCCCTGAGTACCTTATCTTTCATAATATATCCTTTCCTGTGCTCAGAGATAACCGTCCCTTCCTCTCCATCTTCATAGGTAACAGCCTCGTGAAGATTGGGATCAAAAGGTTTGCCTACGCATTCTATCTCCGTGCACCCATGTGCCCTCAAGGTATCCTGCAGCTGGCGCTGAATTATCCTGAAGCCTTCAATCCAAGTCGAGTCTTTAAATTGCGGGTCCACCATAGTAAAGGCACGTTCCATATCATCCACAGCAGGTAATAGCGACCTGATAAGCTCCGCATTGGACCATTTTAAAGACTCCTGCTTTTCCTGCTCAGTCCTCTTTTTAAAATTCTGGTAATCTGCCAGTGCCCTCTGCGCATCTGCCAAGTATTCAGCGGCTTTTTTCCTTTCCTCTAAAAGAGCTTCGTTCAGGTCCTCGATGTTTTCGCTTTCCTGAGTAACGGGTTCCTCTGCCAAGATACCCTCCTGATTTGATTACTGGCTTTCATCCCGGCAAACCCTTGCCACCAGTTCGCTTAAAAGACCCGAAATGTAATTGACGGTGGAAATGGCCCTCGAGTAGTCCATCCTCTTGGGGCCGATAATCCCCACCGCGCCCTGTACTTGGTCAGGTACACCGTAATGACTGAAGACGAGGCTCAGGTCGTGCAGAGCGGATTCGCGGTTTTCCCCGCCGATAATCACCTTGACCCCTTCATCCGTAACCTGCCAGTCAATGACATCCCTCAGCCAACCCTTGGCTTCCATTAGCTCAAGTACGCCCAGCATCCGTTCACGCTGCACAAACTCAGGCTGTTCCAGCATCAACCGCAAGCCCTCAAAGTATGAACTCTCATATTCAATAGCGTCTTCCCCGGCCATAACTTCGCTGATGATACCTGAAATCTTTTTCTCCAGCGGGGTCATCTCCAGCTTCCTGGCAGCGACCTGGCTCCGCGTCCGGCCGGCATATTCCCGGTTGAATTTTATGGCCGCTTCACTCAACTGCCCTTGGTCGACAGGCTCGCCAAATTTAATGGTCTGCCGCCGCAGAACTGCATTACCCAGTATCAGCACCAGCATAGCAACATACTGCTGCATGGAAACCAGCTCGATATGCTTGTACCTGCATTCAGCGGATTTTGGGAAAGTGACAATGGCCGCATTTCCCACCAGGCGCGCCATTACACCGGCGGCTATTTTCAGCAACCTGTCATATTCGTCAACGGCCGTATCCAGCAGGCGCCTGATGCGTTTCTGCTCATCACCGGTGAGATCCGTGTTCCCTGATATATTTTCAACGTAAAACCTGTAGCCCTTATCCAGGGGTACGCCGCCCGAAGATGTGTATGGCCTCGTGATATAACCATCGTCTTCAAGGGAGGCCATGTCATTCCGGATAGTGGCAGGGCTTACACCCAGGCTATGATGACGCAGAATAGCTTCCGATGCTACGGGAGTTGCCGTAGCAATATATTCACTGACTATGATCTTTAATACAGCATCTCGTCTTTTATAAGCAGCCTTGCTCATTTTTTAGCACTCTCCACTTTAGACTGCTAATTTACTATATA
>Ga0105152_10000344_pt1 | contig 13237 bp, 12 predicted proteins | sample LakBais05cmmetaG_FD_81534 | JGI IMG/M metagenome (GOLD analysis project Ga0105152, IMG submission 81534) | Lake sediment microbial communities from Lake Baikal, Russia to study Microbial Dark Matter (Phase II) - Lake Baikal sediment 0-5 cm | ecosystem: Environmental > Aquatic > Freshwater >...
ATTTCCCAACCGGGTGTTCGAGTCGATGGAGGGCGTGGTCCGCCAATTGGCAGCCGGCCTGCCGAGGCTGGCCCACAACCCTGACGCCCTCCGCAGCCTCACCGCGTGGCCTTGGATAGTTAGCCTCAACTTGAACGCTCATTAGAATTAGTCCGGGATCACGATCGTCTCGCCCGGTTTGGGCGCGTACGGCTTCGGCCCCTCCAGGCTTTCCAGGATCGCGAAGAACTTCCGCACGTCCGCCGAGTCGGCAGGATCGAGGTAGTGGCAGCAGATGGCGTGCTCGACCTTGAGCCACTGGGCCGCCAGCGCGCCCTCCTCGCCCGACATCTCGTTGCCGTAGAAGTCCGGCATCCCGTGCTGCGCGTAATACTCGGGCGTCTGCATGGCCGCACAGAAGAGTCCGACGGTGGGTTGATACAACTCGCCGATCAATCGGAGGTCACTGAAGATCGCCGTGTCGCCCGAGTGGTAGATGCGGCACCGGTCGGAGGCATACAGGATGAACCCCATCGGGGCGCCCGAGAGCCATTTCCCGTCGGGCGCGAGCCCGACGGAGGCGTGGAAGCTGGGCACCGCTCGCACCCGGATACCGTTCGGATTCGTCTGGGCGTTCCAGGTCAGGACGCGGAACTGCTTCGGGTCCACCCCCTGGCAGGTGAGGAAGTACTTGACCTCCGGCCCGCAGACCACCGGGCACCGGAACCGCTTCGCGACGTCGGCGGCCTCGCCGAGGTGGTCGCCCGCCAGGTGCGTGATGAGGAGCAGATCGACCCGGTCCAGATCGGCTACCCTGATCGGACTCACGGGATTGAGCCGCTCGAGGCAGGGGTCGATCATCACAACACGACCATCGGAAAGGGTGATCTGAAATGTCGCGAGGCCGAGGAAGCGAATCTGCGTGCTCATGTCGTCCCCCAATACGGGATCGTCGCTCAGGTGACCTTACGCATGGGCGACCCGCGGCGCGCCGTGCGGTCCGTTCGCGCTCGCGACGGAGCGCTTCGGCCATCTCGGGCATGGCCCCTCTGGGGTTTCGGCTTCGCGGCTTCTCCCGCCAACACCCGGCGCATCGTTTGCTCGGCTTCGCGCAGATGGTCGGCCATCGCCGCCCGGGCCTTCTCGGAAGAACCCGCTCGAATGGCCTCGTAGACATTTCGGTGATGGTGCAATGACTTCGCCTGATAGTCCGGCAATCGAACCCCAAGCAATCGTGCGCGCATGAGCACTTCGGAGATGGAACGCAGCACGATGGGGAAGAGCGGATTCTTGCTGGCAACCGCCACCGCGTCGTGAAACTCGTAGTCGATCTTTGCCCACTCCGCCCGACTCCGCTGGCCGGCCGCGAGACCAATCAGCTTTTCGAGTTCTCCGAGATCCCGTGCATCCCGGCGCTGCGCAGCCAGTTCGGCCATTTCGATTTCCAGAATCCGCCGCATCTCGAGGATGTGCCCGGACGTCACGTCGCCCGTTTCCATATGCGAGACGCAGATCCCGAGCAGCTCGGAAACGAGCTCCGTTGAGGGAGCCCGGACGTACGCGCCTGCGCCGTCCCGCACCTCCACGAGCCCCTTCGTCGAGAGCGTGCGCAGCGCCTCCCGGACGACGGTCCGGCTGACGCCGAATCGCTGGCCAAGCTCGCGCTCCGAGGGAAGCCGGTCTCCGGGGTGGAAGGCATGACCCACGATGAGGGACTGAAGCTGAAGCGTGGCGCGGTCCGCGAGCTTCGGCTCCCGGTGGAGCGGCACATAGACCTGATCCTGATCGACCATGGCTGGCCCTCATGCAATGGGGCGGATTGGTATGTTGGCATGTGGTATACCATTGCGTTCCTGAGCGCGTCAAGGATGTTGTGAGGTCCCCACTCGCGAACACTAGAAACCTGAGTGGACGGGTTGAGCAAGAAGGGGTCGTTTGACGAAAGGGGGTTATGCCCTGCAGAGGATTCCTTTTCGTGTCGTGTTGTCCCCCAATGCCTGGCCGGCACTCGCCGTGCGCGCGCAGTTCCACCGGTTGTTATCGATCGGGCGACCCTTCGGCCCCTGGCCGTCCTTGCGGAGGGCGGGCTGTCTACGTGCCGGCGCCCCTTCTCGAAACGACGCCGGCTCGGCCGACGCCCTCCCGAGCGTTTGGCATTGTGGCTTCGGTGCTCTATACTCACGGAATCCGCTCTGGAATACGCAGAGCACTCGCCCCGCATCGCCGAGCCCGACAGTGCGTGTGTATCGCATGCAGGTTGCTGCGAGGAGAGGAGACGCGATGTTTCCCGACCCGAACCAGACCGTGCCCTTCGCCAGTCTCCGCGGGTGCTTGCGGGAGGACTTCTCCACCGAATGATGCGCCAGGCGATCGAGTTTGCCCCCACGTCGTCCGCGCCCTGCAGCGCGGCGTCCACACGAGCCCTTGCGCCGATCCCGGTCCCCGGCTTCCGGCAGTTCCTTCGACCCCCCCGGGGCCGGAGCCGAGACACGGCTTGGCGGTCAGCGTGCGGCCCGCCCCATGCTTGAATCCACCTTCGTGCACATCCCCGGCATCGGTCCGGCGACCGAGCAGGCCCTCTGGCGCCAGGGGATCCACACGTGGGCCCACGCCGACCAGCTCGATCCGGCCTCCCGCGTCGTGCGGCCGCGGGCGCACACCTTGCTCCAGCAGTACCTCCCCGATTCCCACCGGGCCCTCGCGACAAAGAACGCCGTCTTCTTTGCGCGCCTCTGCACCCTCGGCGAAGCCTGGCGCGCCTATCGCCACTTCGTCCAGGATGTGGTCTATCTGGACATCGAGACGACCGGGCTCTCCCCCGCCTACGATCAGATCACCATCGTCGGCGTCTCCGACGGCGAGGCCTACCGGGTCTTCCGCGCCGGCGGCGACCTCGACGCCCTCCCGGAGTACCTCCGGCGATTCCGCGTCATCATCACCTTCAACGGGGCGGGCTTCGATCTCCGGTTCCTCCGGGCCGCGTTTCCCCGGCTCGTCCTTCCCCCCCTCCATATCGACCTCCGGCGCGTGACAAATCGGCTCGGGCTGACCGGCGGCCTCAAAGCGATCGAGCGATCCCTCGGCCTCCAGCGCGGCGCGGCCGTCGAACATCTGAGCGGCTTCGACGCCGTCCGCCTCTGGCGCCAGTATCAGCGCGGCGACCGGAATTCCCTCGACCTCCTGATCCAGTACAACGCCGAGGACGTCCTGCACCTCAAGGCGATCATGGAGATGTCCTACGCGGCGTTGCGATCGCAGATGCCCCTGCCGCCCGCGTGCTGAGCCCAGTATTGTTATTCTTCTCCCTTACGCCGACGCGCCTTGTCTGATCGGTACGACGGCTGGGACAGTGACGTCAACCGCGAGAAGCGCCGGAAGGCCCAGGGGGAGGAGCGAACACCCAGCGAGAAATTCAACAAGGCCCCTGCCTCGGCCGCGCATCATCAAGCAGATGCACGAGGTGGACCCGCTGGTCTGCCCTCGGTGCGCTGGATCACTGCGGCTCATCGCGTTCATCGAGCAGCATGAGGGTATCGAACAGATCCTGACGTATCTCGGCCTCTGTCCCGCCCCCGTCCACAGTCCGCCTGTCGCGGGGTACCTGGTGCCGCCCGCTCGGCAACGGGTCGCGCGCGTGATCAGGGAGTCCGCCCAGGGCACGCGAAAGCACGCCGTCGGCGCCCGAGGGCACCGGGGTCCGCCCGGCGCTCACCCGCGATCGGTGCAAGCCCATTCTTGCCTTGACACCCACGGTCGGTGAGCAGGACACTCCACGCACGCTCAGAGGTACGGCGTGAGCGGCGGGGGAGCCGGCCCGCCCAGGGTCTTGCCGAGGTTCCGTCGGGTCCGGCACCTGGATCGTCGCGCGGGCCACAAGAAGCAATTTCCTATCATTTTCTGATTATCCCAACCGATGTGCCCCAGGTGTCCGTGCACTTCGGCAAACCGGACCAGAGGCCGTTGGAGGCCGGGACCTTGGAGGACGGCGCCATGGACCTGTTCGTCACGGCGGCCGAGCGCAAGGCCGCCGCGCCCGACGTGAAGGCGCTCCACGCCAAGATCGGCCAGTTGGCCATGGAGCACGATTTGTTGGCCGGCGCGCTCGGTCGCATCCCCGATGCGAGCGCGAAGCGATGATTGACCGCCACCACCCGCTGCCGGTGGTGCGGCAGTGTCGACTCGTGGCCGTGGCCCGGTCGTCGGTGTACGCCGTTCCCCGGCCCCTGGCGGCAGCCACGCTGGCGCTGATGCGCCAGATCGATGAGTTGCACCTGCAGTACCCCTTTGCGGGCAGTCGCCTGCTCCGGGATCTGCTGCACCTCCAGGGCGTGCGCGTCGGCCGGAAGCACGTGGCCACCCTGATGCGCCGGATGGGGATCGAGGCCCTCTACCAGCGCCCCCGCACGACCCAGCCGCACCCGGGGCATCGGGTGTTTCCGTACCTGTTGCGGAATCGAGACATCACGGCCCCGAATCACGTGTGGGCCATGGACATCACGTACATCCCGATGCGCCGAGGCTTCCTCTACCTGGCCGTCGTGCTCGACTGGGCCACGCGGCGGGTCTTGGCGTGGCGTCTGTCCAACACCTTGACCGCGGGCTGCTGTCTCGATGCGCTCGCGGCCGCAATCCAGACCTACGGATGCCCGGCGATCCTGAACACCGACCAGGGCAGCCAGTTCACGGGCACCGCCTTTGTCGGCCGGGTCCAGCAGCACGGCATCCAGCTCAGCATGGACGGGAAGGGCGCCTGGCGCGACAATCGCTTCATCGAGCGCCTCTGGAAGAGCGTGAAGTACGAAGAGGTATATTTGCATGCCTATGACTCGGTGACCGAGACCCATCGCGGCCTGGCCCACTACTTTACCTTTTACAATCGTGGTCCATACTACCCCACCTCGCTATGTGCCCAAAAACGCGAAGGCACGTTGTCGATCGAGTGGTATTGCGGGGGTGTTCCCCTGCTGGGCGTGCTGGACGAGGGCCTTCACGGCGTCACTTTCCAGCGCCGTCTGCTGGAAGATCCACGGGCCCTCCGGGAGGGGATGCTCGGCGGGGATCTCGCCGCGCTCGACCGCGAGCCGGAGCGTCCGCGGGCTCACCCCCACGACGGCCGCCTCCTCCGTCAGATTCAGCCAGCCAGCCGTCACCCGCGTGGGGCATAGCACGCGATGCGATAGTGGCTCCGCAGGGCGGTGACGCGCTCCTGCGTCCAGCGGTTGCCCTGTCCTGTCTGGAGCCCGTTGCGGTTCAGGATCCCCGCGATCAGCTTGTCGGGACAGATCCGTGCGCGACTCGCGACGGCGTCGACGATCGTGGGAGGCGTCTGGCCACGGTGCTGGCCCCGGCGGCGCCGAGGCACGCGCAGTTCGGTATGCACCCCGCCGGCCCAGCGGAGCACAAGATTGATGGTACCGCCGGTGCTATCGACATCGACCAGCACTTCCTGGAGGAGGGTCCGGACGATGCGCTTCTTCAGGCGGACATCCGTGCCGGAGTCATGCCAGACCGCCTCGAGCCGCGTCGCCAGCTCCGCGAACGCCTCTCGCGTCGGGGGAGACTGCTCTGGGCCGAGGCCCGCCGTGTGGTGCGCGATGCGGGTCTCGAGGTCTGCGACGTGCGCGAGGGCCCGGTTCCACCGTTGCTCGAGCTCGCCGGCCACCAGGCGGTTCTCGGGATCGGTCGCATCGTATTGCCGCTGGGCGCGCTGCGCCGCATAGCGAGCTGCTTCCAGATCACGCCGCAAGGCTTCCACGACCTCGTCCTGCTGGTGCGCCTCCTGCTCGTGCGCCATGAGCGCCGCCTCCACGGCCGCGGGCTGCACCACGCGGAGCACGTCGTGCCCGTTGCCGGTGTACCGGACCGTCAGCTTACGCCCACACCGTCGGCAGCGCAACAGCCCTGCGAGGAGGGCCGCGCCGCGCTTGGGCGCCCCGACCTCGCTCGCGCGCAGGTTGTTGGCGGTGATGGCCTGCCGGATGTGCTCGAACTCCTCCCAGGACACGTAGCCCTCATGGGCATGTGGAATGAGCGTGAGCCACTGCTCGCGGGGCTTCCGATGCGAACTCCGGTGCGGGGTACCGTGCTCGTAGTGCACCCGCTGTTCAGTCTTCCCGTAGGCATACGCCCCGCCATACACGGGACTGGTGAGCAGCCGATAGACGGTGCGATAGCTCGGCCGCCGCCAATAGGTCGCGCCCCGCGGCGTGTGCACCGGGAGCTCCACGCCATGCTCCAGGAACCACCACAGCGTCTGCCGCACCGTGCCCAGCGCGGTGAACGTCCGAAACACCAGCGCGATGGCCTCCTGGACCCGGCGGTCCGGGTCCTTCTCCAACCGCTGGTCCTCGGTCTTCACGTAGCCGACCGGCACGGCCTGGAGGAGGGCGCCGCGCCTTCGCGTAGCGGGCTTCCACGGAGCGTTGGCGCAAGAGGTCCAGTTCGTACTCGTTCAGGCTGCCCTTCAAGCCCAAGAGGAGCCGATCGTTGCTCTGGCGGGGCGCGTAGACCATCTCCTGGTCGACCAGGAGGGTATCGACGATCCGGCAGACCTCCATCAGCTGTTGCCACTCCCGGCTGTTGCGCGCGAAGCGGGAGACCTCCCGGGCGGCGACGGCGCCCACCTTGCCCAGGCAGACCTCCGAGACCATGCGCTCGAACCCCGTACGCGTCACCATGCCCGCAGCCGACCGGCCGAGGTCCTCATCCACGACTTCGATCTCGCGCCACCCAAGCTGCCGGAGCCGATCCTGCATCGCGTACTGCAGCTTCTGGCTCTCCAGGTTGTGGGTGACCTGATAGGCAGAGGACTGGCGGATGTAGAGCATCGCCTTGCGGGCGATGTGCTGCGCTTTCACCTTGTCACTCATGCCCCACCTCCTGTCGCTCGCGGATGGGGCGGGCCGCCTCGCGCAGGAGACGGGCCAGCAACTGCACCGTCGTGTGGTAGACATCGGGCGGGAGCGCTGGGGTGAGAGGGACCGGCCGGAACAGCTCCAACTGGGGGACCCGCAACCGCGCTGGCGTGGGCATCAGCATCTCCTCCGGTGAAGGGTGGATGCTGAGCTTCTACCACATCAAGATCCCGGCGGCCCTGCGAGTCAGTGAGCAGCGCCGCGAGGGCGCGCAACGCTTCGAGGTCGACGCGGGCGGGGTCAGTCACCTTCCCCATCCCGCTGGCCTCTGGGTCGCACATCCAGCGCGGGATCTCCAATCCGGGGAGCCGCGGCCGATCGAGGGGCGTGCACCGCACGACTTGGAGGCCGTTCCGGCCCCGCACTCCCAGGACCTGAACCTCCTGTCCGTACCAGGGGTGCCACGGGTAGTGCACTTCCCGCACGTCGGTATTGTGGGTGTTCGGTCGCTCGGTTGTACAACCAGGACCGCCCGCACACGGCCCTTGACGGGCAGACACCGGATATGGTCTACTTTGCCCCGCTGCCCCAGCTCGAGGCAGCGTAACGTGCACCCCGCAGAGCTTCACTGAGAACGCCTGGCTCCCTGTCCAACTCCTTGGGGCCACTGCTCTTGGAGGGAAGCGAGGCGTTGCAGGTGGAAGGGCATTTCGCCAGGGGGAGCATGGGACCCAAGGAAGGACACGGTTCATGAACAAACCGACGCGTATCTTCACGGACGTCGACTACGAAAAGGACGGCAAACAGGTCAGTTGGCTCTATCTCCCGTTCTCGGTGACCCGATCCGCTTACGGAAACATCGCCCTCCCTATTGCCGTGATCAAGAACGGTGCCGGCCCCAGCGTTCTGCTCATGGCGGGGAATCACGGCGACGAGTACGAGGGGCAGATCGGCCTCTGCAAGCTGATCCGGGCGCTTGAGCCGAAGGATATCCGCGGACGCGTGATCGTCGTACCCGCGATCAACCTGCCCGCGGCCCTGACAGGAGCTCGCGTCTCGCCCATCGACGACACGAACTTCAATCGCGCCTTCCCCGGCGACCCGAACGGCACACCGACCTATGCGATCGCGCATTACGTCGATAGTGTGCTCTTCCCCATGATCAGCTTTTTCCTCGACCTTCACTCCGGAGGATCCTCACTCGACTACATCCCGTTCGTCTCGATGCGCACGAGTGGCGACCCCGCCCTGGATGTCCGCGCCATGGCGGCCCTCAAGGCGTTCGGGAGCCCCGTCGGCATGGTCTGGGCGCACACCCTGGATGCCGGGTTCGCCCAGACGGCCGCCCTGCGACGCGGGCTGGTGAGTCTTGGGGGGGAATTCGGCGGCGGCGGCTCGGTGTCCCTCGAGGGCCTTGGGATTGTCGAGCGGGGCATCCGAAACTTTCTCATCCACGCCGGCTGCATGCCGCCCGGCCCGACGGTGGGCGAGGCGGCGCCGGTGGTCCGCGTGGTGGAGGTGCGGAATCGGGACTACTTCGTCCTGGCGCCCGACGCGGGGTTGTTCGAGCCCTTCGTCGAATTGGGGCAGATGGTCAAGGCGGGTGAGGAATGCGGCCAGGTCCACTCCGTGGACAACCCCGGGAGAGAAGCGGTGACGGCCAGATTCCGCGCCTCTGGGACCGTGATCAGCAAGCGGCATTTCGGCCGGGTGGAGCGCGGCGACTGCGTCGCGCATCTGGCCACCGACTGGGAGGGCTAACGGATCCGGGATATTGGCCTCCCAAACGCTCGGAAGGTCCGCGCCCGGGCAGGTGATACACCCAGTCTCGCATGCGTGAAGGAGTCAGGGGCGCGCATCCGATCATTCCCACGGTGCCGGCGTGAATGGCCGGTCCATCGAGTCGTGCGCTCCCCCGAGCCGGCGGGCGAACACGGTCAGGCTGACCGGGGGCCAACGTCAACGCGGGAGGGAGGGAACCATGGAACTCACACGGAGAGAACTGTTAGTCCTCGGCGGCGCAGCCGGCGCAGCCACGCTCCTCGGCGGTCCGGCTCACGCCCAGAAGCGGGGTGGGGACGTCATCGTCGGGACCATCTCCGCACCACCCACGACCGACGCCCAGACGACCACGGCGGAAGTCTCCCGCAACATCAGCCTGCACTGGATCGAGACGCTGTACGCCCGAGATGAGCAGGGAAACCCCATCCCCGATCTGGCCCAAAAACACGACGTCTCACCCGACGGGAAGACCTACACCTTCACGCTGCGGCAGGGCGTAAAGTTCCACAATGGCCAAGAGATGACCGGCCAGGATATCAAGGCCTCGATGGAACGCTATGCGAAGGTAGGCGGCAGTGCGCCGATCATGAAGCCCGTGGACTCGATCACCGTGCCGAGCAAGTACGTAGTCCGAGTGCAGCTCAAGAACCCCGTGCCGGGGTTCATCGACATGATCAGCTCGCCGCGGGCGCCGATGGGCATCATGCCGGCGAGTGAAGGAGAAAAGGACCGCGGTAAGATCAGCCACATCGGGACCGGGCCCTACCAGTTCGTGGAATTCAAGCCGGACAGCCATGTTCTGCTCAAGCGGTTCGACGGGTATACGCCCAATGCGAACTATACAAAGCGCGACGGGTTCAGCGGCCGAAAGACTGCCTACTTCGAAACCGTCACCTTCCGACAGTTTCCCGAGGGGGGCGCTCGCACGGCGGCGCTGGAGACCGGCGAGATCCATGCGGTGGACATGCTCCCACCGCCGGCGGCCGACCGGCTGAAGAACAATCGTAATGTCAAGATCCATCCGGTCATGCCCTGGGCTTTCCAGACGATCATGATCAACGCAGGCTGGGGACCGACTGCCAACGTGAAGGTTCGGCAGGCGATCCAGGCGATCATCGATTGTGAAGAGATCATGGCGATCGCCAGCGAGGGGCTCTACCGCCTGACGCATGGCTGGCAGCATCCCGGGACGACGTACTTCGCGGGAGACGTCGGTAAGGAGTCCTACAATCAGAAGAACATCGCCAAGGGGAAGCAACTTCTCCAGGAGGCCGGGTATAAGGGCGAGGAGATCATCTTCCTGACCGACAGCAACTACAAGAATCACCAGGAGACCGGGGTTGTCGCCAGCGAACAGCTGAAGAAGGTCGGCCTGAACGTACGGTTGAATGTTGTGGACTGGCCGACCGCGTTCCAGGGCCGACTCAAGCCAGAGGGGTGGAATCTGTGGGCTCTCGGCTTCGGCATCGAGCCATACGAAGGACCCTACACGGTCACCACCTTCTTCACGACCGAGAATAACGGTAAGGGGGTCCAGTTGATGGCAGATCCTGAGCTCAACCAAGCCAATGCCGCCCTTGACGGGTCGCTAAAACTGGAGGACCGCGTCAAGGCATTTGCCCAATTCCAGAAACGGTTCTTCGAGTATGTGCCGGCGATCAAGGTCGGCGACCTCGGCCGCTACCAAGCGACACGGGCCAACGTTGCGGGTTATGCCCCCGGCAGAATTCCGCGTATGTGGGACGTCTGGTTCGAGTAAGCATCTCCTGCGTTCGCTCACGCCAAGGGGGCGGGGACGCCCATCTTGGCGTGAGCCTCGCCCCTCTCCCCAGGACGAGGATGCAGAATGGCTCGCTACTTGCTTTATCGCCTGCTGACTGCCATCCCGATTCTCCTCGTCGTCTCCCTGGTCTCGTTCCTCCTGATTTTTCTCGTCCCTGGCGATCCGGCGGCCGAAATTGCGGGACCGGGCGCGACGGCCGAAGAGGTTGCGCGCATCCGTCAATCCCTCGGCCTCGACCAGCACATCGGGGCGCAGATGCTCGCCTACTATGGCCGCCTGCTTCACGGCGACCTCGGGCAGTCCATCCTCCTGAACCGCAGCGTGATGACCGCGATCCTCGATCGCGCGTCCGTGACGCTCTCGCTGACCGGTTTGGCCCTCGCGGTCTCCCTCAGTCTTGCGGTCGTCCTAGGGGTCGTGGCCGCGGTCAAGCAGAACACTTGGGTTGATCAATCCGCCATGACGGTTGCGCTTCTGGGACTTTCCCTCCCGGACTTCTGGGCGGGACTGGTGATGATCTATCTCTTTGCGGTCCTGCTCGGGTGGTTCCCGACCGGGGGGTACGTGGCCCTGAGCAAGGGAGTTCTGCCGTGGCTCACAAGCCTAATCATGCCAGCGGTGGCGCTCGGTATGGCCCAGCTGGGCCTCCTGGCTCGGATCACGCGCGCGACGATGCTCGAGGTCTTGCGCCAGGACTATGTGCGGACCGCCCGGGCCAAGGGGGTGCCGGAGCACCGGGTGATCGACAAGCACGCCCTGACCAACACCCTCATCCCGGTCGTCACGGTCATGGGCCTGATCGTCGGCATCCTGCTGGGCGGGGCCGTCGTCGTCGAGCAGGTGTTCTCGTTACCCGGCGTCGGCCGCTTGATCATCGGCGCGATCCAGAGGCGGGACTACCCGGTCATCCAGGGCGGACTGCTGCTGACCGCGACGATCTCCGTCTTCGTCAACATCGCGGTGGACGTCCTGTACGCCTGGATCGACCCGCGGGTGCGGTATGAGTGAGGCGGTCAGCGCAAATGTCCACAATCTTCCCCAGCTTGGGGCGCCCGCACGGCGATCGAGCACCTGGCGCCGTCTGCGCAGACACCGGCTGTTCACGACGGGGCTGGTCCTCTTCGGCCTCGTTGTCCTGATGGCCCTCGCGGCTGGCCTGCTTGCCCCACATTCACCCAATCAGAACAATTTCCGCTACCGGCTCGGCGCGCCGACAAAGGTCTACCTGCTCGGTACGGACGGTTTCGGCCGCGACGTCCTGAGCCGGGTAATCTATGGTGCGCGGGTTTCGCTCCGCATCGGCCTCATGGTGGTCCTGCTGAATGGGATTCTCGGTACGTTGATCGGAGCCACGGCAGGTTACGTCCGCAGATTGGACAACGTGATCATGCGGGTCATGGATGGGCTCATGGCTTTCCCCGCCATCCTCATGGCCATCGCGCTGGCCGCTACGTTAGGCGCCTCCGAGATCAACGTGGTGTTGGCGCTCACTGCCGCCTACGCCCCGCGCACGGCGCGCATCGTGCGTGCCTCGGTGCTCGTGGTGCGCGAGATGGAGTACGTCCAGGCCGCTATCGCCGCCGGGGCCGGGTATCTGCGCGTGCTCTTCCGCCACATCCTGTTGAACAGCATGGCGCCGCTGATCGTTCAGCTCACCTTCATCTTCGCGGTCTCGATCCTGGCCGAGGCGGTGCTGAGTTTCATCGGGGTCGGACCCCCACCGCCGACCCCCACGTGGGGCAACATCATTGCCGACGGTCGCAACTACATCCGCGAAGCCCCCTGGATTTCGCTGCTCCCGGGGATCACCATCGGGGTAACCGTACTCGGGCTCAATCTGCTCGGGGATGGACTTCGGGATGTCCTCGACCCGCGGATGCGGGTAGAACCCTGAGATCGCAGGGGCGCACGTTCCCTCGGGCACCTTTTCGACCAGTAATGGGGGACGCAGCATTAGCTGTACTGTCTTCGGACCGACCGGACACCGGGAACAGCATGACGGGTTTTCCAGGACGGGATAAGGGGAACGTGCGCCTGTGGCGGGCTCGCTTGGCCCCGTTCGCTGCGGCGGCGTGTCCGGGGTCGGCTGGGCCGGCCCACTCTCCTCCGACATGCCTGGGCCCTCGCGCCTTGCGGGCCCACCGACAGCATCACTGGGGAGGCGCGAAGCGAGATATGACAGATAATCCTCCTCCCCCCAATATCCATTATGGAGATGATGCGCGGTTTAGTTTCCCGCTAGCAGCCTGGATACCGGGTGTCACGGGAAATATGTCTATGTTGGCGTTATCGCCCAGCCGGAGATACGCGAATGCTTGGCGGAAGCCGACGGAAGCCGTTGGCGCCCATCGAGCCTGGCGGAGCTCCTCCGGCGGGAGCCAAACGAGTTTGGTGCTTGAGCTAGGTGAGGGTCTTGTGTATAGAATGAAGTGGCGCAAACGGCTTATGGGGGGAGCCCCGGAATGTTTGTGTCCAGGCAGGATTTCGGCGCGTGCCATTGACCGATCCCGGTCGAGGGCTGGGGCGACAGCCGCATGAGCTAATTCCGGTCTCTGTTGAAAACCGGAAATGCGCCCGCAGCTATCAGCCCATTCGGTCGGGCCGCCGAGTCGGGGTTGGCGGCCGAGAGGAACCCCGGTGGGTAAGCTAAAGAAGAATTCGAAGATTCCGAAAAGGAGCCGGCCCAGGGGGTCACACACGAGGACGCCGGGAAAGAAATCGACATAGGTAGGCGGTTGCCCGCTTTCCCTGTCCCACCACCGTGCGTACGGGTCACGTACACGGCGGTTCGGTGAGTTGAGCTTCCAATGAAGTTGGAAGCCGGGCGGTCGGCACGCAA
>Ga0105152_10000345_pt1 | contig 13236 bp, 9 predicted proteins | sample LakBais05cmmetaG_FD_81534 | JGI IMG/M metagenome (GOLD analysis project Ga0105152, IMG submission 81534) | Lake sediment microbial communities from Lake Baikal, Russia to study Microbial Dark Matter (Phase II) - Lake Baikal sediment 0-5 cm | ecosystem: Environmental > Aquatic > Freshwater > Lake...
GATATAGATCCAGATGGGTTTGTGGAACTTCCGGCTATTATTTTCGATGAAAATATAGTATTTCCGCGGATGGTTTCACCCATATTTGTCTCCAACAAAAATAACCTCGCTGCCATTCGCGAAACACAAAGCAAACAAAAAACGGTCATTACACTCATTTGCCGTGAGACCGGAGTTGAGAGACCGAAAATCAAGGACTTTCTTCCCATCGGTGTAGAAGTAGCAACTGGAAGGCTGTTAACCCTTTCCGAAGGCAATTTCTCTGCGCTTGTGCAGGGACGCCGGCGGGTTCAGATTGTTAAGTTTATCCAAACCGAACCTTATTACATTGTGAAAGCTGTACCTATCATTGAATCGCTGGAGCTAGGGCGGAAAACCAATGCCTTGATGCGCACCACGCGGGATTTATTCGAGCGATGTGTTCATTTGGATAGAAGCCTGCCAGATGAAGCTCAATTACTTTCCATGAACATCAATGAGCCAGGTTGGCTGGCCGATATGGTAGCCACAGCCGTCTCCCTTTCCTTCAAGGAAAGACAGGAATTATTGGTTCTGACCGATCCCATCGAACGACTCAAGAAATTGAATTGGTTGCTGGCGCAAGAATTGGATGTCTTGCAGCTGGAAGATGAAATTCAATCCCAGGTACAAAGTGAAGTGGATCGAAGCCAGCGTGAGTTTTACCTTCGAGAGCAACTGAAGGCCATACAGACAGAATTGGGGGAAGGGGACGTATGGATTCGGGAAATAAACGAATTGAAAGGGCTTATCGAAAAGGCGGGTTTGCCCACTGAAGTTAAATCACAAGCTTTGAAAGAGGTCGACCGGCTAGTCCAGATGCCTTCCATGGCCCCAGAAGTGAGTGTTATCCGCAATTACCTGGATTGGATCCTTGAACTTCCCTGGACGAAAAAGACAGATGACAATCTCGATGTAAAACATGCCCGCCGAATTCTTGAGAAATATCATTATGGTTTGGGTAAAGCCAAAGACCGAATCCTTGAATATATCGCGGTGCGCAGTCTGAAACCCATCAAACCGAGGCAACCGATCTTATGTTTTGTGGGTCCTCCGGGGACGGGCAAAACCTCGCTAGGGAAATCAATAGCGGAGGCTTTAGGTCGAAAATTTGTACGCTTGTCTTTGGGTGGCGTGAGGGATGAAGCGGAAATCCGTGGTCATCGTCGCACCTACATTGGTGCACTCCCCGGACGAATCTTGCAGACGTTGCGCAGGGCGGGAACCGTAAACCCCCTCTTTATGTTGGATGAAATCGATAAATTGGGCTCCGATTTCAGGGGTGATCCCAGCGCTGCTTTGCTGGAAGTCCTTGACCCTGAACAGAATTATTCGTTTTCCGATCACTACCTGGAATTAGCTTATGATCTTTCCCAGGTCATGTTCATCACCACAGCCAACCAAACCATGTCCATCCCTTCCGCACTGATGGACCGCATGGAAGTCATCGAATTCCCTGGGTATATCGAGGAAGAAAAATTGAAGATCGCGGAAAGATTTCTTGTACCTCGACAAAAAGAAGAGAGTGGCTTGGACAAGAAAGAAATCTCTTTTGAATCTTCTGCCATTGTCAGAGTGATCAGGGAATATACCTATGAAGCCGGAGTTCGAAACCTAGAACGAGAACTGGGCAGGATCATCCGCAAGGTGGCGCGACTGAAATCGGAAAATAAACCGATTCCCGTGGTTATCACTCCAAAGCAGGTCGAAAGATTCTTAGGGCCGACGCAATTTTTCCAGACGGAAGCCGAAAAGAAAGATGAAGTGGGGGTGGCCACTGCCGTCGCCTGGACGGAAAGCGGTGGAGAGATCATGCCCGTGGAAGTGCTGGTATTTGACGGCAAGGGAACCCTGCAAATAACCGGGCAAATTGGCGATGTCATGCAGGAATCTGCACAGGCAGCATTATCCTATCTAAAATCAAAAGCTAAAGAATTTCATATTAAAAATGATGTTTTTGAGCGAGTGGATATTCACATCCATATCCCCGAGGGTGCCATTCCAAAGGATGGACCAAGCGCAGGGATCACTCTGGCAGTAGCCCTTATTTCCGCGTTTACCGGCCGAAAAGTGTACAAGGATACAGGCATGACAGGTGAGATCACCCTCAGAGGACAGGTTCTGCCGGTAGGAGGGGTGCGGGAGAAGGTTCTATCGGCACATCGAGCCGGGTTGAAGAAGGTCCTGCTTCCCGTTCGAAATATGAAAGATTTAGTGGATGTGCCCAAAAAAGCATTAGCGGATATCAAAATTATCCCCATCGAACATATGGATCAAGTGGTGAAGGAAGCTCTTCATCCTTATGATCCGAAGAACAATGTTCATGTTGGCACACAACCTGCTGAAAAGAGTCAAGGACCAAAAAAAGATGAGCCGGCTGGCTCATCTGAAAAAGTCTAAGAACCCTGCTTGGTTTCAACCTTCTTTTTAATTTGAGGATCAGCTTGCAGCACCTGGATCCCGTTGCGGACCTGGTTGAGATATTTTTCCACTTCACTTTCAATTTTAGTAAGCATGTCCAACACGTAGGCATCTGCGTCCCGACGCGTGGCTGCGGCTTCGTTCCGGGCTTGGGAAATAATTTGCTCCGACCGGGCTTGAGCTGCCTGGACGATGGAATCCTTTTCGACTACTTTTTCGCCTTTTTCTCGGGCAAGCTGCAAAGTCCGGTTTGCTTCTTCTTGAGCTTGCGCCAGGATCCTATCGCGCTGGTTGAGGAGTTGTTGGGCTTTTTTTATCTCGTCTGGAATGGTGACACGCATCTGGTCTATGATATCCAGGAATTTTTCCTCGTTAATAGACACACTATGGGTAAACCAGATCGGTCTGCCTTCGTTAAATAATTCTTCCAGTCTGTCAACAAGATGTAAGATATCCATATCCACTCCTACCATGAGAATCCATCTCATGGGGTGCAACTTTCACGCCATTGCTTTTCAAATTATACAAGATTAATCCCGTAAAGAGGAAATGGATACTTCGTGGTCGTGTTTATTTAATTCCAGGTACCGTTTTTTCATGGCAGTTGCGACATGACGAGGGACCATCGAAGAAACATTTCCACCCAGGGCAGCGATTTCCTTAACCGTTGTGGAAGAAATGAAAGAATGTTCCTCAGCGGTGATAAATGCAACCACTTCAATTGCGGGTGCCAACCTATGGTTGGCCAAGGCCATACGGAATTCAAGTTCAAAATCTGAAAAAACCCGTAAACCTCGGACGATGACCTGGGCTTGCACCTGCTTGCAGAATTCCACGATCAGACCACTAAACCCCATCACCTTTATTTTGGGATTATTCTTGAAGGAGGCTTGTACCAGACGAATTCGTTCTTCAGGCGTGAAAAGCAGGTTCTTCATGGGGAGGTCATATACAGCCACGATCAGCTCATCGAATAGTTTGGAACTGCGATTGGCAATATCTATGTGGCCTAAATGAATGGGATCAAAAGTACCAGGGAATACAGCTCTGACCATTTTTACCTCAACTAATATCTCCTCGAGTTGGCGACCAACTTTCTGCCAAGGCTTTCTTCAATGGTAGATGAACAGGTTCGGATAAATTTGGATCCTTATCAAACACCATCTCTGCATATTTCCTGGCTTTTTCGATCGTCTTTAGATCCATTATGCTGGCAAGTCTCAAATCTGAAAAACCGGATTGACGATACCCCATGAAATCCCCAGGACCACGTTGGGCAAGGTCCTTTTCTGCCAAAACAAAACCATCATTTGTTTGGGTCATGGCCAACAAACGTTCATTTTCCATCGAATCTTCCGTATCGGGAATGAGAAGGCAAATGGATTTTTCAGTCCCTCGACCAACCCTTCCCCGGAATTGATGCAACTGGGCTAAACCGAAATGGTTGGCACCTTCCACCAACATCAATGTGGCGTTGGGTATATCCACGCCCACTTCGACGACAGAGGTGGAAACCAGGATTTGGATTTCATTTTTGCGAAAAGCATCCATTACCTGAGTTTTTTCTTCAGGTTTTATCTTGCCATGCAATAATCCTAGTTTTAAGTTCGGGAAAACCTCGGAGCTTAACCTTTCGTATACCGCCACGGCGGCTTTAACTTCATCGTTATCACCTTGCTCAATCAAGGGATATATGATGAATACCTGCTGTTTTTTCTCAACTGTGGATTTCACCAATTGATACGCCCGTTCCCTTTCAGCGGGCAGGAGCAGGTGAGTCTCGATGATCTGTCTTCCGACCGGTAATTCATCCAAAACAGATAAATCAAGATCACCATAGACGGTCAGTGCGAGAGAACGGGGTATGGGCGTAGCGGTCATGACCAACAGATGCAGATTATTTCCTTTTAATCTCAACTTGGCACGCTGCTCAACGCCAAAGCGATGCTGCTCATCAATGATTGCCAGCTGCAGATTCTTGAATTCAATTGGGTCTTCCAACAAGGCGTGAGTCCCAACTATTAATTTCACTTCGCCGGATTTCAACTTGTTCCTGAGGATTTCCTTTTCTTTCTCGGGAACATCCCCGGTTAGTAACTGGATCTCATCCTTCCTTATTGAAGATTTTCCTTCATCAAAGCAAAGGAATTTAATCATGGTCTGAAAATGTTGCTCGGCCAGGATGCTGGTGGGGGAGAGCAGTGCGGATTGGGCATCCCCTTTGGCAATTATTTCTGCAGCCAAGGCTGCCAAAATGGTTTTTCCAGAACCGACATCGCCTTGGAGCAAACGATTCATAGGCTTGCCGGAGGCAAGGTCACTACAAATCTCTAAGAATGACTTGTTTTGGGCATTTGTAAGTTGAAAAGGCAAATCCTTAATTCGACTTTGCATCCATTCGTCTGGCACTGAAAACACCTGGGCAGGGGAGGATTGCCAATCCCTCTTCTGTTGACGTACTCCCATTTGAAGCAGGAATATCTCATCAAAGGACAAACGCGTCCTGGCGGAATTCAATTGAACCTGGTTATCTGGGAAATGGATCTGTTTTAGTGCGGTTGAGAGGTTGACAAGTTCAGCGTCCTTGACGATATCTGCGGGGAGGAAATCATCCACCTTCGTAGCCCAATGGTTCACGGTCTGAAAGATAATCCGTCGTAACCATTTTTGGCTGACATCCGTTTTGAGAGGATAAACCGGCACGATGCGGTTCGTATGTAGGTTTTCAACCTCGATAGGCTCCCAATCGGGTGAATTCATCACCAGGCGACCGAGATAACTATCCACTTTGCCGGAAACCACGATTTGATTTCCTACCAGCAATTGCTTCTGGAGATAGGGCTGATTAAACCATGTAAGACGCAAGGAACCTGTTCCATCCACAATCACAGCTTCTGTAATGGATTTCACACCTCGTTGTGAACCTGCTTTCAGATCGCGCTCCAAGACATTTTGGATAACTCCTATCACTGTTAATGTCTCACCAAATTTGATTCGGTTGATTGTTTTCAGCTGAGAATAATCATCGTAGCGGCGTGGAAAATAATAAAGTACATCCTTTAAGGTTTCCAGATGAAGTTTTTTCAAATCATCTGCACGACTCTTACCAACCCCGGGGATCACATCGACCGAAGTATCAATACCCAACCCTGGATTGTTCGGTTGAGTGTGTGGGATAGATTGAACTTCCACATTTTTCCGAGGGACTATCGGTTGAATAGGCTTTGATGGAAACTTTGCTAACTGAGAAGAAGTTTGAGCGATCGGCTTGATCTGGCGAGGGGTGTTGGAAGGTGAAACACCTCCAATTTTTTGAAGCAAGATTACCAGGCGTGCGACGATCTTTTTTCGTTCTTCAAGTGTTGCCTGGCTGTAGTGGGAAATTTCGCTAGTAATGTCGGTAATAAATTTCTCGTCGATTTTTTTGATCCGCGCTTCTGCTTGCCAGGCGGGTAACACTCTTTCTAATCCCCCGATCACAGCGCGGTTGTCGTACTTTTTTTCAATTTCCAGCTTGAGAAATTTCAACAAAGTTTCCGCTGGCGTTTGCATAATGGTATTTTACCCTTAATGTACGAATGGAGTCTTTTAACCGGCAGGAAATTTATTTTTCGATGGCAATTAATCCCATGCTGCGAGGACCAAACAACACTGCCATGGATTGGGATAGTGGCAACTCAAAGAAATTTGAATGCTTGAACCGTTCTTTGCAATACTGGCGAAACATTCTTTCTTCCAACATGGAAATTCCGCCACCTTGGGTCAGAGTCACAAGTTTAAGTTCTTCAAATTCATCTAAAAATTCCTGAAAGATATCAAATAATCCCCGGTGAGACTTGACTTTTTGTACGGGGAGCATTTTCCCCTCTTCCAACGAATAGATGGGGAAGATCTCCAAGTACTCCGAAATAATTGCCTGGGGTAACTCAATGATTCCCGCTTTTGCCAGATACGTGGGGGCAGGGACAAAAAGCATGGAATAGATTTTGGGAATCGACTCCCTTATCATCTGCGCGATTTCGAGAGATGATCCTTTTTCCTTTGTAATGCGAGCAGCATTTTCAACGACATCCCCCAGGCCGGTAGAAATACTTTTGGAATCAAAGATATGGATTCGATTTCGGGCAGGAGATGCCTGGGCGGTCTTTTGGGCAAAGTCCACCAAGGGAAAAACCTGGTTGGTCAGAAAGATTGCAACAATTTCATTAAATTCCTGCAATAAATTCTCGAATAATTGCTCCAGGCCCAATTGGGACGGAGGGATAAGGACAGGATTCGAGACTTGGTTTGCGGATATTGGCAGGTCCGAAACGTTGAGGGGATTTTCACGAGTGTAATTGCCCAAATTTGAAGCAAAAATAAGGGGCAAAACCCTTACATTTTCCTTGCCAGGGAAAGTTGTCTTTGGGAATTGGGCAGAACTATCCGTAAGAATGCATATATCTCCCATAATCATTCAAGAGAGATAATGAATTGATAATGAGGTTGACCCCCCTCATGAATTTCGATTTCATGATGGGGATAACGTTCATGAACCAGTTTTGCCAGATCATCCACAGCTGGTTTTTCAATATTGATTCCATAGAAGAAAGTGATTCTTTCCCTTTCTTCTACACCAGCCCGGGATAAAAATTCAAAAAAGGCATCTTTCAGATTTGCAAAGGAGCCAATCAGCTCCCCGTTGTGTAGAACGATGACCTGACCTTCTTTGACGTTCACGCCGTTGATCTCGACCGAGCGGGTGGCAGTGGTGATTTCGCCTGTTTCCACCTCTCCAAGGGAATCCTCCATCTTTTTGGTAAGGTCTTCTATGTCGCCATCGGGATCCAGACGCAAAATGGCAGAGAGACCTTGGGGGATACTCTTGCTGGCAACGACCCTGACGGTTTTCGTCGCCATGCTGGCGGCAGATTGGGCTGCCAGGATAATATTCTTATTATTGGGCAGGATAATCACTTTATCCGTAGGAAGATCATTGACGGCTTTCAATATTTCTTCCGTGGATGGATTCATGGTTTGTCCGCCTTCAACAATTGCGGAAACACCCAAACTAGCAAAGATACGCGAAATTCCTACACCCGGGGAGATGGTTACTACAGCAACCTGTCCAGGCTTGACTTCGGCAAATTCAAGTTTGTGATTCTTACTCTTCCCCAACTCCTGCATCTGGTCAATCAAGTTTTCGATAGCAATTTTCGTAACCATCCCCTGGGTCATCGTGTAATCGATGGGGTCGTAACGCTTATCTGTAGGAACATGGATGTGCATGCGGTACATGTCATCGCCTTCACCAATTTGGATGGATGTACCGATTTTGGAAAGGTTCTCATAAAACGTATCCAACTGAAAATCCTTCTTCGGTTGAAAATCGATCACGACTTCATAATCCTGTCCCGGCTCTATTTCGGTAAGAATATGAGATAAATCCATAGTAGCGAGGGGTTGGATGGCGGTCGCAGATGCTTCAAGAGACTGTCCTTCCAGGAAACGAAGCATTCCTTCAAACAGGAAATATAGTCCTTTTCCTCCCGAATCCACTACGCCAGCCTGTTTGAGGATGGGCAGCAATTCTGGTGTATGCTGAACGGAAACATCAGCCGCCTTGACCAAATCTTTTAATATAGCAAACAGGTTATCCGTTTTTTCAGAAGAAATTTCAACGGCAGCTGCTATATCCTTGGCAACCGTCAGAATTGTCCCTTCCACAGGGCGGACGACACCTTTATAGGCAGTGTTGCGGCTTTCATTAATAGCAGCCACAAAAATCTTGGAATCCATGTAATCCAGATCATCTAGAACACGCGCAAATCCACGCCACAATTGTGAAAGGATCACTCCGGAGTTTCCTCGTGCACCCATCAATGCACCCTGGGATACTGCATGAGCCATCCGTCCGATTTTCAAATCATCCATCTCTGCAATTTCGTTCCAGGCAGATTGCATTGTAAGCAACATATTGGTTCCAGTGTCACCGTCTGGAACCGGGAAAACATTGAGCGAATTCACCAGTTGCTGGTTCGAGCGAAGCCAGGAAATGGAGGCATCTACCAACTTTTTTAAATCTTGACCATTAATGTGCTTGATATCGGGAGTTTCCACTGTATCCATGGATGAAGCCGTTGGATCTTTCAAATTCATAAATCTCCGATCAAGAGGGATGGATTCATGGATTGGTTCAATCTGGGTTACTGATTCTTAAGCCGCGGACGTGAACATTTACTGCAGTCACTGGGATAACCAGCATTTTTTCCAATTGATAGCGGATACTTTCAGAAACGCTGGTAGCCACAGATTTTATCCGGGTGCCATATTCGACAATGATGTAAATGTCAATCTGGAGGGAATGCCCATCATAGACAACTTCCACTCCGGAGGAGGGATCCCCTGTGAGGAGACGCTCGATGCCTTTAACTAGGTTCTTGGTAGCCAGACCCACGACGCCGTATGATTCCAACGCTGATTGGCTGGCAATGGTGGCGATCGCATGGTGTGAAATATAAATGTGACCAAGGGAGGTGTCTGATTCGCTCATAATTTTCCCTTTCCTATATTAAACAGTGTTCCTTGAGAAAAGATACGTTTCATGATAAAATCCGCATCCGTTACATGAACGGATGAGGAGCCTTATCCCTCGATTATACCTGCCTCGAAAGGAAATTTGAAATGGCAAAATGTGAGAATTGCGGAAAAACTACTACGTTCGGTCATAACCGGAGCTTCTCCATGCGTGCATCCAACCGAACGTTTCGGCCCAATTTACAGCGTGTTACAGTACTGGTCAATGGTCGAAAAACAAAAAAAATCCTTTGCGCTCGCTGCATCAAGACTTTAGCCAAGAGTTAGGCAGGTCTACCAGGTAATGAGATCGCAGGTTATCTGCGATCTTTTTATTTAATAGATAGGCGAAGGTCTTTTACGGCCTGCGCAATCCCATCCGGATGCTTGAAAATGGCTGTAGCGGCAACCGCCACATCAATTCCAGCTATAAATAGGGAAGGCAGGTTTTTTGAGGTTACCCCACCGTCTACTTGGATGAGAACGGGCAATTTTTCCCCGTCAATACAGTTTCTTGCATGAATTATTTTGCTCTCAACCTCGGGTATGAATTCCTGTCCTGAGTAGCCGGGGTTCACGGACATTACAAGTAGCAGATCTATAAATGGAAAAAGTGGTTCTGCACTGGTGACCTGGGTTCCAGGATTGATTACAAGCCCATTATTACAGCCCAGGTCATGGATCTTCTGAAGGGAACGGAGAATATTGGGGTTCTCCTCAAGGTGAATACTGATCCTATCAGCTCCGGCTTTGGCAAAAGCTTCTGTAAACAAGTCGGGATTTTCAATCATCAAATGCACATCTAGCGGAAGTTGGGTGATCTTTCGACAGGTTTCCACAATAAAAGGTCCCATGGTGATATTAGGGACGAAATGACCGTCCATTACGTCAATATGAATCCAATCCACACCCGCATTCTCTGCTTGGTGGATTTGGTCTGCCAGATTGGAAAAGTCTGCTGAAAGAATGGATGCGGAAATCAATAGCTTTTTCATCGGATTAATGAATTGGCGTGATCAAATAATAATAAATATATAACCAAAACGGAAATAACCCACCAAAAAGAAGAAGTGCCAACAGACCCATGCCAATGGTTCCCCAATCCAATTCTCCCGAAGGAGGGTTTTTTTTTGGAAGCGAAGGAATTCTAGGAGGACCAAGTGTTTTTGAGACTTTTGAAGGGGTTGTATCTCCTTTGTCCTGTAATTGCGTGCTCACCAGAGATAGAACACGCCCAAGTTGATCTGCATTGCGGTACCTTGAAGCAGGTTCTTTTGAAATAACTTTCAGGACAATTTGATCGAGAGCTTCGGGTATGTTCGGGTTCAATATACTCGGTGGAATAGCGGGGACTTCACTATGCATGCGAGACAGTTCTTCAGATGAATTTCCGGAATACGGAAGTTTTCCAGTCAAAATTTCATACATAACGATTCCAAGAGAATAAACATCGGAGGAAGGGGAGGGTGCAATCCCGTTGGCTTGTTCGGGTGAGAAATAAAGAGGAGATCCCCAAACGACATCATTTCGTTCATTTGAGTTGATCGATACGAGTGCCCGCGCGATTCCAAAATCGGTAATTTTCAACTTCCGATCCATGGTTATGAGCATGTTTTGGGGTTTCACATCGCAATGGACCAAGCCAGCACGATGGGCATATCCAAGACCTGCACACGCCTGGATCATCAAGTCCAGGCTCTCTTGAATGCTAAATTCCTGTTTTTGACGAATGAGGGTTTTAAGATCACTCCCCGGTACATATTCCATAACAATAAAGGGTTCAGAATGGTAAAAACCAAAATCAAACACAGTGACAATGTTCGGATGAAATAGGTTCGCAGCTGCTTTTGCTTCGAGAACGAAACGCTGCTGGAATTCGGCACTTCGGGAAAAATCCCTTTTCAAGATTTTGAGCGCGACTTGTCTTTCGAGCAGAGTATCCTGGGTCAGATAAATATCCGCCATTCCCCCGGACCCAATTTGATTGAGGATAAGATAACGATTGTTAATTTTTACTTGGGAAACTTTGACCATTTTTAAAAAAGATTATAGCATAGGCATCTGCCTCAACCAGGTACGATATAATTCATTCGGTGAATACTTGGGATTCTCTTCATAATCGACAACGACAGCGAACGAACGCAACAACGTTCATTATTGGATTGGCTATTGCCGTTCTGATGCTTATTGCATCGATAGTAATGATCCAAATTTTATTACCTCCCAGTAATTCAATCTTTCATCCAACACCTGTGATCGTTGTCATTCCCGCTCCCACAGCAACACCGACGCTGAACCCTCTTATTCTGCCAACTTCCACACCTTTGGGTGCGGGGGAACAATCTGTGGGTGGCCTTTTTATCGGGATGTACGTACAAATTTCAGGGACAGGGGTGGAGGGCTTACGGTTCCACTCGACACCCGGGCTAAATAGTTCATCCCTTTTCTATGGGGCTGAATCTGAGGTGTTCCTGATCACGAAGGGACCAGAAACAGCGGATGGACATACTTGGTGGTATTTGACGGCGCCTTATGACCAAAACAGAAGTGGCTGGGCGGTGATGGATTACCTATCACCTGTGCCTACACCTTCCCCCTGATCAATTTTATTTACCAGGAAATTAAGCTTCGTAATATAGCTCAATTTCATAAGGATGCGGTCGAATACTTACGTCATAAGCTTCCTGACGTTTCTTGCGCATCCATAAATCGATCAAGTCCTCGCTAAAAACACTCGATTTTAACAAGAATTTGTGATCTTTTTCAAGTGCATCCATTGCACAGTCCAGGTTCTTAGGTAGATTCTTGATCAGTCTTCTTCGCTTTGGAGAGAGGGAGAGCATATCCTCGTCGATGGGTCCAAAACCAGCTTTGGTGGGGTCGATTTGATTTTCTATACCGTCAATCCCTGCCATCAACATGGCCGCCATGGCTAAATATGGATTGCATGTGGCATCGGGCGGTCTGAATTCAAAACGGACCTTTTGAGGATCGGTAGCATATTTCGGTACACGGATGGCAGCACTGCGATTTCCGCTCGAGAAAAAGCAATTGACAGGTGCTTCAAAACCAGGGATCAACCGTTTATATGAATTCGTACTGGGATTTGTGAATGCGAGGACAGCGGAAGCATGGGTTAGTAACCCGCCAATATAATACAGCGCTGTTTGGCTGAGTTTATCCGGACCTTTGGCATCATAAAAGGCATTTTTCCCATTTATTAATAGCTGCTGATGAAAATGCAGCCCGCTTCCAGCTTCACCAAACAACGGCTTGGGCAGATAGGTTACGGTCATACCATGGTTATTTGCCACCATTTTGGTGATGTATTTCACTACCAGGGTTGCATCGCCGGCTGCTATTAATCCCAACAAGGGTGTCTCAATTTCCCATTGTCCAGGACCACCTACTTCATGGTGATGATATTTAACAGGGATATTCAGATTTTCGAGCAATGAAACCATTTCAGCCCGAATCTTGAAAAACTGGTCAGCAGGGGGGAGGGCATGGTATCCGCCATGGGTGGGATTGTAATGACCACTACCCGAATCACTACTATTCCATGAAGCCTCATCTGAATCTATATGATATGCGGAGGACCTTAGGTTATTCTCGAATCTTACACTCTTAAAAACATAAAATTCAAATTCCGGACCCCACAGGGATTGATCTGCAAATCCGGTTGACTGTAAATACTTTTCAGAGTTCCTGGCAATCTCCCTCGGATCACCTGCAAAAGGGATCTTGGTATCCGCTTCGATTATCTCGCAAATGAAGGAAAGTGTAGGTTTTTCCCAAAATGGATCCAAGAATCCAGTAGCCAGATCCGGGATAAGGGCCATATCTCCAGATTGAACACTTTTGAACCCAACACTCGAGCCATCAAATCCAACACCATATTCCATGAGTCCTGAAGTAAATTCCTTAATCCCCAGTGTTACGTGATGCCATTTCCCCCACAGATCAGAAAATTTCAAGTCAATTGCGGAAATTTGCTTCTTTTGTATGAACTCAATTGCATTTTCCAAGCTGTTGAACATGAATGTCCCTTCCCTTGAGAGCGAAATTATTCTATACTGTTGTTTACGTCTTGATAAGAACCCCGCAAATTCATAACGAGCTATTCATCATTTTACTGCAACCGAGGATGACAGTCCAGTTTATGTTGCAAAACGGTCTTTTGCATCTTATAATTCTTCCTAGATACAATTTCGCAATGAAGTGAATCGTCATTGGAGGTCC
>Ga0105152_10000346_pt1 | contig 13231 bp, 11 predicted proteins | sample LakBais05cmmetaG_FD_81534 | JGI IMG/M metagenome (GOLD analysis project Ga0105152, IMG submission 81534) | Lake sediment microbial communities from Lake Baikal, Russia to study Microbial Dark Matter (Phase II) - Lake Baikal sediment 0-5 cm | ecosystem: Environmental > Aquatic > Freshwater >...
GGGGGATTACTGATTTTCATCGTTCGAGGGTGACGCATCCGTCATGAAACATTAATAAGGAAAATGGAGAATGAGATTCGATGGAGATTGAAGTCAAACTTTTTGCAACACTGAGGGATTATCTTCCTAAAGGAAGCAGCCGCTTTTCCTGTAAGATGGAGATCGACGATCACACCCGGGTTCAGGATATTTTGTCAAGGCTGAAAATACCTGATGAGATACCCAAGATCATTTTGATCAATGGCATCCATGGAAAGAAGGAGCAGATCTTAAAAGAAGGGGATGTTTTGAGTATTTTCCCTCCGGTCGCTGGAGGATGAGGAAGGAATAAAGCGCAAATGTCAAAGTTCAAATGCCAAATGAATGACAAATGAATTAATGTTTAAAATTTTTGTTATTTGAATTTTAGTCTTGATTTGAACTTTGGACTTTGACATTTGGCATTTTACTTAGATCGCTTCTCTTTCAGCTCTCTAATCTTATTCTTTAATCTCTCTATCTGATCCTGTTTAGGATCCAACTTTTGGGCCTTTTCGTAGAATTCTATCGCCTTTTCGATCCGGTTCAGTTTCAAATAACTATCGGCCAGATGTTCGGTGATGATAGGATCGTCAGGAGTCAATTGGTTTGCCTTTTCAAGTTCGGTCATGGCCCTCTCATAATCTCCTAAGTTTAAATAGATCCAACCCAAGCTATCTGTGATATAGCCCATATTGGGTTTCAAGGTCATTGCCTTCTGGATTAAATGGAGAGCCTCTTCGAGATGGATGCCTCGATCGGTATAGGAATAACCCAAGTAGTTAAGGGCATCGGCGTGGTCGGGGTTTAATCGGAGGACCTCCTTCATCTGAGTGACCATTTGATCAAAGTCCCCCAGCTTATCGTAGATCGCTCCAAGCTGAAAATGGATCTCTATATCCTCTTTGTTTTGGTCCAAGCCTTTTTTGAGAGTGTCAATGGCCTTTTGCAATTGATTCTCTTTTTCGAAAAGGGCTGCGAGGATCAGATAGAGGTCTCCATCGTTTGGCTTGACCTGAATCGACTCCTCCATCGTTCGAATGGCCTCCTCGTTTTTGTTCTGTTTTCTCAAGACCAGGACGATGCTTCTTCTCGAGTCGGCAAAAAGGTTTGATTCGGGAGGGATCTTCTTGAATTCTACGATGGCCTGATCGAATGCCCCTTTTTCGACATAGGCCGCTCCCAAATAATATCTCACCCCATCCTCCTTGGGATGGGCTGCGAGGACAAAACTGAATTCTAAGATGGCCTGGTCCAGTTTTCCCTGCTCCATATAGATCAGGCCTATCTTTGTGCGGATATTGAGATCCTTTGAATCGAACTTTTGAAGCTCCCAAAATTGATCCAATGCCTCATCCAATTTTTTCTTTTTGATGAAGATTTGACCCAGTCGTTGTCTTGCCTTTTTGTTGTCAGGATCGAGGTTGAGGATCTCTTGATAGACCCCGACTGCCTTCTCCGTCTCATTCAGAATCTCATGGGTAACCCCTAAATCCAGGAGCACAATGACCATATTGGGTTCAATGGCTAAGGCTTTTAAAAAATACTTTTTTGCTTGTTCATAAGATTTCATCTCGGCATAAATTCTTCCCAGATAGTAGAAGCCGATCACCGAGTTGGGCTCGATCTTTAGGAATTTTTGAAGAATCTGAATCGCGCTGTCATACTCCTGTTCCTCCGCATAGAGGGAACCGAGAAAGAGGTAGCTTTCCCGATGTTGGGGATCAATCTGGATAGCCCTCTTGTAAGATTCGATGGCCAAGCGGTTCTTTTTCAAGGAGGTGTATATCCCCCCCAAAAGCAAATGGGCCGCCAGGTGATCGGGATCACGGATGAGAGCGGTCTTACACTCCTCTATCGCATCGTTCAAGAGTCCTTTATGAATATAGAGGGTGGCCAGTTCCACACGGAGGAGAGGGTCTTTTTCGTCGTATGAGATCGCTTGTTTGATTTCTTCGATCGCTTCATCAAGCTTCCCCTCCTTTAATTGGAATTGGGAGAGGAGGAAATGGTAATAGGCGGGCGGATTCGGAGGAGTCTTTTTTGGGGATCCTACCTGGAGCGTCTGAGGTGAAATAGGTTCCGGCTTTAATCGTTGAACCTTCGGGACTCCGGAACAGCCGGCCAGAAGGAAAATGGAGAGGAGAAGAGCCAAAAATTGTATTAAAGGGGAAAACATAATATTTTAATAACATTGTTTCTCATTACAGTCAACGAAGACTCAAGAATTCAATTTGGGTTAGCTTTTTTTGTGAAGCGGTAAAGCGTTCTCGGATTGACCTTAAGAATTTCTGCAGCGATTCTTTTGTTTCCATCGGTCTCCTGTAATATCTCGGTAATATATTCGGCCTTGATATCGTCCAAAGATTTACGGTCCATCACCCCTTTTTTTATCATGTCCATAGATCCTTCTTTTAGTTTTTTTGGGAAATCCTTAGGGGTCAAATAATCCTGGTCCGCCATGACCACAGCCCTTTCAATGGCATTTTCTAACTCCCTGACATTCCCTGGCCAATGATATTCTAAGAGAAGTTTCATTGCCTCTTTTGAGATCCCCTTGACCTGTTTCTGATTTTCTTTTGTGTAGAAATCGAGAAAATGGTAAGCCAGAAGAGGGACATCTTCTTTCCTGTCCTTTAGATCGGGGAGGAAGATGGGAAAGACATGGAGACGATAGAAGAGGTCTTCACGGAACTTTTCTTTTTTTACGTTCGCTTCCAGATCCTCATTGGTTGCCGCAATCATTCGGACATCGATCTTGGTCCTCTCCGAGCTACCCACCTTCATCATCTCCTTCTCCTGAAGGACTCTCAGAAGTTTTACCTGAATAGAAGGGAGGATGGTTGAGATCTCATCCAAAAAGAGCGTCCCTCCATCGGCCTCTTCAAATAGTCCTCTTTTGGCCTGAATGGCTCCAGTGAAGGCACCTTGAGTGTGACCAAAGAGTTCGCTTTCAACCAATGTTTCAGGAATCGCTCCACAATTGAAAGGAATGAAAGGTTTATCGGCCCTGGAACTGTTATAATGGATGGCTTTAGCGACAAGTTCTTTGCCGGTTCCACTCCCTCCGTAGATGATCACTGTGCTGTTGCTGGGAGCCACCTTTTCAATCAGAGAGAAAACCTCCTGCATCCGTTTGCTTTTCCCGATAATATTTTTGAATTCAAATTTTTTCCTTACCTCCATCCTCAGAAGGCGATTTTCCCTGAGGAGAAGGTTCTCCTTTTGGGCTTTGGAGATGTGGATAAAGAGTTCGTTGAGATCAATCGGTTTGGTAATGTAATCATTTGCCCCCATCTTCATCGCTTCAACGGCTGTTTCGATCGATCCATAGGCCGTTATCAGGATAACCATTGTATCCGGCCACGTCCCTTTGATCGTCTTGAGGAGTTCGAGGCCATCCATTTCTGGCATCTTCATGTCGGTCAGTACCAGATCGAAGACATCATTTTCAATCTTTTCGATCGCCTCACGCCCGTTTTGGGCGACTTCAACGGAAAACCCTCCCATTTGGGAAAGCCCTTTTTTGAGAATATCCCGAACAGGGGCTTCATCATCGACCACCAATATTCTCATGTCTCTGTCACTCCTTGAAGGATACTTCTACCAAAAATTAGGCTTAAAATCAATGAGCATAACGCCCACGGTTCACTTTTAGTTGACATATTTCAAATCTTTTAGTATAAATATATTAAAAAGATCGCTAGGGGAGCTTAAAGAGCTGAGAGTCTCCGCTGTATAAGAAGGTGGGGAGACCCTACGGACCTGTTTGGGTAATTCCAGCGAAGGGAAGCGGGGAATGAAGATAAAGCCGTAATGCTCCCATTGGAATTACGGCTTTTTTGTTCACTCATCTGATTGTCATTCCTGCGAAAGCAGGAATCCATTTCTTTACGGAAAGTTATTTCTGGATTCCCGTTTGCACGGGAATGACAGAATAGGATCAAGGTAATTAATGAGGTTATTAGTTTAAACCATTTAGGAGGTTCCTTATGTCACTTGATGAAAAGATTATTACTCAGGCGATTATCGATCGGTACTTTCAGAAATTAAAGGAGAACCTATGGGTCGATGTGGCTGTCGTAGGGGGAGGCCCATCAGGTCTTGTCTGTTCCTATTTTCTGGCCAAGAATGGTTTTAAGGTCGCCCTCTTCGAGAGGAAACTCTCGATCGGAGGTGGAATGTGGGGTGGGGGGATGATGTTTAATGAGATTGTCGTTCAGGAGGAAGGGAAGAGAATCCTCGATGAGTTTGGGATTCGATCCCATCCCTATGCAAAAGGGTATTATACTGCCGATTCGATTGAAGCCATCTCAACCCTCTGTTCAAAAACCGTGAAGTCCGGAGCAACCATTTTCAATCTCATCAGTGCTGAAGATCTCATCCTTCGGGAAAATCGAGTCACCGGACTGGTTCTCAATTGGACAGCCGTAGAGATGGCCAATCTACATGTCGATCCTCTGACCGTTCAATCAAAATTTGTGGTCGATGCTACAGGCCATGCTACCGAAGTCGTAGCCACCCTCCAAAAGAAGAATGAGGTGAGGCTTTTTACTGACACAGGCAAGATCATGGGTGAGAAGTCCTTATGGGCAGAGGCGGCAGAAAAGGATACCATGTCCAATACGAGAGAGGTCTTTCCAGGACTCTATGTGGCTGGCATGGCAGCCAATGCAACCTTTGGGTCTTACCGGATGGGGCCAATCTTCGGAGGGATGCTTCTTTCGGGTGAAAAAGTGGCCTTCTTGATAACAGAGGAGTTGAGGAAGAAATAGTCATTTTCACCCCCACCCTTGCCCTCCCCCATCAAGAGGGAGGGGTTTTTGATTGGATTGCCCAAATATATCCCCTCTCCCCTGGCGGGAGAGGGATAGGGTGAGGGGGATGAACCAGGGAGATTGAAATGAAGCGAATATTGACCATTGCTGGATCGGATTCTGGAGGAGGGGCTGGGATTCAGGCGGACCTGAAGGCGATCACCTTGCTGGGCGGTTATGGGATGAGTGTTCTCACTGCCCTCACTGCGCAAAATACCTTGGGGGTTCAGGCTATCTATGAAGTTCCTGTTCTATTTGTTGAAAAGCAGATCGACTCCGTTCTCTCCGATATTGGCGCGGATGCCATCAAGACAGGGATGCTGGCAAATGCGGAGATTGTCGAGGTCGTGGCAAAAAAGGTTCGACAGTATAAGGTGGATAAAGTAGTCGTCGATCCTGTGATGGTCGCAAAGAGTGGAGACCGTCTCCTTCGAAAAGATGCCCAAGAGGCACTGATCAAGCGATTGATCCCTCTTTCGATGGTAGTTACACCCAACCTTATGGAGGCATCCGTCCTCACCGGATTAAAGGTGAGTTCGATCGAGGGGATGAAGAAGGCAGCTCATCGAATTTATCAGTTGGGATCAAAACACGTGGTTGTAAAGGGAGGCCATTTAAAAGGAAAGGCTATCGATCTCCTCTATGATGGAGAAAAATATGAGGAGATAGAGGGTCCGAGGATTGAGACAAAGAATACCCATGGGACAGGTTGCACCTTTGCCTCAGCCATTGCAACCTTTTTGGCGAGGGGAGATACTGTTGCTGAAGCGCTGAGGAAGGCAAAGGTTTTCATTACCATGGCCATTCAGTCCGGTCTTGCCCTCGGAAAAGGGACAGGCCCAACCAACCCCTCCGCTTATGTCCTAAGGGAAATGGAGCGATACCGCGTGATCCAGGAGTTAAAAAAGGCGATCGAGGTTTTGAAGGTAGAGAAGGTGGGATACCTAATTCCAGAGGTCTCCTCTAACTTAGGTTATGCACTCCCAAATGCAGAAGGGATTGAAGATATCGCTGCCTTTCCAGGAAGGATCATTCGATTTGAAGATTCAGTGGCTACCCTCAGTGATCCGGAGTTTGGGGCCTCCCAGCACATCGCCAATATCATCCTTACGGTCATGAAGTTCGATTCAGAATATTGTTCAGCAATGAATATCCGATATTCTAAAGAGAACGTCGCCCGATTAAGAGGAAAAGGGTTCCTGGTTGGCCATTTTGATCGAAGGTTTGAGCCAAAGAGGGTGAAACAGAGGGAAGGCTCTTCATTGGAATGGGGTGTTGGAGAGGTCTTGAGAAAGTTAAGGCGAGTGCCTGATCTCATCTACGATCAGGGCGATGTCGGTAAGGAGCCCATGATCCGAGTCTTGGGAAGAAACCCCCTGGACATAGTCCATAAAATACTGAAGGCAGTAGGCAGAATGCAGGCAGAAAAAAAGTAGGCAGAATGCAGTGGGCAGAAAGCAGAAATCAAATAGAATTTACTGCCTACTGCTTTCTGTATGCTGCTTTCCCAAAGGAGAGGGGGCGATGATGCGGGGATATAGAGATTTAAAAGTGTACCAGTTGGCTTATAAGTTGGCTATGGATATTTTTAACGAGTCTAAGTCATTTCCGAAAGAGGAACGATACTCGCTAACAGACCAAATTCGCCGATCGTCACGCAGCATAGCAGCAAACATAGCAGAAGGTTTTCGTAAACGACGGTATCCAAATATGTTTGTAAGCAAAATGGCCGATGCAGACAGTGAAACGGCCGAGACGCAGGTTTGGATTGATTTCGCTCACGACTGTGGCTATTTGTCTCAAGAACGACATGATAAATTAATAATTGGATATGAGGATGTAGGTAAGATGCTTGGAAGTATGATATCTGCACCCGAGAAGTTCAAAACTCAGTAACCAACAAGCGGTGGGCAGAAAGCGGTGCCATATTTATTTTCTTCCTTCTGCGTTCTGCTTTCTGCATTGTGCTTACTTTAATAGGAAGAGGGTGATCATATGAATCAAAAGATTGAGGCTCAGAAGGGAATGGTTACGGAAGAGATGGAAGTCGTCGCAAGAGAAGAAGGAGTCTCCTCTGAATGGCTTCGAGAAAAGATTGCCTCTGGTCGAATCATCATTCCTGTCAATCGAAACCATCAAGGGGTTAAACCCATAGGGATTGGAGAGGGGCTGCGGATCAAGGTGAATACAAATATCGGGACTTCCTCTGATCACATCGATTTAGAGGAGGAATTGAAAAAACTCGAAGTTTCGATCCAGGCCGGGACGGATGCGGTGATGGATTTGAGCACGGGTGGAGATATCGATGCAATCCGTAAGGAGATCATTCGCCATTCTTCCATCCCTGTAGGAACCGTTCCCATTTATGAGGCAGCCATTGAGGCCGTCAGGCATAGGAAAGCGTTGACTAAGATGAGAGTAGAAGATATTTTTGAAGTGATTGAGCGCCAGGCAGGAGAGGGCGTTGACTTCATGACAGTCCATTGCGGGGTGAATCGAAATTCGGTGGAACGGCTAAGGCGGTCTCGTCGACTCATGGGGGTGGTCAGCCGAGGTGGATCTTTCCTCATCGAATGGATGATTTATAACGATCAAGAAAATCCACTTTATGAGCATTTTGATCGACTCTTAGAGATTGCCAAAGCATACGATATCACCCTGAGTTTAGGAGATGGATTGAGGCCCGGTTCTTTGGCAGATGCCACAGACCGACCTCAGGTAGAGGAGTTGATCATTCTTGGCGAATTGACGGAGAGGGCATGGGCTGAGGGAGTTCAGGTGATGATTGAGGGACCTGGCCACGTTCCTCTCGATCAGATTGAGGCAAACGTTCTTTTGGAGAAGAGATTGTGTAAGGGCGCCCCCTTTTATGTGTTAGGGCCATTGGTGACCGATATCTCTCCAGGATATGATCACATCACCTGTGCCATTGGCGGTGCTATTGCAGGAAAGGCAGGGGCTGATTTTTTGTGTTATGTGACACCCTCAGAACATCTGAAACTACCTTCTGTGGAGGATGTGAGGGAGGGAGTCATTGCTACAAGAATTGCTGGCCATGCCGCAGACATTGCCCGGGGAAATCAGAGAGCGTTTCAAAGGGATTTTGAGATGTCGAAGGCCCGAAAAAATTTCGACTGGGAGAGACAGATCGAGCTTTCCATTGATCCAACAAAAGCGAGGCGATATCATGAAGAAGGGAAGTCTAAAGGGGAGGATGTCTGCACGATGTGCGGAGAATTCTGTGCTATGAAAAGAGTGAAAGACTTCTTTGAGTCTTAATTGGGGATTGCGGAATGTGGAATTTCAAATTAGGGACACTTCCCATATTTTGATGAAGTCTTACTCCTTGGCCGCCCTGCCTTCTTGGGAAAAATATTTCGATTAAGAATTCCCCCAAGGTTTTTTATAAGTTCCTTACTTCCCAGGGGTCTACCTGTTGATGTCGCCTTCCTGATAGAATCTTCTATGTTTTTATCCTCACCGCTTAAAAATTCACAGTAGGCATTCAACTCGCTTTCTCCTAACCAACCCTCACTTGAAAGAATAGCATCTCTTACCTTTAGGACATGAGCCCTTGCACTTGACCAGACATAATCTTCAGCTCTTTTTACAATATTAGCCCTCACAGGATTCCTCTCTATATAACGAGCCACAGACCATAAAAAGGACTCTTTCTCTATAATCGCGGAAAAGAATCGGTTTTGCCAAAGCCTTCCACTCCTTTTGTAACGATGATTGAAATACTGTGTATAAACTAAGTTTGTAGCACCAATGCCCCTTGCAAAGGATTCTTCTTTCCTCGGTACAGCAAGAATGTGAATATGATTTGGCATAAGACAGTAGGCCCATACATCAAAATTCCATTGATCACTGTATTTTTTAAGGATTTTTAAATAAAACTTTCTATCTTCCTCATCAAAAAAGACAGTTTCCTTATTGTTTCCGCGCTGAGTGATATGGTGGGGATAATTTATGGCTAATAGTCTGGCAATTCTTGGCATGAAAGGAAGATATTATAAAAAGGCGGAAATGTCAAAAATATGGGAAGTGTCCCTATTAGATTTCGCCCAGATAGGCCGTTCGAACCATCTCGTTCTGGCGCAAATTTTCGGCTGAATCGCTAAGCACTATCGAACCCGTTTGCAGCACGTACCCCCGGCTGGAGACTTGAAGTGCCATGCGCGCATTCTGCTCAACCAGGAGGATAGTTGTACCACTGGCGTGCAGCTGCCGGATCGTTTCAAAAATATTATCTACCAATACGGGTGCCAAACCCATGGATGGCTCATCCATTAAAAGGACACGTGGGTTAGCCATCAGCGCTCGACCAGTCGCCAGCATCTGCTGCTCTCCACCGCTGAGCGTACCAGCCACCTGCTTGTGGCGCTCCCTCAGTCTGGGAAAGAGCGTAAAGACCCGCTCCATGTTTGCGCTGATGAGTCGCGGATCGGTACAAGCGAAGGCACCCATCTCCAAATTCTCTGTCACCGTTAACCGGCCAAAGACACGCCGCCCTTCAGGAACTTGAACCACTCCTTTGGCCACAATCTCATGGGGGGGATAACGGGTAAGGTCTTCACCGTCGAGGCGAATAGACCCCTGACGGGGCCGCAACAAACCGCTGGTAGTCCTGAGCGTGGTGCTTTTTCCTGCTCCATTGGCTCCAATCAGTGTGACGATCTCCCCTTTATCAATGTTAAGCGAGACACCTTTGAGGGCATGAATATTCCCATAGTAAGCATGCACGTTTTCAATTTCAAGCATCGCCATAACAGAAACCCTGAAAAATTAGCATAGTGCAAAGCGCAGAGCGCATAGCAAAATCTAAACAAGGGAAAAGAAAGAACTCCATGCTCTATGCCCTATGCGCTATGCGCTTCGACTGCACTCCCTCGCCCCAGGTAGGCCTCGATAACCTTCGGATCACTCTGAATCTCGACCGGAGTGCCCTCAGCAATCTTCTCCCCATAGTCCAATACGGTCACTGTTTCAGAGATGCCCATCACAACCTGCATCTGATGTTCAATGAGAAGAATCGTAATACCCAAATCATCACGGAGGTGCCGAATGAAGTCCATCATGTCCTGTGTTTCCCGTGGATTCATGCCTGCTGTCGGTTCGTCAAGGAGCAACAGTTTGGGACGGGCCGCCAGAGCACGAGCAATTTCCAACCGTCGCTGATCACCATAGGGAAGATTCTTAGCCAAAAAATCGCCCTTGCCGGCCAGATTCACAAATTTGAGGAGGCGCCGCGCTTCTTCGGCTGCCTCTTTCTCCTCTTGCTGGGTAGCAGGCAGGTTTAAAACGATGCCAAGGAACCCTGATTTCAAATGGCCGTGCAGACCTACCAGCACGTTCTCTATTGCCGTGAGGTTCGGAAAGAGGCGAATATTCTGATAGGTTCGAGCAATGCCAAGGCGCACGATTTGATCGGGCAAAAGGCCAACCAACGAGTGACTGTTGAAAAGAATCTCTCCGGCTTCAGGACGGTAAAAGCCGGTTATACAGTTAAAGAAGGTTGTCTTGCCAGCTCCATTGGGTCCGATGATGCTGTGGATACTATACTGCTTGATGTCTAAGTCCAATTCATCCACAGCGATCAACCCACCGAATCGTTTCGTCGCTTTGCGCGCCGTGAGAATAGCCATCGAACCCCAATGAAGATTGAAAATTTTAGATTGCAAATTGCAGATTGAAGTTCAACCATTTAAGAAATGGCTAAACGATTGCACACCTTCCTAATGATTCGATTCGTTGCTTACCGAGGACTCCATTTTCGTCTCCGCAGATTCTCCTTCGTGTAACTCGCGACGGCGTAGTGCCTCTGGCCAGAGCCCTTCTGGTTTAAGAAGCATCATTGCCACAAGAGCAGCACCATAAACTAATAGTCGATACTCAGCAAACTCCCGCAAAAGCTCAGGCAAGCCAACAAGGGCGATGGATCCAACGAGCACGCCCGGGAGGCTTCCCATGCCACCTACGATAATCAGGCAGACGATGTTAATGGAAATCATGATATTGAAACTGTGGGGATAGACTGAACCCAGCTTACTGGCAAAAATGGCACCGCTTAAGGCAGAAAAGGCAGCACCAGTAGCAAAGGCCAGCAACTTGGTGGTGACGAGGTTGATCCCCATGGCCTGGGCCACATCCTCATCCTCACGCACTGCCATCCATGCACGCCCCAACCGGGAATCTCTCAAACGATAGGAGACAAAACCAACAAGCAAACAACCAGCAAGAACAAGATAGTAAATCTGTTGAGGGCCGGCAAATTCAAAGCCACCGATGGATGCCTTGGGGATTTTACCTATACCCTGAGCTCCACCCAGCCATGGTCGTAGAAAGTCCGAGAGGACGAGAATCCGGATGATTTCACCAAAGCCAAGGGTCGCAATAGCAAGATAGTCTCCCCGCATCTTGAGAACAGGGATGCCCAGCAGTACTCCTGATATAATTCCCATGAAGATCGCAAAGGGCAGAGCTCCCCAGAAGGATAGATTAAAGAACCCCAACTCAGGGGATGTCAATACCGCAGTCGTATAAGCACCAATAGCGAAGAAAGCAACATAACCGAGGTCTAAGAGCCCAGCAAAGCCGACGACAATATTTAGTCCCCAACCTAAAAGAACATATAGTCCAACGATGGTTAGAACTTCGCTCAGAAAGAGACCGAGAACCTGGGGCAGGGCGAGCAAGATAGAGATGAGAATAATTAAACTCGTTATCTTTAACACACGCTGACCTTTAGGTGGCAACCCTCGAAGGCCAGCTCGAATCGAACTTCCCCTTTGAGCCCAAAAGTAAGAAACAGCAGCAATCAAAATGAATAATCCCGCTGCACCATGGAGGGTGAGCCCATTGGCTGTGAAGAGCCACTCGTTGATGACGGCGAGAGGCCCCCAGAGGGAAAAGGTGGGACGAAGCAAATCTTGAAGCACACCAGCCATCACAATACTGCCCAGAGATGTGATCAACACCCGACGGACAAGGATGGGCGATAGATAGAGCAGACCTGCTAATAGACCACTCAGTAGTCCAGCACCAAGGAGCAGAAAAACGCCAATCTGTGTTTCTTGTTTAAAAGTGAGTAATTCGTAAAGGAGAGGCATGGCATTGACGAAGACTTTACGGAGATTAATCAGGCTCCCCACAATAACAAGAAGAGCGAGCGAGCCCCCTACAATCAGCCCTGTTACGAGACTATTAACAATCCCCCATAATGGTTCAGTCCGAGGGGTGCGTTTTGCTGCCAGATAGCCCATGAATACTGGTACCAGGAACAACAAGGTATGGCCCATTGAGACAACGTTGCTAATAATATCGCGTTGGCTAAACGCCTCGACCATCCCGATGAGTGACAGCAATACTGCTACGATGCCACCAATCAGTCCAATTTTTAGACCCTGTCTCATAGTCTTTTTCAAGTGACTAAAGTTATAAGTGCCTAAAGTGAGCTAAAGTGAACTAAGGTGATAAATGGCTAAAATTAAATACTCCGAACTCCGAACTCAATACTCCGAACTTCTTAGGCTTTCTTCACTGCCAGACGCTCTCCCAGAATACCAGTCGGTCGAAAAATCAGCACCAGCACGAGCATAATAAAAGCAATTGCATCTTTCAGTTGGTAAGGTGCCACAATTCCCAGGCCATCCAGGAAGAGACTGGGACCTAAGGATTCGACGAGACCGAGAAAAATTCCACCCAACATTGCTCCAGGGATATTGCCGATGCCACCCAAAACCGCTGCGGTAAAGGCCTTAATCCCTGGAATAAAACCCATGAAGAAGTGCACCTGCTTGAACATTAAAGCATAGAGGACACCCGCCGCTCCGGCTGCCACCCCACCGATAATGAATGTAGTGACAATCATCCTGTCAATGTTAATCCCCATCAGCCAGGATATCTCCTTATCCTCGGATACAGCGCGGATCGCCTTACCAATGCGTGTGCGCTGGACAAAGGAATAGAGAGCAGCCATCAACAACGCCGCTGCTACAATCACAACTGCCTGAAATTTTAGAATACGGAACTCCCCGATCATCCACTCACCCTCTAGTATCTTCACCACTGGGTAAGCCTGGAAACCGGAACCATAGAGTCCCCGAAAAGTATATTGTAGAAAGAAAGAGGCTCCGATAGAAGTGATGAGGGGAACTAAGCGAGGTGCGGTCCGGAGGGGGCGGTAAGCAACCCTTTCCAGAAGAACGGCGATCAAAGTTGAAATACCCATGGAGACAAGGAAAATAATGATCAAACAAATGATGGGCTGACGATCTAAAAGACCGGATGAGTAAAAAGCAGCTGCAACATAATAGGCGGTGTAAGGCCCGCTCATAAAGACTTCGCTGTGAGCGAAATTGATCATTCGCAGAATGCCATAGACCATGGTGTAA
>Ga0105152_10000347_pt1 | contig 13229 bp, 25 predicted proteins | sample LakBais05cmmetaG_FD_81534 | JGI IMG/M metagenome (GOLD analysis project Ga0105152, IMG submission 81534) | Lake sediment microbial communities from Lake Baikal, Russia to study Microbial Dark Matter (Phase II) - Lake Baikal sediment 0-5 cm | ecosystem: Environmental > Aquatic > Freshwater >...
CCCTGGCGCTGCTTGTGTTTCGGGTTCTCGCAGACGACGCGAAGAATCCCCTTCCGCTTGATGATCTTGCATTTCTCACACATCGGTTTGACCGACGCCCGGACTTTCATCGCGCTCCCCGCGCCAATGCGGAATGGGCAATAGCGAATACGGAATGACTCCCGGCACCGAATCTCCAATTCCGCAACCCGCAATCCGCATTCCGCGTTCACTTGTACCGATAGATGATCCGCCCCCGGGTGAGGTCGTATGGCGACAGTTCCACAATGACCTTATCCCCCGGTAGGATCCGGATGAAGTGCATGCGCATCTTACCGGAGATGTGGGCCAGAACCTTGTGGCCCGTCTCAAGCTTGACCCGGAACATGGCATTGGGGAGCGGTTCGACCACCGTCCCCTCGACCTCGATCGCCTCTTCCTTGGGCATGGGCTAGGACTATCCCTCCCCGCCCGAGACGGCACCCAACGCAACGGGGGTCCCCTCGAGGCTCGTCAAGATCTCTGTGCCGTTTTCCGTGACGGCCACCGTATGCTCGAAGTGAGCCGATAATGACCCGTCCACGGTTACCGCGGTCCACCTATCTTCCAGCACCTTCACCTCAAAGCCGCCCGCGTTCACCATGGGCTCGATGGCCAGCACCATCCCGGGTTTCAACACCGGCCCACGGCCTCGCGCCGGGTCCACGAAGTTCGGGATTTGCGGCGCCTCGTGAAGCTCCTTCCCGATCCCGTGCCCGACGAACACCCGAACCACCGAGAAGCCGCTGGTCTCGGCGCGCTTCTGGATGGCGCCGCTGATGTCGGTGAGACGCGCGCCGTTTGTTGCGGCTGCGACGGCGCCATCCAGGCATTCCTGCGTCACTCGAAGGAGCCGTCCCGCCTCCGGCGAGATCCGCCCCACGGGAACCGTAATGGCGGCATCTCCGTAGTAGCCATCCACCACGGCGCCCATGTCCAGGCTCAGGATGTCGCCATCCTCGAGCCGTCGCTTCGAGGGAAGACCATGGACCACCTGCTCGTTGATCGACGCACAGATGGTAAACGGATAATCTCGATACCCCTTGAACGCCGGCCTCGCCCCATGCGAGAGCAGATACGATTCGGCGAACCTATCCAGCTCCAACGTGCTGACCCCGGGTCTCACACGCTGCGTCAGCGCCGCCAGCGCTTCAGCCACCAGCCGGTTGCTTCCGCGCATGAGCTCGAGCTCCCAGGGCGCCTTCAGGACAATCCGATCAGGCATAACCTAGGCGCCCAGGGCGGTTGTGATGCGCTGGAAGATCTCTCCGATTTCGCCCGTCCCCCCCACGCGCCGCAGGAGGCCTCGAGACTCGTAGAAGCTGAGCAGGGGTGCCGTCTGATCGGCGTACACCAACAGCCGCCGCCGGACCGTGTCCTCGCGGTCGTCGTCTCGCTGGTATGTCGGACCTCCGCAGGCGTCACACCGCTCCTCCACCTTGCTCGGGGAGAAGCGCAGGTGGTACATCGCGCCACAGTTCCGGCAAGTGCGACGTCCCGCAATTCGCCCGACCACATCTTCAGCAGCGACCTCGAGACTGACCACGTGATCCAGCGATCCGTTGAGTTCTCTGAGTGTCTGCTCGAGTGCCTCGGCCTGGGCCACGGTCCGAGGAAAGCCATCCAAGATGTACCCTCGGTTGCAGTCCGGATTCCGAAGGCGCTCCCGAACCAGCCCAATGATCACCGCATCCGGAACCAGGGCACCGCGATCCATGTACTGCTTCGCTTCCAGGCCGAGGGGTGTGCCGGCTTTCACCGCCTCGCGCAGCATATCCCCCGTCGAGACTTGCGGGACCTTGAGACGTTCGACGAGCAACTTGGCCTGAGTTCCTTTTCCACAACCCGGAGGTCCCAGCAGAATCAGCCGCATTTTCAACCTCCACCTCGCGACCTTCGGTCCTCGCCTCGCGGCCACCCCGCCCGAGAGCGGGGCCCCCGCTACGAGATCCGTCCCCGCACCTTCGCCTTCTTCAGGAACCCTTCGTAATGCCGCATCAGGAGATGGGATTCCACCTGCTGCACCGTGTCCAGAGCGACGCCCACCACGATCAGCAACGACGTGCCCCCAAAGTAGAACGGGACGTTCATCTGGGTGATCAGAATCTCAGGAAAGATCGAGATGCCTGCAAGGTACAAGGCCCCCACCAGCGTGATCCGATCCAGAATCCGCTCGATAAACTCCGCGGTCTTGCTCCCCGGGCGGATGCCGGGGATGTAGCCGCCGTACTTTTTCATGTTGTCCGCCACATCAGTCGGGTTGAAGATGATAGCGGTGTAGAAGTACGTGAAGAAGATGATGCCGCCTGCATAGAGCATCGTGTAGGGTATCCCGCCGAAGCGGAGCCACGCGGACACCGCCTGGGCCCACGGGTGCTTGATGAACTGCGCGATGGTGGCCGGGAAGGCGATGATGGAGCTGGCGAAGATCACTGGGATCACGCCCGCCGTGTTCACCCGCAACGGGAGGTGGGTGCTCTGGCCGCCGTACACCCGCCGTCCCACGACGCGCTTCGCGTATTGCACGGGTATCCGCCGTTGGCCCAGCGTCATGACGATGACTCCGGCCACCACGGCCACCATCAGCGCCAGCAGGGCCAGGAAGACGAGGGGGTTCAACTCGCCTTGCGTGATGAGCGTCCACGAGGCAAAGATAGCTTCGGGCATCCGAACAATGATCCCCGCAAAGATCAGGAGGGAGATGCCGTTCCCTATCCCCCGCTCGCTGATCTGCTCGCCCAGCCACATGATGAACATCGTCCCCCCGGTCAGGGTAACCGTCGTCATCAAACGGAAGGGCCAGCCCGGATTCGGCACCACCGCGGTCCCAGCGATCTGCATGCTCTCGAGGCCCACGGAGATTCCCATCCCCTGGATGGCCGCCAGGAGCACCGTGCCGTACCGGGTGTACTGGGTAATCTTCTTGCGGCCCTGTTCTCCTTCTTTCTGCAGCTTCTCCAGGGTGGGGATCACCACCGCCAGAAGCTGGAGGATGATCGAGGAAGAGATGTAGGGCATGATGCCCAGGGCGAACACCGACAGCCGTCGCAAGGCTCCGCCCGAGAACAGGTCGAAGAATCCCAGGAGGTTCCCGGCCTGCTGTTCGAAGAAGCGGGCCAGGGCGTGGGCATCGATGCCGGGCGTGGGAACGTGCGCGCCGATGCGATAGACGATCAGCAGCGCGCAGGTGAGGAGGACCCGGCGCTTCAACTCCGGGACGCGGAAGATGTTGCGGAACTGCTCGATCACGACGCGATGACCTCGATGGTGCCGCCGGCCGCCTTGATCTTATCCGCGGCAGCCTTGGAGAATCCGTGGGCGGACACCGTCAGGGCCTTCCTCAGCGTTCCCTCTCCCAGAATTTTGATGGGTGCGCCGGCGCTGCGCACCAGGCCAGCCTCCTTCAGCGTGGCCGGCGTCACGGCCGACCCCGCCTCGAAGCGCTCCAGCTCCTTCACGTTCAGGATCATGTACTCCGTGCGGAACGGATTGGTAAACCCCCGTTTGGGAACACGGCGGTGTAGCGGGAGCTGGCCGCCCTCGAACCAGGGCCGACTGCTCCCGCCGGAGCGTGCCTTCTGCCCCTTCTCGCCCCGCCCCGATGTCTGGCCGTGGCCCGAGCCGGGCCCCCGTCCCACGATCTTGCGGCGCTTGCGTGATCCCGCCGGCGGCTTCAACTCATGCAGCTTCATCGCCTCTCCCGCCTGCCGTCTTGACCTCATCTCGGCTCTCGGCTCTCGGCTCGCGGCTCCCGCCCCCGGCGGGCACTTCCTGCACCTCCACGAGGTGGATCACCTTCCGCACCATGCCGCGGATGGCAGAATCATCCGGCCGCAGAACGCTGGAGTTGATGCGGCGCAGCCCGAGACCCCGCAATACCGCGCGCTGTTTGGGGGTGCTCCCGATCGCGCTGCGGCGGAGCGTGATCTTGATCTGCCCGTTCACGGTTGTACTCCTTCGCCGACAGTTGCCGCAGGCACCGCCGCCTCGGCAGTCGGCGGCTCGGCGAGGGACGCCGCGGAATCCCGACCGCGCCCCCGAACCACCTCAGCCAGAGATCGGAGCTTCTGCAGCCCCGCGAGCGTCGCCTCCACCACATTGTGGGGATTGTCGGACCCCAACGACTTTGACGGGATGTCCCGGACCCCTGTCACTTCCAGGACGGCCCAGACGGCGCCCCCTGCCACGATGCCAGTCCCCGCCGAGGCGGGCTTGAGCAACACGCGGCCCGCTCCATACTTCCCAATAATCTCATGAGGAATCGTGCTGTCCCGCAGACCGATCTTGATGAGGTTCTTCTTGGCCTCCTCGATCCCCTTGCGGATGGCCTCGGGAACCTCATTTGCCTTTCCCAGGCCCATGCCGACGTGGCCGGCCTGGTCGCCCACGACCACCAGGGCGCCGAAGCTGAAGCGGCGCCCGCCCTTGACCACTTTGGCCACTCGGTTGATCTGGACCACGCGCTCTGTCAAGCGCAACCCCTCGGGATTGATGCGCTGGGCTATCCGCTCCACACCCATCAGAACTTTAACCCCCTGTCTCTCGCCGCCGTCGCCAAGGCCTTCACCCGTCCATGGAACGGGTATCCCCCCCGGTCGAACACTACCGCCTTTATGCCGCTCGCCAGCGCCCTCTCCGCCACCAGCATCCCCACGGCCTTGGCCATCTCGCTCTTCTTAGGCCGGTCGCCCGGTTTCGGCAGATCCTTGGAGAGCGTCGAGGCAGACACCAACGTGCGGCCGTCTTCATCGTTGATGATCTGGGCATAGATGTGGCGGGCACTCTTGAAGACGGACAGGCGGGGGCGCTCGTCCGTTCCCCGCACCACCCGCCGAACCCGGCGGTGCCGGCGCAGCCGCGCTTCCCGCTTTGTAAGGACAGATACCACGATGCGTCCTCTCCAGGCCCCAGTTGCGGATGCATCCCGCCTGGGACCGCCCATGATGTGTTACTTTGCCCCGGTCTTCCCGGCCTTGCGCCGAATCCGCTCCTCGACGTACTTGACGCCCTTCCCCTTGTAGGGCTCGGGCGGTCGAAAGCTGCGGATCTTTGCGGCCACGGCACCCACCTGTTGCTTGTCCGTGCCGCCCACCGTGATCTGCGTCTGGTCCTTCACCTCGATCTTGATGCCCGAGGGCACGGGGTAGATGATAGGGTGCGAGAAACCGAGGGCCATGTTCAGGTTGCTCCCCAACATCGCCGCGCGGTATCCCACGCCAACGAGTTCCAGCCTCCGCTCGAAGCCCTTGGTTACCCCTTCAACCATGTTGGCGATGAGGCTACGCATGAGGCCGTGGAGGGCCTTGTGGGCCTTCTCGTCCGATGGTCGCATGCAGAGGACCTGCCGGTCTTTCACCTGGACGTCGATGGTGGGATGCACCGTCATGGTGAGCGCCCCCTTGGGCCCTCGCACCGTGATGGCGTGGTCCTGGACCTCCACGTCCACCTTGTCCGGGATTGGGATCGGGGCCCTGCCGATGCGCGACATACCTTCAACGCTCCCCGCTGCTCGCGGCGCCAGAGTGCGGCTCGTCTCGCGGCCGCGCTGCCCAACCAGAGTTACCAGACGTAACAGAGCACCTCGCCGCCCAGACATCGCCGCCGGGCCGTCTTCCCCGTCATGAGGCCCTGGGACGTGGACACGATCGCGACTCCCACCCCACTCATCACCTTCGGGATCTGGGCGGCCTTGCGGTAGACCCGGAGGCCGGGCCGGCTCACCCGCCGGAGGCCCTGGATCACCCGCTCGTTTCCCGACCCGAACTTCAGATAGACGCGCAGGATGCCTTGCCTGTTGTCGTCGATCAGCTTGTAAGTCCGGACGAAGCCCTCCGCCTTCAGGACCTTGGCGACCTCGATCTTCAGGCGGGAAGATGGGATGTCCACCTTTTCCAGGAGCGCCCGATTGGCGTTCCGGATTCGGGTCAGCATATCCGCGATCGGGTCTGTCATTGACATGCGCAACTCCACCTTCGCCGTTCGGCGCGAAATGCCATTCACAATCTCCGGGCTTCCAATGCAGCCCGGACACCCCACGCCGAATTACCAGGAAGCCTTGATGACGCCGGGAATCTCGCCCCGCAGCGCCAGGGCGCGGAAGCAGATGCGGCACATTTGGAATTTCCGCAAGAAACCTCGCGAACGCCCACAGATTCGACACCGGCTGTACCGGCGCACGCCGAACTTGGGCTCGCGTTGTTGCTTAATGATCAGACTGGTCTTGGCCATGGTGCCTCTCGATTACTTGCGGAACGGGAAGCCGAGGTGCTCGAGGAGAGCCCGCGCCTCCTCGTCTGTCCTCGCCGAGGTCGCGACGCAGATGTCCATGCCCCGCGTCATATCCACCTTGTCATAGCGGATCTCGGGGAAGATGAGTTGCTCCCGGATTCCCAGGGAGTAATTGCCCCGCCCATCGAAAGACTTGGTCGGCACCCCGCGGAAATCGCGGATGCGCGGGAGCGCCACGCAGAGCAGCCGATCCAGGAATTCGTACATCCGCTCCCCGCGGAGGGTGACCTTGCAGCCGATGGGCATGCCGGCGCGCAGCTTGAAAGCGGCCTCGGATTTCTTCGCACGCGTGACCACGGGCTTCTGGCCGCTGATGGTCGCCAGTTCCTCCACGGCGGCGTCGATCACCTTGACGTTTCCCACCGCTTCCCCCAGACCCATATTTATGACGACCTTCTTGACTTCGGGAACCTGCATCCGGTTCGTATAGTTGAACTGCTTTATCAAGCTTGGAAGGATCTCGGTCCGGTACCGTTCCCGAAGCCGGGCCGGGACGCGGGGGACCTGCGGCGCGGGTGCCACCTCGGGCTTGCCCTTCGCCGTCTTCTCTGCCTTGCCCCCTTTAGCCCCTGCGGGTGCCTTCTGGGCGCGTGCCTTGCGCTCCGCCTTGTCCGCCATGGCCTAATCCATCGTCTCGCCGCATTCGCGGCAGATCCGCACTGTTCGCCCATCCGCCAGCTCGGTGTGGCCGACTCGAACCGGGCGGTCACACTTGCCGCAGACCAATTGGACGTTGCTGATGTGAATCGGGTTCTCCCGCTCCAGGATGCCGCCCCGCTGCCCCACGCGGCCCGGCCTGGTGTGGCGCTTCACAAAGTTGATCTTCTCCACCAGGACCTTGTCGATCTTTGGAAGCACGCGCAGCACCTTGCCCCGCTTGCTCTTGTCCTTACCCGCAATCACCTCGACCTGATCGTTCTTTCTCACCGCTAGCCGGTGCCCAACGCCCATTTGTCAATCCCTCATTGCGGATTGCAGATTTCGGATTGCGGATGGCGGGAGATCGGTCCACCTCCTGCATTCCGCAATCGGGTACCCCCTGGGTGTTCCGCATTCTGCAATGGCTAGATCACTTCCGGAGCCAGGGAGATGATCTTCATAAACTTGGCCTCCCGAAGTTCCCGGGCCACCGGCCCGAAGATGCGGGTCCCCACCGGATCGTTGTGCTCGTTGATGAGAACGGCCGCGTTCCGATCGAACTTGATGTAGCTCCCGTCCGGCCGCCGCTGCTCCTTGACCGTCCGGACGACCACCGCCTTGACGACCGCCCCCTTCTTAACCGCCGCCTCGGGAATGGCCTCTTTCACGTTGGCGACGATGATGTCGCCTATCCGAGCGTACCGCTTGGTCGATCCTCCCAGGACCTTGATCAGGGAGATACGTTTGGCCCCGGAGTTGTCAGCCACATCCAAGATTGTTCGAACGCCGATCATGTGTAAACCCTGCGCGCTCTGCTTCGTCCGCCGCCCGATCCAGTCCGCGCCCCCGGAACAGGCTGCCCGAGGGAACTCTACTGCGCTTTACGCAATACCTCGACCACGCGCCAGCGCTTGTCCTTGGAAAGAGGACGGGTCATCATGAGGCGCACCGTGTCACCCACGTGGCACGCGTTCGCCTCATCGTGGGCTTTGACCTTGGTCTTGCGCCGGACCATCTTGTTATAGCTGACGTGGCGCACCTGCCGTGCGATCTCCACCACCACTGTCTTTTGCATCTTGTCGCTCACAACGATCCCGAGGACCGCCTGGCGCCGATGCCGCTCTGCTGCCGGAGCCGATGCCATGGTTAGGACCCTCCCTTGGCAGTCACCGCGGCCAGTGCACACTGCGCCGTCTGGATCCGGGCGATGTCGCGCCGGAGCTGCCGAATCCGCATGGGATTCTCAAGCTGCGTCGTGGACTGGCGCAGGCGCAGCTTGAAGAGCTCATCCCGAAGCTCGGCCTCTTTCTGGCGTAGCTCTTCCCCTGTCAGGTCTTTCAGTTCGCCGTACTTCATCCTGCCGCCGACCCTTTCCGCGAAACGAAGCGTGTGGCGATGGGCAGCTTCATAGCCGCGAGGCGCATGGCTTCCTTCGCCTCTACCTCTGGGATTCCCTCCATCTCATAGAGGATCCGGCCCGGCTTCACAACGGCCACCCAACCCACTGGCGCCCCTTTGCCCTTCCCCATCCGGGTCTCGGCTGGCTTGGCCGTGATGGGTTTGTCCGGGAAGACGCGAATCCAGACTTTTCCACCCCGCTTCACGTATCGGGTCATAGCTCGCCGGGCGGCCTCGATCTGCCGATTCGTGATCCAGGCGGCTTCCAAGGCCTTCAAGCCATACTGGCCGAAGGCCAGCGTGCTCCCACGGGTCGCGATACCGGCGCGCCGACCCCGCTGTTGTTTCCGGTACTTAACACGCTTGGGAATCAGCATGCTCTGCTCCAGGCTATCTCGTCACCGCCGCGCGGCTGGTCCCCCTGGCCCTGGCGCTCCGGCGCCGCGGGGGCGCCGGCTGCGATCCAATGGGGGCTTGAGGTTACGCAACCGATCCGGCGGCTTACTCTCCACTCCCAGCGTCTCGGGAAGCACCTCGCCGTGGCATACCCACGCCTTCACCCCGATGGCCCCGTAAGTAGTCTTGGCCGTGGCCAAACCAAAGTCGATGTCCGCCCGGAGTGTGTGCAATGGAACTCGTCCCTCGCGGTACCACTCCGACCGGGCGATCTCCGCGCCAGCCAGCCGCCCCGCGCAGCCGATCTTGACCCCCTGGGCGCCCAGGCGCATGGCCGACTGGACCGCCTTCTTCATGGCGCGACGGAAGGTCACGCGCCGCTCGAGTTGTTGGGCGATCTGCTCGGCGACGAGCTGGGCATCCAGTTCCGCCTTGCGCACCTCTTCAATGTCCAAGCGGACATCCTTGTTCGTCATCTTGGCCAAGTCGGCCCGGAGTTTCTCGACCTCGGACCCTTTCTTGCCGATGATGATTCCCGGGCGGGCGGTATGAATGATGATGCGGAGCTGGTCCGCCTTCCGCTCAATCTCAACGCACGAGACCCCCGAGTGGTACAGCCGCCCTTTGATATACTTGCGGAGCCTGAGGTCCTCGTGAAGTACGTCCGCATAGTTCTTGCCTGCAAACCACCGGGATCGCCACGTCTTGATGATCCCCAGGCGGAACCCCAGGGGATGCGTCTTCTGTCCCACGCCGTCCTCCGTTGCCCTCTGGCCTCCGTTCCCGATACGCGAACGTCGAGCCGGAAACGCCCCTTAGCCCTCTTCTCGCTCCTTCAGCACGATGGTGATGTGGCTCGTCCGTTTCCGAACCCGGAAGGCTCGTCCCATGGCTCGGGGTTGGATCCGCTTCGACGTCGGGCCCTCGTCCACGGTGGCCCGGGCCACCACCAGCCGGTCCACGTCCCGCACCCCGTGGTTCTGAGTGGCGTTAGCCATAGCCGATCGCAACACCTTTTCCACGACCCGCGCCGCCTGGCGCTTGTTGACCTGCACCTGCACCAGAGCATTATTCACATCCTGACCTCGGATCAGGTCAGCGACCAAACGTGCCTTCTGGGCCGGCACCCGAACGAACCGTGCAACTGCTCTCGCCTCTGCCATCTCTCAGCCTCAGCCGCGTTGTGCTCCGCACTGGACCCCGGACAACCTGCAGGATCCGATTCCCGCTCGCCCGCGCTACTTCAGCGCAGTGGACTTGGCAGTGTGGGACCCATGCCCCCGAAAGGTACGCGTGGGGGAGAACTCGCCCAGCTTGTGGCCAACCATGTTCTCCGTGATATATACCGGGATGAATTTCTTCCCATTATGGATCGCCAGCGTGTGGCCGACGAACTCGGGCGGGATAGTGCAGCGGCGGGACCAGGTCTTCACGACTCTCTTCTCCCGCGCCCGGTTCATGGCCTCGATCTTTCTCGAAAGCTTGGGCTCCACGTACGGGCCCTTCTTCAGCGATCGCGTCACGTGACCTCCCTGCCCCGTCCCGCTGACAGCAAGAACTCCTCGCGCCGCTTGACCCAGCGGCGGGACCTATTTCCGCCGCTTAACAATGTAGCGGTCAGACCGCTTCTTCTTTTTCCGGGTCTTCCCCTCGAGCTTCCCCCACGGGCTGCACGGGTGGCGACCGCCCGAGCTTTTCCCTTCGCCACCGCCCAGGGGATGATCGTGGGGGTTCATGGCCACGCCCCGCACGGAGGGGCGGATGCCCAGCCAGCGGGAGCGCCCCGCCTTCCCGATGGACACGTTCTCATGGTCCAGGTTGCCCACCTGGCCGATGGTGGCCATGCATTCCAGCCGTACCTTACGCATCTCGCCGGAGGGAAGACGCAGGAGACCGTACGCTCCTTCCTTGGCCACGAACTGCGCCGTGGCCCCGGCCGTGCGTACGAGCTGCGCGCCCTTGCCCGGCTGCAGTTCGACATTGTGCACCGTCACGCCCACCGGAATACTCCGGAGGGGCAGGGCGTTACCCACCCGCACTTCAGCGTCGGGCCCCGCCATCACCTGATCACCCACCTGCATGCCCAGCGGGGCCAGGATGTAGCGCTTCTCCCCGTCGGCGTAGTGCAAGAGCGCGATCCGCGAGGAGCGGTTTGGATCGTATTCGATCGTGGCCACCCGGGCAGGGATATCGCGCTTGTCGCGTAGGAAATCGATCACCCGGTACATCCGCTTGCACCCACCGCCCCGGTGGCGACAGGTCACGCCACCCAGTGCGTTGCGTCCTCCGGTCTTGCGCAAGGGGAGTAGCAAGGCCTTCTCGGGCACCGGCCTCGTGATTTCCTCAAAGGTGGAGACGCTCTGAAACCTGCGCCCCGCCGATGTGGGTCGGTACTTTCGTACTGGCATCTTCGTGTCCTTCTCTCGGCGCTAGGCGCTCGGCTCTGCTAGACGCCCTCGTACAGCTCGATCGTATCGCCCTGCTTCAGCGTTGCGACGGCCTTCTTCCAGTCCGGCCGCCGCCCCTGGAAGCGCCCGAGGCGCTTGACCTTCCCGCGCACTTGGAGGGTGCGGACATCCAGAACCGTCACCCTAAACAGTTGTTCGAGAGCCCGCTTGATTTCGACCTTGTTGGCCGTCTTCGCCACCCGGAAGAGATACTGGTTTCCTTCTTCCTTCAGGCGGGTTCCCTTCTCAGTCAGGAGCGGCTTCAGCACCACCTGATGTGCTTTCATGCCGCCAGCACCTCCCGGAGCGTGTGGACGCCCTCGGGCGTCATGATCAGGGTGTCCGCCTTCAGGATGTCGTAGACGTTCAGCCCCTGGACCGTGAGGATGCGAACCTGGGGGAGATTCCGCACCGACTTCTCCAGCACCTCGTCCCGCCCGGGCAGGACCACCAGCGCTTTCCCTCGCGCCCCCACGCCCTGGAGGAGGCTGTGCATGGCCTTGGTGCTCGGCTTCTCCAGGCTCAGCGATTCCAGGACGCGAATGGCGCCTGCCTCCGCCTTGGCGCTGAGCGCCCCGCACAGTGCCTGGCGGCGCACCGCCTTGGATACCCGGAACCCATAGTCCCGGGGGTGAGGCCCGAAAGTGGTCCCGCCGTGCCGCCACAGGGGCGAGCGGATCGTCCCCGCCCGCGCCCGGCCCGTGCCCTTTTGCTTCCAGGGCTTCTTGCCGCCCCCGGAGACCTCCGCGCGTCCCTTGGTGTCCGCGGTGCCCCGTCGGCGGTTGGCCAACTGCATCCGGACGACATCCTGCAAGAGGTGGGATTTCACCGGGGCGCCGAAGACCGCTTTGGGCAGCTCAAGGCTGTCTACTTTCTCGTTGTTTGCGTTGAGCACGTCTACAGTTGTCGCCATTGTCGTTGCCCTATGCTTGCCGGGGGACGCTTCATCCCCGCGGGCGCGGGGCCTTTACCTGCCCTTCCGGATCGTCAACAAACCCCCCGTCGGCCCGGGGATCGCCCCCCAGATGAGCAGCAGATTCTTCTCTGGATCCACCAAGACCACCCGGAGGCCGCGGACCGTCTGTTGGACCGCTCCCATGTGTCCCGGCAGGTGGTGCCCACGGAAGACCCGGGAGGGATAGGACGATGCCCCGATGGAGCCCGGGGCCCGGTGGAACATGGAGCCGTGGGTCATGGGGCCGCCGCGGTATCCCCAGCGCTTCACCCCGCCCTGGAAGCCACGACCCTTGGTGATGCCCGTGACCTTCACCCAGTCACCGACGGCAAACAGGTCGACCGTCAGCACTTGGCCCACCTGAAAGTCACCCTCGCCGCCCCGCAGGCGGATCTCCCTAAGATGTCGATGGTAGGGCACTTTTCCCTTGTCCAAGTGGCCCCGCTCCGGGCGGGTGAGGCGCGCCGCCTTCGGCTCGGCCTGGAAGCCGATCTGGATCGCCTCGTATCCGTCGTGTTCTGCCGTCTTCTTCTGCACGACAGGGCACGGCCCCGCCTGAATGACGGTGACAGCCACCGCCTTCCCCTGCTCGTCGAAGATCTGGGTCATGCCGACCTTACGTCCCAATAGCCCGATCGCCATCGCCACACTCACCGCTTACAGTTTGATTTCGACGTCCACGCCGGCAGGCAGGTCCAGCCGCATGAGCTGGTCCACGGTCTGCGGCGTGGGCTGGACGATGTCCATCATCCGCACGTGGGTCCGGATCTCGAACTGTTCCCGGGATTTCTTGTCCACGTGCGGCGAGCGAAGTACGGTATACCGGCTGATCTTGGTCGGCAGTGGGATGGGGCCGGAGATCAGCGCGCCAGAACGCTGCACCGTCCCAACGATGTCCTTCACCGCCTGATCCAGCAACCGGTGATCGTAAGCCTTAAGTTTGATGCGGATCTTTTGGTTCTCCATCACCCTACCCGGCAGGTCCCCTGCCCGTTTCTCGTCCTTACCCGTGTTTGCACAACTCGATCCCCCCTACGCCAAAACCTCACTCACCACACCAGCCCCCACCGTGCGGCCCCCCTCGCGGA
>Ga0105152_10000349_pt1 | contig 13199 bp, 7 predicted proteins | sample LakBais05cmmetaG_FD_81534 | JGI IMG/M metagenome (GOLD analysis project Ga0105152, IMG submission 81534) | Lake sediment microbial communities from Lake Baikal, Russia to study Microbial Dark Matter (Phase II) - Lake Baikal sediment 0-5 cm | ecosystem: Environmental > Aquatic > Freshwater > Lake...
TGTCAGACTGGCGCAGGTCTGTCCTCATAAGATTCATATACATATTAAGGCGTTGGAGTGTCCGAGTTTCCCACTTTGTATTAATTGGGGGCAAGACGGAGGATGAGACGAGAATGAAAAACAAAGCAGTTATAGCTGGACTTGTGGCTCTGCTGACCGTGGTTTCTGCGCTTGCGGTAATACCCGCAATGCCGGCGGCGGCAGCCAGTGAGGATGTGTTGTATGTTGCGATGCAGGCGGACGTACCAGACTTTAACAACTACAACATCGGAAGCAACAGCGTATGGAAGGCGAATGTCATCCAATATTGCTACGAGGCTCTTTCGACGACGGACTACGACCTCAAGTCGGTGCCATTGCTGGCTGAGGGATGGGTTTTCTACGAGTCCGAGCTGACAGTCGAAGTGACCCTCAGGCAGGGTGTCCTGTTCCATGATGGCACAGAGATGACTTCCGAGGATGTGGTCTTCTCTTATCTCATGGCTAGAGACGGGACGACCTACGCTGACAGGATCATCCAAGCCTTCGACATCGACGACAACGGCATTGTGAGTGAGACGGAGTTGAACACTAGCGTCAAGACGAACGGCACATACGCCGTCACCATGGTGATGGCGAGACCGTACGGCCAGTTCTTCTCGAGTGCACTCGCGGTCCCAATCGTTCCAAAGGACATCTGGGAGCACCATGTGGACTCGCAGAGCCGTGTTGATGTAAGGTGGGGTACTGACACCGACGCCCTCATAGGAACGGGTGCCTATGTCTACGACAGTGGCGTTGCTAACTCGTACAGGATCATCAAGAAGTTCGAACAATACTGGGGCAAGGACTACTACGGACCCGGACAGCACTGGTTGACCCCGGCTGGATTCCCGACATATCCTGTCGTCCTTGACAAGGTGCACTACAAGATCTACACGAGCATTGACACTGCCATTCTGGCGCTCCAGGCCGGAGACGTCAACTACATCGCATGGGCAGTCACACCAGGCCGTGTACCAGCCCTGCAGAGCGACCCGAACATCGAACTCGAGTACATGTCTGACTCAGGCTACTTCTACCTGGCGTTCAACATGAAGAAAGAGCCGATGAACAACCTGACATTCAGGAAGGCGATGTCTCACCTGATTGACAAGGAGCAAATCGTCGACATATACATGAGTGGATTTGGTCAACCTGGATCCGCTGCTGTCCCGCCGTTCTTCGGCGAGTGGCACAACCCAGCAGTCACCAAGTACGCCTTCGATGTCGCCATTGCAGAGTCGCTGCTCGACGAAGCTGGATACGTAGACAGCAACGGTGACGGATGGAGGGAGTTGCCCGACCACAGGCTGATGGAGAAGATCACCTTGCTCTGTCCGCCCGCAGATTACGATCCGATAAGGATCAGGGCAGGTCAGATGCTCGCGACCAACATGAGGGCTGCTGGCATTAACGTCGAGGCGAAGCCGATCGACTTCAACACGCTCGTTGCCAAGTTGACCGCCTTTGACTATCAGATGCTCGAGCTGGGCTGGTCATTCACGGGTTACACCGAGTGCGTTAGCTTGCTGTTCGACATATACAGCCCCTACGCCGTATCGAATTCGTGGGCATTCTGGTCTGATGCCAACCCGAGCCCGTTGTACTCCGATCTAGGTGGAGTCAGCACTCTGGCCGATGACGCGACCAAGGCTATGGCTGATGAGTTCGTCGCGCTGGAGGACGAGGCGAGGGCAAGCTTCGATGTCGCTGTGCAGATCGACAAGGTGAAGCAGGGCCAACAGATCATCGCAGACGCCGTTCCGTGCAACATCCTGTACTACAGGGTGAACGTAGAAGCGCACGACAAGGTGTGGACCAACTGGACCATATTCGATGGCAGACTACTCAACGCGTTCTCCTGGACCGTGCTAGACTACTCTGGCCAGGGAGGAACCTCCGTCGCAAAAGCCGTCACTACCATCGACGCGGGTCTGACCATACCTGAGAAGATACAATGCGACGAGACGGTCACCGCGACAGTGAAGGCCATCAACAACAAAGGAGAACCGGTTTCAGGCGCCACCGTCGATGTTACTGCTAGCAGCGCCGCTACCGTATCACCCGCGACGGGGACAACGAACGCGAACGGGGTGTTCCAGTTCAGCGTCACCGGAGCTAGCGTTGGCATATCCACAGTGATGGCCAACGTCACGAGTGCCTCGCTGACGGCAAATGACTCGGCGAACGTGAGAGTCGCATCGCTAGGCGGCATCGGCGTCGTGTTGACGCCTGAGAAGACCGTGCTGGCTGCTGGTGAATCGATGGACGTCGTGGCTACGGTATCAGATGTCAACGGAGATCCCGTTGCTGGTGCCACAGTCACCATGGACCCGGGCCTACTTGGATTCGGTACAGTGGCGCCGAGCACCGCGGTGACGAACGTGAACGGAATTGTCACGATAGTCTACACCGCGCCTGCGGACATCATACCGAACCAACACCTGTTGGCTCAGCTGGCCGCCTCGGTAGCTCACCCGAAGTACACCCTGTCCAACTTCGCAGCGAACGGCATCTTGGTCTACAACACAGCGGCTCCGGACTGGCACATGGTCTCGATTGACACTGTATCTACGACAGCGCTCACGGCGTTGTCGCCCACGGCCTCGATAACCGTGAAGGCCACGGACGCCGCTGGCACAGCAATTGTCGGAGAGGTCCTCGGGATCACCTATAGCAACGACTCGATGCTGGTATCGCCAGTCACTGAAGTGACCACCATTGCCGGTGGGCTTGTGACCTTCGATGTGACCTATGATGACATAGGCTTCGACGCCGCTCAGAGGGTCACGATTGGCAACCGTACCGCCTCCAACGCGATCATGGACACCGTGACGCTGACATATGCCGACACGGGTGCGCTCACCGGCATGTACGGTGGGTACATCGACTACGCAACGCCCAAGTTCGTGGACGCCCTTGGAAGTATTGACGTTGACATCTATGTCTTCGACAGCCAAGGGGACCCCGCTGCGGACGGGACAAGCGCCAGCGTCGTCGTGTCCGGGACAGCGTACGGGCAGTTGACCGACTGGTCCGGATCCGAGTGGAACTCGATGGGGGACGGGGTTGGTATAAGGATCGTGACCACGGGTGACGAGCAGAACCTCGTTACCGCTGGTTCCTTCTCCGCGCCGCTGCACATCGACAATTGGACCGAAGACCCTGCAACCGGTAAATATACGCTGCCATTGGACATCTTCGGAGCGACCTTGACGGGCGGAATGTACTCGATGACCATCGATGGCGTCGACCTTGCGAACCTCGATCTCGCGATGGACCTGTTCCTGATTCCGGACGCGACCAGCGATTTCGACTGGGACACGTGGAACCATAAGATAGACGGCCAGACGGTGATCTCTAGCGAGTACGGCTACGGCAGAGCGATGGAGATTTCGAGCGTCATGTTCGACATCGAGAAGCCTGTCCTCGCTGCAAAGGCGTCCGAGTTCGATGGGACAAACGTCACCGTCGTAGCCTACGACGAGAACAACGACCCGTTGAGCGGAGCCGGCGTAGTGATCTACCAGGCAAGTACATCTGGAGGATCCATCAGCGACTCCGACTACGGTGTAGTGAATTCGACGGCAAAGGTGCCGACCACACAGACGACTGGCGCCAATGGCACCGCGATGTTCCAGGTCGTGGGTGCCGCGTGGGGAACAACTGCCTACGATCAGGTCTCAAGAGCGACGACCCCGGTCATGTTTGTGCGGGCCACCTTGGCTGGCACGCTTAGTGTGCTGAGCCAGACGCAGCTCGTCATAGAACCGCTCAGGGAATCGGTGTTCGTGAAGCCTGACGCAGTGCTGGACGTGAAGAAGATCGGCGAGGCGGTCTATGTAACGGTCACCGTGACCGACAAATTGGGTGCCGTGTACGCAGGCCTACCTGTCAGCATCGTCACGGATACCGGAGTCGCAATGACCCCGACGGTCGTGACGGGCGATGATGGGAAGGCCACATTCGCCATCGACACATCCGGTGTAGCTGACGCTGCAGGTGCGCTGATCGCAGCAACCGTCTCAACCGGTGGTACGCCTGAGGGCGCGACCGCGAGGGTATCGGTTGCCTTGCAGAACCTCGCGCCCGAGATTGAGGTCACTGCTCCAGTTGCGGATGGCGAACTAGAAGGCCCGGACGCGACCATAATGGGCACCATATCCGATGCGAACGGCATCGCAGAGGCGACGCTCGTGATTGACAGCGGGACCCCAATAGACCTGATGGTAACCTCGGGATCGCTCGCAATCGCCGTCTCTGAGCTCATCGCAGGTCTCGACAACGGCGAGCACACAGTGACGGTCTTTGCGAACGACACTCTCGGAGTGTCGAGCGAAACCGCGGTGACCTTCACAGTTGTCAGCGCGGCAGGTGGCGGAGACGCAACGACGGCCTGGATTGTAGCAGCGGTCGGCTGGATAGTCGCCGCCTTGGTCCTGGTCTTCCTGCTCCTCAAGATGAGGAAACCGGCCGGTGCGGCACCTGGAGCTGAAGCTCCTGTAGAGGAGAAGAAGGAGTAGGCGAGCGCCAGAAAACCCTTTGACCAAACCTTTTTCCCAGTTTTCTATTTCTCTGAGGTCAGGCGGAGCTCAGGAGGGGCCCGTCCCGCAGCCCCACCCGAACCATTGATGACCAAAGCTTTAATAGCGACCGCAGGTTTCGTACACCAAAATATGCTTCTGAGGGGAGGCGAGCTATGGCAGGGATGTCACGCTACATAATAGCAAGGAGCATTCAGACATTTGTCACCCTCCTCATCATCCTGACGCTCATCTTCATCATGTTCGAAGCCCTCCCTGCGAGGCCCCAAGACCTTCTGAGGACGGCCCCCAACATTCAGCAATCTCAGATCGACTACATGACCAGGCTGTACGGGTACGATCGGCCGATGCTGGAGAGGTATGGCATGTACATGGTGAACATGCTGACATTCGACTTCGGCATTTCGTTCAGTAGAGCGCAGTCGGTCTGGAGCATCTTGGAGGACCGCATTCCGAGAACCATGATCCTTTTCGGCGGGGCGACCATCCTCTCGTACGTGATAGGGATCTACCTGGGAGCGCTCATCGCATGGCGCAGAGGTGGGGTCCTGGACGGAAGCACGGTGGTGACGAGCCTGGTGTTCTACAACATGCCTTCGTTCTGGATCGGCCTCATCTTCCTGGTGGTGTTCGCATCCCAGCTCAATTGGTTTCCTTTAACGGGATGGTACGATCCCACTGACAATCTGCCCTACATCGCTGATGTCCTGTGGCACATGGCGCTGCCGATGCTGGTCCTGCTGCTGTTGTCTTTAGCAGGCACGGTCCTGCTGATGAGGACTGCGATGCTGGATGTCATCGGCGAGAACTACATGATCACCGCGAAGGCCATCGGCCTGCCCGAGAGGAAGGTCTTGTTCAGGCACGGCGCGAGGAACGCCATGCTTCCCGTGGTCACATCGTTCATCATCGCTTTCGTGTTCGCCATCGGCGGCGCAGTCGTCCTGGAGAACGTCTTCAGCTTCCCGGGGATGGGTGCCCTCTACATACAATCTCTGCTCCAGCTGGATTTCCCCGTGGCGGAGGCCACGTTGTACATCATTACACTCATGGTACTGCTCGGCAACTTCTTCGCAGACCTGATCTACGGATACCTTGACCCGAGGGTGCGGATGTGAGCGAGGAAAAGAAGGACGATGGCGGCGCCAAGGCGGCCGGAGCCGATCTGCAGGAAGCGGGTCTGAGAGCTTTCGGAAGGTTCGCCAAGGGTTTCATGGGGACATGGAAGCTCTACAGGCAGTCCAAGACCGGCCTCATGGGCCTCGGAATCGTGGTCGCCTTCTTCGTGATGGCGGCGTTTGCGCCGTGGCTGGCGCCCTATGGCAAGGATTTCAGGGCGCCCGCAATCGACACATTCGTGGCAGACTATGCCACCAGAGAACTGCCCGCCGAGCGCAACTGGTCGACCGTGATGGGCCTGACCGCATCCATGCGCGACCATCCGATGCAGAGGATTATGGTCTACTCTGCCGACGGCGTGGGCATAGTGTACCCTGTCACGGAGGGGATAGGCGAGGAGACGGGAGAGCTCGGAATCGTGATAGGAAGCCCCGTGGAGGTCCCGCTTCCCGCGAACGTCAGCTACATGAGCTACGTCCACTTCTCCACCACGTTCTTCTTCTTCCTCAACACGACCGAGGACAACGGGACGACACTGTACGAGTACGACAGCGTCTTCGAGTACGTTCGGGAGTACAACCTCCCATTCGTGCCCAAGTACGAATCGAACCTGTGGAACGGATTTTCGTTCGTAGTCCAAAGCGCCCGAATGGCGATCGCGTTCGCTGATGATCACAACGTCTGGTTGCTGGACAAGAGGCCTCCGACCGCGTTCGAGCCCGGAATTGACTCGGTCAATTTTGTCAACAACATCACGATCTCTGACGCGACCATCATAGGCAATCCCCTGGTCGTCGACGGGGATTTCGAGAACGGCAGCATGCTGATCGTTCCCACCGACGCAGGCATAAGGGCGTACGAGCTCAACATCACGAAGCATCCAATCAGCATGAGGGTAATAGACATCAAGATAGGGGACAGGGTCTGGGTCGGGAACTACACTACCGCCGACGGCGACTTCACGCCTGTGACAGGCAACCACATGCTAGCGTTCCCGTACCCGTACTCGCCCACCACAAAGATAGGCAAGGAGTATGTCGCCGTGGCGTCCACCGACGGCCAGGTCGTAGCGTACGACCGGGAGTCGGGCAACATAACGTGGGCCAACAAGCTGCTCCTGACAAGCATAAGAGATTTCACCATAACCGCGCTGCACTCCTCACCCAACTATGTGATCCTTGTGGGCAAGACCGGCGAACGTGGGCTCATAGCTGGCCTCGATCCGAAGACCGGACGCGTGGGATTCAACAACTCCATGTATTCGACCGTAGACGGATACCTCAACAGCGACCCGCAGTACGTCTCTGGCCAGCTCAGGTACGTCTTCAGCACTGAGAAAGGGACGATATACCTAGCAACGGATCTGATGAGGATCAACGCGACCTTCAGCGCACCTGGAGGCGGCGCTGTCACCCCGGCGGCGTTCCTCGGAAACATCTACATCGAGATGAGCAAGACGGGGAACTACTTCGGCGTTGTGACCCAGGCCAACACGCTCTTCGTGGAGACCCTTACCGGAGTCAATATTGCCCCGCTGCCTCCTGGGACGTATCCTTCCGGGAACTACTACCCCCTGGGGACGGACTACGAAGGCCATGACATCCTGACCCAGGTGATGTTCGGAACTCAGGCGGAGCTTCTCGTGGGCATATCCGCAGCGTTCTTCTCCGTCGTCATAGGCACGATAGTGGGGCTCGTGGCGGGGTTCTACTCTGGCCTCGTGGACGACCTCCTCATGAGATCCACGGACGTCATGCTGAGCCTACCATATCTGGTCATCATGCTCCTGTTCGCGGCGGCCTTCGGCCCCTCACTGATGAACATCATCATCATCTTCGCAATCCTGTCCTGGGCGGGCATAGCGAGAGTCATCCGGGCGGTCACGCTCTCTGTCAAGGAGAGGGCGTTCGTCGACGCCGCAAGGGTGTCCGGCGCTTCGGACAGCCGCCTCATATTCAGGCACATCGGACCGAACGTCCTGCCCTACACGTTCCTGTACATGACTTTCAGCATAAGCGGGGCAATAGTCACCGAGGCGATCCTCGCGTTCCTCGGGTTCGGGGACCCGACAAGTGTCACTTGGGGCATGATGCTCCAGTTCCTGCAGATAAGCGGTCACTCCCTGGACGCCCCCTGGTGGCTGCTGCCTCCGGGAATCGCAATCACGCTCCTATCGCTGGCGTTCTATCTAATAGGCAGGGCCTTTGATGAAGTTGTCAACCCGCGCCTGAGGAAGAGGTGAGATGATGGCCCTGCTCGAAGTCAAGGATTTGAAAGTGCACTTCAAGATCCAGGGCGGAAGCTGGGTCAAGGCCGTGGACGGTATCAGCTTCAAGATAGACGAGGGCCAGACAATGGGCCTCGTGGGCGAGAGCGGGTGCGGCAAGACGACGGCGGCGTATGCGATAACACAGCTCCTGCCCTCGAACGGATACATCAAGGGAGGGCACATATTCTTCAAGGAACCGGCGGAGGTTGCGGGATACAGGGAGGAATACGAAGAGACATTCAAGGCTTCCCAACAGGAGCGAGACAAAGAGATCCAAGTGGTCGTGAAGCGCCTGGACGAACTGAATGAAGCGGGGCAGACTAAGGAGACGGCCGCTGAGGAGACGAGACTCAGGAAAAAGCTCGACACCCTAGAGACCGAGAGGCTCAAGGGCATCCAGAAGGCACGCGACAAGGAAATCCTGGCTGTCAAGAAGAAGCTTGCGCAGACTCCGGAGGCGAACGGCCTCAGAATGAGGCTCGCAGCACTCGAACATAAGTACGACCTCCTTGGGAAGTCCATTCGCAAAGACGGGTCCCTAGACGACTATAACGAGGAGATTAGGAAGATGCGCTGGACCGAGATATCCATGATATTCCAGGGCGCCATGAACGCCTTCAACCCGGTGTTCAAGATCGGCGACCAGATCGTCGAGGCTATCCAGCTGCATACGGACGCGGATGACGAATCCGCGAGGAAGAGGGCCCGAGAGCTTTTCGACTTCGTCGGAATCTCGCCTGACAGGATAAACAACTACCCGCACGAGTTCAGCGGCGGCATGAAGCAGCGGGCGATGATCGCCCTTGCGCTCGCGCTGGACCCGTCGTTCGTCATTGCGGACGAGCCCACGACGGCTCTGGACGTCATCACTCAGGACAGGATACTGGTCGAGATCCGGAAGCTGCAGGAGCGGCTCAACATGACCATGATGATCATCACCCACGACGTGTCCGTCGTGGCCGAGATCTCAGACAAGATAGGCGTGATGTACGCTGGGCTCCTCATGGAGATCGGGGGAATATCGCAGGTCTTCAAGAACACCGCCCACCCATACACCGCGGGGCTGCTCGGCTCCTTCCCGTCGATCAAGGGCAAGAAGCGGAGGTTGGTATCCATACCCGGCTTCCCGCCGGACCTCGTCAACCCGCCTCCAGGCTGCCCGTTCCATCCGAGATGTCAGCATGTTCAACCCCTGTGCTCCCAGGACAGGCCCAAGGGGATCGAGATCGAGCCCGGGCACATCTCATACTGCCACTTCTCCAGAGAGCTCTGGGACAAGCTCAGGAGGGTCGATTGAGCATGCCCAGCGCGGAAGTCGTCATCAGGGTCAGGAACCTGAAGAAGTACTTCGAGATCAGGAAGGGGTTCTTCTCGTTCGGCAAGGACATTTCGTTCATCAAGGCCGTCGACGACGTCAACTTCGACCTGAGGGCGGGCGAGATCCTGGGACTCGTGGGCGAGAGCGGCTGCGGCAAGACCACTACCGGCAGGCTCCTGACGAGGCTCGAGGACCCCACTGAGGGATTCGTCTTCTTCCTTGGAAGGGACATCGCGCTCCTCGAAGGTCAGGACGTCAAGGTGTTCAGGCGGAACATACAGATGGTCTTCCAGGACCCGTATGAGTCGCTCAACCCGCGCACGACGGTCCTCCAGACGCTCCTCGAGCCACTCATCAACCACAACATAGGCAAGACTCTCGAGGAGAGGACCGGGATGGCCATCGACGCGCTTGAGGATGCGGGCATGGCACCTGCAAAGGAGTACCTCGCGAGATTCCCGCACGAGCTCAGCGGAGGGCAGCGGCAGAGGGTCTCGATCGCGAGGGCCCTCGTCATCAAACCCAAGGTCATAATTGCAGACGAGCCCGTCTCAATGCTTGATGTCTCTATACGCGCGGGCGTTCTCAACCTGATGCTCGACCTCAGGGACAAGTATGCCATACCTTACCTCTTCATCACCCACGACATTGCAGTTGCCCGGTACGTCAGCGACCGGCTCGGCGTCATGTACCTAGGCAGAGTCGTCGAGCTGGGCGACACCGAGAAGGTCGTGTTCGAGCCCAAGCATCCGTACACGAAGGCTCTGCTGTCAGCGGTGCCCGTACCCGACCCCGAGGCCAAGCACGGGAGGATCCAAATCAAGGGAGAAATACCCAGCGCTGCCAACATCCCGCTAGGGTGCAGGTTCAGGCCGAGGTGCCCGAGCGCGTATGAGGACTGTGGATGGCAGGGTCAGGACATGCTCGACTGGATTGAAGAGCAGGGGATGCTCTCCGAGTCCGGACCTCTCCACAAGCTCGTCCAGACCGCCAAGCCCGAGGGGTTCGTGCTCGAGCTCATCCCGAAGGAGGGCGCAGACCCGGGAGCCATACTCCAGACGCTCAAGGCGAAGCAAACGGAGATGAGCGCGTCCCCGATGTTCAGGTCATTGCGCGCCATGGATACCGTGCTCGCGGACAAGGTACTCGAGATCTCGTGCAAGTCCGCAAGCCTGTCCGCCAAAGACCTGGCGGAGGAGCTCTTCAAGGAGCTCGATTCCATAGTCAAGTTCAGGGAGCAGGATCACCCGATGCACGGCGTGATAACCGACATTCGGAAGGGGGAGAACGCCATCGTCGTGTCGGTATCTCAGGGGGCCAAGGGGAATCTCGAGACGGTCGAGGCGTTCCTGAAGGATTTCATCAGGCACTACCGGAGGAAGAGTCGCCCCGAGTTCAAGGGCATAAGAGGCATCGCCTCGGACAAGAGCGGTAGCATCGTCGTCACGTGCGGCTCGTCGAAGGAACCCGCTGCCAAGGTGGCGAAGGACATTGCCCAGGCCATAACGAAGACATTTCAAACCGTGGACGACCAGGGTCTAGGAGGATTCCTGCTACCGGTCAAGGTCAAGGGGACGAAGGTGCGTGTCCGCATCATGGGCCCGGAGAACAACTGGACCCAGCTGCAGTCGTCCTTGAAGAGCTTCTTCGAGCAGATGCAGAGGGACGGGCTCAGGTGCGCCGGGGCCGTCTCGGGCATGTCGGTGAGGACCGTCAAAGGCCCCAGTACATCCGTCACGGCAAAGTTCAAGACAGTTGAAGAGCCTCCGCTGTTCGACACTGGTGGGGGGCACCAGGTCGCCTGCTATCTGTACAAGCCAGGGCCGAGATAGTCCCGAAACCGGCGACCCACCAGATGCAGAAGGTGTTTGGCATGGGTGTGATGACCGATCTGAAAGAGCGATGGTTCGTAACAACACTCTGCGTGGTGTCCGCGCTGGTCTTTGTCGGAGCCCTCGGATGGTCAGCGCGCAACTACGCGAACGTCATCGACGCAAGAGATAACATCGTCCTGACAGACGCCGATGAGTCTGCCGAGTTGCTGGACAACGGTTCTCTCGAGCTGGCATTCAGCGTGAACATCCGGAACCCGTCGGCCTTCAGCCTTTCGATTGCCACGCTCAGCTGGAGTGTGAAGCTCAACGTGTCGGCCATGGGGGAAGCTTACTACCTGCCCCTCGGAAGCTCATACAAGGGCCCGACCGAGTCCTTGATAATCGCCGTGGCTGAGGTGAGGACCTTCGAGTACCATGTTTTCGTGTCCGACCCGGCCCTGATCTCCAGCCTGCATGACTTCGTCAACTATTCCAACGACCACGGGGAGGACTTCACCATAGAGACTGCGCCCTACATACACGATTTCAGGCTGACCGCTTGGATGGGCGATTTCCAGCACGACTATCAGTATTACGGAGAACTCTATCTGAACGACATGGTCCGGATCGAGCTGGGCTATTATGAGGGGGAGTACTTGTGAGAATCCGGCTGGAGGATCTCAAGCGGATGATCACGATCGCGCTCCTCAGCGTCCCGGCAGTCGCCTTCATCATGTTCTCTTTCGTCTTCCCCAACATATCCACGCCGTCGATGGACAGGAACATGCTTGTGGCATTCCTGCTCTCCATTCTGTTCGGCATGCCCTCGGGGTACTTCACGAGAAGGACGGACATGGCCCTAGTGACGGTCCTGATATACGTCGCGATAGGGTATGTGCTTGCCATCCTGGCGTACTCTACTCCCTTCCTGTTCTACGACTTCAGGGTAGTCTTCCCAGGCCTGTACTTCATGTTCTTCTTCAACAGGACCGTGATACTGCTGTTGCTATTCGTCCTGGGAGGCATTGTGGGTGTCGTGCTCGGACAGATAGTGAGGGAGTCGACCCAGACTGAGGAGACTTCGCAGTGGTTCTCCAAGGAGCGGACCTGAGGACGAGCGAGCCACGGATACGGACCGACATTCAGACCTATGAAGTTCGGCAATGACTATAGGTACTCCCGCGACTTCTCTCATCAAAAGGAACCAGGATGATGCAATGCCCGTGAGGAAGATAATCGAGATCGACGAGGACAAATGCACAGGCTGCGGAGAGTGCGTGACGTCTTGCGCGGAAGGCGCCCTGCTGATCGTTAACGGAAAGGCTAGAGTGGTCAACGAGGTGTTCTGTGATGGCTTGGGCGCCTGTATAGGGGAGTGCCCCACAGGTGCGCTGAGGATAATCGAGCGTGATGCTCCGGAGTTCGACGAGAAGGCCGTGGAGAAGCACCAGAGGCACGCCAAGAAAGAGGAGCCGGTCGGCGTAGAGCCTTGTGGCTGCCCGTCGCACAACCCCATGATACTAACTGCTTCGAGAGGAAAGGAGGTTCACGGGAAGCACAAGAAGCATGAAGCGGAAGACCTTCCTGCCGAGCTAACAAACTGGCCCGTCCAGTGGAGGCTCGTATCGCCCTCGATGCCCTTCTTCAAAGGAAAGGATATTCTGATCGCAGCGGACTGCGTCCCGTTCGCATACAGGGACTTCCACGGGAAGTTCCTCACAGGAAAGCCGGTGATCATCGGCTGCCCCAAGCTGGACGACGCCCAGGGGTACCTCGACAAGCTCACAGACATATTCAAGAACGGCACGCCGAAGAGCGTGACCCTGGTCCATATGGAGGTTCCGTGCTGCCATGGGCTCCAGAGGATGGTCGACGAGGCCGTGAAGAGGTCCGGCAAGAACATCCCGGTGAGGACAACGGTAGTTGGCATCAAAGGGCACATAGTCAAATCCGGCTGACCCTCGTGGAATAGGCTATTCAGGAAGAACGCCATCTCCGCGGGAGATGACCTTGGAGATCTCGTGGACAAGGAGAGCGCTCCGTCTGCCTCCCGAAGTGCGAACTGAACTCGCCGCCAGGCTGGAAAGGCTGAACATGTTCTTCCCCGAGATGAA
>Ga0105152_10000350_pt1 | contig 13178 bp, 11 predicted proteins | sample LakBais05cmmetaG_FD_81534 | JGI IMG/M metagenome (GOLD analysis project Ga0105152, IMG submission 81534) | Lake sediment microbial communities from Lake Baikal, Russia to study Microbial Dark Matter (Phase II) - Lake Baikal sediment 0-5 cm | ecosystem: Environmental > Aquatic > Freshwater >...
ATCGGGAAGCCAGCTTCTTTTAATAGTTTAAGGCCGCGGATCGCTTTGTCAAAGGAACCCGGGCGGCTCTGGTTGTGAATGGCGGCATTAGAACCGTCGATGGATACTTGAATGTAATCCAGGCGCAGGCGCCTTTTGCCTGGTTCGAATTTTTTCAGCAGTTTTTCGTCGATCAGGGTGCCGTTGCTTAAGATGTTGTAGCGCATGCGGTTGGCGATGATCCCGTCAATCAGCTCGAAAATATCGGGACGCAGCAAAGCTTCGCCGCCGGTAAGGGATGCGTCCATGATGCCGATCTTTGCCAACTCAGCAAAGAATTTCAACCATGTCCCGGTCGGCAGGTCCTTCAAGCCCGCCATTTCGTTGGCGTAAAAACAGTAATTGCATTTCAGGTTGCACTTGCCGGTGATAGAGATGCTGACGCTCTTGGGTGGCGGCAGTTTTCTTTGGCTTCCAGGTTTCAACTTTCTTTTTCTTCCTTTCCCGGCACACCCAGAAAGCCATTGGTTTTCATGTCGTCGACGAAAGTCTTGACTTGCCCTTCTACTTCGGCCTCGGGCACGCTGTCGAATGTTTTTTTAAGGGCGGACACAATAGCCGGCAGGTCTTTCTTGCCGTCACAGTGCTTCCAGATGAACAGCCCGGTGGTATTGATCACCCGGATCTGGTTGGTGTCGGGGTTGAAGAGGAGCGCACCGTCCGGGTCCTCTTCGCGCAGGACCACGTCAGGGTTGCGAACAAGCAAGTTTTTTACTTTGGTTTTTTCAGCGGGCATTCACGCATTCTCCCTATTAGTTGAACAAGTATATACAAGAAAAATTTTATTGTCAACAATTCACCGTCCAGGGAGATTTTTAAATGAGGCAATATGCTATTTGTACGCAATTTGTATGCGTCCCCGCCCGATCGGGATGTCACTGTTTGGCGGCCGCGCGGGCGTCAGGCTTTGGTCTTGAGCAGCAGTTCCCGGCGTTTGTCAGCCGCGAAGCGTTCGATGGCGTAGCGCAGGGTGGTGCGGGGAATGGCTGGGCCGTGTTTGAGGATGAACCGTTCCAGCCTCTGCATGTCGCGCTTGCCGGCTTCGCGCAACACCCAGCCGTTGGCTTTTTGAACCAGATCATCGGCAACGGGAAAGAGAGCGATGGCTTGCTCATAGATGATGTCCAGGAATCCCTGGTTTTTGGTCAGTTTGAGAAACGAGACGATAGACGCCCGCTTGACCCAGCGGTTGGGGTGGCCGGGCCAGGTTTTGATTTCTTTGACCAGTTCCGGGTAGCGGACAAGCAGGGTGCCCATGATTTGCGGGCAGAAGACGTCCACCGAGGCCCAGTTGTCGAGATAGTTTTTTGCCAGCCACTCTTTCACTTGGCCGAAAAGCCGGGCCGGGAATTCCTTTTTATAGCGGGTCAGGATCAGGGCGGCGATGCCCTTGGCTTCCAGTTCGGGCCTGGGGAAAAGGATGGCGCACAATTGGGTCGCCTGGGCGACGCCCCATTCTTTTTTTATGGAGAGGTACAATTCCGCGGCCGTGGCCCGGACCGCCGGCGAAGCGACGCCGAAAGAGCGCACCGTTTCCTTGAAATATTTCTGGGCCTGGCGGGCTTTTTCCGGGTCGGTCAGGGCGGCCAATTTTTCCAGCGCCCGGCGGGCGATGAATTGCGGAGTCAAAACGGTGGTCGGCATAATATCTCCTGTCTGACAAAAGAGTACCGCTGGTCATTTTAGCCGAATATCCCCGGATTGTTAAGGCCATTCTCATGTATCAATTCAGTTTTCTCAAAAAACTTTACTTATTCGCATGTGCTGTCAGCGATATGTGGGAAACTCATCCCCCTGCCCCTTCTCTTGGCAAGAAAAGGGGAGTAGTGGCGCTCCCCTCTCTTTTTGAAAGAGAGGGACTGGGGGTGAGTTTTTTTTAAAGCTACTCATAAATTTATCTTATCCATACTGCTCCGCAGTCTATCCAGGTAATTATTTTTGCAATACTGAATACTTACGTTCCCGGCAAGCGCCATCTTTGCTTTTCGGCGGCGGTTGTGATAAAAAGAAAGATGCAAATACAATCTCCCGGGTCTTTCATCAAGCTGAATTTCGAGCAGAGTACGGAAGAGTGGCTCTCCTGGCGGCGCCAGGGCATCGGCGCCTCGGACGCCCCGGTCATCATGGACCAGTCGCCCTGGCAAAAGGCGCACGACCTGTTGCGCATCAAAACCGGGCAAATTAAAGAACGGCCGGCCAACGGCGCCATGCAGCGGGGCAAGACGCTCGAACCGCTGGCCCGGCGTGCTTATGTCAGCTACACCAGCATCGAAGTCGAGCCCGCCTGCGTGCAGTCGCTGGCCTACGCCTGGATGCGGGCCAGCCTGGACGGCTTGAGCGCCGACGGGCGCCACGTGGTGGAGATCAAGTGTCCCGGGCAAAAAGACCACCAGTTGGCCGATTCGGGTTTTGTCCCGGAGAAATATTACGCCCAGCTGCAGCATATCCTGGCCGTCACCGGCCTGGCGGAGATCCATTACTGGAGCTTTCGTTTCGGCCAGCCGGTGCTGCTCAAAGTCAACCGGGACGATGCCTTTGTCACTGCCCTGATCGAAAAAGAGAGCGCGTTCTGGTCTCAGGTGTGCGCTTTTTCAAACAAGCCGTTTTAAAAAAATATCTGTTTTTTCAGACCTTGGTCGTGCGCTCCAAACGCTTCATTACCGAGAAAATGAACGTGGCCGAGAGCAAAGCGCAGCTGACCAGGATGAGCCACAAAGCCCACAGGGGCACCTTCAGCCACAAGCCGCCGATGACGCTGAGCAGGTAGTTGCCCAGGGCCGTAGCCGTAAACCAGCCGCCCTGTGCCATGCCCTTGTACTTGGGCGGGGCCACGCGCGAAACGAACGATATGCCGATGGGACTGAGGAAGAGTTCGGCGATGGTCAGGATCAGGTAAGTGGAGATCAGCCAGTAGGGGGAAACCAGCATGGCGGCCGGGGCCACCTGGCCGCCCAGCGCCTTGGGGCTGGCCAGGCCCAGCGAGCCGACGATCAGGATGGAGAAGGCCGCGGCCGTGAGCAGCATGCCGAAGCCGATCTTGCGCGGCGCCGACGGTTCCTTGCCCCTGCGGTTCAGCCAGGCGAAGAAACCGATCACCAGCGGTGTCAAAGCGACGATAAAGAAGGGGTTAAAGTGCTGGAACTTCTGCGGCGTGAAGGGGTTGGTCGCGGCATAGCCGCTGTAACGGAAATAAGCCAGAAGCCCGAAAACAACAAAGGCACCGCCGCCCATTGCTTTGGCCAGCGGTTTGCTTCCTTTACGTGTCAGAAAGATCAAGCCGATGAAAGCCAGGAAAATGGGCAGCAGGGCGAAGAGGTCGAACCAGAGGTTGGTGATTTTACCTACGCTGGGCACAGTGTAGTCGCGGGCGAAGAAGGTCATGGTCACGCCGCTCTGGTGAAAGGCCATCCAGAAGAAAATAACCACGAAAAAGACCAAACCCAGGGCGGTCAGGCGCTCACGGGTTTGCTGCGGGGTAAGGGTGATCATCTCCGCTTTCAGGGTCGCTGATTTGGATTTTTGCATTTCAGTCATATCGGCTTTTTTATAATACTTGCGAAATCCCCAGAAAATTAGCATGGATAGGATCAAGCTGACGCAGGCAACGCCGAAGCCATAGTGGTAGGACTTGCTCAAGACATTGATGTAATTTTCCGAAAATGTTTTGAGCGTCTCCAGGGTGACGGCGGCGTCCTGGCTTTTAGCGATGGCCAGATAGCCGTTGACGTCGGCCAGGGTATTTTTCAGGAAACTGTTGGCCAGAGCCGGGATGCGGGCGTCGTAGAAATAGTGGGCGGTTGACAGGATCCAGTTGCTGATCTTTTCGGCGGCGGTGGGGGCGAACACGGCGCCGATATTGATACCCATGTAAAAGATGGTGAAAGCCCGGTCGCGCTGGGCGCTGTATTGGGGGTCATCGTAGAGGTTGCCGACCAGAGCCTGCAGGTTGCCCTTGAACAGCCCGGTGCCCACGGCGATGACGGCCAGGGCAGCCAGGGTCAGGGAAAAACCGCTGCCTATCTTGGTGGGTATGGCCAGCATCAGGTAGCCGGAGAACATGACCAAAAGCCCCAGGCCGATGGTCTTGCCGTAGCCCAGGACGCGGTCGGCCAGCAAGCCGCCCAGTAGCGGGAAAAAGTAGACGAAGGCCATGAAAATGCCGTAGACCTGGCTGGCGGCCCCGGCGTCCAGCCCGTACTTGGCCTGGACGAAAAGGACGAAAATGGCCACCATGGTATAAAAACCGAAGCGTTCGCCCATGTTGGCGAAAAAGGCGACGAACAATCCCTTAGGATGATCTTTAAACATTTTAGTTGACCTCCAGTAACGATTTTGATCATTTAAAAAATCATCATAACCAGCCGGCATTTTTTTTGCAATCGTGGCATGCTAAAATGGATTGAATGGTTCGGACATTTTAATCCGGGCCGGGAGGGCGCATGGACAAAAACGCTTTTTCAATGCAGCGCATGAGAGAGAACGCCCGTATCCAGCCCATGAGGGAAGGGAGCGGCTGGAAGCGCCAGGTACTGTTTTATTTCACCATTTTCGGGACGGCATTCTGCATCACCTGCCTGTACCACGGCATGCGCGGCATCATGCGCCTGGGCGGCATGGTCGCTTCGGGCGGTCCCTATGCCATCGTGCATCCTGCCCCGTCCGGGGTATGGATCATGCCGCTTTCCATAATCATTGGCATGATCTGTTTTTTCCTGAACCTGTTCAGCAGCGCCGGCGACGATGGAATTAACCTGATGACGCTGGCCTGGTCGGGGCTGTTCCTGCCGCTGGGCTGGAATTTCCTGGAGTTCACTTTTTCACCGCCAGGCGGCGGCCTGGCCTGGGGCTGGCTGATCTGCGGCGTGGTTTTCGTTCTGATGGGCGGCCTGCCCCTGTTGCTTTTTTACAAAGCAGTGCTGGCTAAGATCAAAGTCAGATCGCAGAGCAGCGCTGGGCTGAGACCGTATGCGACGCAATGGCTGCTGGTGGCCGGCGGGATCGTTTTGGCCATCCTTTTTTTCAAAAGCGTCACCGCCTGAATGGAGGAGGTGGAACCGTGACTCGGAGCGATTCGCTGCGTCAGTTGACCAATATCGGGCCGCTGATCGAAAAGAAACTGAACCAGATCGGAATTTTCAGCAAAGAGGATTTTTTGCGCCGCGATCCCTACGAAGTTTTTGAAAACCTGCGGCAAAATGTCGCCCCCACCCTTTGCCGCTGCGCCCTGGCCTCGGTGGTTGGCGCCAAGCTCGGGCAGCCCTGGCACCGGATCACCAAGGCCACGGCCCGGGAATATGAAAAGCGCCACCCCGATCACTGCTGGGGGAAATGTTAATTGCTGAAGTCCGGACTCCGCTCCCGACGGAAAGGCTTGCCGCCATGGCCCGGAAGTGCCCCAACCGTTGCCGATCCTTTCTGCGCGTCTGTTCGTGAATGGATCGCCGCCATTCCGTTTGGAAAAGTAGCCACCTACGGCCAGATCGCCCATCTGGCCGGCAAGCCCTGGGGGGCGCGCCAGGTGGCCTGGATCCTGCACTCGCAGTCCGAAAAATACCGGCTGCCCTGGCAGAGGGTGATCGGCACCAATGGCCGGATCTCGCTGCCGCCGGGGAAGGGTTTCTTTGAGCAGCGCCGCCTTTTACGACACGAAGGGGTGAAAGTCGCTGCTCGCGGCCGCATCGATTTAAAAATATTTCGCTGGCAGGCCGAAGGCTGATTCTTCTGATTATTAAAAAAGAACCGCCTTTCGATTTGACATCTTGGGTGCCTAAGTTCGCAATTTTTGTCCGTTCTCAGCCAGCAAACTGTTTTTCTAAGATTGGGGGCCAAAATTGGGGAAAAAGTATCATAAAAAAAGGGGATGCCATGGACGAAAACCGCAATGACCAATTGCCCCTTTTGCTGGTCGACGATGAAACCCAGGTCCTGCTTCTCTACAGCGGCATGCTCAAAGGGGCCGGGATCGAAACGATCATCACCCTCGACGACAGCCGCCGCGTCCGGGTAACTGGGCCTGCCCGCACCCGGCGCAGGCCAATTCCTGAATCAGCCCAGCACTTCGCCGATCTTTTCCACGATCGTTTTGCGCGAGCTGGGTTTCTCGACAAAATGCACTTTTGGCAGTTCGAGCCCGGCGCGTTTCAGGTAACCCTCGCTGTGGCCGGAAGTGAAGATCACCGCCATCTGCGGATGGAGTTTCTGGATCTTTTCGGCTACCGCGATCCCCGAAAGATCGGAAAGCACGACATCGCAAAAGAGCAGGTCGATCCGTTTTATTCCTTCAGCGGTTTTCAAGGCCTGCTTGCCATCGGCGGCTACATGCACCCGCATGCCCAGGGATTCCAGGATCTCGCGCATGAGTTCGCGGATGTCCTGCTCATCTTCGACGAGCAGCACCGAGTGGCCGTCGAAGCGTCACTCGGCGACCGGCGCTGGGTCCTGGGCCGTCGTCTCGGTTATGTGTGGCAGAAGGATATGGAACGTCGAGCCCCGGCCCGGTTCGCTCTCGGCCCAGACCGCGCCGCCGTTCTGGCTGACGATGCCGAACACCGAGGCCAGTCCCAGGCCTGTGCCCTCGCCCTTGGGCTTGGTAGTGAAAAATGGCTCAAAGATCCTCGTCAGTACTTGGGGTTCCATGCCCACGCCGCTGTCGCGCACACGGATGGCGACGTACTCCCCGGATTGCAGCCCCGGATGTTCGGCGGCCAGTTTTTCATCAATTTGCAGAGGACTGGATTCGAGAGTCAGTCGGCCCCCGGAGGGCATGGCGTCGCGGGCGTTGATCACCAGGTTGATCAGCACTTGCTCGATCTGCATCGAGTCGATGAGGACGCGGCCGGCGTCGGTGTGCAGATCGAGTTTGAGTTCGATCCCCTCCCCCAGGAGCCGGCGCACCATCCGTTCCAGGTCCTTCAGGGTGCTGTTGACATCGATGACCGTGGGCGCGGTGGGCTGGCGGCGGCTGAAACCCAGAATCTTGGCCACCAGCTTGGAGGCGTTCATCCCCGCCTGCAGGATGACGCGCAAGCGGTCGCTGTTTTTATCCTGTTCATTTTCGAAGAGCAGCACTTCGGTGTAACCGTTGATGATGGTCAGGTAGTTGTTGAAGTCATGGGCGATGCCGCTGGCCAGGCGCCCCAGCGAATCCATTTTGGTCGCCTGGATCAGCTGTTCCTCAAGTTTTTTTTCCTTGGTGATGTCGGAGGCAATGTTGACATAGTGGCTGATGGCTCCCTGGTCGTCGAACACGGGTGAAACGATGCTGCGCTGGTGGAACAGCGAGCCGTCCTTGCGCTGGTTGATGAATTCTCCCGCCCACGACCTGCCGCTGGTAATGGTGTCCCACATCTGCTGGGTGACCATTTCCGAATATTGCTCGCTTTTCAGGAAACTCATGCTTTTCCCCAATGCTTCCAACGGGCTGTAGCCGGTTATGGTCTCGAAAGCCGGGTTGATGTACACAATGTTGCCTACATGGTCGGTGATGACCACCGCCTCGCTGGACGAGTTGATCGCCGTCTGCAGCAAGTTGAGCGTCTCCTCGCGTTTCTTTTTTTCGGTGACGTCGCGGATGATGCCCTGGATGCCGCTTATTTTGCCATCCTTATCGATCATGGTATTGGCGGTTTCCAGACCGTATATGATATCGCCTTTTTTGTTCTTTAATCTGAGTTCGTATTCCTTCAGGCTTTTTTTATTTTTGATCTGGGCGAAAAATGATTTTCGATCACGGGGATCGGCATAGAGTTGATCCGGCTGAGTTCCCAGTATCTCCTCGCGTTCATAACCGAAAAGACTCAATCCGGCCGGATTCATTTCCAAAAGTTTTCCCTGGCGATCGGTAATGTAGATCACGTCCTGGGAATTTTCGAACAGGGAGCGGAAGCGGGCTTCACTCTCCTTCAGGCGCACCTCGAACTGGTGTTTGTATAAAGCCATTTCGATGGTGGTCTTCAGCTCGATTTCCTGGAAGGGCTTGGGAATGTAGCCGTAGGGTTTGGTTTTTTTGGCCCGCTCCAGGGTCGGTTCATCGGCGTAAGCGGTCAGGTAGATGATCGGAATATCCATCTGTCTCTGGATCTGCTCGACGGCGGCGATGCCATCCATGGCGCCTTGCAGGCGGATGTCCATCAGGATCAAGTCGGGTTTTTTCTGCAGAGCCGCTGCCACGGCCGCTTCACGCGAATCGAGGATGTCGATCACCTCATATTCAAATTTTTTCAAGGCCACGGCGATGACCGAGGCGATGATGGATTCGTCTTCGACGATCAAGATGTTGGTTTTGGCCATGTAACCGCTCCTCCTTATTTTGCTTGGCTTTGCGGAAAAATAACTTGAAATTCCGTCCATTCGCGGCTGTGCACCTGCAGTTTGCCGCCCAACTGGCCGGCCAGAACTGGCCAAGGCCGGCGCGGGCCGCGGCGTGATACCTTTGCCGCCCCGTCCGCTTTTTCCCGGCTCATTCCTTTTTCAGCCGCCATGATCCTTGTCCTTGACATATTCGTTTGCCGGCAGCCCTGGAAAAAGGAGGCGGAATTCCGCGCCCGGACCGGTCTTGACCTTGAGTTCAGCATGGAGCTGCCTGGCCAGCATGGAGACCAGGTTCATGCCCAGCGTTTTCTGCTGTTCGGGAACTTGGCCGGCCGGCAGGCCGACGCCGTCGTCCGCGATGATCAATTCGCATGTCGGGACACAGTGCAGCGTGCCACTATCCGTTTTTAGGGCATAAGATTTTGCGCCCTTATATCCATGCAATTCGATGCGGATCTCCCCCTGCCGCCCATTGGGGAAGGCGTGCTTCAGGGCGTTGGTGACCAGTTCGTTGACGATCAGACCCAGGGGGATCGCCTTTTCGATGGTGAAGAGTACGGATTCCATTTCGTATTTGGCGGTGATGCGGCCGGCGGCGACGCCGTGGGAGGTGAAAAGGTTTTCGGTCAGGGCGCGCAGGTATTCGTCGAAAGCGATTTCAGCCAGGTTGTGCGAACCGTATAGTTTTTCGTGGATCAGGGCGATGGAGCGGATGCGGTCCTGGCTGGCGCGGAAAATCTCGCCCAGGGATTTTCCGGCGGACTGGTCGGCCTGCATGGTCAACAGCCCGGAAATGATCTGCAGGTTGTTTTTGACCCGGTGGTGGATCTCCTGCAGCAGCACCTCTTTTTCCATCAGCGCGGCGCTGATCTGCTCTTCGGCTTTTTTGCGTTCGGTTACGTCACGGAATGACCAGACCCGACCAATAGAAACAGCGCTCAGAAAAAGGGGAGCTGAAAAACGCTCAAAAATGCGACCGTCTTTAAAGGTCAGCGTATCCGCATCTTCTGCAGTGGATTGATAAAGCAACCGTACCTTGGCAAGAAACTCTTCCGGATTGATCAATTGGCTTAAAACATAATTCAGTAAAGTGTTGACATCTCCAGTAGCCAAAATGTCTTGGGGGATTCGCCAGAGTTCAACAAATCGCTTATTGGTTTTGATGATCTTGCCCTTGTTGTCAATAGCCAAGATGCCGTCCGCAGTAGATTCGAGAATAACTTGCAACTGAACTTCGCTTTGCCGTAATTCTTCGAGCGCAGCCTCCCTTTGGGACTCGGCTCGCTTGCGCTCCATGTAAACGCTTAACTGGCTGGCGATGATTTCCAGTACTGCAATACTGTTCTGGTCATAGGCGTCCAGTTTGTCGTAACTCTGCACCACGATCGCCCCCAGCATTTTTTCGTTGATTAGCAGCGGCACGCCCAGCCAGGTTTCGGCTCGCGAGCCGATCAATTCGATCGTTCCGGTTTGGAACATCTGCTGGATTTGTTCTTTGTTCAGCAATAGGGAGCGTTTTTGTTTGATCACCAGCCCGGTCAGCGATTTTTCGGCCGGCCATTGCGGGATGGTGTCTTTTTCGTCTTTTTCGAAAGGAGCGGAAAGCATACCGCTTGCCTCATCATACAAAGCAATCAGGAAGTTGGTCGTATCGAGCAGCGCGCTCAATTCTTTTCTTACCGTTTCGAAAAGGCTGAAGAAAGTTTCGGCAGTGGCCACGGCATTGGCGATCGTATACTGGATTTGCTGGATTGTTTCCGCTTGCTTGCGCTCGGAAACATCGCGTAGGACGAGCAACAGGCCGACATTTCGCCCGACGGCATCCCGGAGCGGCGACGACGAGATTTCCCCCCAAAATGGCCGGCGGTCCTGCTTCAGCAGCCTGTATTCATTTATTTGCGGCAGCGAACGGCCGGACAGTATCTCGACCATGCGCTCTTGCACCCTGGGGATCTCTTTGGGCTCGACAAAATCCAATATCGAGGATCCTATTATCGAGGTTTGGGCAGGAATGCCGAATATCTCTAAGGTTTTTTGGGAAGCAAATGTGACCCTGCCGCCGGCATCGACAAGGATGATGGCGTCGGGCGAGGTTTCGACCAGGGTGCGGTAGTATTCCTCGGACTGGCGTAGACGCTCCTCGTTGTTGCGCAGTGATTTTTCGGCCAGCAAGCGTTTTATGGAAACGGCGGCCTGGTTGAGCAGGGTTTCGATCTGGGCGTGGTTCTTCAGTTCATTGCCTTTCTTGAACAATACCGTCATGCTGCCGTAGAGCTGGTTTTCCCAGGAAAAACCCATGGTGTGCATGCTGCCGATGTCCAGCAGCTTTTCGATGGTACTGCACTCTGGGCGCGCTATCTTGCGGTTGACGAGCCCGTACAGGCCGTCGCGGACAGGCAGCAGCCGTCGGGAAACGAAATCGCTGAAGTCATCCTGGCGCATGTCCTTGAGATAAAAAACCATATGCCCAGGGTCGAAGTGGAAGCGGCGGCGGATGGTTTCCCGGAATGGCTCGAAGCCTGTGATGATCTTGGGCCGCATTCCCTGCAGCTGCTCATCGTACAGGGAGAGTATCAGGTAATCGGCTCTCGATATGTCGCGGATCGTCTGAGCCAGATAGTCGTAGACTTCATTCAGGTCATTGATCTGAACAAAGCGATCGGCCGCCTCGGCCAGGAGCCGCAGTTCATCGACATGGCGGCGCAATTCCTCATCGGTTTTTTTCTTTTCCAGCTTCAGGTGTGCCGCTTCGACCACCCTTTTGATCGCCGGGCCCAGCCGGGCCAGGTTGTCCTTTAAGATATAATCGGAAGCTCCCTGGGCGAGTGTCTTGATGGCTTTTTCTTCGCCGATCGATCCGGAGACGAAAATGAAGGGAGTGTCCGGCGCCCGCAGGCGGGTGATTTCCAGGGCGGCCAGGCCGTCGAACCTCGGCAGCTTGAAATCGGAAAGAATGACCTGGGGCTGGAAATCTGCCAGGGCTTTGCTGTATTCTCTTTTCCCCTCGACCAGCCGGGAGGAGAAGGTGATCCCCGCCCGCCGCAGCTCGCGGTCGACCAGTTCGGCGTCGGCGGGGTTGTCTTCCAGGATCAGCACCCGCAGCGGACCGGGATCAGGATTGCTTTTCGCTTTTTTCATTGTTGCTGAATATGATGTGAACGGATGTTCCGCCGCGGGATTCGATGGCCAGTGAGCCGCCCAGCTGTTTGACCAGCATGGTGACCAGCTGCAGGCCGAGGCTTTTCTGGTTTTTCAGGTCGAACCCGGCGGGCAGGCCGGCGCCGTTGTCGGCAACGGTCAATTCATACGTAGGGGCACGGCGTGCCGTGCCCCCGCTGGGGGTTGTGCCTATATTTTCCGAAGGGGCACGGCGCGCCGTGCCCATGTTGTCGGTAGGGACAAGTCGCGACTTGTCCCTACAGGGTGCTGTGCCCATGTTCTCTGTAGGGGCGCAAGATTTTGCGCCCCTACATTCTTGCAGGGAGATGCGGATCTCGCCCGGCCGCCCATCAGGGAAGGCGTGCTTCATGGCGTTGGTCACCAGCTCGTTGATGATCAGGGCCAGGGGGATGGCCTTGTCGATGACCAGCCGCACCGGGAGCAGGTCGAAGCTGACGGTCGGCGGCATGGCGATCCGGGCGTGTGAACTGAGCAGGTTGCCGGCCAGGCTGCGGATGTAATCGGCCATGTCGATGTCGGCCAGGTTGCCCGACTGGTAGAGCGTCTGGTGGATCAGGGCCATGGTCCAGATGCGGCCCTGGCTTTCCTTGATCATCCCTTGCAGCCGCTCGTCGTTTGATTGCGCCGCCTGCAGGGTCAGCAGTCCGGAAATGATCTGCAGGTTGTTCTTCACCCGGTGGTGGATCTCCTTGAGCAGCACTTCTTTCTCGGCCAGCGAAGCGCGAATCTGCTCTTCGGCCTGCTTGCGCTCGGTAATGTCCTGGTAGATTCCCATCAGTTTTATGATTCGACCGTCGTCGTCCAACAAGATCTCCGCGTGCCCGTATACATGACGGATGGTGCTGTCGGGCAAGAGTACCCGGCATTCGATGTCTTGTGGGCGGCGTTCTTCAATGGTTCGGCGCGTGGCTTCCATGATCATTGGCCGGTCATCGGGATGGAAAGCCCGTATGGTTGTCTCCGTGGAGAGTTCCCCGGTTCCCGGTTCAATGCCGAATATGGTGTACATTTCGTCAGACCACACAACCTTATTTTCGGAAGGGAACCATTCCCAACTGCCAATCTTGCCGATATGTTGGGCTTCAAGCAATCGACGTTGGTTTTCGTGCAGCAATTTCTCCGCGTGCTTACGTTCGGTGATGTCCATGGTGTAGCCGGCCAGGTACTTGGCTTTGCCCATGATGAAGATAGGGAATTTTATGGTGGAATAGATCCTGCCGTCCAGCTCTTCGATAAACTCGCAGGTGATGCCTTCACGCAGGATGCGTTTGTCGTCCTCGATCATGGTGCGGGAAAGCTCGGAGGGGAAAAGTTCGTCCATATTTTTGCCCAGGATCTCTCCGAGCGGCCGGCTCAGCAATTTTTCGTAGTTGTCGCTCAGGTAGACCGGCCGGATATTTTCGTCTTTTATAAAAACATAAATGGGATTGTGCTTCAGGAATAGCCGGAATATCTCGTTCATCTCGAGCAGCGCTTCTTCAGCCAGCTTGCGCTCGGTGATGTCCTTTGAACTACCCTGGAAACCAATAATCTGTTCACCTTTCTTCATAAGGCTGATACTTGTTTCAAAATATTTTTTTGATTTGTCTTTTATGATTGCTTCAATAAGAAGATTTTGTAAAGGCTTTCCTGTTTTATAAATATTGGAG
>Ga0105152_10000351_pt1 | contig 13173 bp, 19 predicted proteins | sample LakBais05cmmetaG_FD_81534 | JGI IMG/M metagenome (GOLD analysis project Ga0105152, IMG submission 81534) | Lake sediment microbial communities from Lake Baikal, Russia to study Microbial Dark Matter (Phase II) - Lake Baikal sediment 0-5 cm | ecosystem: Environmental > Aquatic > Freshwater >...
ATCGGTGTAGCCATCCTGTCCACCCCCAAAGGCATCATGACTGGCCAGCGAGCTCGCCAGTTGGGTGTGGGCGGTGAGATCCTCTGCAAGGTTTGGTAAGAGAGGAGGTAAATAAAGTGTCTCGAGTTGGAAGAATGCCTGTGGTTATCCCGGCTGGCGTGCAGATCGAACTCAACGGTTCGAGCGTGAGCGTGAAAGGCCCCAAGGGCGAAATGAGGCGCACGTTCTCCCCATTGGTCGGTATTGCTATGGAAAATGGCCAAATTGTTATTACTCGCAATTCTGACCTGCCTGCTGAGCGCGCTTTGCATGGGACTACCCGTGCAGTACTTGCGAATATGATTCTCGGCGTTAGCGCCGGTTTTGAACGTGTTTTGGAAATCGAAGGTGTCGGTTATCGGGCCGAGATGAATGGCAAGAACCTGGTTCTGAATATGGGCTATTCGCACCCGGTAGAGATGGAACCGCCGGCAGGGATTTCCTTTGACGTTGAACAGAAAGCCCGCCTGGTGTTTGTGCGCGGCTTTGACAAGGAACTGGTCGGCCAGACCGCCGCGAATGTCCGCAGTGTCCGCCCACCGGAACCGTATCATGGCAAAGGCCTGCATTATCAGGGCGAGAAGATCCGACGCAAGGCTGGCAAGGCCGGAAAGGCGGCAGTGTAATCTATGGCTGAGAAATCTCGTTCTGAAGCTCGCATCCGGCGGCATGCACGTGTGCGCAAGAATGTGCAAGGTACAGCCCAGCGCCCCCGGTTGAGCGTCTTCCGCAGTCTCTCTGAAATTTACGCTCAAGTGATTGATGATCACATTGGGAATACCATTACTTCCGCTTCGACCATTGACGAGGAATTACGCGGCAAGATGAAAGGCCTGAAGAAATTCGAGCAGGCAAAATTGGTTGGCAAAGCGGTCGCCGAACGTGCGATGGGCAAGGGTGTGAAGGCGGTCGTGTTCGACCGCGGCGGTTTCAAGTATAGCGGCCGGGTTAAGGCTCTGGCCGATGGCGCCCGTGAAGGCGGCCTGGAATTCTAAGGCCTGATTGGAGAACGCTATGTTGAATTACCAGGTAAGAGAAGCTGAACAGCAAGCAGAATCACTAGACGAGCGCGTTATTGAAATTGCCCGCGTGGCTAAAGTGGTCAAAGGTGGTCGCCGGTTCCGATTCCGCGTGACGTTGGTCATGGGTGATAACCACGGCAAAGTGGGTATGGGCGTCGGCAAGGCCAACGCCGTTCCGGATGCCATGCGCAAGGCCACTGATCGCGCCCGCAAGAACATGCACCAGGTCTTTCTTTTTGGGACGACTATCCCGCACGAAACGACCGGCAAGGTCGGCGGTGCGGTCATCCTGCTCAAGCCGGCTTCTCCCGGTACGGGCGTGATCGCGGGCGGCGGTGTGCGTGCTGTCCTTGAAGCAGTTGGCGTGCGCGATATTCTGACCAAATCGCTGGGTTCCTCCAATGTCCTGAACATTGTTCAGGCGACTCTCCAGGCGCTTGAAGAGCTCAAGTCGCCACAGGAAGAGGCCACCCGGCGCGGCAAGTCCGTTGAAGAACTGCTGCCGTACTGGGAAAGGAGAAAGAAGCATGGCTAAAAATGTCGAAGGCAAAACTATTAAGGTGACACTGGTACGTAGCCCGATCGGCTTTCCGGTGCCGCAAAAGGCAACTGTACAAGCCTTGGGCCTGCGTCATCTCAACCAGACTGTGGAACACAAAGACACACCTGCAATGCGTGGTATGTTGATGAAAGTTATCCACTTGATTCGTGTTGAAGAATAGGGACGAAGATGAAACTGAACGATCTCAAACCCAATCCAGGGTCCAAAAAGAACCGCAAACGCGTTGGACGCGGTATTGCTGCTGGTCAGGGAAAGACGGCTGGCCGCGGTACCAAAGGCCAGAACTCCCGCGCCGGTTCGGGCGGGCACCTGTACCGGCAAGGTGGTAACCTGCCGTTCTTCCGCCGCCTGCCGTTCGTGCGTGGCAAGGGTTTTACTCCGCCGAACGAGGTTGAATTTAACGAAATCAATCTCGACCAGTTATCCTCCTTCAAAGCCAACGCCGAAGTCACGCCCGAAACCCTTGACCAGGCTCGTCTGATCCGCGACCCGCGCAACCCGGTTGCGCTTATGGGACGCGGTGAACTGAAGACCGCCCTGAAGGTGCGCGTAGATCGCGTGACCAAGAGCGCCAAGGCAAAAATCGAAGCCGCCGGTGGCACGGTGGAACTGATTGGATAATTCGTTCCTGCGAGGAACCCCCTTATGAAAAACCCATTTTCGGGTGTGCGTTACCTCTGGAAGTCACAGGATATCCGTCGCAAACTGATTGTGACCCTGATCATTCTGGTTATCTACCGGTTGGCGGCGAACGTCCCTGTGCCGGGTATTGATGGAGCTGCTCTCAAGTCGTTGATGCAGAACCTGAGTAGTACGGGGTCATTTTTTGCTTTTCTTGACCTGCTCTCTGGTGGCACGGTCTCGCACTTCTCGTTGCTGTCCATGGGCGTCTACCCGTACATCACGGCGCAGATTATCCTGCAATTGGTGACTCCAATCTTCCCTGCGCTCCAACGAAAAATGGAAGAAGATCCACGCGAGGCTCGCAAGTGGCAGGAAAAGTGGACCTATTATCTGGCTGTACCGATGGCTGCACTTTCCGCCCTGGGTCAGATTAACATCTTCAACTCGTATTCAGCCAGGAGTTCTGGAGCTACGATTGTTCCCTTTGGGTTCACAAGCGCACTCTGGCTTCCTTCGCTGACGGTCCTGGTTACGATGATTGGCGGAACGATGTTTGCCATATGGCTGGGCGAGTTGATCTCTGAATATGGCATTCGTGGTCAGGGTCTCTCCCTGATAATCTTTGCCGGTATCGTGGCTCGTATGCCGTCCCAATTCGGTACACTCCTGGCGGATAAGCAGTATGGTTGGATCCTGGTGGGCGCGATGGTTGTTGTGATGGTGGCGGTTATCTACGCCATTGTTTACGTGCAACAAGGACGCCGCTACATGCCGGTCATGTATCCGGGCCGGCGTGTTGGCAACCGGATGTCCATGCCGGTCAAAGGAACGCTGCCGTTGATGGTTAACCTGGCAGGCATGATCCCGCTCATCTTTGCCAGCGCCATCCTCCAGTTCCCGGCAATTATTTCAAGTTACTTTACCGGTTCAAAGTTCGCCTGGGTGGCAAATTTTGCCACAACTACGCAAACTACCTTTAGCCCCACTTCATGGGTCTACCAACTGCTGTACTTCCTGATGGTGGTGGTCTTCACCTTCTTTTACACTGACGTGATGTTCTCCCAGCAGAATTATGGTGAGAATCTGAAGAAAGTTGGTGCGCAGATTCCTGGCATCAACCGGGGTGCCCCGACTCAGAAATACCTGACTAAGGTCCAGCGTCGTATTACGCTCCCCGGTGCGCTGTTCCTGGGTTTGGTTGCTGTCTTGGGATATCTCATCAACCTGATCCTGAAAGCGGTAGGCATTGGAGCCGCATTGTCGTCATCATCCATTTTCCTGGTTTCGTCGGCTGGTCTGCTCATTGTGGTGGGTGTCGTCCGCGATACCTTCATGAATATTGACGCCGAACTGAAACTGCACGGCTACGATGATGCCCGGCTGGTGAAATAGGCTCAGGCATGCCCACTTACATCGTTCTTCTCGGACCTCCCGGCGTTGGCAAAGGTACTCAAGCGAAACTTATCGCTGAAACTACCGGTCTGCCGCACGTTTCTTCGGGTGATCTTTTCCGGGAGAACATTAAGAACGAGACCGAACTCGGTAAACTGGCCCAGTCCTTTATGAACAAAGGCGAACTGGTCCCTGACGATGTGACCATCAGCATGATTCGTGACCGGCTCTCCCGCCCGGACTGCAAAGGCGGTGCCCTGTTGGATGGCTTCCCACGCACTACAGTGCAGGCAGATTCCCTGGCGAGCCTGTTGGTTGAGTTTGATGGCAAAGTGAACTATGTGCCGTATATCACTGCCTCCGAGACCACGCTGATCGAGCGTCTGAGTGGACGCTGGACTTGCAAAGCGCAGGGACACGTTTTCCACGAGAAGCACAACCCGCCGCAAAGAACCGGCCTTTGTGACTTCGATGGCTCACAGCTTTATCAACGCGATGATGACAGGGCCGAGACGGTTACACGGCGCATCCAGGTCTATTTTGCACAGACCGCACCCCTGATCGCTTACTACCGTGAACGCGGCCTGCTTTCTGAAATTGACGGCGCCCAGCCGATCGAAAAAGTAACTGCCGACCTGTTGGTAGTACTCAGGAAATAAGGATGAGCTGGGATCGCGATATTAGTATTAAAAATGCAGCTGAAATCGCTATGATGCGTGAAGCTGGATGCGTCAACGCCGAAGCGTTGGCGGCCGTTCGAGAACTTTTACAACCCGGCGTTACAACCGCAGACCTCAACGTGGCTGCTGAGGAAATTCTGCGGAAGCATGGCGCTTACTCACCGTTCAAGAACTACGGTCAGCCTCCATTCCCCGGTTCCATCTGCGTCAGCATCAACGAGCAGTTGGTGCACGGCATCCCTGGTAATCGTAAACTCCAGGAAGGCGATATCGTCTCCGTGGATTGCGGGACAGTTCTGGAAGGGTTTATTGGTGACTCGGCTTTTACGGCCGGAGTAGGGGAGATCTCCCCGATGGCCAGGAAGCTGATCGAAGTTACCGAGCAGGCGTTGTATGTTGGAATCGCCATGATGCGTGCCGGGAATAAAACGGGCGATGTCTCTGCTGCCATCCAGCAGTATGTGGAGGCTCAAGGATTTCACGTTGTCCGTGAATATACCGGGCACGGCGTTGGCCGGAAAATGCACGAGGGGCCGCAGGTGCCGAACTATGGCACTCCAGGCACCGGGGTCCTGTTGCGACCCGGTATGACAATAGCTCTCGAACCGATGGTACTCATCGGTACGCACCGGACCCGTGTCCTGTCCAACCAGTGGACGGTTGTCTCTGCTGACGGATCTCTGACGGCCCACCAGGAACACTCGGTGGCCATCACCGAAGGCGACCCTCTCGTCCTGACTGTCCCGTGACCCTGCGAGACACCGCCGAAACTGGACGGATACGAATAGAACAAGTATAATTCGACGTTTGGCTGTACTACCAATAAGTAAGGAGAAAGCAATCATGAAAGTAAGCCCCTCCATTCGCAAGCGCTGTGCGAAGTGCAAGATTGTCAAGCGCAAAGGCAGATTGTTCATCATCTGCGAAAATCCGAAGCACAAACAGCGACAAGGATAGGATAAGGATATATGGCAAGAATTGAAGGTGTTGACCTGCCGCGCAATAAGCGCGTCGAGGTGGGCCTGAATTACCTATTCGGCATCGGTCCTGCGCGTTCGCGCGAGATTCTCGCTGCGACCAAGATTTCCCCGGATACGCGCGTCAAAGACCTGACCGAATCCGAAGTTGCGGCCATCCGCGATTACATTTCCAAGAACTGGAAAGTCGAAGGCGACCTGCGCCGCCAGGAGCAGATGAATATCAAGCGTCTGGTGGAAATTGGCTGCTACCGCGGCCTGCGTCATCGCCGCAACCTGCCCGTGCATGGGCAGCGTACCCGCACGAATGCCCGCACCCGCAAGGGTATCAAGAAGACAGTGGCCGGGCGCGGACGCCGCAAGGGCGGTAAGAAGTAATCCGGAAACAGGAACTAGAGAGGTATTATGGCTCAGACTGTGCGTTCGGCGCGCCGCTCCAGTGGCGCTAAAAAAGGAAAGCGCACGCTGTCTTCTGGACAGGTGCATGTCTTCGCATCGTTCAACAATACGATTGTGACTGTGACCGACCCCGACGGCAACACCCTGTGCTGGGGGAGCGCTGGCTCGGTGGGCTTTAAAGGATCACGCAAGAGCACACCCTTCGCTGCCCGTCTGGCGGCTGAGCAGGCTATCAAGGCTGCCCAGGCAATGGGCATTCAGGAAGTGGATGTTATCGTCACGGGTCCTGGCCCTGGCCGCGAGAATGCCATTCGTGCCGTTCAGGCGATGGGACTGAAGGTCAAGTCAATCGCGGACATTACCCCGGTGCCGCACAATGGTTGCCGGCCTCCAAAGAAGCGTCGCGTCTAGTTTTGGTGAGAGAGGTTAGTAAGTATGGCGAAATATACTGGGCCGGCCTGTAAACTGTGCCGGCGTGAAGGTGAAAAATTGTTCCTCAAAGGAGAGCGTTGCTTTTCTCCCAAGTGTGCTTTTGAACGCCGCAGTTTCGCCCCGGGTCAGCATGGCCCGACCGGCAGCCGCGGCAGCCGCGGCGGTCGGGGCAGAACCGGGCGTGTATCTGACTTTTCCAAGCAGTTACGTGCCAAGCAGAAAGCCCGTCGCGTCTACGGCGTTTTTGAGCGCCAGTTCCGCCGCTACTACGGCCATGCCTTGCGGGCGCGCGGTGTCACGGGTCTAATGCTGTTGCAGATCCTGGAATCTCGCCTGGACAATGTTGTCTTCCGGCTGGGTTTTGCTTCAAGCCGCGCCCAGGCTCGTTTGCTGGTCACTCATGGTCATTTCACCGTTAATGGCCGTCGCACGGATGTTCCGTCGATGAACCTGGGCGTGGGGGACGTGCTTGCAGTGCGCGAAGGCTCGTTGGACGCCACGTACTTTAAAGAACTGTCTCCACTGGCCGAGACGCGCAATGCTCCGGTTTGGCTGAGTCGTGACATCAAAATGCTTTCAGGCAGCGTGTTGCGCATGCCTGAGCGCCCCGAGATTGACGGCAACCTGAACGAGCAGTTGATCGTCGAGTACTACTCGCGCTAATCTGAGTTCACTGTATTAAACGCGGCGTGCCGTTTTGTACGCCGATGAGAGGGTACCGTGACTATCACAAACATGGTAATGCCGAAAATCGAGCGCGAAGCCGAATCTCGGAATTATGGCAAATTCGTCATCAGCCCGTTGGAACATGGCTATGGCGTGACGCTGGGCAATGCCCTGCGGCGTGTACTGCTCTCGTCACTGGAAGGTGCGGCGGTGACATCTATCCGTATCGTAGATGTCCTGCACGAGTTCAGTGACATTCCGGGCGTGCGCGAAGATGTTCTGCAGGTCATGTTGCAGGTCAAGCAACTGCGTCTGATCATGGAAGGCGTAGACACAATCCGTATGCACTTGGAAGTGCGTGGTGAAGGCGTGGTTACAGCAGCTGATATTATCGCCCCGCCGGAGATCAAGATCATCAATCCTGATCTTTATATGTTTACCGCCGATAGTGCCAAAGCCCGTCTGGATATTGAGTTCACCGTAGAACGTGGACGCGGATATGCTCCATCCAACGAGCGCGGGCGCATGCCCATCGGTGAATTGCCGGTAGATGCCATTTTCGGCCCGGTCAAGCGAATCAACTGGGAAGTGCAATCGGCGCGTGTTGGGCAGAGCACCAATTACGATAAACTGGTCCTTGAAATCTGGACGGACGGCGCTATTGCGCCGGAAAGCGCCCTGAGCACATCGGCCAAAATCTTGATTGAGCATCTGCGCTATGTGGCTGGAATCAGCGAAGAGACGCTGTCCATTGCGATGGAAAAAGAAGTATCTGGTTCGCGCCTGACCAGCGAAGTGGCCGAGACCCCGGTCGAATCCCTTGACCTCTCGGTGCGTGTCTTCAACTCGCTCAAGCGTACCGGCATCATCACCGTCGGCGATGTGCTTGAACTGCTTGAGAAGGGTGACCAGGCGGTCATGTCCATCCGCAATTTTGGCGAAAAGAGCCTCGAAGAACTGCGCATCAAGATGCGTGAGAAGGGTTATTTAAAAGACGAACCCAAGAAAGAGTCGGAGTAATTGAACAATGCGACACCAAGTAGCAGGTTTTAAACTCAATCGTACCAAGGGCGCACGCATCGCTTTGCGCCGTAATCTGATCAAGCAATTCTTTGCAAACGAGCGTATTCGCACCACCGTAACCAAAGCGGCTGCGATTCGTGGCGAAGCGGAAAAAATGATCACGGTTGCCCGCAACGTCAAGGATGCCAGCGATAACGAAAAAGTAGCGGCCCGCCGCCTTATTGTCGCCAAGCTGGGCGGCAACAGCAATGACATTGTCAAGAAACTGTTCGATGAGATCGCTCCCCGCTTTGCCGAGCGCAACGGTGGATATACGCGTGTGCTCAAACTCGGCCCTCGCTTCGGCGATAAAGCGGAGATGGCTCTGCTCGAACTTGTCGAAGAGTAGATAATCAAGGATTAGGTAATTAGGCGGCCAGGCTATATCCCTGATACCTGATTTCCTTATCACCTAACATGGTTCGTTACCAGATTATCCTTGCTTACGACGGCACCCACTTTCTGGGCAGCCAGCGGCAAGCGGCCTCCCGTACGGTACAGGGCGAACTCGAAAAAGCCCTGCGCAAACTCGGATGGGATGGGCAGACGGTCTACCTGGCCGGGCGCACGGATACCGGCACTCATGCCAGTGGACAGGTGGCGGCCTTTGACCTCGATTGGGGTCACGGTCTTGATGAACTGGTCAAGGCCCTGAACGCCCATCTGCCGCAAGATATGGCTGTGCGGGAAGTCAAAGTGGCGGAGGATGCATTCCACCCGCGCTTTGATGCCAGTTCCCGCTGCTACCGTTACCGGCTGTTTTGCGCCGGCGTGCGGGACCCATTGCGGGAACGCTACGCCTGGCGCGTCTGGCCCACTGTAACCAAACTGACGCCGCTCGCCGCAATCTGGCCCGGCACACACGATTTCGCCGCCTTCGGTACCCCGCCCCGGACTGAAGGCAGCACGGTGCGAACGGTCCTGTCTGCTGAATGGCAGAACCATGGCGATGAGTGGACCTTTGACATCCAAGCCGATGCCTTCCTTTACCGCATGGTGCGCAGGCTGGTCTATGTCCAGGTGGCAGTAGGTCAGGGTAGACTCCTGGCAGAAACGCTGGTTCGGGCGCTCGAAAACAATCCCGGTTCAGCCCGAGAGATCTGGAAAGAAGCACAAAGCCGGATCCCTGCAAGTCTTGCCCCGGCAAGTGGCCTGACGCTCGTCGAAGTCCGTTATGATAATCTGGTTTGAATTAGTCTGAATGTTTGGAGAGACAAAAGTGTACAAATCTTACTATCCCAAGGCTGCTGAAATTGATCGCCAATGGTTGCTGGTGGATGCCAACGGTGAGATCCTGGGTCGCCTGGCGACCAAAATCGCCGCGCTCCTGCTTGGCAAACACAAGCCGAGCTTTACCCCCGGCGTTGAAATGGGCGATTTCGTGGTTGTCATCAATGCCCAAAAAATTACCGTCACTGGCACCAGAACCCATACCAAAATGACCGAGAAAATGTACCACCATCACTCGGGCTATCCCGGTGGCTTGAAATCTATCAACCTGCGCGACCAGTTGAGCACGCATCCCGACCGCGTCATCCGTACCGCGGTGTGGGGCATGTTGCCGCACAACAAGATGGGCCGCCATCTCATCACTCGGCTCAAGGTCTATGGCGGTGCGGAGCATTCGCACGGCGCTCAGAATCCGAAGCTGGTTGCGTAAAGGAGCAGGAATATGTCTGTGCAATATTTTGAAGGCATTGGACGCCGCAAGCAAAGCATCGCCCGTGTGCGTATTATGGCAGGTTCGGGACGCTTCATTGTCAATGACAAGGATGCTCCGGCCTTCTTCAACCGTCTGGGCGACCTCGAAGCCATTTTGGCCCCGATGAAGGCTGCTGGTCAGGATACCAAAATTTACGATATCACCGTGGTAGTTAATGGCGGTGGTGTGACCGGTCAGACCGACTCTGTGCAGCTTGGTCTGGCGCGTGCTCTGGTCAAGATGAATCCAGAGAACGTTTCGGCCATGCGCAAGGGCGGCTTCCTGACGCGTGATGCACGCATCAAGGAACGCAAGAAGCCAGGCCTCAAGCGCGCTCGCAAGGCCCCGACCTACACCAAGCGTTAAAACGCTCGCACGTTAACGATTACACGCTCAACGTAATGCGTGTGCCGCGGTTATCCACTGCGTTCACGCATTACGTTTTACTTTTAAGGAGTTCTTATGCCCGGAATTACCTTACTCGGCCTCGGCCCTGGTGACCCGGCCAAGCTGACTCGCGAAGCCTGGGATGTGCTTGCTTCTGCCGGTGAAGTCTGGTTGCGCACGAAGCAGCATCCCACTGTTGCCGGTCTTCCGCCTGCGCTCAAAATCCATTCCTTCGATGAACTGTATGAAAACGGCGATTCATTTGAAGATGTGTATTCTGCCATTGTGGAAAAAGTGCTGAAACTGGGAAAATCGCCGAAGGGTGTGGTCTATGCCGTACCGGGCGACCCGTTTGTGGCCGAGGCTACTTGTCCCGAAATAGCGCAGCGTGCCCGGACACTGGGCCTGCCGTTGAAAATCGTGAGCGGACTCTCTTTCCTCGAGCCGGTCTTTGCCGCCCTGGGCCTCGACCCGTACCCGCGCCTGATCTTGATGGACGCATTAGAATTGAGCCAGGCGCATGTCCCAGGCTTTCCACCGGACATGCCGGTGTTGGTGGCCCAGGTTTATTCGCGACTGGTTGTTGCCGAAGTCAAGATGACGCTCAATACTGTTTATCCTGATGAACATCCGGTGCGTCTTGTTCATGCCGCCGGGACAAAAGATGAAATCATTGAGGATATCCTGCTCTATGAAATAGACCGGTCCGAGCACATTGGCTTGCTAACGGTGCTTTATGTCCCACCGCTGGGCGAGGGGACTTCATTTGAGGCTTTTCAGGAAATCGTAGCGCACCTGCGCGCTCCGGATGGTTGTCCCTGGGACCGCGAGCAGACGCACGAGTCACTGCGTACGCATTTGATGGGAGAAGCTTACGAGGCGCTTGCCGCGATGGATTCTGGTGACTCGGTGGAGATGGCCGAGGAATTTGGTGACCTGCTGTTGCAAATCGTCTTAAATGCTCAAATTGCCAGCGAAGATGGCGAGTTCAATATGGCAGATGTGCTCAAGGGCATCTACGACAAGATTATCCGTCGTCATCCCCATGTCTTTGGCGATGTGACGCTGGATGGGGTTCAGGGTGTTTTGAAGAATTGGGAAAAACTCAAGGCTGTCGAACGGGCGAACAGCCACGAACCGGAAAAAGGTCTGCTGGACGGTGTCCCGCTGGCGCTACCGGCGCTCTCGCAGGCGCAGGAATATCAAGACCGGGCTGCCCGCGTCGGTTTTGACTGGAAGGAAGTCAGCGGTGTACTGGATAAAATCGCCGAAGAGATCCAGGAGGTCCGGGAGGTTACGAACGAAGAGGAACTGATTGCCGAACTGGGCGACCTGTTCTTCGCCCTGGTCAACCTGGCCCGCTGGAAGAAAGTGGATGCCGAGTCCGCTTTGCGGGGGACGAGTATGCGCTTCAAGAAGCGCTTCGCTTATGTGGAACAGGGAGCGAAGAAACAGGGCAGGAAACTGTCCGAGATGTCCATTGATGAGATGGAAGCGTTGTGGCAGGATGCGAAGAGACATTGACAATCAAAAGCGAAGACAGAAAGGCTCCCGCCATTATTTGGCGGGAGCCTTTGATTTCATATGTTTGATGAAATCAGGGCGTTTTTGACTTTCCGGCGAATTGTTCGTAAGCCTTCACGAATAATTTGCCATCCGAAATCATGTGAACCTGGATTTTTCGAGTGAACTTTTGTTTTATAAAAATGGCATCTCGTCGCCAGGTCAGCGAAGCGATATCTTCCAGATTTGTCACACTTTGACTCCAGGCATAAGGCGAGCCGCGTACCCAGATGCGCTGGTCGGTCAGGATGAACTCGCCGATGAATGTACAGGCCACATCTTCTGCCACCCAGGCGGCCGCTGCCAGGGGAAACAGCCCCAGATATAGGGATTTGATCAGCAGGCTGGCTGCCCAGGCTGGCAGGAAGGAAATGAAAACACCCTCCGTTGGACCTGTGAGCAAGGTAAATATTAAGAACGTCAAAATGGTGATGCCCACTACACCGCTGCCGATTTTCCAGGCGATAACATACCATTTGCGGTTGGGGGTGGTACGATAGAGAATGCTCTCACCTGGCTGGGGTTGGAATTCGACGATTGACATAAATTATTTCCCAAAAACCCAGGGCTTTGCCCAGGGAACATTTGGAAAGATCCGCAGTGGTTTTTTTGGATCCACTTTAACCGGCACATTCTTGCCAGGCGACACCTGGTCCAGTGAATCCACCTCTACCAACCAGCAAGTGGAAATCTGGTACGGCGCTTTACCGGGGAGTTGTACCTCCACCTGTAGGTCAACTTTGGCGAAACAGCCAGCGTTCGGGGCAATCGTCTCGCTTTTGCTGATCACATTTGCTCCGGCTTCAATCGCGTAGCGGAAGCCGCCTTCAAATCCCGAAACTTTTCCCCGCATTTCTTGCACATGGCGCCACTGGTTACGGTTCAGGCGCGTAATCAGGATGGCGATCAAGATGGCAGGTAATAGAATAATGGCCAATAAAATGACAATACTAATTGTATTCATTCCTTCTCCTTGAATGGGCGAATGAGTTGATTATACTGCCCGGGAAGCTGGCAGCCAGACGAAAAACGTAGCCCCTTCGCCCGGTACGCCAGCACTCTGGACCTCTATAAACTTTGTGTGCAGTTTCATATGCCTAGTAATACTATAACCGACTTTCATCATCGAATCAACAACTTTTTTTTTGGTTGGAGGTCTTTGTGAATTCCCATGGTTTGTGGATACCCGGCAAAATTTTAAGGTAAATCACCCGTCTGTACTCTTGTTTAGGCCTGGCAATTATGTTAGAATATTGAAAATATGCCCCATATATAGGGGTTTTATTTATCAAACCACCAAATAAGGCGGCTACATTTGTTCTAATTATCACGGAGTGATGGTCATGCGTTGCCCATACTGCCAGAACGACGACTCGAAAGTTATTGATACCACCCATGATAGTCACGGGGGCATCCGCCGCCGGCGGGAATGCCTGAAATGTGGACAAAGATTCAGCAGTTATGAACGCCCAATCCTGGCAACACCTTTAATTGTCAAGCAGGATGGGACGCGCGAGGAGTTCGAACGGGGGAAATTGGAACGCGGCATCCGCATCGCTTGCGCCAAACGCCCGGTTTCCGCGGCGGATATCGAACGGCTGTCGGGACAGGTGGAAGCGGCACTTCAGCGCCAGGGTAAATCCGAAATTTCGTCACGCGTGGTTGG
>Ga0105152_10000353_pt1 | contig 13134 bp, 15 predicted proteins | sample LakBais05cmmetaG_FD_81534 | JGI IMG/M metagenome (GOLD analysis project Ga0105152, IMG submission 81534) | Lake sediment microbial communities from Lake Baikal, Russia to study Microbial Dark Matter (Phase II) - Lake Baikal sediment 0-5 cm | ecosystem: Environmental > Aquatic > Freshwater >...
GCCTTCTCGAGCTCTGCATCAATAAAGCCGTGCACGTTGGCATTGAAGTCCGCAAACGGACTGAGATCAATCGCGGGGCGGTATCGGTCGGCTCGGCGGCAGTGCTCCTTGCAGAATCCCATCTCGGGACCCTTGAGGGGAGGCATATCCTTGTTATCGGCAGCGGGGAGATGGGACGTCTTGTCGCCGAGGCACTTGCGGCAAAGCACCTGACAGCGATGTATGTCGCAAACAGGACATACGGGCGTGCAAAGATCCTTGCAGACAAAATCGGGGGCAAGGCAGTACGGCTGTCCGAACTTTACCATTACATCACACTTTCGGATGTCGTCATCTCCTGCACGTCAGCCCCCCACCCGATCATCCACAAACAGGATCTCAAACAGGCGATGAAGGCGCGGTGCTGGCCGGTCGAGGGGCACCCCTACCCGCTTATCCTGATCGATATTGCACAGCCGCGCGACGTTGAGGAAGGGGCTGAAGCAATCGACGGCATCCGGCTCTTTACCATCGACAACCTGCGCACGATCAACGAGCAGACGATGAATAACCGGAAAGCCGAGGCAGAGCGGGCGCGGCAGTTTATTGAAGATGAACTTGTTCTCTTTCTCCGGCAGTTGAACAGGAAGACCGCTGATGATATCCTTGCTGCGCTTCATAGCTGGGCGGAAGCGGTTCGAACAAGGGAACGCGACAAGGCGATTGCGCGACTGGGGTGTTCTGATGAACGGACTGCGGGAGTTGTTGACGATCTCACCCGGGTGCTTGCAAAAAAACTACTGACCGATGCTACGTTTGCCATACGGGCAAGTGCCGAATCGGGGGAGCTTGAGGCAGCAGAATCATTGCTCAGGGCAATTACGCAGGGAGAGCGGCTCTCCTGCGATCCTCATGCATCCAGGAAAAAATAAATTTTCTGTCAATGTGTATTAAAAGAAGATTTCCTCGCGAGGGAACCTGAATTTCTGCAGTGGTGCATCTGCAGCATACCCGATAGCGCAGAGGACCGTAGGGACAAGGTGTTCGGGTAAAAAGAGCAAATCTGCATACGCTGCAGGGTTAAATCCCCCCATGGGACAGGAATCGAACCCGAGTGCCTTTGCCCCATTCACCGCATTGCAGAGCGCGATGTGCACCTGCTCGCGTGCGAACGCAAGACGCCGCTCCGGGCTCATAGCGGCGACATATCCTTTTATCAGCCCGGTATATTGCGCGATTACGTCCTTTGGCATCGCTGTCCGGTTGAGTGCATTCTCGACCTTTCCGATAAGCGGCTCAAGCTCGGGATTGGCACAGAAGACCAGCAGGTGCGAACACGTGGTCACCTGTGGCTGGCTGTTGGTGGCAGGCAGCAGCTTCTCTTTGATCCTTGCAGCGGTGACCACTTTGATCTTCCATGGCTGGAGGTTGAATGCGGATGGTGAGTACCGGATAATATCCAGAAGCTTGAGCACCTGTGCCTCATTGATCATCCTGCCGTCAAATTTTTTTGTTGCGTAGCGCTGCATCACAATATCGGTATAATCCATATAACACCCTCTAATCCGGTCATGTTTACAATCTCTGGTAGTGCGTCAGGGTATAAAAGAGGAGATGAGTCTGCACAATAAAAGATGACGATGCGGGATGCAGTCAGGCAGTTTTTTTGACAGTTGCGGTACTCCGTTGCTCCTGTTCTGTCCCCTGGATGCAGTGGTAAGCTTTCTGGAGTCCCGCCACATCTTTGACCGGGCACGTCGGGCAGATGCACCCTTTCTTCTCGAATGTGCACGTCGGACTGCGCCCGATGATGCAGTAGAGCTGTTCATATTTCTCGCGCATGCACTCATTATAAGTCGGGCAACCGCTGCACACACAGCGGTCTTTTTGTTCAGCGATGAGCCGTGCCCTTCCCGTCTCGTCCATTGCTGTCAACCTCTGAAGGAATTCTTCAAATCTGTCCACACAACACCACCCCTTCATTCAGGAGTAAGTACATAATAAAAAATTCGGTATATTTTAATGCATGCCCGCTCACAACCCCTGCCCATCAATTGCCGACGGGGGATCCGCCAACGAATTGTAAACCATAAATAGCATCGCTCCTCAATTGGATACTGGAGATTCTTTTTACCGGCTGGTGACTGATGATGTTTCCTGCACGACGGATGAGAAGGTTACGCTCACGCAACATCCAGCCGATGTTGCAACAGACCAGTCTTTCAACAAATGATCTTGTGGTCCCGCTTTTTATCGATGAGAGCATCTCACGTAAAAAACCTATCGGCTCAATGCCCGATCAGGTGCGGTACCCGATTGGTGGAATCGGACGTGTTGCAGACGGGTTATGGGATCACGGGTTGCGGGCGATCCTCCTGTTCGGCATCCCAAAGAAAAAAGACACCGGGGCAACTGCCGCATATGCAGAAAACGGTGTTATACAGCAGGCAGTGCGGGAGATCAAAACGGTCGTTCCTGATATGGTGGTAATCACGGATGTCTGTGCCTGTGAATACACGAGCCACGGTCATTGCGGGATTATCGGAACGACGCGCTCAGGCACTGACCTCCTCAATGACCCATCGCTCGAACTGATGAACAGGATTGCGGTCAGCCATGCAGAAGCCGGTGCGGATGTGGTTGCGCCTTCATGCATGCTCGACGGCATGGTGGGGTCAATCCGATCGGCTCTGGATGGTGATGGACGCGAGGATGTGCTGATTATGTCGTACTCCACCAAGTTTAACTCCGTCTTTTATGGTCCATTCCGGGAGGCGGCGGATTCGGGATACTCGTTTGGCGACCGTTCCAGCTACCAGATCAATCCGGCAAATAAACGGGAGGCGTTTCTTGAATCAGAGCTTGATGCAAAGGAGGGCGCCGATATCCTGATGGTCAAGCCGGCGGGGTTCTATCTCGATGTGCTCGCTGAGATCGCTACGCTCGGCCTGCCCATTGCCGCGTTTCAGGTGAGCGGGGAGTATTCAATGATCAAAGCTGCGGCGCAGCGTGGCTGGATCGACGAGAAGGAGGCTGTCCTCGAGAGTCTCACCTGCATCAAACGCGCAGGGGCAGATCTCATCATCAGCTATTTTGCCCGGGACGTTGCGGGGTGGCTTGATGAAGTCAAGTGAACTGTTTGCTTCTGCCCGACACCTGATGCCCGGCGGGGTCAGCAGCCCGGTGCGTGCCATCCAGCCCTATCCTTTCTATGTATCCCATGCGGGCGGGTCCCGTCTCTTCACCGTTGACGGAAAGCACCTGATCGACTGCTGCCTTGCCTATGGTCCCCTTATCCTTGGTCATGCCAGCCCGGTTATCAAAGCAGCGATCGCAGCACAGCTGGAGAACGGATGGCTCTATGGCACGCCTGTACCACTTGAACCTGAATTTGCGCGCATGTTAACCGCTGATCATCCGGGTATGGATATGGTGAGGTTCGTTTCGAGCGGTTCAGAAGCAACGATGGCGGCGATCCGGCTTGCGAGAGGTTTTTGTAAAAAAAAGGATATCGTGAAGGTTGAAGGAGGGTTTCACGGCGCCCATGATGCGGTGCTCGTAAAAGCAGGTTCCGGTGCAACGACGCTTGGCATCCCAGATTCCGCAGGCATCCCTGCTGATGTGGTCGCCCATACCCGGCAGGTGCCGTTCAATGACCCTGAGGCACTGGAAAGCCTGCTTTCGAAGAACAATGACGTCGCTGCGCTCATCATCGAGCCGGTGCTCGGTAACATCGGGCCGATCGTTCCTGCTAAGAACTACCTTCAGGAGATCCGGTCGATCACCCGCGCCTGTGATGTCCTGCTGATCTTTGATGAGGTGATCACCGGTTACCGGCTTGGCATCGGTGGCGCACAGGTGAGATATGGTGTAAAACCCGATCTGACTACCCTGGGTAAGATTATTGGAGGAGGGCTGCCGATCGGCGCATTTCTGGGCAGGCGCGAGATCATGGAAATGGTGGCGCCCGCAGGCCCGGTATACCAGGCTGGCACATTTTCAGGAAACCCGCTCTCTCTCTCTGCCGGCATCGCGACAGTGCGGTGGCTGCACGAACACCGGAATGCATATGCGGTTCTTGAGAATAACACACGTGCGATCGAGGAGTTGATCAAGGATGGGGGCACGGGTTCGTTTGTCCGGCTTGGCTCGATGTTCAAGTACTTTTTCAGGAACGGACCTCCGCGCAACTACCGCGAGGTGAAGGAATGTGATACCGGTGCATTCCACCGGTTCTGGACACGTATGCTTGAACAGGGTATCTTCCTTCCCCCCTCGCAGTTTGAAACCAACTTCCTGTCAGTTGTGCATACCGATCAGGATATCCAGGCTATTGCTGCGGCGTATCGATCATGTCTATAATCATCGGCACACGGGGTAGTAAGCTCGCGCTCGCGCAGACCGCCACCGTCTGCGGGAAGCTTGCTGCAATGGGAATTGACGCTGAAAAAAAGGTCATCGCCACGCAGGGGGACACAGTGACTGGCGTACCGCTCCACGAGATCGGCGGGCAGGGCGTCTTTGTGCGGGCGCTTGATGATGCAATCCTTGCAGGTGAGATCGACTGCGCAGTGCACAGCATGAAGGACATCCCTGCGTTCCGACCTTATGGACTGTTCATGGCTGCCATTATCAAGCGTGATCCCCCTGCTGACTATATCGCGTACCATTCAGTCCTCGCGGGTGTCAGGGTAATTGGCACGTCCAGCATCCGCCGTCGCGCCCAGCTGCTCCGCCATGATCCAGACCTTACGGTAAAAGACTTGCGCGGGAACGTGGACACGCGGATCCGAAAACTGAACGCGGGGGAGTACGATGCGATCGTGCTTGCGGAAGCAGGTCTGATGCGTCTCGGGATACAGGTTCCCGGTGAGCGCCTGCCGCCTGACACCTTTGTCCCGTCTCCTAATCAGGGGACGATTGCAGTCGTGAGCCGCGCTGACCCTTCGCTCATGGAGACCCTCTCCGCCCTCGACCACCCGCAGACCCGGAATGATGTGGCTATCGAGAGGGCGGTGATGGAGCAGATGGGCGGGGGATGCTTCACACCGCTGGGGATCTACTGCCGTGCCGGGCACCTGATTGCCGAGGTGTTATCGCTCGATGGCAACCGGACCGAGCGGATCGAGATGCATGTGCAGAATCTCGAACAAGCATGTGAACAGGGGCGCATCCTGCGGGGGCGGGCGCAGGACCTGATCGATCAGGCACACGCGAAGATGGGGTTTGCACATGCACGGTAAGGTCTATCTCGTGGGTTCAGGACCCGGTGCTATCGGGCTGCTCACGCAGCGTGCGCGGCGGGTGATCGATGCCGCAGACGTGGTGCTATATGACCAGTTGCCGGGTGAAGAAATTCTCGCAACTCTTCCTGCACATGCTGAACTGATCGATTGCGGGAAGTTTGGCAGGAAGCATACCCTCGAACAGGACGAGATCGAAGCGCTGATGGTCGACCATGCGAAACAGGGGAAGGTCGTCGTGCGGCTCAAGGGTGGCGACCCGTTCCTGTTCGGGCGCGGCGGCGAGGAGCTGGAGGCCGTGCGGGCAGCGGGCATCGATGTCGAGATGGTGCCTGGCATCTCCAGCGCCCTTGCAGTCCCGGCATCGGTGGGCATCCCTCTTACACACCGGAGCCATGCATCGCAGGTGACGATCCTGACCGGTCATGAGGACCCGGCCAAACCTGCGCCCGCGCTTGACTGGAAGTTGCTCGCACAGAGCCGTGGGACAATTGTCATTCTCATGGGTGTTGCAAACCTCGGAAAAATAGCAGCTGCGCTCATGGAAAACGGCAAGAGTACAGCGACCCCGGTTGCGATCATCGAGCGGGGGTTGCACAAGGACCGCAGGGTGACGGTCGGCACGCTCAGTTCGATAGCCGTAAAAGCAAAAAAGACCGGGGTCAAACCTCCTGCGGCGATCATAATCGGCGATGTGGTAACATTATATGATCCCGATGCACCGGATCTGATACCGGTCGATGAGGAATGATCAACGATGCTGGAACTTGTGAATAAATTTGAACGGTTCGTGTATGCGGCGCTCATGGTCTTGCTGATGGCTGTGCTTGGTTTTTCCCTTGTGGAGCTGTGCTATCTCCTTGCGACAAACCTCACCAACCCTCCCCCCTTTCTTCTCGAGAACCATGAACTCACCAACGTGCTGGGCGGGTTCCTGCTCATCCTGATTGGCATCGAACTGCTCGACACCATTAAGGCATATTTCAAGGAGAACTCCATTCACTTCGAGATTGTTATCCTGCTTGCAATTGTCGCGATATCCCGTAAGGTGATCCTGCTTGATCCTGCGGTTACATCAGGACTGGAGTATGCCGGGATCGGCGTCGTGGTCGTCGGGCTTGCCGGCGCGTATTTCCTGATCAAGAAGGCGGGGGGAATCACCGTTGTGGAGCATGGGGAAGGGAAATCAGAGCAATAATTATTAAAAAAAAATCCGGAATTTTTTTTACAAAATTACGGATACAATCGTAATACCGGAAATTGTGTATCTTCCCACGTACCTGAATTGATAGATTATGGTAGATTCCAACTCCTATCCAGCCCCCGTTTGCCAGAATACGTCCATTATATGCTTCTCACCATGTCCCCGAACCGTGTACAGATTGATTCTGGCAGAACTTTTTTTATGGCAGGGTGTTTTGTATGATCCGACCCGGTATCTACCCATAACCCCCTGTTGGTTGGTGTTTTAAATCGTCAGTTTGCCAAAATACGGCTTTTACGTGGACTTTAGGAAACGGAGCCCGTAACGGGCTTCTTTTGGCAGTGTCAGACACCGATCGGAGCCTGTATTGAACCTGGTTTGGAGGCACTCGTGATCCGGCAGCATGGGGTTTATCCGCACAGAACTCCCTCTCTAAAACAAGTCTTAATACGTTAACACAACTAAAGTTTAGGAGATGAGCCCATCGAAGATGCCCGGTGGTCCTACACAGGACGAGGTTATGGCAGTGGCACTCTTCAAGCTCGGCCTGCGTGCCGGTGATTTGATGATCGATGTAGGCTGCGGGAGCGGCAAAGTGTCGATTGCTGCGGCACGGATCGCGGAAAACGTTTATGCAATCGATCGCCGGCCCGAAGCCATCCGTTTTGCAAAGAACAAAGCATCTCGCAATGGTGTAAAAAATATCGAATTTGTTTGCGCTGAAGCATCAAAATTTCTTGCGGACGATAATCGTTCGTTTGACTGTGCGTTTGTTGGTGGATCACATGGGCTTGCAGAATTTCTGCCGGTACTTGCGAAGCGGGTGCGGCGCACGATTGTAGTGAACGCGGTGCTGGTGAGCACATTGCACACCACCGTTACTACGATGCAGGAGCTCGGGATATTTTCCGAAGTGGTGCATGTGCAGATCGCACGGTCGCATGGGATCGCGGGGAGCATCAGGTTCCGGCCGATCAATCCGGTCTACGTAATTGTCGGGGAGAGTACGGCATGCTGATCGGTCTTGGGCTGGGGCCGGGGAATCCCGAGCTGCTCACCCTGCGGGCGGTGCGGCTCCTGCGTGAAGCCGATGCGGTCTTTGTACCCGGCAGGATCGCATATGATCTTGTCGCGCCGTACCGCGAGCCGGTCGTGCTTGACTTTCCTATGACCGATGACGAATCACGGATCATGGCAAACCTGAAAGAGAACGCGGCGGTGATCGCACCGGCAGCACGAGAGGGCTGTGTGGTGTTCGGTATCCTTGGCGACCCGAACTTCTTCTCCACGTTCTCCCGGCTCTGTGCGGTCATGGCTGAAGATTATCCCGACGTTGACTGCAGTACGGAACCCGGCATTTCCGCGATCACCGCATTCGCTGCAGCGGCTAATATCTCGCTCGCGAGCGGCTTTACAGTCTCGGATGGCGGGATGCCTGACATCCGTATCCTGCTCAAGGTTAAGCGACCCAAAGAGCGTGCGGAAGAACTGAAAAAAGAAGGATACCGGGAGTTCGTCCTTGTCGAGCGGATGTTCTTTCCGGATATGAAAGTGTACCGGAACAGTAATCTCCCGGATAAGAGTGATTATTTAAGCGTCATGTATGCGAGGCGGTAACATGCAACACGCTGGGGAGCCAGTCGTTTTTTTTGTTGGCGCAGGTCCAGGCGATCCTGATCTCATTACTGTGAAAGGGCGTGCGCTCCTCGAGACTGCCGAAGTGCTGGTGTTTGCCGGATCGCTCGTCAATCCCGCGCTTGTTGCGCAATCGAATGCATCCATCCGGCTTGACAGCTGGGGAATGAAGCTGGAAGATATCGTTATGGAAATGGAGCGGCATGCAAAAGCCGGAAAAAAAGTCGTGCGTCTCCATTCGGGCGATCCGTCCCTCTTTGGCGCGATTGTAGAGCAGATGACCGAACTAAAACACCGTGGTGTTGCCGTGGAAATCATCCCCGGTGTCTCGTCACTGTTTGCGGCTGCCGCCGCACTCCAGATCGAACTAATCCTTAACGGTATTAGCGATTCCCTGATCATCACGCGCCCCGCAGGAAAGACCCTCGAAAAAGACCATATTACGGAGCTCTCCGGTGTTGGTGCAACCATGGCGATCTTTCTTGGCGCTGACCGTTTCGCGGAAGTAACTGCAAAACTCGACTGCCCGCCCGATACTCCGGCGGCTGTTGTTTACCACGTCTCATGGGACGATCAGATGGTATTGCGGGGGACGGTTGCTGATATTGCACAAAAGGCGCGGGATGCCGGCATCGGGAGTACCGCACTGCTGATCATCGGGCATGTGGTTGATCCGGACGTGCAGTGCAGGAGGTCGCATCTCTATTCATGAAAGAAACCGTGGTGATTGCCTTCCCGCGATCGTTTGAGCAGGCACAACGGATCGCGGTGCACCTTGGTGCAACACTGCTCCCCTATGATGCTGACGTCTTTGCCCGCGTTTTTGAATCGGATCGGCGGATTGTCGCGCTGATGGCTACGGGTATCGTCGTACGCGCCATCGCGCCGTTGCTCCATGACAAGTGGATCGATCCTGCGGTTGTTGTTGTGAGCCCCGACCTTTCGTATGCCATCCCCCTGATTGGGGGGCACCATGGAGCAAACGAGCTTGCCCATGAGCTTGCGTCTCTTGGGATCAGACCGGTGATCACGACTGCAACAGAGGCGATGGGGAAGGAATCGGTCGAAGTGATTGCAGAACAGCACGGGTGCGATGTCCTGAACCGTGATTCGACCCGGCGTGTGAATGCGGCTATCCTTGTGGGAGATGTTCCTGTCCTTGCAGTTGTTGGCCCTGCCATCGTCATCGCCTGTCCGGATGTGTCGGTTCTTTTGAAGAAGGGTGAATACACCGTGGGTATCGGGTGCCGGAAGGGTGTGAAGAAAGAGGAGGTTACCGCTGCCATGCAGCAGGCTTTCTTCGCTTCCGGCATCGCTATGGAGGATGTATTCGCGATTGCGACTACGATAAAAAAGAAGAACGAATCCGGACTGGTGGATGCGATTGCGTCCCTTTCTGCGGGGTTGATATTTCTGGATGACGAAACAATTAACGCACAGGCAGCACGTTCACCATCAAAGGCGGTGCGGATCGGGCTCTCCGGTGTCGCAGAGCCGTGTGCCCTTGCCGTTGCGAAGCGTAAGGAACTTGTCATGGAAAAGACCGTATACGGGAGGGTGACCATTGCCATTGCCCGGTAAGATGACGGGAACGCTCGCGATCGTGGGGATTGGGCCGGGGAGCCGGGACCAGATGACCGCCCGTGCCCTCAAGGTGATCGCCGGTGCCGACATGATCATCGGCAATGATACGTATCTGGCGCAGCTCGAACCGCTGCTGGTCGGAAAGAAGGTGATCACAAGCACGATGGGACAGGAAGTGGAGCGGGCAACAACCGCAATCAAGCTCGCCCGCACCCATCGTGTGGCGATGATATCCGGCGGCGATGCCGGTGTCTATGGCATGGCGGGGATCGTGCTTGAGGTGCTGGAGCACGCAGGACTCGATGTCCCGGTTGAAGTTGTGCCGGGCGTAACTGCGGCAAATGCAGCCGCATCAAGGGTCGGTTCACCGCTTTCCGGTGACTTTGCGGTAATCAGCCTTTCTGATCTTCTGACACCTCTCGAGGTCATCGAACAGAGGCTCGAAGCGGTTTTTTCCGTTGGCATTCCGGTCGTTTTGTACAACCCGAAAAGCCGTGGCAGGCCGCATAACTTCCTGCGTGCGGTTGCGATTGCCAGAAAATATCTTGGAGGAGATACGCCGGTTGCACTGGTGAAGAACGCGTACCGGCAGGGGGAGGAAATTATCATCACCACGCTCGGCGGGATCGAGGCACATGACAGGAGTGTGGATATGCACACCACCGTTATCATCGGTGGTGCGGAAAGCAGGATCTGGAGGAGGGGAGCAGATGTCAAGGGAATCATTACCCCGCGCGGATACCAGCGGAAATACATATACTGATCTGGGTGCCGAGACGCGGGAGGCATACGAGATCTCCCGAACTTCCCGGATGCATGCGCGTTCTGTAATCGGAAATGCATCAGATGAGGATCGGATCAGGCAACGGTGTTCGATTGCGGTCGGGGACTTTTCAATGGCGCCGCTTTTACGGTTCTGCCATGATCCGCTACCTGCTGCCCAAACAGCCCTTGCCCGCGGCGCACCGATCATAAGCGATATCCGGATGGTGCAGGTCGGGATCCAGAAAAAGGGGCATACATCTGAGATACTCTGTGCGTTGGATTACGGTCAGGACCTTGCCCTTGCCCGTGGGATAACCCGCACATCGGCGGGTTTATCTGCCATTGAGAACAGGATTGCAGGATCTATCATTGTAATCGGGAATGCCCCCTCCGCAATGCTCATTATTTGCGACATGGTCAGGCATGGCACCCGACCGGCAGTCATCATCGGAACACCCGTCGGGTTCGTCAACGCGGCAGAGTCCAAAGCAATGGTACGGAACCTCGACATTCCCTCCATCTCGACCGAGGGTACACGGGGCGGGACGCCGGTAGCGGTAGCAGCGATCAACGAATGTATCACGATCTATGCAGAGGCGCTTCTCATGCGGGATCCGGTCACAGGGTTTGAGTACCCCGCCAGCTGGCAGGAAAAATGCCAATCGCAGGATCAGCTTGACGACGTTGCCCGCGGGTTTTCAGTACTCACCGCATCGGGCACGGTCCTGCGTCGCGGGTACACGACGGGCACGACCGCGGCAGCTGCCTGCAAGGCCGCGATCCTCTCGCTGCGAACAGAAGTATCATCTGTTAAAATCAGGATCCCCTGCGGGCTTGACGTGGAGGTGCCTGTCGCTGCTCGCGATGGTACGGCATCATGCAGGAAATATGCGGGAGATTATCCCGGTGATGCGACCGCTGATCTTCTATTTGTCGCACAGGCAGTCGTGCATGGTGATGGCGTGAACCTCGTAGCGGGTGCCGGCATCGGGATCTTTGTCCGCGACACCCCGCGGTTTCATCGTGGTACTCCGGCAATCAATCCGGCCCCGCTTGCCTGTATCCTGCGTTCGATGGAGGAGGCGCTTGATGCCTGTGGTCTTTCTGGTGTGACAGTGACGGTCTCTGTTCCCAAGGGTGAGGTAGTTGCACAACGCACCCTCAATCCCCACATCGGTATACAAGGCGGAATCTCTGTGCTTGGTACCACAGGACTGGTGGAACCATGGGACGATCACCTTGCAGCGTCCATGCTCGGACGGATCAGCACCGCTCATCATGTGGTGCTGACAACGGGTCGAACCGGACTGCGGTATGCCCGGCTTTTGTATCCGTCGCACGAGGTGGTTCTGGTCGGTTCGCGTATCGGTGATGCACTCGCGGCTGCTTGCGGTGAAATAATCCTCTTTGGACTTCCGGCACTGATCCTGAAATATATCAATCCGCATATCCTCCATGGCACAGGCTATGCCACCGTTGAGGAATTCTCCGCATCGCCGGATTTTGACACGACCATTAAAAAAACGCTTGATGAATTTTTTATCTCATTTCCACACGTCCATGTGGTTCTGGTCGATCGCAAAGGCACGGTTATAGGTAAGAGCCCATGAAAATCGTCGGGGTTGGCTGTGGACCGGGCATGCTGACAAAAGAGGCAATACAGGTAATCGCATCAGCTGCCCTGATCTATGGTTCAGACCGGGCAATCGAACTTGCCCGCCCGCATATACCACCAGACTGTATCGTGAAAACTATCGATGACTTCAAGGCACTGCACACGCTCCCAAAAGAAGTAGTAGTCCTCTCCACCGGTGACCCGATGCTTGCCGGGCTGGGGTACCTGGACGGTGAAGTGGTGCCTGGAATTTCGTCCCTCCAGGTGGCGGCTGCACGGCTCAGGATTCCGCTGGCACAAATCGTCCCGGTCGTGGCTCACGGCACTGGGCATGAGCAGGGGATGCGCGACACAATTGACGCTCTGTCGCATAAAAAAATCGTATTCCTGCTAGCCGATCCGAAATTCGACATTCTGGAATTGTACAAAAGGCTGCAGCTGCTTGGCATCCCACTAAAGGTAGTAGTCTGCGAGAACCTCGGTTATCCTGATGAGCGGATCACGGTCGACCACATCGGTGCACCGCCAGTACCGGTCTGCGGGTTGTACTCCCTTGTGGTCGGGAATTTTTGACTTTATTCCTTAAGCAATACGCTTTTTTTTATGATCAACGAAACCAAAAGCCTTTTTCACTTCGTGCTAATATTGTGTACTGGAGAATTGACCATGGACAAGACGACAAAGACCCAGTTAAGCCTCGGATTTTTTGTGCTCGGTTTCATTATGATCTTTATCCAGGATTTAAAACGACTGGATACAATTAACCTCGGATTCTCGTGGCCCTTTGCGATCATGTTTTACCTCGGGCTGGCTTTTATGGCGATCGGGTATTATCTCAAATAGCTAAAAAAAGAATCAACCTTTTTTTCGGAGTTCAGATGCACTGGAATGTTTGTCATCGCCGGTATGTTCATGTACTTCGGTTTGCATGATGGTCACCATCTTCTTCGATGACCGAAAATATATACTTCTTTACCGTTTGAATGGTAGGAATGCCAACACCCCGCTGTCTATGGTTACCTTGTGTAAATAAACAACCATAAGCAATTGCGGATTAATACCTTGTGTACTTATATTACAATAGAAATTAAAAAATAGAAATTTTAAAA
>Ga0105152_10000354_pt1 | contig 13123 bp, 14 predicted proteins | sample LakBais05cmmetaG_FD_81534 | JGI IMG/M metagenome (GOLD analysis project Ga0105152, IMG submission 81534) | Lake sediment microbial communities from Lake Baikal, Russia to study Microbial Dark Matter (Phase II) - Lake Baikal sediment 0-5 cm | ecosystem: Environmental > Aquatic > Freshwater >...
AAAAGGGGATGTCATTCTACAGGCACGTCGAAAAAGAAGGCATTCCCATATGACGGATGAGGTCAGAAGATATCTCCGTAGAGCCGAGCATGCTCTCGAAGTGGCCGAAGACCTGCTGAAGGACGGACACGCCCCAGATGCGGCCAGCAAAATCTATTACGCCATGTATTACGCCGCGCAGGCGCTATTGAACGCCGACGGGATCGACGTCGTCAAGCATTCGGCGGTCGAGTCCGCCTTTGGGTACCATTTTGCCAAACCGGGGAAAATCGATCCCAAATTCCATCGGATGCTCATGAATGCCCGTAAGATCAGGGAGATTGCCGATTACGACATCGATGAGGAAATCGTTGAACCCGTTGCCTCATTGAAAATAGACGAGGGTCGCGCCTTTCTATCGGTTATCAAAGATTACCTTGGCCTGTAATTTTAGCATCATAGAAAGACGTTTACGGATTTGAGGTTACGAGAAGAATCGGCGCATTTCATATTCTCATTTATCTCGCTCACGACTTCGGGTCGAAACCTAAGAAGGCTTGGCAGTTAATTTTATTACCGTGTAGCCTACGTATATCTTCCTGTTATCCACAATTCACCTTCTTGCCGAAGAGTTCAGGATTTGAGATGGTAATCTGTGTTTATCGGCCCAGTTGCCTCATTGAAAAATGTTACCGAAGGGGTTGAGATTTTGGGTAAGGTTGACTCATAAAAAATGTTACCCGGGTTTGTTAAGAACGACGTCGATCTTTAGGATAAACGCAGTCAATGGGACAATTTCTACAACTTATATCGCCCCCATGGATCACTCTCTGGAAAATTCCCATACGAGATGCTAAGAGAAAAAAACAATGAAGAAAAAATCTGTCGCCCTAAGTCCTGGCCATCACAATTGGACGATTGAAGAAAGGAAATGACATGAAAACACCGGAATTACCCACCTATGACCATCAGCCGAAGCCATATGCGGGACCTTCTCTTGACGAAGTGATATCCCTGCGCCGTCGTTATCTAACCCCGGCTTTGGTCACCTATTACAAAAAGCCCATTATGATCGTGGCCGGATCCATGCAATACCTGTTCGATGAAAAGGGGAAACGGTATCTCGACGGTATTGCCGGTATCGTGACTGTCAGTGTGGGTCACTGCCATCCCTATGTAACGCAGAAAGGCCGGGATCAACTCGAGACCCTGCAGCACGCCACCACCATCTATCTTAATCCGGTGATTGCGGAATATGGGGAGATGCTGGCGGCGCGTTTGCCTGGGAACCTTAAGGTTTGTTATTTCGTCAATTCCGGTTCGGAAGCGAACGACCTTGCGATTCTGATGGCGCGTCTCTACACGGGAAATCATGACATCATCGCCCTGCGCAACGCCTATCACGGCGGCAGTGCGTCTACCATGGGTCTGACCGCCCATAGTACGTGGAAATACAATTATCCCCACAATCTCGGTATCCACCATGCCTTGAACCCAAATCCTTACCGTGGTCCTTGGGGTTATGAGGATCCAAAAGCGGCGGAGAAATACGCCGAGGATGTAAAGGACCTGATCGATCACTCCACACCGGGTCGGATTGCTGGTTATTTCGCCGAGTCCATTCAGGGTGTCGGCGGCACCGTGGTGTTTCCCGAAGGGTACTTGAAGCGGACCTATGACTATGTCCGAACTGCCGGCGGAGTATGCATTGCCGACGAGGTGCAAACCGGCTTTGGTCGAACAGGTGCCAAATACTGGGGTTTTGAGAATCATGGGGTGATTCCCGATATTGTGACCATGGCCAAGGGCATCGGCAATGGGGCACCCCTGGCGGCGGTGGTGACGACGCCGGAGATTGCCCAGTCCATGACTAGCCGTATTCATTTTAATACCTTTGGCGGCAATCCGGTTTCCTGCGCTATGGGCAAGGCGGTCTTGGAGGTAATCGACCGGGAGAAGATCCAGGAGAATGCCCATTCGGTGGGAAGTTATATGCTGGGTGGATTCCGCAGGCTCATGGGTAAGCATGATCTTATCGGGGACGTCCGCGGCATGGGTCTCATGACGGGCATCGAGCTGGTCAAGGATAGGACGACGAAGGAACCGGCAACACAGGAATGCGCCCAAGTGTTCGAACGGGCGAAGGACCTGGGACTTCTGGTGGGCAAGGGAGGCCTGCGCGGGAACACGTTGCGTATCAAGCCACCCATGTGCATCACTAAGGCGGACGTAGATTTCTTGATTGAGGTGCTCGACATCGCCCTTGGCGAGCTATAAGAAGAGCCCCTTCATCCGTGGCAGTTTACAGCGGGCATCAGAGGTGGATGGAGTTATCCCTTATTGTACGGCGGCTCGAACATCGACGGTGGCGTGTGAAAACCGTTCTTGACAACCGAATTCGTTTTTGGTATCTGCGTTTAACTTGTTTCCACAACCGATAAGCTTCCATATCTTGCGGTTTATATGAATTTTGCATACAACCACAATTTTTCGATACAGGCCCTTCCCCAAAGGGAATTCTTATCAATTCATTTCAATACTGGTTTTATGCGCTGCATTGCTTGCGAACATCAGCAGTCTATAGCGTGAGAAAATCCCGCAAGCTGCTTCCATAAAGGGAGACGGCATTAGAAGGAAAATTAAAGCGACAACCCCTAAAGGGTAAAAACCGGTGATGTCCGAGGTAGAGGGCTTAGGTTCCATAGAAAGACGTCGAATCAAAGATGCCATCTGCCCGGCAAACAGCCGGGATACGCAAAATATCAAGGTACGTCCAGTTTTTGAGAGGGGGGATTGAGCCATCGAAAATCCTCGGCCGGTCTGCGCGAGGATGCGACAATGACACGGGTATTGACCGAGGCAAGGGGTCGGCTCCCAAATCGAGTCTCGGCATACTTCGATTTCCACAAACATTTTATGAAGAGGAGGGTCTTGCAATGAAAACGTTTCGTATCATTTCGCTCGTAGCTTTATGCGGCTTGTTCATTATTCTCACGGCCAGTCCGGCTGAGACTCAAGCACAGGCAGCAGGCAAAGTCATCAAGATCTACACGAGTTGGCCGATGCAGGGGTCCATGATCCCTGAAGGCACGGCCATGTTGAATGCCGCCAAGATGGCACTGGACGAAGTCAAAGGGCAGGTTGCGGGTTACAAAATCGAGTTGGTTTTCCTCGATGATGCTTCGCCTACCACCGGCTCGTGGGACGGCACCATCGAGGCGAACAACGCGCTAAAAGCCATCGCCGACAACCAAGCCCTGGTCTACTTTGGCACCTACAATTCCGGCGCTGCCAAGATCTCCATGCCCTTGACCAACGAGGCCGGTATGGCGCAGATCACCCCCGCGAACAGTTACCCCGGCCTGACCAAGAGCGGCTATGGCCCCGGCGAACCGGGCATCTACCGCCCGACCGGCAAGGTCAACTACTTCCGTACGTTCGGTGCGGATGATTTCCAGGGCGCATCCGGTGCGGCGTGGGCAAAATGCCTCGGCTTCAAGAAGGTTTACATCCTCGACGACCGCCAACTGTACGGCAAGGGCATCGCCGACGTATTCGAGAAGAGCGCCAAGAAGATCGGGCTGCAAGTCGCCGCACACGATGGCATTGAGTCCGTAAATATTGACTTTCGTGCTCTGCTCACCAAAGTCAAAGCCTCCGGTGCAGACCTTATTTACTTTGGCGGGTTAGTGGATTCCGGCGGTCCTCAGATCGCACAGCAAATGGACGCACTGGGACTGTTCAAGGCGGGCGTGAAACTGCTCTCCGACGACGCGATGTATTCCGACGCCGTTCCCAAAGCGGTCAGCCCAAACATCCTCAACGGCAAACTGTACGTGACCTTCGCCAGCCCGGCTCTGGATCAGCTGCCCACCGACGTAGGCAAGAACTTTTATAAGAACTACAAGGGCAAGTACGGCGCGGATCCCATCGGGTGGTCCATCTACTCCTACAACAGCATGTTGGTAATCCTGGATTCGATCAAACGGGCTGCGCCAAAGCTCGACAAAGCCGCTGACGTCAAGGCCAAGCGCGCTGCGGTCCTCGACGCGATGCATGCCACCAGGGATCTGAACGGTGTTTCCGGCAAGATCACCTTCGACGCAAACGGCGATCCAACGACCTACCTGATGTCCGGGTTTCTATTCAAAGACGGCAAGTACGTCTGGCAGAAAAATATCAGTGGCGACATGACCTGCAAATAGCAGCTTTAAGGGAATCTCGTCTCGCCCTGGCGATGAGCCTCTTCATCGCCAGGGCGAGTTTTGAAAGTCATCAGCGCATGTGCGTGGTGCTAAGAAGATCCTCAAATTATTTTAAAAGGGGATGGGATTAGATGACCCAGACTGAACTTTTCATTCAACTCCTCATCAATGCCGTCACGATCGGCTCATACCTGGCCTTGATCGCCCTGGGCTACACCATGGTGTACGGCATCATTGAGCTTATCAATTTCGCCCACGGCGACGTCTACATGTTCGGTTTCCTGATCTCGCTGACCTTCCTGGGATTTCTTGATGCCAACACCACCCTGGGAGGCTGGCAACTGTGGGTCATTACCTTCGGGGTCATGTTTGTGACCATGCTCTGCACGGGAACGATGAATGTGCTGATTGATCGCATCGGCTATAAGCCGTTGCGCCGGGCTCCGCGCCTGGCTGTGCTCATCACGGCCGTCGGTATGTCCTTCATATTGGAGAATTTGGGAATGATCTGGAAGGGCCCCAGCCAGATCAACTATCCGAACATCTTCCCCGCGATCGATATTCTAAACGATGTGTTGGGAATGAAGACAGCCGTGCTGTTTACGACCAAAGATGTGTTTCTGATGGGCGTCACCGTGCCGTTGATGGTAGTCTTAACCTTGTTCATCCGGAGCACCAGGATGGGCAAGGCCATGCGGGCCACGGCCCAGGACCGCGAGGCGGCGGCGCTCATGGGTATCAACGTCGAGAAGGTGATTCGCAACACGTTCTTTATAGGCGGCGCCCTCGCCGGTGCGGCCGGCATGATGGTCGGCATCTACTTGAACACAGGCCGCTACCTGATGGGCTTTGAGGCCGGTCTTCTGGCCTTTACCTCCGCGGTTTTGGGAGGCATCGGCAATATCGGCGGCGCGGTGCTGGGCAGCTACGTCATCGGTTTTCTCAACGCCGGCAGCGATCAGTATCTCTCCTCGGAATGGACGCGTGCCCTTGTCTTTACGATACTGATCCTGGTGCTGGTCTTCAAACCATCCGGACTCCTGGGCGAGCGGACACCGGAGAGAGACTGAGTGGGGGGTCTATGACTCAAATCTGGCATTCATTGACAGCGCCCTGGCGAGCAATTCCGGATAGGCAGCGCCAGATCCTCACCTGGGCCTTCCTGATTCTTCTGTTCCTGACCTTCCCACTGGTGGACAAGGTGTTCAATTGGGGAGTCGTCAACGATGTAACCGACGTGCTTGTTCTAGTGATCCTGGCCCTGGGCCTGAACATCGTCGTCGGTTATGCCGGCCTGCTCGACCTGGGTTACGCCGCGTTCTTTGCGATTGGCGCGTACACCACGGGCATCCTCACCTGGCCGCCACATCACCTGGAATTGAATTTTTGGATCGTTATCTGGGCCGCTGTGATCGTTGCCGCGTTTTTCGGCATCATCATCGGCACGCCAACGCTGCGCCTCCGCGGTGACTATCTGGCCATCGTCACGCTGGCTTTTGGCGAGATCGTGCCTGTCGTCATCCGTAATTTGGGCAGTGTGACGATTGGCGTTGGGTCCTGGCAACTGCTCAGTGACTTTAACTTGACCAACGGGGTGCAGGGACTGAACCCGGTCGGGCGGCCGGGACTCTGGGGATTTACGTTCAGCTTCGACCCTACGCCCTGGTATTACCTGATCCTGATCATTGCCGCCCTCGTCATTTTAGCGAACGTGCGCCTACAGAATTCGCGCCTAGGCCGAGCCTGGATGGCGCTGCGCGAGGACGAGACCGCCGCGGACTGCATGGGGGTTGACCCCATTCGAACCAAGCTCCTGGCTTTTGCTATCGGCGCCTCTTTCTCCGGTTTCGCAGGAGCGTTCTACGCGGCCAAGCTGCAGGCGATCTTCCCGGAGTTGTTCAAGTTCAATTTGTCGGTCATGATCCTGTGCATGGTCATTCTCGGCGGCATGGGCAACATCAAGGGTGTCGTGATCGGCGGCATGTTGCTCCAGCTCTTTGACCGCGTCGTCCTGACTCAGACCACCATCTTGGCGCGCAGCGTTGGTGAGGCGCTTCACATTTCTGCGCTGGCAACGATTGATCTCTCTCTGTGGCGATGGTTCTTCTTTGGCTTGACGATGGTCGTCATCATGGTGCTCAGACCGGAAGGACTCTTCCCCAGCGCCGTACGACGCGCCGAACTGCACGCGGCAGAGGAAGAAGCGCCCCGGGCGGCAGAAAAAGGATAACGAAGGAGATCGCCATGGCCTTGTTGGAAGCTCGCAGAATCAGAAAGCAATTTGGCGGTTTGGCGGCGTTGAGCGACCTCGACCTCAATATTGAGAAGGGAATGATCGCAAGCCTGATCGGCCCGAACGGCGCAGGCAAAACGACCTTTTTCAACATGGTCTCCGGCATTTACAAACCGACGTCGGGTCAGATTTTGCTGGAGGGCAAGGAGATTGGCGGCCTGCGTCCCAATCGTGTTACTGCGCTGGGGCTGGGACGGACGTTCCAAAATATCCGCCTCTTCAGCAACATGACCGCTCTCGAGAATGTATTGGTCGGCATGAACTGCCGCTTGAAGTCGTCTTGGTACGGCGCACTGCTGCGAACGCGGTCCGTGATGCAGGAGGAGGCCAAAGCGCGTGAGCGCGCTCAGGAACTCTTGGCGTATGTTGGATTGGGCGACGACAAAGGCGAGACGTTCGCCAAGAACCTTCCATACGGACTTCAGCGCCGGCTGGAGATTGCACGGGCTCTGGCGACCCATCCGAAACTCATGCTCCTGGACGAGCCTACTGCCGGCATGAATCCGCAGGAAACAGTAGGCGCGATGGCGCTGATCAAGCGCGTGCGCGACGAGCTGGATATTACGATCTTGTTGATCGAACACGATATGAAAGTGGTGATGGGCATCTCGGACTGTATCACCGTTCTGGATTATGGCGCCAAGATCGCGGAAGGGACGCCGGGGCAGGTGCGTGCCAATCCCAAAGTTATCGAAGCTTACTTAGGCAAAGGGGTCGCCGCGCAGATCCGGCGAACAAAACAAAAGGTCGCTGCGGAAACAGGAAGCCAGGAAGATGGCACTATTTGAACTCCACAACATTCACACTTTTTACGGCAATATCCATGCCCTCAAAGGCATCTCTGTTACCGTCGACGAGGGCGAGATCGTTACGCTGATCGGCTCGAACGGAGCCGGCAAAACGACGACGCTCAAGACGATTTCCGGGCTGCTGAAGCCCAAAGAGGGGACGATCACGTTCAAGGGGCGGCGGATAGACCGCACCCCGGCTCACGACATCGTCGCATTAGGCATCTGTCAGGCACCGGAAGGCCGCCGCATCTTTCCCCGGCTGACGACGCTAGAGAATCTGGAAATGGGTGCCTTCCACCGCAATGACAAGGATGGCATCCAGCAGGACATGGAACGTGTATTTTCGCTCTTTCCGAGGTTAAAAGAACGACGGAATCAGCCGGGCGGCACACTCTCCGGTGGAGAGCAGCAGATGCTGGCGATCGGACGTGCCTTGATGTCGCGTCCGAGCATCCTGCTTCTGGACGAGCCGAGCATGGGACTTTCTCCGGTTCTGGTCGAAACGATTTTCCAGATCATCCAGGACATTCACGCGCAGGGCACCACGATCCTCCTGGTCGAGCAGAACGCGCTCATGGCACTCCAGGTGGCCAGTCGGGGTTATGTGCTGCAGACCGGACGCATCGTGCTGCACGACACCGCAGAGAATCTGAGCGAAAACGAGATGGTGTGCAAAGCCTACTTGGGAGAGCCATGATCGGGTGAGGCAATAACCACCGCCATTTCATTTTCAGCATCCCGAAAATGCTTCGCCGCTACTTTCTCTATGATCGGAAGCTTCTGCATGATCTGAGCCGTTGTGCATGGGAATCGCTGAAAGTTTTCCTCCGGAATGTCATTCCTGAGAAGAATCCAGTACCCGGTGCAAACTATTCCTCGGATGTTTACATAGCGACATAACGCCAAGTTCAATCGGGGCGCAACGGTGGCGTATGCCAGGATTTCTCCTGGATACCCCCACCGAATGCCGAAATGACCCGAATCGTCATGCCCGCCGCAAATCTTTTGAGGTTATTTTCGCTATCCTCGCCGCGCGACCGGAATCAAATCCCGCCCAGCCACAACAGGTTGTGATAAAATGTCCTTGACACACAAGACACCTTTCCGTATCGTCGAATCAACGAAAAAGCAAGCTCTTATCAATCTTCGTTGCGCAAGTGGATTAGACCGTCGGCCAGGTTATCTCTGTGTTGGCACGCACTGGTTTGGCGACGATCACGATTGTCATCTTCACGAGCGGCAATGGACCGGAGGTGGTCAAGGTCACCATCGGCGCCTACGAACGCATCCAGCGTTACGGTTACACGAACATTGATGGCTTGCGCGGTGCCAAGCGGGACGCGTGGGAGGGTGGGCATCGCGTGGCGTTCCTAGCGCGCGGGCACGGTCACATTCCCGCCGGCAAGGTGAGCGACGAAACGAGCTGCCACGTGGACCTTATGGCGACTTGCGCTACGTTGCTGGGCGCGAATTTACCGCCGGACGCCGGTGAGGACAGCTACAACATTTTGCCGGCACTGCTGGGCGAGAAATGAAACCGCTCCATCCGCGAAGCCACCGTGTTGCACAGCAGTTCCGGCAAGTTCATCATCCGGCAGGGCGACTGGGTGCTGATTGACGCGCGCACCGGCGATGACAATGGCGGCCCGCAGCGGGCCGGTGAGCCGCTGTGGTTGAAACAGGATCGCGGGTACGCGACGAATTCATTCTCGGGCGAGATTTACAACATGCGTGACGACCCGGCCCAGCGCCGGAATCTTTACGGTGAGAAACCGGAAGTGGTTGAGCGTCTGAAGACGTTGCTGGAAAGATACAAAGCCGAGGGCCGCAGCGTGCCGTTGCCGGTGAAGAGGAACCCGGACTAGGGCGCGGCACGCTGACAGCAGACGGTTTTTTTAGAGCACTGAAGCACTGTTGGTGACTGATGAACAAACTCGCATCACCGGTTCCTGTCATGGTCAGCGCGCCCGGGCCGGTGACGGTCATTGACGGGAAGCGTTACCTCTACTTTGCGGGCACGGGGTATCTCGGGCTGGCGCGGCATCCCGAAGTTATCAAGGCGGCCTGCGCGGCTGTCCGGCAATACGGCGTTCACAGCGCGACTTCGCGGACTGGCTTCGGTAACAATCCAGTCACGCTCGCAGTGGAGCGACGCGCGGCGGAATTCTTCGGGACCGAGGACGCATTCTATTTTTCGTCGGGTTACGCGGCCAATCACATTGTGCTCCAGGGATTGGCGGGGCAGGTGGACGCCGTGTTCGTGGATGACGCAGCGCATTACTGTCTCGTGGAAGCGGCACGTCTGCTTGGCAAGCCGGTCAGGTCGTTCAAACACCGGGAGCCCGCTGATCTGGCTCGGTGGTTGCAGAAGGAATTGCTGCCAAATCAAAGACCGCTTGTGCTGACCGACGGCGTCTTCTCGGTGTCGGGCGCGCTGGCGCCGGTGCCGGATTACCTTCGCGTGCTCCAGCAGTGCGGCGGCGCCGTGCTGCATCTGGATGATGCCCACGGCTTCGCGGTCCTCGGCGAGCAAGGCCTCGGGACGCTCGAACACTTCGGTCTGTGGGGGCCGAACGTGAACGGAAACGCGACGAACGAAGGCGTCCGGCTCACGGTTTGCGGTACGACGGCCAAAGCCATGGGCGGGTTCGGCGGGATCATCCCCGGATCGCGCGAATTCCTTCAGCGAGTTCGCAAGGCATCTCATTACTTCGACGGCGCGAGTGCGCCCAGTTCGGCAGACGCCGGCGCCACCGCCAAGGCCATTGAAATCATGCAGCGCCATCCAGAACTGCGCCGCCAACTACAGGCCAACATCGCGCAGCTTCGCTCCGGTCTGCGGGCGTTGGGGTTGGGAGTCGCGGACGGTCCAGCGGCCAACTTCAGCGTGGAGATTGGCGATGCGGCCAACATGCGGCGCATTCACGAGGCGCTGAAAGTGGCGGGGTTCATCGTGCCTTACGTTTCCGTCTATTCCGGACTCGGCCCGCACGGCGCGTTGCGGTTTGCCGTCTGCGCACTGCACACGCCGGAGATGATCGCGAGTTTGCTGGCGGCGTTGCGGAAGATCGGGTGGTTTCCATGAAGCTGATTCTCCGCGACCTTGCCCTGCCGCTCCGGCACCCGTTCACCATCGCTCACGGCACGACGACCGTGCAAGAGAACCTTCTCGTCGAGTTGCGGGAAGACGGCTTCAGCGGCTACGGTGAGGGCGCATCCGGCGATGCTTACAAGGCCTTCACCACCGAATCTATGCGCGCCGATCTTGAAAAGGTCCGCGCCCGCATCGAAGCCGAGCGCCTCGATGATCCAGCGGCGCTATGGGATCGCATGTTGCCCGTCCTCGGACACAATCGCTTCGCTTTCTGCGCGCTTGACCAAGCGGCACACGATCTTTGGGGTAAAAAACTCGGACACCCGGTTTGGAAGCTTTGGGGGTTCGAACTGCGTGATCTGCCGCCCAGCAACTACACCATCGGCATGGACACCATCGAGCGGATGCTGATGAAGATGCGCGAGTTCGACGGCTGGCCGATTTACAAGATCAAGCTCGGTACCAAAGATGATCTTGCCATCGTGCGTGAACTGCGCCGCCACACCACCGCCACGTTTCGTGTTGACGCCAACTGTGCCTGGACGGTCGGACAAACGCTGGCCATCGCACCGGAATTAAAAGTGCTCGGTGTTGAATTTATTGAACAGCCGCTGCAGGCCAGTGATTGGGAAGGGATGCGCCGGGTCTTTGCGAAGTGCGTGTTGCCGGTGATTGCCGATGAAAGTTGTTTGGTGGAGGGAGATGTGTCGCGTTGCGCCGGTCACTTCCACGGTATCAACATCAAGCTCACCAAAGCGGGCGGCCTCACACCCGCGCGCCGCATGATCCGCCGGGCGCGTGAACTCGGCTTGAAGGTGATGGTCGGCTGCATGGCCGAGTCCACCGTGGGCATCAGCGCCATCGCCCAGCTACTGCCGCTGCTTGACTACGTGGACATGGACGGCGCCACTTTGATCGCAAAGGACGTCGCCAGCGGCGTGCGAGTGGAAAAAGGCAGGGCGGTGTTTCCATCGGAGAATGGGAATGGAGTGCGACTCCTGGAAGAAGCTGGCTGAGTGAAGAGACCGGTGGCGCGCGAGGAGAATCCTCCAACCACTTTGTGAAAGGATTGTGGCAACCCGATGCACTTGAATTGCGACATGCGAATCCTGTCACTGCTTCTTGGAGCTTCAGCGTTGCTGGTTTCCGTATCCAACACGGAAACTCTAGCCGCCGAAGCCGACGGGCACGCACTGGTGGCGCACGAGGCTCGCACTCCAATTCAGTGCGGAGAGACTGGTGGGGAATCCTGGACCTGCAGCATGCCATTGAGGCGCCCGCCTCAGACTTGGTCATACCCGACGTGATGATGATTGGCGGAGTGACGGGTTGGCTCAGGGCGGCGGCGCTCGCGCAAACGAAAGGGCTCCGCGTGTCCAACCACCTGTGGCCGGAGATTAGTGCACGTCTCCTATGCTGCACGCCGACCGCACATTGGCGGGAGTATGCAGATTGGTGGAATCCCATTCTCGCGGAGCCGCTCCATATCGAGAAGGGCATGGCAATCGTGGGCGACGGGGTTGGCACAGGAGTGGAGTGGGACGAAGATTCGGTGCACCGGTTTGCAGCCTGACACGTGCGCGGATGAGCAATACGAAGCCAGGGCGATTAGTTCATTGCCCAACCCGTTGCACCTGACCGCTGCCCGGTGGCGGATGCTGCTGAACCTGAAAAGTCTCGGTTGGGCAGCGGCAGGTGAGCGGCAGCGTTATATCTCCAAGGAGATCGGGACACCATGAATATTCGTGAAGCCATTCGGGAAGACTTTGAGCAGATTTGGCCGATTTTCCATGAGATCGCCGCAGCCGGAGAAACCTATTCATACCCGCGAGACATCACCAAGGAGCAGGCGCTAAGTATTTGGATAGATACCCCCAAAAGAACTTATGTGCTGGAAGAGGACGGGCAAGTCTTGGGCACTTACTACATTAAAACGAACCAGTCAGGCCCGGGCGACCACGTCTGCAATTGCGGCTATATGGTTTCCTCGGCTGCTAGAGGACGCGGCCTAGCCACCCGAATGTGCGAGCACTCGCAAGTCATAGCGAGGGGGCTCGGCTATAAGTCCATGCAGTTCAATTTCGTAGCATCCAGTAATGAAGGCGCCGTAAGGCTCTGGAATAAACTTGGCTTTGCTACAGTCGGGTGCTTGCCAAAGGCTTTTCACCACCCATCCAAGGGCTACGTCGATGCCTTGGTCATGTACAAATGGTTAGAAACAAACGAATAAGACTTAGCAGCGGACCGGCAGGTCCGTCTGCAAGTCATGGTTGAACTGAGCCGTTTCCTGCCGAGGGTATTTGGGATTTGCTTTTGTATTTTTTCTGCTGGGGAAGCGTCATTCAGTCTTGGGTGACGGCTGATTGGAGGAAGCGGGAGGTAACGGAGGTAAATGCAAGCGATCCGAGGAGTGCTGCCAACCATGCGTTCCAGCCGACGCCTCTGTCGCCGCTTCGCACCGCCAGCGTTGCGGCTGAACGCTGGTGTTCCTCTCTTTCGATCCGTAATGCTCAGTTTAAATAACTCGTAACTATTCACCCTTTGTAGGTGCACCAAATGAGCGGCAGCATTCAGATTCACCCTGGTTTTACCTGAACAGTGCCGAATAGTTTATCACAAAATCACCATTATGGCTATATTTATTTGCCGCGGTAATAATATGCACAGAGCATGGCTAGAAATTAATATCAATTCACTGATTCATAACATCAACGAGACAAAACGAATTGTTGCACCAAATACGCAAATTATGGCAATTGTC
>Ga0105152_10000355_pt1 | contig 13120 bp, 10 predicted proteins | sample LakBais05cmmetaG_FD_81534 | JGI IMG/M metagenome (GOLD analysis project Ga0105152, IMG submission 81534) | Lake sediment microbial communities from Lake Baikal, Russia to study Microbial Dark Matter (Phase II) - Lake Baikal sediment 0-5 cm | ecosystem: Environmental > Aquatic > Freshwater >...
GCACACAGAGGAGGATCAGACATTTCCAGTCCGCCTGTGGCGGACAGAAACGCGGGTTCTTCCGGGTCGGCACAGTTTTTTCCGAGCGTGCCCGAGAGATCGGCTTCTCGGCTCTGGCTCTGCGCTCTCTGCCTGCCTGTGCGGGTCCGCACGCAGACAGGCGATCTCCGCGGTGAAAAATTTGGGTTGATGCGGTCACGCGGCAGCGACTTTCGCCTGAAACTTTCCTGCCCCCTGAATCGCCGCGACCATCTGGTCAACGGTTGTTGCCGTGCCTTCCACTTTTGCGCACGCTTCGTTCTTTGTGCGGTCCACCGACACCACCGTCACGCCTGCAAGCCTCTCCAAGGCCTGTCGAACTCCCCGCTCGCACCCCCCTCACGTCATGCCCGTAACTGTGAACCGAACCTGCTTGGTCTCCACCATATCATCCTCCCTTCTGATGAATGCCTTTCGAGCTGACTACATACCCCAATCCGAAATTCTCAAACCGCCAAGGCGCCAAGAACGCCAACAAAATGGCTCATCCCGGGGAAAATCGAGGAAATCTCTGAAGGCCCCCTGAGGGGTCTTCGCGTTCGTTGCTGGGAAGATGGGAACATCGTATCCTCGGCGACCCGGGTACCCGGCGCTAGCGCTGGGTGATCATGGCGGTTCAAGTTCTTCTCTGATCAGAGCATATTGTCGCCTGTGGACTCTCCTCAGAAAACCGGTTTCTTCTGCTCCTCTACACCCCTGCGGCTCTACCCTACGAGGACCAAACGGATGTCCATGACGTTCGTGTTGGTTGGGCCGGTGACAATCAGGTCCCCAAGCTCCTCGAAGAATGGATAGGCATCATTTGCTTCGAGCATCGCCCGGGGACTGAGGCTGCGCGCAAGCGCCCTCGAGCAAGTGTCGCCATCGGCAATGGCCCCGGCCGCATCGGTGGGACCGTCCGTGCCGTCGGTTCCGGCGCTCAGGACCACAGTATTCGGGAGTCCCGCGATGTCCAAGGCGGCGGCAAGGACGAACTCTTGGTTGCGCCCTCCTTTGCCGGATCCCCTGAGCGTGACGGTCGTCTCCCCGCCGGAGATGAGGCATGCCGGAGGTCTCACCGGATTCCCGCTGATCCGTACCTCCCGGGCCAAGGCGGCGTGCATGCGCGCGATCTCTCGCGTTTCGCCTTCGATGGATGAAGACAGGATCATCGCAGTACACCCCCGCCCGTGCGCCTCGGCCCGCGCCGCCTCGAGCGCCTGGATATTGTTGCCCACGATCAGGTTACTTACCCGAGCGAACAGCGGATCCCCCGGCTTGGGTGTCTCGCGGATCTCTCTCCGGGCGCCAGCCTCCAGGTGGGCCCTGATCGAGTCGGGGGTCTTCTCCCGGATGCCATACTTGTCAAGGATGCTCAAGGCGTCGCCATACGTGGTGGGATCGGGCACGGTGGGCCCCGAGGCGATGGCATCCAGGGGATCCCCGACGATGTCGGAAAGGGTCAGCGTGATGACCCGCGCAGGCTGGGCTGCCCGAGCCAGTTGGCCACCCTTGAACCGGGAGATGTGTTTTCGCAACGTGTTCATCTCCCGGATGTCCGCCCCACAGGCCAGAAGGGCCTCGGTCAGGACCTGCTTTTCCGCCAGGGTGACTCCCGCGACGGGTGCGGGGGTCAGGGCCGAGCCGCCTCCCGAGACCAGGACGAGGACCAGGTCATTCGCGCCGAGGCCCCGGACGTGATCCAGGACGGCGCGCACCCCGGCGATCCCCGCGTCATCGGGAATGGGATGACCAGCCTCGTGAACCTGCACCAGACGCGTCGGCTGGACGTGGCCGTACTTCGTGACGACCACACCGCGAGTGATCCGATCACCGAGAATCTCCTCCACGGCGGCGGCCATGGGCGCAGCCGCCTTCCCGCACCCCACCACCACGACCTCGCCGACCGTGGCGAGGTCGATCGTCTCTTCCCCGATACGCACGCGCGGTCCTTCTCTTGTGAAATGACGGCGGATCGCCTCCCCTGGATCTACTGCACGGACCGCAGCATTGAAGATCGCAAGGGCCACCCTCCTCAACTCCTCAACCCGCATGGCGGTCCTCTGACTTTTCGCCTCCTTCACGCGCTCCCAGCGGAAACCGCTCCAGCATCGTATACACCGACCCGGTCGGGCGAAGCTCGCTCTGCATTAACTGGAACTCCGTCGCCACGAGTGTCCCGAACTTCTCGGCGGAAAATTCGTGCAGCGCCGTGAGGAGAGCCTCCGTGTTTCTGGGCGAGCGCACCCGGCCCAACGTGAGGTGCGCGCTGAACGATCGTTTCTCCTTCGCGAAGCCGACCCGGGCCAGGCCCGATTCGACCTGCCCGGCAAGCCGCGTCAAACAATCGGCGCCCTCCGACACGCCGGCCCAGACGACTCGCGGCACCCTCCCGCCAAAGCTGCCGACCCCAGTTACCTGGAGCGAGAACGGAGCACACGCGCGCCCTACCTCGGCCAATACGTCACGGATTCGGTCCAGGCGTTTCTCTTCGGTCTCCCCCAGAAACTTCAGGGTGATGTGGAGGTTCTCGACCCGCACCCAGCTCACGTCGGCTTGAGCGCGTCGCAGGCGATCCTGGACGGCCCCCAGGCGTTCCCGCACATCGGGGGGAAGGTTGACTGCAACGAACAAACGCATCTCAATTGCAGATTGCGGAATGTGGAATGCGGAATTCGTCAGAGCTCTTGGGCACATCCGAAATCCGCAATCCCAAATCCGAAATCAGCTCTCCGTGATGGGAATCCCCAGCAGGTGGCGGCGAAGCATCTCCAGGGCCATTTGTGCGGCGCGATACTTGATCAACTCGCGCCCCCCGTGGAACCGGTATTCGCGGGCAATGTCCCCGCCCTCCCAGGCCAGCGCGACGTACACGAGACCTACCGGCCTCTCCGATGTTCCGCCTGAGGGACCCGCAATGCCGGTGGTGGCAAGGCCGAAGGTGGTCCCACTCCTCCTCCGCACCCCGTCCGCCATGACCCGCACCACATCCAGACTCACAACACCGGAATTCCCGATCAATTCCCGCGGCACACCCAGGAGGTGCTGCTTGGCCGCGGTGCTGTAGGTCACCATCCCACGCTCGAAGTAGTCGGAACTCCCCGCGACGTCCGTCAGGCGGCTGGCAATCAGGCCCCCCGTACACGACTCGGCCACGGCCAGCGTGGCTCCCCGCGCTCGCAAGAGTTGGCCAACGAGCGCCTCGATCTTCTCCTCGTCCCGCCCAAAGACCAACGCGCCCAGACGCTGGCGGACCTTCCCCTCAAGCGCATCGAGCATCCGCGTAATCTCCGCCGGATCCTCCCCCTTGCAGGTCAGACGGACGTGAATCTCCCCGGCGTGAGCCAGAATGCCGATGGTCGGGTTCCGCATCTCGCGGAAGTAGTCGCCGATGGCCTGGTCTACCTTGGATTCGCTGATCCCGCACATCTTGAGTACCCGCGAGACGATCCGGCTCCTGATGCCGAACACTTCGCGGATCTGCGGGATCACTTGCCCCGTGAGCATGGGTTTCATCTCTGCGGGCACGCCGGGCATGCAGGCGACGCAACGTCCGCCCTCTCTCAGGAACAGGCCGGGTGCCGTCCCGTTGGGATTGTGGAGCACCTCCGCCCCCTCGGGGACCATCGCCTGCTTCCGGTTGTTCTCCGACATGGGGATTTTGCGGTGGGCAAACCGCTGCTCGATGCGGGCCAGGACATCCGAGTCCAAATGCAGGGGCCGTCCCAGGACGGCCGCCACGACGTCGCGAGTCAGATCGTCCTCGGTGGGCCCCAGGCCGCCGGTCGTGATGAGGACGTCGGCGCGGCTCAGCGCCTGGCGTAGCGCCGCTTCGATTCGGCCGGCGTTATCTCCCACGGTGGTCTTGTAGTACAGATCGATCCCCGCTTCGGCCAGTCGCTGAGCAATCCAACTGGCGTTGGTGTCGATGATCTGACCCAGCAGCAACTCGGTTCCGACGGTAATGATCTCAGTGCCCATGCAGGTTCACCCAAGAGCACTTAACCGCCAAGGCGCCAAGAGCGCCAAGACGAGTCTTGGCTATGAAAGCACTATACGCTGAATACCAGTTCGAAGGACCGGCACATTAAAGTTGATGAGGAGGCCGAGGTGGCGCCGGGTAGCCTTCAGGTAAGAAATCACCTGTGCCTTATGGATGGGCGCGAGGGCGTCGACCGCTTTAAGCTCAACCAGCAACTGCCCGTCGACCACAAGATCCAGCCGGCCCTCTCCTACCTCACGCCCCTTATAACTCAGCGCGAAAGGCTCTTGCCGGACATACGGAATCCCGCGAAGGTCGAGTTCGACGGCCAACGCCTCTTCGTAGACGCATTCAAGATACCCTGGCCCCAAATAACGATGCACTTCAATCGCTGCTCCGATTACTGTGCGAGCCAACCTGTCCAGTCCCTTGCTTGGTTCGATCTTGGCGTCCATGGCGCACCAACGGCATTGCCGTTGGTACCGGCGGTTCAAGCCCGTCAGGAGGCTCAGAGGAAGTCGAAGTTGGCTTTGAGGAGCCACCACATCGCCCCAGCCAGCAGTCCCGCACCGACATCGTCGGCAACGATCCCCAGCCCACCGCGCAGCCGCTCCAGATGCGGGAGAGGGGCGGGCTTCACCACGTCCATGAGGCGGTAGAGAACAAACACAGCGGCGAGGTCGTACAGCGTTGGTGGAAGGGCGATCCCGGCGACCCACATCCCCGCCATCTCATCGATGACAACCTGCCCTGGGTCGTCCTGGCCCAGCTCAGCCGCGACCCGCCCTGCAGCCCAGACCGCCACGAGGATAAGCAGCAGGGTCGCTCCCAGATACATCGCCAGTGGGAGGAACAGCAGGGGAAAGCAAAGGACCGCTGCCAGCAGGCTTCCCGCCGTTCCAGGGGCATAGGGGAGATTTCCGAGGCCCGCTGCGGTGGCCAGCAGTCGTACGACACCTCCCCTCGCTGCCCCCATACCGGTTGAGGCCGTGCGCGCGCGATTCGGCATGGCTACTCCACACCCTCGAGGATGTCCGCTACGAGGTCATGCTCGAACGCCTCTCGGATCCGAGCCCGCACGATCGTGCCCGGAGGATACACACGCCCGTGAAGAAACACCGTCCCATCGACCTCGGGCGCGTGAGCCGCCGTGCGTCCGCACTGGATCCCAGGGAATTCCACGACCGGACCATCCACCATCACATCCCAGGCACTTCCGATCAGGGCGCGCCCCTTCTCCTCGGCGATCCGAGCCTGGACCGCCATCAGGCGTGCCCGCCGTCCCTCCGCCACGCGCCGTGGAAGCTTGACGGGCAGAGAATGGGCGGCAGTTCCTTCCTCATCCGAGTAGCAGAAGACCCCGACGCGGTCGAATCGCATCTCCTCGACAAAGCGAAGCAATCCGAGGAAGCGCTCACGCGTCTCGCCGGGGAAGCCCGTGATGAAGGAGGTCCGAATCGTGATGTCCGGAACGGCTGCGCGGATCCGATCGATCAGGCGCCTGAGGCTGGGCGCGTCCCCCCCGCGGCCCATGGCCTTGAGCACCGCCGCGTCAGAATGCTGGAGCGGCATGTCCAGGTACCGACAGAGCCGTGGCTCGGATGCCAAGAGCTTGACCAGCTCGAGCGTCACCCGCGTCGGATACAGGTAGTGCAGGCGGATCCAGGAAAAGGACGGAATCGCCAACAGGGCCTCGAGCAAGCGGAGCAACCCGTGCCTCTCGCCGAGGTCCCGCCCATAATCCGTGGTGTCCTGGGAGACCAGAATGATCTCTCGAACACCCGCGGCCGCAAGTCGCCGTGCCTCCACCACGATGTCCGCGAGGGCCCGAGACTGCATCCGGCCTCGGATCCCCGGAATCGCACAGAAGGTGCAGGGCCGATCACAGCCCTCGGCGATCTTCACGTACGCGAAGTGGCCCGGGCCGAGAAGCCGCCGCGGCAAATCGGCCGTGGTGAGGGCGGTGTGTCCCGTCACCCAGGTCCGCTGCGGGGTGGACCGCGTGAGCGCCGCGGAGGCGATCTCCACGATGCGGGGAAACTCCCCGGTGCCCACAAAGGCATCCACCTCGGGCAACAGAAACGGCAATTCCCGGCCATAGCGTTGCGGCAGACAGCCGCTCACCACGACTGCTCGGCAGGAGCCCGCTCGCTTGAGTTCCGTCGCCTGGAGGATGGTCTGAATCGATTCCTCTTTGGCTTCCTGGATGAAGCCACAGGTGTTGACCACAACCAGATCGGCCCGCTCCGGCGCCTCTTCAATTTGGTAGCCCGCTGCGGCAAGCTGCCCCAGCATCACCTCAGAATCCACCTGGTTCTTGGGGCAGCCCAGACTGAGGAGGCTCACCTTGATCGGCTGCCCGCCCTGCACTGGCGTCGCGCCACTCCTCTTCGACCCATCCCTTCTCACTCGTTGATGCTGCATGGCCTGCTCACACCCACGCCACCCCACCGCAACGCACGCGGGGCGATGCTCCTCACCCTTCCGGCGCATCGCTGCCTAACGGCAGAGGACCGGATGGGGGGATGAACCTTCGAACCTCGAACGCCCTGTTGGCTCAGGTTGGGATGGCCGTCCGCGTGTGGATCGGTGCCAGTTCGACTCGATTGCGGCCCTGGGCCTTGGCTCGGTAGAGGGCCTGATCGGCATCGCGCACCAGCTCTTCGATCTTACGCATCCCGGAACTCAGGGCGGCCACGCCGATGCTCACCGTCAGGTCCCCTTGCGGGTTAGAGTCCTCGCCCCGAAAGGCATGACCGGCAACGGCTGCCCGTGTCCGCTCGGCCTGGGTGATTGCCCGCTCCGGGTCGGTTTCAGGAAGGATGACGGCGAATTCTTCTCCCCCATACCGAGCGACGAGGTCCACATCTCGGGAATTCCGTCGCAACAGTTCCGCCGTTTCCCGCAGGGCCTGGTCGCCCGCCAGGTGCCCGAAGCGATCGTTGTACCGCTTGAAGTAGTCCAGGTCGAGCATGAGAAGCGTGAGGGGTCGCTTGTACCGTTGGGATCGTCGGACCTCGCGCGCTAGCTGGTGGTAGAAGTGGCGATGGTTCGCCAGGCCCGTCAGCTCGTCGGTGATGGCGAGCTGCCGCGTCTCCTCGAAGAGACGGGCATTCTCGATCGAGACGGCCGCCTGGCTGGCAAAAGTGGAAAGGAGCTGAACCTCATCTGCATCGAACTCATGACGCTCGGCGAGATAGAGATTCATGCACCCCAGGGCGCGGTCCTGGGCAATCAGAGGAATGGCGATGAAGGACTTGTATCCGCGTTCCAGCGCAGATTGCAGCCAAGGGGCGTATGCAATCTCCTCGCCGAGATCGGGAATCCCCACCGGTCGCTTCTCACGAACCGCAACTAAGCTGGGGCTGCCATCCCGCCGCGCCCGCATGGTCTCCGTCGTCTGCATCGCCTCTGCAAACAGGTTGTACCCGGCCACCGTAGACAGGACCCGCCCATCCGGGCTGAGGAGCATGAGCGACATGGCCTCTGCGTGCAGGAGGCTCGACACCGTGTGGCTAATCCGATTGAGGATATCCTGAAGATTGAACGTCGAGGTCATGGTCTGGCCCAGTTGATAGAGGGCCTCGAATTCCTTGATCCTGCGGCGACTCGCGGCGTACAGGCGGGCGTTTTCCAGGGCCATGGCGACTTGGCGACCGATGGCCGAGAGCAGCGCGGCCTCCTCAGGGGTGAACTCCTGGCCAGGTCGACCAAGCACCGTGAGAATGCCGAGATTTCGGTCGTGACAGCGGAGCCGCGTCGCCATCAACGGCTGGGGCGGCTCGCTCTGAGAACATCCGATCCCTTCGGTCTCGGAAGCCTCCGAGAGAATCAGCGATTCTTCTTGCTGCATGGCGCGCCACGCAAAGCCCGTCCCCGGGGGCAGCCGCTGCATGCTCTTTCCCATGTCCCCCAGAGAACCACGCGATCCTTCGAGGATCAGGTCGCCGCTCTTGGGCTCCAACAGGTGCACCATTCCGGCAACCAGCCCGAGGCTCTCCAGGGTCCAGGTGAAGGTTCCCTCAAGGATCTCCTCCGGGCTCAGCGTGCGACTGACCGCCAGGGCCACGGCATTCAGCGTCTGCAGCTCCCGGTTCCGGCGAACCAGCTCCTGGCTCATGCGTTGAATCCGAAGCAGCACCTTAATGCGGGCAACCAATTCCTCGGTATTGAATGGCTTGGTGATGTACTCGTCGGCCCCGATCTCCAAACCATGGAGCATGTCCCGCATCGCATCCCGAGCGGTGAGCAGCGCCACCGGGATATGGCGCCATCGGTCGTCGCCTTTCAGTCGCCGGCAGACCTCAAAGCCGTCCATCCCCGGCATCATCACATCCAGCAATACCAGGTCCACAGGATGGGCGCGCAGATGCTCAAACGCCTGATCCCCCGAATGGCTCACCAGGGTGGTGAAGCCGCGAGCCTCCAGGAGAACCTGGATCATGCGCGCAATCCCTTCCTCGTCCTCCACGATAAGGATCGTGGTTCGCGGCGCAACGCTCACGGCTGGCACGTCAGACACGCCTGCCCTCCGCATACCGGTTCCCCTCCCCCGGGCCTTGTCGGCCTGTATCGCGCTGATTGGGCCAGAACATCCGGAGGTTGGGTCCCTCTCTTACCCCAACATCATACACAATCATCCGGGCGGTGCAAAAAGAAAAAGGCACCTCCGAGGGTGCCGTGCCTCCGCCCGCCGCGCACGCACCTCATGCCGGAGCAGGTCCTCGCGGCAGGGTGAAGGAAAAGACGCTCCCTTTCCCCACCTCGCTTCCGACCCAGATCCGTCCTCCGTGCTCCTCAACGATGGCCTTGCAGATGCTCAGACCCAGCCCGGAGCCTTCGACCCGCTCTCCCGCCGGCAACGGGACTCGATAGAACCGGTCGAAGATCCGACCGAGGTGTTCCGCCGGGATCCCCACGCCGGAATCCTGGATTTCGACCAGCAGTTCCGTCGGCAACTCGCACGCCCTCACGGCGATCTGCCCGCCGCGTCCCGTGAACTTCAGGGCGTTGGCCAGGATGTTCGTAAACACCTGATCCATCCGCAGCCCGTCGGCCTGCACCTGCGGGAGATCGTCGGGGGCGTGCAGGGTCAGACTGATCCCACGATCTTGGACCATTTGACGTAGGCGATCCATCGTCGCCCGCAGGCCAGCCACCAGGTCAAAAACCTCCCGACGGATCTGGAACCGGCCGGCCTCGATGCGCGCCAGGTCGACGATATCGCTCATCATGCGAAAGAGCCGATCGGTGTTCTTCTGGGCAATCCCCAGCAGCTCTCGGGACAGCTCGACGCCGACCCCTTCGTTGGCCATCACGTCCAGGGATCCCTTGATGGCCGTGAGCGGTGTATGGAGATCGTGGGAAACCATGGCGAGGAACTCGGATCGCATTCGCTCCATCTCTTGCATGCGGGTGTTCAGCGTGGAGAGTTCTTCAATCTTCCTGGCCAGGTCGGTGATGTCCTGCATGATCATGAAGTACCCGCCCTCTGGATCCTCCGGTGCCGAGCACGCGAAAGTGATCTGCAAGGCTCGATCCCGATAGCGGAGGCCGATGACCTCTGCCGCTTTGCCCGGTTGAGTCCGGAGAAGATCAAGCACTTCCCGCAGGGTGGCGCGGTGCTCGGCTGTGAGAATCTCGATCAGCGGGGTACCGATCACCTCAAGATCGGCTCGTCCCAACATTGCGAGGCCTGCGGGGTTCACGTACAGCACACGCAGGCGGCTATCCCCTTCCACCACGCCTTCCCCGATTGCCCGAAGGATCGCTTCTTTGTGATGCTTGAGCGCGAGCAGCTCCTTCACCATCTCGCGCGGAACCGCCTTCTCCGCTCCCAGGACTACCTGCGCGTCTTCGGACGCCCCCCGCTCCAGGCGACGCAACGTTGCCCGGATATTCTCACGCAGCTCATCCAGGCGTCCCTTGGCCACGTACGCGTCGGCCCCAATGGAAAGCACCTTCTCCTGATCCTCCACCAGGGTGCCCGAGAGGATCACCACGGGAAGATGGCGCAGGCGCGGGGTACCCTTGATGTACTTGCACACCCGGTCCCCATCGATCTTGGGCATCACAATGTCTAGGAACACGAGGTCCGGAAGCTCCTGGTCCAGGAATTCCATGGCTTCCATCCCGTCGTAGGCCTTGGTGATCTCGTAACCCTCCTGGCCCAGGATTTCACTCAGGAATTCAACATAGAATCGGTCGTTATCCACGACCAGGGCGCGCTTGGCCACGGTCACCTCAAATGCGGAATGTGGATTGCGGAATGCGGAATATCCAGGGCGGCCGGCTCATTCCGCACTCGGGTACCCCCTGGGTGTTCCGAATCTCGCAATCGTTCAAGAACGGTAGTTCATGAACTGCATGTGAATGCCCAGATCCCGCTCCCGAAGGAGCTGAATCACCACCTGCAACTCGTTCTTCTCCCGGCCGAAGACCCGGACCTGATCCTCCTGGATCTGGGCCTGGACCTTAAGCTTTGCCCCCTTGATCAGCTTGACGATCTCCCGAGCCTTCTCAATTGGAATGCCCTGCTGCAAGTCGATCCGTTGCCGCACCTTTCCGCTGGAGGCGGATTCCACCTTCCCGCGGATGAGGGCCTTGAGCGGCACCTGTCGCTTCACCAGCTTGCCCTCCAGGATGTCCAGCATCTGCTTCAGCTTGAATTCGTCCTCAGCCAGCAGGACAAGGGCGTAGTCGTCCCGGCTCACCGTCGCCACGCTGCCCTTGAAATCGAAACGCTGGCCGATCTCGCGCATCGTCTGATGGACGGCATTGTCCACTTCTTGCAGATCCACCTTGGAGACGATATCGAACGAACACTCGTTGGCCATCTTGCTCCCCGACGCGCTTATCGCTTGGCCGGATTGACCACGGTGACATCCGGCGGCGGCGTGAACTGGAACTGCTGCTCCCCGAGACCCGTGTTCAGCTTCACGTCGGTCAACGCGATCACCGTCGTATTTGCGGCGGCATCAAAAAGCGTGGTCTTCTCGACGGTGTAGCTCTGGAGGTTCACTTCCAAGAGCAGGCGGGAGATGCCCGCCTCGGGGCGCACAGGGCGGAGGTCAAGGATCTTGGTGCTACGCGAGGCCCGGGTGCCGGCGTGCTCCACGGGGGAGATGCTGAAGTCGCGGCGCAGTTGACAATCTCCCGCCAGAAACGACAGGGGCAGGCGCGAGGCGAAGGCTTCACCGACGTCCTGAGCCAGCACCTGCTTGTCGGCCGGGGAGTACACCCACAGCGTCTTCCCGTCGGTCACGAAGAGTCGCGCCTCCGGCTTTTGGTACTCCCAACGCATCTTCCCCGGGCGTTTCACCAGAAAGACGCCGCTGGCCTCCTGAACCAGGCCCAGGCTGCGGTTTGTGGCGGTCTGGTGAAATCGGGCCGAGAGATCCTGGACCCTGGAGCAAGCAGCTTGCACCTTGTCCACGAACTCTTCTAGGTCTGATTCGGCCGAGGCGGCCGAGGCTCTTGCGCTCGTCCACGGGCGCTCGGCGAGCCCTGCCAGGAACACGGCCACAAGGAGGATCATCCCCCACGCGGCCCGGACGCGGTCCTTGCGCATCTCAGGACTCAACTCGGGAAATCAGAACTTCGCGCGGACGGGTTCCGTCCATGGCGCTGACGATTCCCTCACGCTCCATCCGCTCAATCATGCGAGCCGCCCGGTTGAACCCGACCCGCAGTCGCCGCTGGATCATGGAAATGGAGGCCTGCTGCGTCTGGACGACGAGCTCTACCGCCTGGCGGTACATCTCGTCGTCCTCCCCCTCTTCCCCTGTCGGGCCATCAGGCTCTGGCGGCAGGACGGACCAGACGAACTCTCCCGGCTTGGGCTGGGCCGCGAGAAAATCTACGACGCGACGAATCTCCACCTCGGTCACGTTACAGCCGTGGATGCGAATCGGTTTGGAACTCCCCGGTGGAATGAAGAGCATGTCTCCGTTCCCCAAAAGGGTCTCGGCCCCATTCATGTCCAGGATCGTCCGGGAGTCCACCTTGGAGGCCACCCGGAACGAGATGCGGGCCGGGAAGTTCGCCTTGATCACCCCGGTGATCACGTCCACCGACGGACGCTGGGTCGCCACGATGAGGTGGATCCCGACAGCCCGCGCCATCTGTGCCAGCCGCATGATAGCATTCTCTACCTCATTATTCTGCGCGGTGAGAATCAGGTCTGCCAACTCGTCAATCACCACCGCCAGCATCGGAAGGCGACCCCGGTACGATCCCTTGGTCAGATCGTTTTCGGGGGGCGGCTCGAGCTCCATCCGCCGGTTGTAGCTCTGGAGATTGCGGGCCCCGACCTGCGCGAAGAGCCGATACCGCTCCTCCATGTGCCGGACAACGCGCTGGAGACGCTTGGCGGCATCCTTGGGATCCGAGACCACCTTGTCCACCAGGTGAGGAACACCATTGTAGATCGAGAGCTCCACGCGCTTGGGATCGATCAAGAGCAGCCGGACTTCCCGCGGTTCCGCCCGGTACAACAGGCTGAGGATCAAGGAATTGATGCAAACGCTCTTGCCGGAGCCGGTCTCCCCAGCAATCAAGAGGTGGGGCATCTGCGCGAGGTCGGCCACCGTGGGAGTCCCGCTGATGTCCTTGCCCATGGCCAGGGGAAGTTGCAGGGCTTCGTTGCCGAATTCCTTGGTGGCCAGCACCTCCCGAAGGTGTACCGTTGCCCGATGGCGATTGGGGATCTCCACCCCCACGGCTGCCTTACCCGGAATCGGGGCGACGACGCGCACGCTGAGGGCTCTTAAGCCCAGCGCCAAATCATCCGCCAGCGCCACGATTCGGTTGATCTTGATCCCGGGGCCCGGTTCGATTTCATAACTGGTGATGACCGGCCCGGGATTCACCGCCGTGACACGACCCTCCACGTCGAATTCCCGAAGCTTCTTCTCCAGGATCTGGGAATTCTGGGCCATCTCTTCCTGGCTGATGCTGCCGCGATCTGCCGATGCGGCGTCCAGCAGTTTTAGCGACGGCTTACCGTAGCCCTGTTTTCCGGCGGCAAACGGGAAGGGTTGCTGGCCGCTTGGCTCCTTCGTGTCTTTTGCTTCTTTGCTCGGAGCGGCCGGCGAAGCCGGCCGCGCCGAGGGTGCGGGC
>Ga0105152_10000356_pt1 | contig 13118 bp, 12 predicted proteins | sample LakBais05cmmetaG_FD_81534 | JGI IMG/M metagenome (GOLD analysis project Ga0105152, IMG submission 81534) | Lake sediment microbial communities from Lake Baikal, Russia to study Microbial Dark Matter (Phase II) - Lake Baikal sediment 0-5 cm | ecosystem: Environmental > Aquatic > Freshwater >...
ACTATCCCATTTCAGATATAAAATTCCATCAAGTCCCATCCATCAAATCCTATGCCAAAAATATTTGAAATTTTCCCCTCACCTCCTCCCTCTCCCCAGCGGGGAGAGGGAGGAGGTGGATGACACTATCCGCTTACTATTCCTTAAATTCTTCATATTGTTTGCGCTGCTTTTTAAAGTATGGAAAGAGGTTAGAAAGGAGTAGAAGGAAGGCAAAACCTAAAGCAATGCCAGAAATGGGACGGCTAACAAAGATCATAAAACTTCCTCTTGAAATCAAGAGAGATTGACGAAGGGAGTTTTCCAACATAGGACCTAAAACATAAGCCAGGATGAGGGGAGCGCCCTCGTAACCAAACTTCCTCATAATCCAACCCACCACTCCGAAGAAAATCATCACGTAGAGATCAAAGGTGACGTTATTCAGGCTATAGGCTCCGATCAGGCAAAAAAGGAGGATCAATGGGAAAAGCAGCTTGTATGGAATCTCGAGCACCTTAACCCACACACCGATTAAGGGGAGGTTAAGAAGGAGAAGAAGTGCATTGCCCAGATATAAGCTCGCAACTAAACCCCAGAAAAGATCAGGGTTCTGTCTGATAAGGAGCGGACCAGGTTGAATTCCATGAATCATAAGTGCAGAAAAGAAAATGGCCATGATAGGATTAGGAGGGATTCCGAGTGAAAGCAGCGGGATGAGCGACCCTCCGGCAGCAGCATTGTTCGCAGACTCTGGACTCGCTACCCCTTCAATCGCACCCTTTCCGAATTTCTCCGGGTTCTTGGCCACCTTCTTTTCAACGGCATAGGCGACAAAGGGGGCAATAACAGCCCCCCCTCCGGGGAGAATCCCAATGAGAAACCCAATGACCGACCCCCTGATGATGGCCCACTTTGCCTGGCCCCAATCCTTTAGGGAGGGCCATAGGTTTTTAATACGGGTTTTAAAAATTTCTCTCTCAAGACTCTCTTCGAGATTGACAAAGATTTCAGATATTCCAAAAAGACCCATCACCAGCGGGATGATGCCCACTCCATCCGTCAATTCATTAATTCCAAAGGTGAAGCGGGGAAGGCCAGTGATGATATCGAGCCCGATGCTCCCAAGGATAATGCCTACGAGGGCCATCATCAAGGCTTTCAAAATGGAACCCTGAGCCAGGTAGGTCACGATGATCAGTCCTGTGCACATCAGGGCAAAGTATTCAGGGGGACCGAAACTCAGGGCAGCCCTGGCGAGAGGAACGGCGACGAGCATCAACCCGATGTTGGCGATCGTTCCTGCAATAAAAGAACCCCATGCCGCAATTCCCAGGGCAGGCCCTGCGCGACCCTGGCGGGCCATCTGATAACCATCGATGCAGGTTATGACAGAGGAGGCTTCACCAGGGATATTGACCAGTATGGAAGTAGTTGACCCCCCGTACTGAACCCCATAATATATCCCTGCCAGCAGAATGAGGGTTGAAGTGGGTGAAAATTTAAAGGTTGCCGGAAGAAGCAAGGCCATGGCACCGGCAGGACCGATGCCAGGGAGTACGCCTACCAGAGTCCCCACCAACACACCCATTCCACAGAAGAGGAAATTGATGGGTTGAAAAGTGACCTGAAAACCATAAAGGATGTTATCAAAAAATCCCACTTTTACCCCTCAAAAACCGAACAGTCCATGTGGGAACTGGCAATTGAGCCATTTGGAAAAGACAAGATAAGTGACAAGGGTGGCCAGTATGGAAGAGACAAAAACAAACCTGATTTTCCTTCGCTCAAGAATCCAGAAAAGGGTAATCATCAAAAGAAAGGTGCTGATGAGGTAACCTAAAACCGGCATGAACTTAGAATAAACGATAAGGGCCATTACAACCAGAAGGACTCTTTTCCACAAGGGGCCCGCGAAGAGGGGGGCCGTTTTCATCTCCTTCCTGCGGAGAGATGCTTGAAGGAACAGGATGAGTGAAAGGATCCCCAATATTCCTGAAGCACTGAAGGTCAAAAAACCCATCCCTGGATTATGGAGCGTTCCGATTCCCAAACGGAGAGATTCAATGAAGACAGCAATAGAGACAAGCAGCCAGAAGAGGCTGCTTGTCTGATCGAAGGTTTTCATTATTTTTCTTTTGGGATGTTGAGCTTCTTAATCATCTCTGAAAAACGGTTATACGCATCTTCCAAATATTTCTTTGTATCTTCGGAGTTGCGATAGGCCACATCGAATTCCAAACTTTGTATCGTCTTGATGAATTCCGGATCATCCATTCCCCTATGAAAGGCTTCGTCCAACTTTTTTACGATCGAGGGAGGTGTTCCTTTCGGCGCAGCCATCATGAAAACAGTTTCATTGATGAAGTCATATCCTAAGTCTCTCAGGGTGGGCACATTCGGGAAGGCCTTCATTCTTCTTTCACCGTGTGTGACCAGGAGACGGAGCGATCCCTCCTTCACATGGGGGAGCCATTCCGTGCTATCCGACATGGCAGTCACATGGCCACCCAGCACGGCGGCGAGGCCAGGAGCCCCCCCAGTTTGCGGAACATGGATCCATTGAATCCCTTCTTTTACAGCAACATATTCCATCGCGATGTGCATGGGTGTACCAGTCCCCGAGGTAGCATAGTTGACCTTTTCAGGATTCTTTCTTGCATATTCAATCAGGTCTTTGAAGGTTTTATAGGGAGAATCTGACCTCACGACGACACCCGATTGTACGGCTGTAAAGTGCATGATGGGAACAAAATCTTCATGGCTATAGGGGACGGCCCGCAACTGGGGAATTCTAATTAAACCGGTGCTGGTACAACTCGTGATGTCATAACCGTCTGGTCTCTTCTTTGCCACCTGGCCCAGGGCAACCGATCCTGCTCCTCCGCCAACATTCGAAACGACCAGGGGTTGGCCGAGAAATTTTTCAGCCTTGCTTGCAAGAATCCGTGCACTGATGTCCAACGTTCCACCCGGGGGAAAAGTCACGATCAGATTGATGGGTTTTGTTGGATACGGTTGGGCAAATGAGAGAACGGGTACGAAAATAAGAAGAAATCCAAGCATAAAAATCATTTTTCCTCTCCTCCATCCTTTCTCTTTCATAAAACACCTCCTTTGTAAATTTTTAAAGTTTATGTATCTTACCCTTTCACCTACCAAGCCAAGTTTCAAGCCCTCTAAAAGATGCTTTTCCTATTTCTTCGTAAAATGAATCTTATTTCTTTTCTGGTTCATTCAGGATCTTAAGTTCGGTTATCCTCTTTCAGAAAGGGAAGTTAGAAACTATTATTTTTTAAATCATCTTACTTGAATAATGGAATACAGTCAACAGGTTCAACAGGGTTGAGGAGTTTCAGCGATCTCCCAGTATGATTTCAAGCTCTCTTATGAAACGCTCATTATGTTCCGGGAGCGAAATGGTGACCCGGATATCGTCAGGTAATTTCCAGGGAGTCATGTCACGTACGATGATACCCTTTTTTAATAGCTGTTCATATACTCTGGTTGCCTGGCCCACACGGACGAGAATGAAATTTGCTTCTGTCGGAACAAATTCTAAATCAAGTTCTTTCAATGCCTTGTAAAAATATTTCTTGCCTTCTTGATTGATTCTTCTCACTTCATTCAGAAAATCTTCTTCCTCGAGGAATGCCAATGCGGCGGCCTGGGCGAGAGTTCCTACACTGAAAGGAAGATATAATTTCATGAGGGATTGGATGACTGAAGTGCAGGCTATCCCATACCCAATCCGAAGGCCGGCAAGGCTATGTATTTTAGAAAAAGTTTTGAGGACGAGCAGATTTTGATGATCTTTAAGGAGATCAAGACCTGATCTGCCCTCGGGGGAATTGACGTATTCAAAATAAGCCTCATCGAGGACAACTAAAACGCCGGGTTCCACACGATCCATGAGAAGTTTTAGTTTGGGGAACGAAATGATTTTACCCGTGGGGTTATTGGGTGATCCAAGAAAAATCAAACGAGTTCGCTCAGAAAGGCCGTTCAAAAGGTCCTCCACATCCACCTCAAAGTCTCTTAAGGGGATCGATTTATGATTTCCGACAGCCCCTTTGATTGCCCGTCGATAAAAGGGAAAAGAAGGATCGCAGGTCATCCCTTCGTCCCCCGGATTTAAAACACTTCTTGAGATCAGTTCGATGAGAGAGTTGCTTCCATGACCCACAATCACTTGATCGGGTTCGACTCCAAATTTCTTACTGAGCTCCTTTTTTAAAAGGAAACAACTTGAATCGGGATAAGAATTCAATTGTTTGATCTTATCGAGAATGGCCGCCCTCACTTTCGGTGGCGGAGCCCAAAAATTCTCATTCGATGCCATTTTGATGGCTTCTTTAATCCCTAACTCTCTTTCAAGTTCTTCCACTGGTTTGCCGGGAATATAATCCGGGATATCTTTCAGATGATCTGCAAATTGAATAGTCATGATGGGCTCTCCTCAGACATGCGTCATTCCCAAAGGGAAATCATATTCAATGGCGTCAACCGGGCACTCCAACCGACAGGCTCCGCAGTGCCAGCATTCGGCTGGATAAAAGATCGTCGGTTTTTCACTTTGATCTGACCAGGTGAACACATCTCCAGGACAGATCTCATAACAGTTGCCGCAATAGATGCATTTGTCATTGATAACGGGGGGCATCCTCTCACTTCCTTTTTTGATCTGAACCCACAGTGATTAACAAAATCAAATCTTATAATTTAGCGGTTTAAACTCCGTCGTTATCGTTTCATCTTTCTGTTTGATCAGGATCTGGCCACACCAGTTCTTATTATCCGTCTCTGGGTAATCTTCCCTGTAATGGTAGGGAATGAACCGGCTCTCCTCCCTAAACATTGCCGCATGGGTCATGATCTCTCCAACCTTCATGAGGCTCTCTGTTTCAAAGCTCCTCATTCGCTCGTGAACATTATTGGCCTTGATCTCATCGAGGTAAGGAGCGAGGGCTTTGATCTTTTTCTGAGCGGTCTCCAGAGACGTTTTGGTCCGGCTCGGTCCAACGTTTTCGGCCATAATCCGACGTAAAACATCCTCAACCTCCTGATAGTGCAATCCCTGTTTCCTTCTCATCGGTGCCATCGTTCGAGCTTCTTCCTCCCGCACCCATTCACTCCTGCAACCCCCAAATGGATGATGGAGAGCATATTCAGCAGCGCATTTTCCCGAGGCATAACCGCCTGCAACCGCCATATGAACAACCTTCATCTGGTCTGCACAATCCCCTGCGGCAAACAATCCTTCAACCGTGGACATGCAGTTCTTATCGATATGGATCCCGCTTCCGACAACTTCGATGGGCCCCGTTTGCATGGCCTCCGATACCATAATCTCCATGGGTTCCTTTTCGATATCAATCCCTCGGGCTTTAAAAAAATCATTTAGAGTCTCTTTATCAAGTCCGAGGGTCTTTTTGAGATGGGTTAAATTCTCGGGCGGAAGATGCCTTGAATCGACAAAGACAGGTCCCCTCCCCTCTTTCATTTCACTCAGCGTTCCCCAGACCAGCCAGTTGCGGGGGGCCTTCTCGGCCTTTTCGTGATATTTGGACATGTATCTCTCGCCCAGTCCGTTGATGAAATAAGAGCCCATCCCTGTAAAAGCATTTAATCCCGGAGCACTGAAACCCTTGGGCACGATGGTCATTCTTAAAAACTCCATATTGGCCAGCGTTGCACCCCCTTCCAGAGCCAATCTCTGTGCATCTCCCGTGTCGTAAGGGCACAACCATGTGTTGAAGGGCATCCGGGTCGGAGTTTCATAAAGCCTGTTTGTGTTACCCGTCGCCGCCACCAGGGCTTTACATTCGATAAAATACATCTCGCCTGTTCGCGTATGAAATCCGAAGGCCCCTACCAGTTTCCGATCAGAGACAAAGAGGCGTGTGGTCATGACGCGGTCGAGAACCGTGCACCCCAACCGGCGAACCTCTTTGGCAAGATTAGGTTTGAGGTACTTTCCGTTGAAATTGATCCAGTAAGGCCCGGGTTGTCCCATTGAGGCTGTCCGGTAGTAAGCCCCCGTATTCGGGTCTGGAAGAGGAGATCCGATTCGTTCGAGCCGCTTGATCGCACCCTTCAACTCATCGCAAAAGACTCGATTGTGGATCTCAATATTGACAATGCCATAACCCTCTTCCTGAACAAACCGGAGGTAGGCCTCCCGACTATCCCACTGCTCGCCGGTTTCGAGATAGGCCATGAAATGGTCTACCCCACCGGAAATATTGCCACTCCTCTCGATCTTACCCTTGTCCATTACGATGACCTGGAGGCCCCGTTCTGCCGCTGCAATGGCAGCATTAAGACCGGCAAGTCCACCTCCCATGATGACGACATCCGTCTTTAGATGGTGCGTCTTCACTGATTCATCTCCATTTAATTCGGGAGTCAGAAATCAGAATTCAGAAGCCAGAATGTTTGATTCTGAATTCTGGATCCTGTCTTCTGCCTTCTCTTTTCTGTCTTTATCTCTTATTCGATCCTCATGATATTAGACAACCCGACGATCCTTTCCGCAATGATAATGGTGATCATGGTCAGGGTGATCAGGATGGTGGAGATGGCTGCCACGGAGGGGTCGATATGCCATTCCAGATAGAGCATGATGCGAACGGGAAGGGTAACGGTTTTTGCCCCCATCAAAAAGAGTGAAACCGTTACGTTGTCGAATGAGATGATAAAGGCCAACAACGCCCCTGCGATCATGCCTGGTTTGATCAGAGGCAACAAGATATTTTTAAATGTTTGCACGTAATTCGCCCCCATAATGAGGGAAGCTTCTTCCAGGCGTCTGTTAAATCCGTACAAACTGGCAGAGATACTCCGTATCGTGTAGGGGATCGTAACGATGATATGCCCGAGGATCAGCCTCATCCAGAAGTCACTGTAGCCAATAATGCTGAAAAACTGCAACATGGCGACACCGGTCACCACGGTGGGCAGGATAATGGGCATCATGAAGATGTTTTCGATGGTCGTTTTCCACCGGAAGTGATAACGGACAATGGCGAGAGAGACCAGGACACCGATCACGAGGGCTACCAGGGAGGCAAAGAAAGCCACGACAGCACTAACGTAAAAAGAGTCGACAAACTCCTTCTGATCCAGGATGTACTTGAACCATCTCAAGGACAACCCCTGCGGTGGAAAGAGCATCTGGTACGTCGGGCTGAATGAGATCCCGACCACAATGAGGAGGGGAATGAAAAGGAAGGCGTAGACAATAACGTTACTGACCACCAGCGAGCATTTACCGATTGAATTTTTCACTGACTAAGACTCCTACCTTCATAGACTTGACCAGACGTGAGAAGGTTATAATGATCGACAACGATGTGATGATCAAGATCACGGCGATGGTCGAGGCAAAGGCCCAATTCTGCGTAACGTTGATATGGGTATACATCATGACGGAGATGAACCTCTTTCCCCAGTCCCCTCCCACGAGGAGGGGAATAATGAAGGCCGCGATGACAGCGGTATAGACGATGATGGCACCGGAAAGAATCCCTGGGACACTGAGAGGCAAGATGATATTCTTGATAACATCGAGGTTTCTTGCCCCACAGATCCTGGCCGATTCGATCCAGCTATCCTTGATATTCTGGATGGGGCCAATCAGCAACAACGTCATCATGGGCACGTGAACATAGACCATGATGATAATGACACCGATGTAACTGTATAGAAACTCGAACGGTCGCTCCAGCAGGTTGTAATTGATCAACATCTTGTTGACGATCCCCTGGCGTCCCAGGATGACCATCCAACCATAAATCTTGACGATGACATTGGTATAGAAAGGAGAGAGGAGCATGATCAGAAGAAGGCCCCGGTATCGAAAACTGGCCTTCGAATAAAGATAAGCCACTGGATAAGCAAAGAGAAGGGTGATGATCACCACCAACAGTCCGGTCCCCAGCGTAATCAGGAGCCCGTTCAAATAATATTTGTCAGTGACGAAACGCAGATAGTTGGACAAGGTGAAGACCATCTTCAGCCCCTGCCCCGGGATGTGGGTGCTAAAGCTGTATTGGAGCAGAATGGCAAGCGGAATCAAAAGGAATACCGTCAAGACCATGAGGGGAGGCACAAGAAAGAAGAGGTAGATTCGCTTCTTCAAATAATTTCTAAGATCCATATCATCTCCGCAAGACCTTGACTCCTTCCGGATCAAACGTCAAGAAGATGGAATCACCGATTTCATAACGGTTCCTGTAATCCACCTGACTGTCGAGAGCCTCCAGCTTCAGCTCTCCGATGCGGATCTGATAGTTGAAAGCCGAACCGAGATAAGAAGCCCCCGATATTTTCCCTTCCACAGCATGCTCGCCCCGTGGCGTCCTTCCCAGATCAATCTTCTCAGGCTTGATGATGAAGTTAATCTCCTCACCTACCTTGACCCTTTCTTTGAAGGGAATAGAAATCGTTGGAGAACTGGACAGCCTCACCTCGTAGATCCCTTTGGCAACATCGCAATGAGTGACCACTCCCCGTATGATGTTCGTTGATCCAATAAAATCGGCCACGAAAACGGAGATGGGATTTTCATAGATTTCATTGGGCGTCCCGATCTGTTCGATCTTGCCTTCGTTCATCACGACAACTCGATCGGATAGAGAAAGGGCCTCCTGTTGATCATGGGTGACGAAGATCGTCGTAATATTGAGCTGGCGCTGCATGCGTTTCAATTCGAAGCGCATCGCCTTTCGCAATTTGAAGTCGAGGTTGGAGAGGGGCTCGTCGAGCAAAAGGACATCGGGCTCATACACCACGGAACGTGCAAAAGCGATCCTCTGCTGTTGCCCTCCCGACAGCTGATGGGGATATCGATCTTCGAAGCCGACCAGACCAACGAGTTCGAAGGCTTCGGACACCTTCTTCTTCACTTCGGCCTTCGAAATGTCTCGGTATCTCAACCCATAGGCGACGTTATCAAAAACGGTCATATGGGGGAAGAGGGCATAATCCTGGAAGACCAGCCCTAATTTCCTCTTGTAGATGGGAACATGGGTGATCTCTCTCCCCCGCACGAAGATTGAACCACCATCGGGCTCAATGGAGCCGGCGATACAGCGCAACGTGGTCGTCTTACCGCATCCGCTCGGACCCAAGAGCGAGACAAACTCGCCTTCTTCTATTTCAAGATGATCGATATCGGTAGCGACGAGGTTCTTAAAGGTTTTTTTCAGACCTTTGATTTCAACGAACGCCATCCAAACCCCTCCCAAGTAGTTCGGAGTTCCCCCTACCCTATCCCTCCCCCTCGAGGGGGAGGGTTGGAAGGGGGTGTTCGCAATGTAAACTATTTCATACTCCGCTTGCTATGGTTTTCGAACTCCGAACTCCAAACTCCGAACTATTTATATTTTGACTTCCCTTGTGAATTTCTCCATCCATTTTTCCTGATTGGCGGCAATCTTTGCAAAATCGTAGAGGATATTCTTGCTGGGCAACCGCTTTGCGACTTCAGGGGGAAGTTTCACCTTTGTGTTGAAATTGGCAATATCATATTCTACGGACCATCCCAATTGTGACTCGGGGCTCAGAAATTCGTTTAGAAATTTCTCGGCCAGGTCCTTCTTCTTGGTCCCCTTTATGATCTGACCTGTGGCCGGAGACAGGACATTACCCTCTCTGAGAAAGATGGGGTAGATGGGTTGGTTATCCTTTTTCGCCTCCTCAAAGGGAATGTTCGGACCGCAAGGGATGATGATATCTTCAGAGTGAAGCGTGGATCGGACCTCGGCCATATTCTGCACGAATCTCCGGATGTTCGGCTTCAGCTTCTTGATCATGTCAATGCCCGGATCGACATTCTCGTAGGTCCCGCCATTCATCATGTTGATCTGCAGAAGGAAGAGATATCCCGGGGTCAACGTAATATTGACGAGGAGGATCGTATCCTTGTAGACGGGGTTCCAGAGATCCATCCAGGACTGTGGCACGGGCTTCTTCATCAAGTTTTGATTGTAGGCAAGGCCGATGGAGTGGCTGTGGACAATGGGACCAAACCCTTGCTTGTCGATGGCCATGGGATCCAGGTCTTTCAGATTTGGGACGTTGGCGGGATTGATCTTTTCCACTAAACCTTCTCCAACGGCAAGAACTGCGGGGCCACTATCGAGAACCACAAAATCCTGTGAGGGATTCTGTTTCTCCGCCTTTAACCGGGTCAAGATCTGGGCGCCCGATCCCGGGGTGATGGAAACACTGGCACCGTACTTTTTTTCAAAGGGTGCGACCACGAGTTTTCTGGCCAGTTTTTCGTAGTCGCCCCCGTTCATCATAATATTGAGGGTCTCCGCGGCCCTGGCCTTTCCTGACCACATCGGAACCCCCACCCCTGCAAGAACGGTTGAAGCAGCAGCCCCCTTAAGAAACGACCTTCGACTCACCTTTTTTCCCTTATTTACTTTCTTTTCCATAGCACCCTCCTTAGTTTATGATTGGTTAAATTGAAAATTCATTCCCCCCTTCTTTCGAGTAATTAAACAGCTTCCTTTAGTCTCGGGCCTTCAGGCCAGGGATCCAAGGCGTGACTCGATTATTTATGTGACATTTGTCGTGAGTAAGCAATCCCTCAAGGAAGCGGTTATCAGGATAACAGAATCCAAAGCATGAAGCAACGCTTTTAATTTTATCGCTTGTTTTTTTCTCGTGATTTCCTCCTGTCGAGGCCCGCATATTCTGCATCCTGACATCCCCTTGCAGGCAAGGTTGACTATTCCAGTAGAGATGGGATATAAGCAATTGTATATTGAACCGTAAATTAGATGAGGAGGTTTTTTATGAAGATTGATTTCCATAATCATTTTTACCCGACTGAATATCTGAAGAAATTAGAAGAATGGGGGCATCGATATGAATTCACATACGATGCCAATGGGCTAAAGATCGTCAAGGAGAAGGGAGCCCGTTTCCTGGGTATCACCCCTCAGATGGAGATGGCTGAGAGGCGGATCGAAGATATGGATCGTTATGGAATTGACATCCAAGTCCTGACTCTCTCGACGCCGAACGTCTATTTTTCAACGCGTAAGAGGAACCTCTACCTGGCTCAGATGACGAATGACTATTTTGCAGAACTCGTCCAGAAGTATCCAAAACGTTTCATCGGCTTTTGCAGCGTGCCTCTGGGGAACCCGGACGATGCCATTGCAGAGCTCCATCGGGCTATAAAGGACCTGGGGATGAAGGGAGTGGTTCTCGGGACCAACATTCAGGGTACCCATCTCCATGTCAAGGAATACTGGCCCTTCTATGAGGAAGTCCATCGCTTCAGACTCCCTATCTTCCTCCATCCTATGGTTCCTCTTCATCCCGAGACGATGGCAGAGTGGCCCCTTGTGCCATTGATCGGATTTGTCATGGACACAACCCTTACTGTAACAAAGATGGTCTATAGCGGCCTCTTTGAAAAGTATCCAGACCTTGTCTTGATCCTTCCCCATATGGGTGGAACGATTCCCTTCCTTTATGAGCGGATCGACAACGGATACCGGGCCTTTCCGGACGTTAAGGCGAGCCTTCCAAAACTTCCCAGCGAATACCTTAAGAGCTTCTATTACGACACCGTATCCTTCCACATCCCCTCTTTGATGTGCGGCTATCAGACATTCGGGGCAGACCACATGGTTCTCGGAAGCGACTACCCTCATGTGATCGGAGATATGTCGAAGTCAGTCTCGACGATTGAGTCGTTAAGGATTCCTGAGGAGGATAAGGCGAAAATCTTCGGAGAAAATGGAAAGAAAATCTTAAACCTGTGATCGGAGGATACCCTGCGAGACTTTCCATAGGGGTATCTCATCCGTGAAATGAGTAGTGGACAGAACCTTGAAGCCAGGAGGCGATCGAAAATGATGATTGATGTCTTCACCCACATTCTGCCCCCAAAATATCTTGCAGAGCGAAACAAGAGGGCGGGGGCGAACTTTACCTCACAGTATGCAAAGTACCCTCTGGCTAACCCCGGTCTCACGGACCTGGGTATCCGCTTCCGAATTATGGATAAGTTCAAAGACCTCGTCCATGTGTTGACCATCGCGGGGCCCAATATGGAAAGCATCACCCGTCCCAAAGATGCCGTTGAGCTTGCAAGAATAGCAAACGATGAAATGGCTGAACTGGTAGTGAAATACCCAGAACGTTTCGTCGGGGCTGTGGCATGCCTTCCCATGAACGACGTGGATGCCGCCTTGAAAGAGGCGGACCGGGCGATTCAGGAACTTTCTTTCCAGGGGGTTGAAATCTTCACCGATATCAACGGAAAGCCTGTGGATTCCCCGGAGTTCCATCCTCTTTATGAGAAGATGGAGCGTTATAATTTGCCGGTTTTGCTTCATCCTCGAAGAGAGAATTTCAGGGCAGACTATCCGGGCGAGAAGGTATCAAAGTACTTGGTCTATACCAACTTCGGTTGGCCCTACGAGACTTCAGTGGCGATGGCACGGCTCGCCTTCAGCGGGATTTTTCACAAGTATCCCAACCTTAAAGTATTAACCCACCACGCCGGTGGAATGATCCCTTTCTTTGCCGGTAGGATTGAGCTTTCCCACGATTTCAACCGAATCCGCATGGGTTACCAATACGACCCCCCGTTGCAGAAGCCCCCGCTCGACTACTACCGCACGTTCTACTGCGACACGGCCATCCAGGGAAATACGCCAGCATTGATGTGTGCCTATGCCTTCTTCGGAGTCGACCACATGCTCTTTGCCACTGACATGCCCTACGACGACCAATTAGGAGAGAGAGCCACACGGGAAACGATCAGGTCTGTGGAGAAGATGGACATCACACTGGCCGAGAAGAAGAAGATTTTTGAAGAAAATGCTCGCAGTCTCTTCCGCTTACGCATTTAGTCTTTTTATAGCATCAAGGCTCACGCTGAGGGAATTTCTTCGACCTAGAAATAAGGTCTGTAATTTCCATCAAGAGGGAGGGGTGGTGAGTTGCCTTTAAGACAGTAAGATCAAAATAGTCCCCAAGAGTAAAAGCCCATTGCCCCAAAGCACCCAGCGACTGAAGCTCTCATATTTTCGATTAAAGATAAAGGCAAAGAACAATACCCATAAGGGCATCGTCCGAAGCATTAGGCTAACAACGATCGCGGA
>Ga0105152_10000357_pt1 | contig 13097 bp, 13 predicted proteins | sample LakBais05cmmetaG_FD_81534 | JGI IMG/M metagenome (GOLD analysis project Ga0105152, IMG submission 81534) | Lake sediment microbial communities from Lake Baikal, Russia to study Microbial Dark Matter (Phase II) - Lake Baikal sediment 0-5 cm | ecosystem: Environmental > Aquatic > Freshwater >...
GGCTACGCGTCTGGTAACATCTTCGATGTGGGGAACAAGACCTCTGTTTTCATGGATGACGATCACGCCAGGGAGTTTCTCATCTCCTTTCGGTCGCGCCAAACTGGCACGAACATCACCTGTTGCACCGGGATATTTGATATCGTCCGTATTGAGGCGAGGATCGTTCTTGGGGACCACTTCGGCTTTGGCATAGTTCTGTTCCAGGAAAGGCAGCAGAGCGCTAGCCGCAGCGGTGCCACCAGCGAGAATTGACGATTTCTTGAGGAACTCACGACGATCTAGCAGTCCATGGGTGTATTCATTGTACAAGGCGATGATTCTTCGATCCATGGTCTTTTCTCCTTTCTTCAGGTCAGGAATTTTCTGAGGAGCTTCAGCATGAATGCGAATGGGGTCATCAGCAAGTGACCGACGAGGGCGATGGGGATGCCGACGACTATGGACTTGCTGCCTTTGACGAAGAGCACAATGATCGCGCCGATGACGCCGATCATGATGAGCGGGTTATAGTGGCTGTAGATTCCCACGAGCGCGCCCACGCCCCAGAGGAGGATGACGCCCGCGAGGGCCGCGACCGCCGAGGGTACAAGCTCCAGCCCCAACGCGCCTGAGGCGATGGTATAGATGATCACCGCGACGATCGCCGAGAACCCGAAGTGCGCGATCCATCCCGTGCGATAGGCGCTGAAGCCCTCGGAGCTTGGGATCTGGAAGTACGTTGCCAGTAGCTCCACGGCAAACGCGGCCCGGTCGCGGATGCTCGCCCGCGGAACCGAAAACGAGACGCCGGAACGCTTGAGCGTCTTGAGGGCCTTTCGCACCTCCTCGCGTACCCTGTATTCGGAGTCGGTCCGCGCGGCGAGAAGGGGCGCCACGGCCTCGACCCTTCCCGAGTTTCCAAGGGCGATGGCGGCAGTGATGCGGACGTCCGCGTCCGCGTCTCTGAGATACGGGGTGATGTCCGCAGGGATACCGCCACGTAGCTGAGCGATGGGTTCGTGAAGCGATGATTTGTCCCGGATGCGCATGAGGGCTTCGAGGATGGTGGGCAGGGAGCCCGTTGCGTTGAGTTCGATGAGGCATTTGGCCATCTGCTCGGTTGGGAAATCGACCTCCTCGGCCCTGAGGGCGTCGGCGATGTGCCGGGCGGCTTCGGGATGCTTCATCTCGGTGAGGACCCTGACCGCGGTTCCTCTGGTGCTCGAATCCGGGTCCTTGAGGAGAGGGGCGATGACCTCGAACGCATCGTGACCGCCGAGTTTGGCCGCGGCCTTGATCGCGTCCAGACGGGCTTCATCCTTTCTTGTTTCAATGAGCCTGAAGACATCAGGCAGGATGGTTCGCTCTTCACACTCGCCCAGGCCCGTGAGCGCCGCCGCCGCAACGTGTCGGTCAGCGCCCCCCGCGATCTCGAGGAGCGATGCGAGCAGGGCCGGGTCGCGGCGCCGGGCGAGAAACCGCGCGGCGGAGTAATCGTTATATCTTGACTCCCTGACCAACCTGAGCATGTGGGGGATGACACGGGGCGTCCCGACCCGCTCCAACACCAGGAAGGCGGCGTGCTGGGTGGATATGTCGGCGGATTCGGAGAAGAGGAGCGCGACTATGGGCTCGATAGCCTCGTCTCCCACGCGGACGAGGGCGTCTTCCGCGCGTTGCTGCGCCCGCGAGAAAGGCTTCTGGATGTCTCTCAGGAGTTTATCGATCTCACCGGCCACGCCGCTCGGCTCCCCCTCGCGCCCAAGAGGCGCCCTCGAGGCAACCGCATCCTACCACGCCGAGTCTCTGTGTCAATGCCCGGTCGCGCAGGGATCACTGGCTGTTTCGGTGGTCAAAGCGTGGTCGGTCGCCATCTCTACCCCGGTGCCTCGAGCCGACCTCGGCGATGGGGCGTACCCTCAGTTCCCGCGGGGCGGTTCTTCGAGCCGGAGAAACGTGATGACCTCGTTGATCTGACCGGTGAGCATCGGAAGGCCGAGGTGCACTCGGCATCCTCGCCGCTCGGCCTCTTCCACGAGTCTCGTGCGCTCCCGCGTGGCGATGATCTCCACGACCAAAATCTTTGGCGTGAGCTTGGAGACGTCCAGCGGCAGGGCGTCGCCGTCGTGCATGCCGAGCGGCGTGGCGTTGACGACGATGTCGAAGCCCATGGGGTCCGGCGGGCCGACGCGCGTCTTGGTGTTCGGGAATGCTTCGGCGACCTGGAGGGCGACTTGCTCCGCCGTCGCCGCGGTTCGGTTGGAGAGCGTCAGTTCGCCCGTTCCCGCCTGGGCCAGGGCGAAGGCAATCGCCTTGCCGGCGCCGCCGATGCCTACAAGCAGCACCCTTTTCCCGGCCGGATCGTACCCCGCCTGCTTGAGCCCGGCCAGAAAGCCTGAGCCGTCGGTGTTCGTACCGATGAGTCGCCCGTCGGGCTCCCGGCGGATGGTATTCACCGACTTGCACAGCTTGGCGAGGCCGACGAGCTCTTCGCACACCTCGGCGATCGGCCCTTTATGCGGCATCGTCACGCCGATCCCACAGAGGTTCCGCCAGCCTTTGAGACCGCGGACGAGGGACGGCATGTCGGCGGGGGCGACATCGATTGAGACCGCCACCGCGTCGATCTCGCGCTCGCGGAACGCCCGGTTGAAGGTTTGCGTCGCACGGACGTGCGTCGATGGATGGGACAGGTGCACCCACACGCGGGTCTTTCCAGTGATTTCCTTGGCTGCCATGTTTCCCTCTTCCTTTCTCAGAGATCGGTTGATGCGAGCACGATCTACTTACCCGTCTCGCGCTTTCAGCGGGCCGAGCTTGTCGTGCCGCCTCTGTCTGTCCCCGGGCCAACGCTCTGCAGTCTATCCATGGTCCTCCTCTGAGGCAAGCCAATCCTTGCTAGGGCCTAACTATGACCTTGCGCGTGTCACCGTCTGCGAACTGGTCCTAGGCCCCCCGCACCTTTTCTAGAGGGAAAGAATGCGTGGCCAAAGTCTTGACGTTGAGCTTTCCTTCCAGGATCATCTGCCCAGGATCATCTGCTGGTTTGCGTAGAACTCGGGCATGATAAAGTAGAACGAGCCAATGGCGGTGATATCGTTGAACATCCACTCTGGGGGACGTGGCCACGTATAGCAAATTATGGTCGTTTGCCGGGCATATGACTCTAGTTGTCGTAATTGGGTCCCCTAATCGTTCGTGATCGTGCTGGCTTTCAGCGCGGCCATGGTGCTGGTGAACTACAACATGATGGTGGTCGCCAGCCGGCAGATGCAAGAGGAAGAGATGGCCGCCTTCTTCGGCAAGTTCTACGGCTACACGGGCGCGGCCTCTCTTCTGGTGCAGTTCCTGCTGGTCGGTTGGGTTCTGAGCCGCCTGGGCGCCATCAAGAGCCTCCTCATCCTTCCGGCGCTGATGGTGCTCTCGAACCTTGGCTTCTTTCTCCATCCGACGCTCCTCATGGCGGCCGCGGTCAACTTCGTCTTCGTCGCCCTGGCGGAGACACTCGATCTGCCGGCCACCGAGCTCTTGTTCCTGCCCCTTCCCTCACGAATCCGCCTTCGGGTCCAGACGCTCGTGGACGGTGCGCTGGCCCCCATCGGCCATGGGCTCGGAGGCGTCTTCCTCATCCTTTTCTCGGGGTGGGTCGCCGATGTGCCGCAGGTCGCCCTGATGGTCGTCTTGCTGGCCCTGCTGTGGATCACCCTCATCATCCTCCTCCTGCCGCACTACCGGCATACCCTTGCGACCTCGCTCAAGGAGCGCCGGTTCGACCCGTCCGATTTGGACGCCCTCTTGAGCCGTCAAGATTCAAGTTCCGTCCTCGCGGACCTCCTTAAATCGCAGGATCCGGACCTTGCTCTTTCCGCCCTGGAACTCCTGCGCAACCAGCCTCTGGATAAGGTCGCCAACCAGGTCGGGGAACTCGTTTTCTCGAAGCACGAGCCGGTCGCCATCTCGGCCTTACAACTCTTAGGTTCGGACCGCAAGTTTTCCCACATGCCGAGGATCCGTCAGGCCCTGGGGGACCCCCGGCCGGACGTCCGCAGCGCCGCAGTGCTGGCCCTCTGCCAAGCCGCAGGGCTGGACGCGGTATCGGAAGCCGCCCCGTACCTGGAAGCGGCAGAACCGTCGGTCCGCAGAGCCGCCCTTCTCGGACTGGCGCGCTACGGCGGCTTCGACGGTGCCCTGCTGGGCTATCCAAAACTGGACAGCCTCTTAAAGAGCCCTTCGCCCGAGGACCGTATCGAGGCCGCGCGGGTGATGGCGCAGATCGGGGACCATGGGGCCACGCGTGTCATGGAACGCCTCTTCTCCGACCCTGAGAAAGCCGTCCGCCAGGAAGCGCTCCTCGCGGCTCGGCAGCTCCGAGATCCCGGCCTCGTCCCAAGCCTCCTCCTGCAGATGGACGATCTTCAGATGCGCCCCCTGGCGATCCAAGCCCTCGATGCGATGCCCCAGGAGGCCGTTCCGGAGATGGCGTTGGCGGCCCTCGATACGGAAGCCGGGATCTCGAAACGCACCGTTTTGGCCCGGATCCTGGGAAACGTCGAAGGGGAGCAGGCTCCGCAGATCCTCTGGCGACTCTTGGCGCCGGGCGAGGATCTGGTCCTGCGCGTAACGGCAGGACATGCGCTAAGGCATCTCAAGGCCAGGGAAGGCCTGCATGGGATGGAACTGGTCGGGATGGACGAACGGTGGGAACAGCTTTGCGGGGCTCTCTCACTCCTACACCGGGCCCGGCAAGAGTGTGAGAAAGAAGACCCCATGGCGGGCTCCCTATTCGCCGACCATGCTCGACTCCATATCGAGCTCCTCATGACGCTTCTCTCCCTTCAGCACGACTCCCACCAGATCCAGCAGATCGAGAGCCGGCTCTTTGGCGACAATCAGGCTCTGAAAGCCAACGCCCTGGAGCTCCTGGAGGTCATCTTGCTGCGGCCGGTGGCGGAACGGCTGATCCCGCTTCTGTCCGAAGCGGAAGCCTCCACGAACGGCGGAGGAGAAGAACTATCCGCGGAAATGGCGCGCCGGCTGATGAGGGCAGACCCCTGGATGCGGGCCATCGCCCTCTACCGTCTCGCAAAAGGAGATCAGCTCCCCGGTTCCCTCGGAGGCGAAACCATGACAGAACAAGACAAAGACCTCTACAAGGTCATCACCACCATCTCGTTCCTGAAGCAGGTGGACCTCTTCCGGAACGTCCCGGCGAACTATCTTGCCGGCCTCGCCGAGATCGCTCGAGGAATGCCGGCTCACGGCGTATTCGACATTGGCGTCCAACGTCCAGTATCTGGAAAGGTCCCCCAGGTCGAAGCCGTAGGCTGGTAATAACGCTTCGAATAGGCCTCCGACTTCCAGAAGAACATCGCCTGTTTCGACAGGCGGCATTGGTCGCTCGCGGAGAACCTGCGCGCGGGCCCGCAGCCCGCGCGGGGGCCAGGGTTACGACCCGCGAGGCGGCCGCCAGCGTAGCAACGCTGAATCAACCTGACATGCGCGGGTCGGACCCGCAGAGTTCGGATGCGTCGGGAGCAACCTCACACTATTGATGCGGATGGCCGGGCTCAGGCCCCTGGACCGCCGAGGAAGTACCGAGGGTGCTCCTCGTGCGGGCGGCGCCGCCCGCCCGTTCGCGACACGAACTTTCCAGCGGTCTCCCTACCCGGGGACCTGCACCATCACCGCCCAGAGGAAGCCACAGAGCTCCCGGGCCATGGCAGTGGCAGCCACGACCGAGCGCTTCCCCCGGGCCACCAGCCGGGTGAACGGCTGATAGAGCCGCTGCTCCGCCTGCTCCGTCAGGGCCACCACGGCCGGGGGCGGCACCCAGGGGGTACCCGGTAGTGCCTGGCCGCCTCGATGAGGACCGGGCGGAGGTGGGTATTCCCCGTTTTCGTGATGTGACCCCGGGTCCTCATCTCCCCGCTGGAGTCCTCGCTGGGGACCAACCCCACGAAGCTCATGAAGAGGCGAGGCCGCTCGAAGCGCAGGTGGTGGGAAATGAGTCACTGCTGGCTCCCGTTTTCTATCTTTCCGCCGAGCTTGGTCTGGACGCGGAGAACTATGCGGAGAGCCTCATCGGGGGAGACGAACGTTTCCTTTTCGTCTCCAGCAGTGCCGGTGAGGCGAACTACAACTAAAGGAAAGAATTGAATGTTCAGAAAGATTCCGCCCCAAACATTTAAGGAGTTCCACGCCAGAATAGAGGGGGAGGGGTGGTGGTGGGAGATTTGTTCCGCCTGCGGCGGCCAGTGCGAACACAACATGATGGGCTCATTGATGCCCGGAGAGAAGGAGTTCATCACCGGCTGGCTGGGTGCTCCTGTGCCCGAGTTCGAAGAAGAATACCTTGACAAGGTGGTTACCCCTTACGGGGCTGTTGACATACTAAGCCTCGACAATTCCATCTGTCCGTTTCTCAGCTCTGATTTCAGGTGCCGTGTCAAGCCGGTGAAGGTCGTGATGTGTGAGGTATACCCAGTCATATTCGAAGTGTCTGATGGGAAGGTGGTCTACTTTGTGGACTCGCTATGCCCTCTGGCACGGCACAATAGAGATAAAAGGCTACTTTGAGAAAACTGTCATTCCTGCTCTGGCGGAACTGGCCCCACCGGTTGAGTGGTGTGAGGCCCTGGCCTTGTACGACCATTTTGACTACGACTACGAAGCTCTTCGGAAAGGGAGAAAGGCGGGCGGAAAATACCAGTCCTTTTCCCTGGAGCAACTATTGGCGAAACGGCTGGATAGATGAGAGAGGGCAACCGGCAGCTAACGACAGTTCCCGTGGTGCAGGGGCTCCAGACAAAGCTTGTGGTTGAGGTTCATCCTACACCGGGCCACGAAGCTCGCCCGCTGCCGGACGCTGCTCGACGTCCCGCGGGGCAGGAACCACCTCTCGACCGCTTTGGTCGTGACGACGACGCCCGCCAAGGCTTCGAGGTCCCGCCGCCCCGCGTCGAAGGGCTCCTTCGCCCCCACGCGGCCTATCATGCGGCGCACCCCCGGGCTGAGGGAGGTGTCGGCGATGTTCAGGGTCCGGTCCTTCGGGATCATCCCCGCTTGGCAGGCGGCACAATGGTAATAGGCCCGCCGGACCCCCACGGGGCTGAGGACGGCGTACACCGCCTTGCGGCGGTGGCCGACGAACTGGGCCTGGTGGCCTCGGCCACATGGCATCCGGGGCCCGCGATGGCCGCCTCGTCGGCGTTAAGGAGCTGTTCCAGCAAGACGCCCCCCACCTGGTGCATCGCGCCCAGGATGGCCAGCTCGGTGGCCTTGAGGTCCAGGTGCCCGAGCCGCTGGCCATCCTGGAGGGCGCGCGCCGCCGGGCGGTCTACCTCGCGGGCCGCCTCCTGGCGAACCGCCTCCGCAATCTTTTTTCAGCGCTGCCAACGCCCGCGCATCCTCCACCGCCCGCACGCACGGCGCGGCGCTCGCACAGCGCCTCGTTGACCTCCACCAGATCGGTGCACAGCCGGACGAAGACCCGGTGCGTGTCCACCTCCTGCGCCACCTTGTCCAACTCAGGCCCCAGGCGGAGATTGCGCGCCCGGCCCCCCCCAATGGTGGCGTTCCACAGGTACTGGGGGCCATGCCCCGGATGCTCCCGCCCGGCGCACGCGCATTTGGGCTTGCCGCACTTCCGGTAGTTCACCGAAATGGTGCCCCGGCGAAAATCCCCGAGCGCAGCCAGGACCTGGTAGAGCCGCTCGCGCCTGCTCTCCAAACTTTCCAGTGTCTCGGCCATCGCTCCTCTTGTGAGTGATCTGAATGAGTCTAAGCACTCAGAGCACACCACAAATAAGAGGAGGGGGTCAAATCTGGCCCACATTGACGTCGCACACCCGCGGGGCGAGGTAGTGGCGCGCGGCCGGGGTGAGGACGGGGCGAGTGCCGACCGCCCGGAATCGGGCTCAATTTTCCCTCGCCCCCCCAAAAATTTCTTGGGGTCCCGCGCGTTCCGCGCTTATAATGTCGCGCTAATGGTCTGCCCGCGGGGCAGCATGGGGAGTCATCCCAAGAGCGGAACAAAAGAGGCAGATGGAAGAAATCGCTCGCCAGGTAAGCGTGGTCGAACTTCCTCCCAAGGAAAGGTCCTGGACCCGCATTGGCGAGGCGCTCGCACAGTCGCTGCCCAAGGGCCGCACGCCCGTCAGGGTGATCGCGGTCAAGGCCGAAGGCGGCCGGCTCTGGTTCGAGGCCAGCACGGCCAAAACCCAGCGCAAACCTGTTTGGGGATCCCTCCTGAAGCCGAACCCGACCGTTGGACGGCCGCGGGGCCGTTTCGTCGTCGCTTCGATCATCCCAACCGGCGTGCGCGCCGAGTTCGGCGGCTTCTGCGGCGACGGCGTTCCCGTGACCAATTTGCTGGCCGAGGCGTGTGATCTGCTCATCACCAACCCGAATGCCGTCACCGCGTCGGACCTTTACCATGCCAGCCCCAAGGTGCGGGTCCTCGAGGGCAACCTCCTGTGCCAATTTCTCTTGGGGAACATCAGTCTGTCGGACAGGCGGCCGCGCGAGATCGCGGTCATCATCGGTGGGCCGGTTGAGGGGATGTTCCTCAACAACGTGGTCAACGCCATCAACGCCATGCGCACGGTGGCCGGGCTACCGATCCACCACGTCCTGGTCTCTCGCCAGCCGTTCGACATCAACTGCGTCTATTCGGAGTTTGGACACGCGACCGGTGAGTATTCCGATCTGACCCCGCTCTTCGAGGGGATGGATATCCTCGCACCCAAGGCGGAGGCGGTGGCGATCTCCAGCCGGATGATCGTCTCGGACGCCATCCGGCATCGCTACTACGCGAAGAACGACCTGCCCAATCCGTGGGGCGGCAGCGAGGCCGTCCTGACGCACACGGCGACCACCTTCTACCCCCTGCCCGTGACCCACGCCCCCCTGCTGGGGCACCTGCACCACGCGATGCTGGGGACGAAGGGCGACCCGCGCGACGCTTCAGAGCTGATCTCGTCGTCGTACGTCTGCTCCGTCTTGATGGGCCTGCACCGATCGCCCCGCCCCCTGCGGCGCGGCGCCGAGGCGGCGCTCGACCCGACGCTCATCCTCACCGAGGATTTGGCGGCGCTGGTGCTGCCAGCCTCCGCGGTGGGCGGCCTGCCGTTCTTCATGGCCCTGGAGTGCGGCATCCCGGTTATCCTGATCGAGGACAACCAGACCCAGATCGGGCTATCGGCCGAGGATCTCCAGTTGGCGGATCACCCCGGCATCATCAGGGCCGCCAGCTACGCCGAGGCGGCCGGCTATCTGCTCGCCATGCGGGCGGGTATCTCCCACGACACGATCACGCGGCCGGTGGCGGTGGTCGAGGCCGAAGCCTTCGGCGCCCTGGAGGTGGTGGCTTATGGCTAAGCTGCTGACCTCCTTCGCCGAGATGCTGGAATCGCGGCCCGCGATCAGCCTGCACCTGCATACGCCGGCGCACCAGGGGCGCCCGGTGGTGCGGGGCCTGCCGGCGACGCTGCCGCAGCCGCTCTTCCAGCGGGACCTGCCTTACTTCACGCGGCGTGATCTGGGTGCCTTCGAAGCGCGCATCGCCTCGCACTACGGAACCAAGCAGACCATCTGCCTGACCACCGGCACTTCGCTGGGCGTGCTCGCCTCGGTGCTCGCGCTCGCGCGGCGGCACGAGAAGACCTACATCTTGCGCAACTGCCACAAGTCGGTGATCAATGGCATGGTATTGGCGGGGATCGCGCCGGATTTCATCGTGCCCCGGGGCGCGGTCATCACGCCGGTGGAGCTGGTAGAGCGCTTCGCTGCCGCGCCGGCGGGCGGCCCCACGGCGATCGTCTTCACCAATCCGACCTTCGAGGGGCGGGGCTGTGACCTCGACGCCTGCGCCGCCGTCTGCCGCAGCCACGGTCTCGAGATCGTCGTCGACGAGAGCCACGGCAGCCACTGGGCGGCCAGCGGCTTGTTGCCGCGCTCGGCGATCAATGCCGATGTCGACATCGTCCTGCACAGCCTACACAAGTACGCCGGCGCCTTGGTGCAGACCGCGCTGTTGCACCTGCCGGCCTCATCGCGGCTGAGCGGCGAGGAGGTGGCACGCGCGCTCGACGTGCTTGAAACCACCACCCTGAGCAATCTGCTGCTCTTGAGCGTCGAGCAGGCCATCGAGCACCTGTTCACCCCCCGCGCCGCGGCGCACATCGAGCGCCTGCTCGCCGAGCTGTCTGGCATCAAGCGCCGCCAGCACAACGGCGGCGGGTTGCTCCGCTACCACACGCCAGAAGGGGTCGCGCACCAGGACCCGCTGAAGTTTTTCCTGACGAGCGAGCGCGTCAGTCCCGATGTGCTGGCCCGCTGGTTCTACGAAGCGGGCGTGGACAACGAGTTCCATGACGCCACCGGCGTCCTGTTCATCTTCTCGGTCCTCAACACGCTAGCCGATCTCAAGCGCTACGAGCGAGCCTGCCGGCAGGTCAAGCTGCAGATCCTCGCCGCACCGCCGCTCTTGCGGCGGGCACCGCTGGTGATGAACCACCCGCAGATGGACCTGGCGCCGCGCGCGGCGGCCCTGGCCAAGAGCGAGCGGGTGGAGGTCGGAACGGCGCTCGGCCGCATCGCGGCCGAGCTGATCGCCCACTGCCCCCCCGGCTGGCCGGTGCTGATCCCCGGCGAGCGCATCACGGAGTGGCACGTCCAGACGCTGGGAGAGGGCTACCTGATCAGGGTCACCAAGCTCTGACGTCGCGTGCCAACGCCAATCTCACCTGACTCATCTTGAACAGTTTCGATCTCTCACTGCCAACCGTGCCTCCACAATCTCACGCACTTACCGTGCTGCAACGCGCTCGTACGCTCAAAATGTAGTGCCTAAAATCGACAGAGGATCCTTGCTTCTTGCTTGACTCATCCTTTAGCACGCGTATCCTGCAGCCACGTTCGTCCGGGCCAATCGTAGTGTCCAGCGTGGGCGGGTTTACGAATACCTGCAGATCGTCGAGTCCTTCCGCGAGGACGGCCGCGTGCGCCAGCGGGTCCTCGTCACGCTGGGGCGCCGGGACCCTGGACGGGCCTGCTCACCTCGCTCGCCCGCTTCAGTGCGCGGCTCCCGGTCGTGGAGCGGGTCCGCACGCAGGGGCTCCCGGGGATCCTCCAGCTCCTCGCCGCCGACCGCCGGTTCGGCTTCGACGTGTGAGCGGGCCTGCTTCGCCCTGGCCCTGCAACGGCTCTGCGCCTCGGGGAGTGATCGCCAGGGGGCCGCCTGGCTCGCCACGGTCGAGGCCCCTGGGCTGGCGGGGCTGGAGTTCCACCACCTCTACCGCATCGCTGGGAGCTTCTTCGCCCCCGTGCGGGAGGAGCTCGAACTCGCCCTCTTCACCCAGACCCTCGACCTCCTCTTCATCGATACGACGAGTGTGTTCGTCTGGCGGCACACCGAGAGCCCGCTCCGGCGCCGGGGGCACTCCCGGGACCGGCGGCCCGATCAGCCGCTGCCTAGATCAGGTGCTGCCCCACAAGGCCGCCATCGAAAAGCAGATCGCCGAGTGTGGGCAGACGCTCTTCGGGCAAAGCTACCGCTTCCTGCTCTATTATCTGACCAGCACCTACTTCGAAGGTCAGGTCCCCCACAACCCGAAGACCAAGCGGGGCTACTCCCGGGACCGCCGGCCGGACTGCAGCCAGGTGTGCATCAGGGCAGTGATGGACCGGGAGGGCTTCCCGGTAGGCTACGAGGTGCTGGCGGGGAACGTGCGGGACCACCAGACGGTCGCCGGGATGCTGGACCGATCCGGACCCGGTTCGGGCTCACCGACCGGACCCTCTGCCTGGATCGGGGGCTGGTCATGGCCGACAGCCTGCGGGTGATTTGGGAGGCTCGGGTCTCCTACGTGCTGACCGATCGGCGGGATGCGGCCCAGGTGTTCGCCGCCCAGGTGGCCACGGGGCCGTGGCGGGCAATCCGCACCGACCGGCAGACCGGCGCGGTGCTGGTCGAGGTCCAGGAGGTCGGCCGGGAGGATGGGGACCGGCTCCTCCTGGTGCGGAGCCAGGGCTGTCGCCAGAAGGAGCAAGGGATCCACAACCGCTTGCTGACCCGCCTGACGGAGGCCCTGGCGCGGCAACTGGAGGGCGTGTACCTGCTCCGGACGAATGTGCAGGGGACGCCGCCGCTCAAGTGTGGGATGACCACGTGACCCTGGTCCGGGTGGAGGAGGCCTTCCGGACGCTGAAGCAGGACCTGCACCTGCGCCCGATCTGTCATCACTGGGAGCATCGCACGGAGGCGCACGTGCTCTTCGCCTGGACCGCCTACGCGCTATACTGGGTGCTGGAACGCACGCACCGGCGGCCCCTGCCGGCGGGGCTTTTTGCTGGCGCCAAGGCGCGGACTCTTTCCTGTCGCACGTGGTCGAGCAGTCAGCGGTCATCCGGCAGATCATCGATTATGTGGGGCTCCCGAATGCAGCACCCAGCCTCCAGGCCCCGCTAGAGAAGCCCGACGGCCTCGTAGCCCTCCATCCCCGATACTGGCCCCATGACCCGCTCTTCGGAGCTTGCCGCCCATGATCCAGCGATCATCCGGTGATCGCCTATCAGGAAGGCGGATGGAATACTCTGTCTTGTCCACGTCCCAGGCGCCTGGAATGCCCGGCAATTCCGCTTGACACCCCCCGGGGCTACTGGTACCGTTCCCGTCGAGGTGCCCATGTTCCCCGGTGGTTTCGCTGGCGTGGTCGTTCCCTTCGGGTCGCCCCTCCCCTGCGGCAGCCGCGGCTGGCCGGGCCCCGTTTCCAGCCTCGTATCCGGTTGTTTGCACCACAAACACGAGTTGATTCGAGTCTTGCATACCATCCACTCTTGCGAGAGGTTTTTGCGTGCATTGTAATCGGCCTCCCTAGCGACGCCAACACTCGAATTTTGCTGACCGGAAAAGGGGGTGGTGTAGCGCCTCGGAAAATTGCAGATGTATCACCCCGTGTCGGTCCCAGAAGTCAGCGCACTTTCACATGGGAAAAGGAGAGAGCGATGAAGCTCAATCGAACGATCACAGTGCTTCTGTTCTTTGTCCTGCTGGCGTTTGTTGCGGGAGGCGCCCCGGCACCCGCGGCGACGCCTGTGCCGGCGATCAAATCACC
>Ga0105152_10000359_pt1 | contig 13090 bp, 11 predicted proteins | sample LakBais05cmmetaG_FD_81534 | JGI IMG/M metagenome (GOLD analysis project Ga0105152, IMG submission 81534) | Lake sediment microbial communities from Lake Baikal, Russia to study Microbial Dark Matter (Phase II) - Lake Baikal sediment 0-5 cm | ecosystem: Environmental > Aquatic > Freshwater >...
AGATAATGGCACCGGGCCAGGCAGTCTCCGCAAAAATCGCATCGTTCTTTGTGAAACACGAATTCCTCCTTATACAAAAAGTTTCATGATCGCTTCGGCCATGAGCCGGTAACCCGCCACAGTGGGGTGTACAAGATCGTACTGCACGAGCGAGCGGAAATCGACGCCTGCCGCAATCTTTTCCTTCCAGTACGCATGGACGCGGGCAACGGGCAGTCCGTTTGTTTCGCCCAGGGATTCAAGCTGCTCATAATATTCTTCGGCAAAGTGGTTTTCCCCGTGATCCCCGATATGGCCTGACGTCACGAGGACGATGTCCGCGTCGCCCGCCCGGCGGATCTTGTCAATGATCCCCTGAATATTATTTTTGAACTGGGCTACGGTGAAACCATATCCCGCGTCGTTGATGGCATACTGGATAAAAACGCAGTCGGGCGCCTGATGCAGCACATCGGTATCCACGCGGTAGAGACCGAAATCCGCCGTATCCCCAGGCACGCCGCTTGCGATGAAGGAAAACCGGCTGTCCGGATATTTTTCCCGGAGCATTTCCTCCAGAAAATCGAGATAGCCCTTGCGGGCCATCCAGCCGCAGGTGAGCGAATCGCCGATCGCGGCAATCGTCGCCGGGACGCCGGATTGAAGTTTCGCAATGGTTTTAACAGGTTTTAAGGTCATGAGGTGGCTGCCGTTTGTTATTCACAAATTTATCAATTGCGCCATCAGGAGGTGTGCACTCAAAGCATCTTCAGAAACAACGCCGCGATGCAAAAGTAGATAGCGAGGCCGAAGATATCCATGATTGAAGCGATCAGGGGATTGCTGGCGACGGCTGGGTCCACATGAAAACGCTGAAGAACCAGGGGCGGCACGACGCCCAGGATTCTCGATGTGATGACAATGGCGAACATGGCCAGAGATACGATCATGGCAATCTGCCAGTTATAATGCCCGACTATATCTTTTTAGCCTGAAAGAACATATTTATGTCTGTTTTATACTTCCTGAAAATATCAAAAAACACATCGCCCCTTTTGACAACACTCTTATTTTCTCTTACGTTTTCCGTCGCGGGTTGAATCACCGCCGCTTTAAGTCCTGCCGGGGTGTACAAATAACTTCCTATCAGGATCATGGACACAAGTGATGCCACAACGGCAACATATAACAGGCGCATAAAGACTCCTCTCGTTTAAAAATAATGTTTATCCGTTCCGTCATTTCCACAATCCGGGTTCATTGGTCACGCCTGTAAACGGCAACACCGATTTGCATGGAAATCCGTAGTACACTTGCAAATATGCCCCTCCCTGTCAAGCTGAAAACTTCTGGGGCTGGTTTTCGTTCAAAATGAATAGGCATTTCTTGACTTTTATTGAATTGTATCCCAAAATACAGACATGAAACCGTTGCGGATTTATATTGATACATCAGTTTTCGGGGGTTGCTTTGATGAGGAGATCAAAAAGCCTTCAAAGGCTTTTTTCAGGGCGGACTAATTAGGAGCCGTTATGCCCTACAACACAATTCTCGAAGATAAAATCGAAGACATCGTTTATCAATGGGAGACTATTGATAAGAAAAAAATGTTCGGCGGCATCTGCTATCTGATCAACGGAAACATGTCCTTTGGCGTCTGGAAGGATTATCTCATCGTAAGGATGGGCCCAGAGCTGGCCGCTGAAAAATTGAAACATGCGCATGTAAGGGAATTCGATATAACCGGGAAACCCATGAAAGGCTGGGTCATGGTAGAAAAAGGCTCCTGGAATAAAAGAGATGAGTTGGCCGGATGGCTTGAGATTGGAAGATCATTTGTCCTGTCTTTACCAAAGAAATCGCCCAAAAGAAAATCGCTGGAAGAAATATACTATCGGAGTCAACGATAAAGCCAAGGAAGAAATCTCATCATGAAACCCGTAACAGCCATACCGTAGTCACAATCAATAATCGACAATTAGTGAAATTAAGCGAGCGCCAAAGAGCCCTCTTTTTTATCCGCAGCGTGTGGGGATAATGCAGGGGATAATGCAAAGGAATGACGGAAAAATAAACAGGGGCCGCATTATCAATGCAAGCCCCTGTTTTTATTAAGTGGCGTCCCCACGGGGAGTCGAACCCCGGTTACAGGCGTGAAAGGCCCGTGTCCTAGGCCACTAGACGATGGGGACGCATCAGAATATGAGAGGGTTGGCTTATACCGGAGCCGCGCTTTATATCCTGTTGTCGGGCGGGATGTCAAGCAGCAATTCACATTATTTAAAAATATTCTACTCAGAAGACCACGGGTTCCCGCAAAATAGCCTCCCGCGCCTTCAGCGCAATATCCGCCATTTCCGGATGCGTCTGCCTGAGCGACATGATCTGCCGCAGATTATCGGCGGTTCTCAAAACAAGCATGGCCATGTCTCCGTCGGCAATTCCGGCCATCTGGATGATGTCATCCCAGTCCCCGCCCCTGGCCCATTCATACATGACGACACTGGTCCAGAGGGACTGTGGCTGAACGGCAAAACCGGCTTGCTCCATGCGCTGCGAGAGCGGTTTGACGGTCTTGGCCATACGCAGGCAGGCCTGCGACAATCTTTTTGGCATCTTCTTCAGATCGATCCGGGTTTCCTGATCTCCGTCATAAACAAAGGGGGCGACAACGGCGGCCAGCAATTTTTCATCCTGCCGCGGAAAGGCTTCGCGTCGCAGGCATTCGGCAATGAGCAGGGGTTGATCCAGCCGCAGTTTTGACGCCCAGACGCCTGTTTCGGTCAGGCGGTCATGGTCATCTACAAAACCTTCCCCTCTCAGAAATTTCAGATGTATGAGAAAATCATTCCAGAGGTTTGTCCCCTCTTTACGTGTGGGAGCCTGCGCTCCGCGCCGGCGTAACTGGTAGCTGGCCAGTGATTTTTCGAAGATATCCCGGATATCCGCAGGCGTGTGGGAAAGCAACAGGTTCAGGATCATGGAAAAGTCATTTTTTATTTGGCTGACAATGTCTTCCGGCTCTCTGAAAAGGAGTTTCCGTACGTGATCAAGATCCATGAACCGGCCCGGAATGGCGACCAGAAACCCGATCCGATCCTGGCCGCGCCTGCCGGCACGGCCTGTCATCTGATGAAACTCTGTTCCGCGCAGCGGGCTGAAATCATGACCGTTGAACAGGTCTGAGTTGAACAGGACAATGGTCCGTGCCGGGAAATTGACCCCGGCGGCGACGGTGGAGGTCGCAAATATCGCGTGCAAATGTCCCCGTTTCATCATGGTCTCCACGAGAAACTTCCAGGCCGGCAGTTGGCCACCATGGTGGGCCGCCACGCGGGCATTGCCAAGGTCGCGCAACTGTTTGTGCTGGCGCAGATAGGGGGAGCGGCTGAGCCGTTCTTCCAGGTCATACCCGAAGGAATCGTTTTCGATCGGATTCGTGTCATGCATGCAGGTCTTCAACGCGGCATCGCAATCGGATCTGGATTTGAGGAAAAAAATGGCCGGCAGCAGATGGAACCGCTCCAGAACGCCGATGATCTCACCAAAGTGGGGTTGCGCGCCCCGGCGTCCCTGCGATCTGGACCGCTCCGCGGCAAACTGGGCGAGCCGACCATAGAGCTTTTGCTTTTCGAGATAGGGCATGATCCGGCCGGAGGGATGCAGAAAAAGCGGATAAAGTGGAACAGGCCTTTTTTCCTCCCGAACGAGCGTGCAGGGTTTCTCCCGGATCGACATGAGCCACCGGGCGATTTCCTCGGCGTTGCCGATTGTGGCGGACAGCATCAGGATGTTCACGCGCGCCGGCAGATAGATCAGGATTTCCTCCCAGACGACCCCCCGGTCCGGATCACCGAGGAAATGGGCTTCATCGAGAATAACGAGGTCGCAGTCCATGTCCTCGCCGCGGTGCATGACATCATAGAGCTGGTTTCTCAGGATTTCCGTCGTTCCCACGATGATCGGGGCGTCGGCGTTTTCCTTGGTGTCGCCGGTCAGGATGCCCACCCGGTCTTCGCCGAAAATGCCGCCGAACTCAACCCATTTGGCGTTGGTCAGGGCCTTCAGCGGCGAGGCATACCAGCAGCGTCCGCCTCTGCCGTAAATAGACCGGATCGCCTCCTGGGCAATCCATGTTTTTCCGGAACCCGTGGGGGCGACCACGAGACAGTCCGCTTCCTGAACGGCCTGTAGGGCTTTGATCTGGAACGCGTCAGGCGTAAACGGGGCCAGTTCTGGTTTTCCAATGCGGGCAAAAACACTTTTGAGGACCGGTTCCGCTTCCGGCTTCATGCGCGGAGGATCGGTTTTTTTAGCGGGTCGATGATGTCTTTTCGTGGTGGAACGGCGCGGGTAATGCGTCTGCATCCATGGTCCTGACTTTTGCTTTCTGGTTGCCGGTGTCTATCACAGGTCGCCCATCCGGCGCAAGCCGCTTGAGCCCGGACAGACGGATTATTTCCGTAAAAACGGCCGCGCCGGGATTTTAGGATTGAAAATACTCCAAAATCAACGTAAGTGTCGGTAGTCGAAGAATTTCCTTTTGATGAAAGGAGAATTTGATGATCAGAACGCTGGACGATGTTTCCAGGTTCGCGCAGGAAAAAGGTCCAAAGAGACTGGCGGTCCTCGCTCCGGAAGACGCGGAATTCATGCTGGCCGTCAAAAAAGCCTGGGAGGCGACGTATATTGAACCTGTCCTGATCGGCGACCCGGAGAAGATAAAGCGCGTGGCAGCCGAGGCGGCCTTCGACATCGAGGGTATCGAACTCATTTCTGAAACGGACCGGCAGGCCGTCGCCAACCTGGGAACCGCGATGCTGTTTACCGGAGAGGTGGATATGGCCGGCAAGGGACAGATTCCCACTGCCTACATTTATCGCGCCATCATCAGGGAGGAAGCAAAGGCCGGCACGGGGCGCACCATCAGCGTCGTTTCGCTCTGGGAAATACCGGAACGCAAAAGCTTCACGGCCTTTACCGACACCGGCGTCAATATCCGGCCTGATCTCAAAGCGAAAGTAGAAGTTGTCAAAAACGCCGTGTTCGTTTTTCATGTCCTCGGATATTCCCGGTCCCGGATCGCCGTCCTTTCCGGAAAGCGCGAGATCGGCGGCTCGCCCGCGTCTTTCAAGGACGCGGCGGCTTTAAGAAAAATGGCCGATGCGGGCGATTTCGGGGAATGTGAAATCATCGCGGCAACCTCCTTCACGGAGATCTTTTCCGGAACGGCAGGAGCTCCGCAAAACGCCACCCAGATTGATATTTCGCGACTTCCGGAGATTCTGCTCGTGCCAAATCTTGACACGGGAAACATCCTGTGCAAGCTCGATTTTTTCCTCCCCGTACACCGGCGCTCGCTGGTCATGACATCCGGAGGGCCTTTCATCATTCCGTCGCGCTCGGATTTCTGCGATTCCATTCTCGGAGAAATCGCCATGGGAGTCGTGGTGGCCGATCGAATGAAGGAAGGAGAGAAGCGATGATCTCAACATTCAGGGACATTCTGACAAGGGCCAAAGCTGCGGGCGAAAAAAAACGCGCAGCTATGGCGGTGCCTGTCCCGCGGCAACTGAAAATGTTGGAAGCGGCGGTGCAGGCCGGTTTGATCACGCCGGTACTCGTGGGCGACGCGAAAAAACTTGAAGATTTATGTAAAGGCACAACCCTTGCCGCATCGGACTGCCGCATCGTCCATGAACCGGACCCTGCTCAGGCGCTTGTACGGGCAATCGCCCTGGTCAAAAACGGGGAGGCGGATATCCTGTTGCAGGGCGGTACGGATCATCAAGTCCTTATCGACGGGGTATCCGACGCCGCAGCGGGCCTCATGAATGGCCGATTGATGAGTTTTGTTTCAGTCTTTGAGCTTCTGCAGCGTGATAAATTAATCCTCGTCACCGACACTTACATTCAGAATCAACCGACGCTCGCGGAAAAGCAATGGATTCTGGAGAATGCCCTGCGGCTGGCTGCCCTCCTGGAAATCCAGCGGCCGAAAGTAGCGGTTTTGGCGGCAATCGAACAGGTCAATCCCGGCATCCCCTCCACGCTGGACGCGGCCATCCTTGCCAAAATGGCCGATCGGCGGCAGTTCGGCGACATCGTCCTGGAGGGCCCGCTGGACATCGACTGCGCTTTGGACCGGAAGGCGGCAGCCAGAAAAGGCGTGAATAGTGAGGTCACGGGAAACGTGGATATTTACCTGGCGCCGGAGATGGACACGGGGTATTCGCTTGCGCAATTACTTGTTTATATTGGGAAAATGCAGATGGCTGGCGTGCTGATGGGAACGTGCAGCCCCGTGGTGCTCGACCTGCCCTTTGTTTCGCCGGAAAACAAGGTCATCGAAATCGCCCTGGCGACGCTGATGGCCGGCCAGGGAGGGCAGCATCCATGACGGCATCAGAGAGAATGATCATGAATAAAGCGCCGTTGCTGCTGATTGTCAACGTGGGCTCGACATCCACCAAGGTCGCGCTTTTCAGGGGGACTCAGCCCGTGGTTCAGGACACGATCACATACAGCGCCGATGAATTGTCCGGCTATGCCGGCCTGCCCGACCAGTTGCCGCGCCGCCGGGACGGCCTGAATCAATTTGTTGAAAAGAATGACATTCGTCTTCCGGACATCGACCTGTTTATCAGTCGCGGAGGATTGGGGAAACCGGGGCCTGCCGGGGCCTATGCCATCGACGAGGCCATGTGTGCGGACCTGCTGACCGGAAAATACGGCCGGCACCCCTCGGCGCTGGGACCGGCCATGATGCTGGATCTGGCCGGACAATACGACCGGCCGGCCATCATTATCGATCCCCCCAGCACCGATGAATTCGATCCCTTGGCCCGGATCTCCGGCCTTCCCGAGATCGAGCGCCGGAGCGCCTTTCACGCCCTGAACCAGAAGGCCGCGGCGCGGCGCGCAGCCCGCGCCATCGGCCGTCCCTACGAGGATTTGCGGCTCGTCGTCGCCCATATCGGCGGAGGGATCACGATCGGCGCCCACCGCAAGGGACGCGTGGTGGATTGCACCCACGGTTTGACGGAAGGGCCTTTGACGCCGGAAAGGGCGGGGGGCCTGCCGACACAGGATCTCGTCGATCTGGCGCTTTCGGGAACGCTGGACCGCAAACAGTTGCAGCTCCGCCTGGTGGGCCAAGGCGGTCTCGCCGCCTATCTCGGGACGACGGATGCGAAGCGGGTGGAAGCCCTGATTCAACAGGGCGATGAAAAAGCCCGGTTTGTCTATCAGGCCATGGCATATCAGATCGCCAAGGATATCGGCGCCATGCGCGTGTCGCTCAAGGGGCCGGCGGACGGCATTGTCCTGACGGGCGGCCTGGCCTACTCTGAGATGCTGACGGGCTGGATCCGGGAGTGGGTCGAGGGTCTGGCGCCTGTCTTCATTTATCCCGGCGAAGATGAAATGACGGCGATGGCCGAAGGTGGCCTGCGCGTGTTGTCGGGGGAGGAGCCGGTCAGGCCATATCGTGGATGACGCCCTCGTCAAGTCTTTTTTACTTGCGCAGGCTGCTCAAAAATGAGAATATTAAAATCCTGAGATGGTCGGAAGCGAAAGCCAATGGAATGACAGGGTTATGTCCTGGTGATGATGTCATCTGATCTTTGAAGGGTGGGTCACAACCAATGAAAAGAGAGACAAAATACCCAGCATGGAAAATCGGCCGGTATCTGGGACTGAGACGTTCCCAGATTACACGGGTGCTCGACAGGCAGACAAAACTCGCCAGCCAGGGGATACGAAAACGCCTGGGTGAGCTGCTCCTTGATGCCGGAATCATCAAACCGCAGGATCTCGAGAGGGCGCTTGGTCGTCAACGGCTGAGACGGATGCGGACCGTTCCTGTTTTTTCCACTATGGACAAGCGCATGCAGGGGGTCTTGTGCAATCTGATAGATGAGGTAATTGTCCCCGCCGGTGAGGAGTTCATCCGTCAGGACACGGTGGGAGATTGCTTCTATATAATCGTCTGCGGAAAAGCCCTTGTTTTCAGAATGGATGAATTAGGAGTAGAGTTACCGCTGGAGACCCTGACAGCCGATGAAATGATCGGAGAAATGGGATATTTTTCCGACGGCAAGCGGTCCGCCTCCGTCCGCGCCCAGGAAGATACGCTCCTGTACCGGATTTTCTACCGGGACATCCACAAAGCCTTCGATCTTGTCCCCCAACTGGCTGTCAATTTTCTTCACGTCGTCACGGAGCGTTTGCGCCGGGCCAACCTGCGCTTCCAGGATACAGTCAAAAAAACCCGTTTTACGGAAATATCCCTGAAGAGCCTCTATGATTTTCTTGATATCTCTGAAATCATCAACCTGCGCATGGGCATCGGGGATCTGATTGAACGGGTTGTGCTCATGGCCGGCCGGATCATGAATGCGGACCGCGCCACGCTGTTCCTTGTGGACCGGGCGGCTGAACAACTCTGGTCCATGGTTGCGGAAGGGGAGGACAGTCGGGAAATCCGGATTCCCATGAATACGGGCATTGCAGGATGGGTGGCCCAGCATGCCGGTATCGTCAATGTCAAGGATGCCTACGAGGACTCCCGCTTCAATCAGGAGGTGGACCGCAAAACCGGTTATCGGACCCGCTCCATCCTGTGCGGACCGGTGATCAATCTTCAGGGGGAACTGATCGGCGTCATTCAGGTGATCAACAAAAAAGACGGCGTCTTCGATAAAAATGATGAGACCTCTTTCCGCGTCTTCACCCATCAGATTGCCATTTCTCTGGAGAATTTCTACCTTTCCCGGAAGATAATGGCCAATTATGACAAGATGACCATTCTGCTCGATGTGGCGACGTCCATTTCCCAGACCCTCGATCTGTCCACCATGATCATCCGGATCGTCGAAAAAATTACACAGATTCTCGATGCCGAACGCAGCTCCCTGTTTCTGCTGGACAGGCGGACAGGCGAACTCTGGTCCCGGGTGGCGCAGGGGGTTGACTTTTCCGAGATCCGCTTTCCGTGCCACGAGGGTCTGGCCGGTCATGTGGTCAGTACCGGAGAAGTCCTGAATATCCGGAATGCCTACGAGGATTCCCGCTTCAATCCGAGGGTGGATCATGAAACGGGCTTCAAGACCCGCACGGTTCTGTGCATACCCATGCTCAGCCGCGGGGAGATCATCGGTGTGACGCAAGCTTTAAACAAGCGCGAAGGCGTCTTTGAAAAGGAAGATGAGGACCTCCTGCGGGCGATGACTTCCCAGATTGCCGTGGCGCTCGAAAATGCCCAGCTTTTCGAGCGCATGGTATCGATGAAGAACTATCTGGAAAGCGTCCACGAGAGTATTTCAAACGTCATCCTGACGCTCGATAACGACTATCGGATCGTCACGGCCAACCGGGCGGCCCTGTTGCTGTTCCAGCGAGGGTCCGAGGCCCTGCAAGGACACGACATCCGGGAAGTGATCGGTTCGGGCAACGATTCCATCCTCAGGGATATTGAACGGGTCTATACAGCACATGTTGCCGTCATCGACCACGACATTGAACTGACGTTGGGAGGGCAAGCGCCCCATTCGGTGAACCTCAATTTTGTGCCACTGATCGGTCACAAACAGGACTATCAGGGCCTGGTGCTCGTCTTTGAGGATATCAGTCAGGAAAAGCGACTGAAAGGCACACTCACGCGTTACATGGCTCGGGACATCGTGGAGAAGGTGCTCAACGATCCGGAACGGCAAGGTCTGGGCGGGGTCAGGAGCAAGGCGACCATTCTGTTTACCGATATTCGAGGGTTCACGGCCATGACGGAAAAAATCAGCGCCGAGCAGACCGTGGATCTCCTGAACGATTGCTTCAGCGTTCTTGTGGATATCCTGTTTGAGCACGAAGGGGTGCTGGATAAATATATCGGTGATTCCATCATGGCCGTCTTCGGCGTTCCCTATGTGCATCATGATGATGCCTCCCGGGCCGTGCGTACGGCCATCGAAATGCGCCAGGCCATGATCCGTTTCAACGCCCGCCGCGTGGAAGCCGGCCTCGAACCGATCCAGCTGGGGATCGGGATTGCCACCGGTGAGGTGGTATCGGGTAATGTCGGTTGTGAAAAAAGAATGGATTTTACCGTCATTGGAGATGACGTCAATATTTCACAATATCTGGAGAAACAAAACAAACAGTATGGGACGGGCATTCTCATCTCCGAATCAACAAAAATGGACGCGGGTGATGCTTTTGTGACCCGGCTGGTTGACTGCATTCTGATCAAGAGAAAGAAAAAATCGGTCAATGTCTATGAGGTTCTGGGTGAGAGGGGATGTCATGTGCCCCCGGAGATCCTGATCTATTACGAAGCAATGGCCCTTTACCATAAACGCCAATTTCGGGAAGCCGGTCTGTTATTTGCGCAAGGGGCACAGAGCGATCCCCCCTGCCGTTTATATGAGCAACGCTGCCGATATTTTCTTGACAATCCACCGTCGCCCGAGTGGGACGGCCTCTGGATTGCCCTGGAGAAATAGCGGCTTTAAAAGGAAGATCTTTTTCAAAGGAGGCAGCTTATGAAACCCATCGGCCCGATGATGTGGGAACATCGCCTGATCGAAAAGATGTTGCGGTTGTTTGACGGAGAAATAAAGAAAATTAATGAACAAAAACGAGTAGATGTTGTTTTTATTGACACGGCCGTCGACTTCATCAGGACCTATGCCGACCGGACCCATCACGGCAAGGAGGAGGACATTCTGTTCCGGGAGCTTGTGAAAAAACGGCTCACCCCGGAACACGCCCGGATCATGGACGAGCTGATTTCGGAACACCGATACTCCCGGCAGGTCGTGGGGAAGCTCGTGGCCGCCAAGGAAAGATACCTCAACGGCGAAGACACCTCTCAGGAAGTTATCGCCTATCTGAAAGAACTGGCGCAATTTTACCCGGTCCACATCGAAAAAGAGGACAAGCATTTTTTCTACCCCTGCATGGCATATTTCACGACAGCGGAACAGGATCAGATGCTGCGCGAATTCTACGAGTTCGACCGCAACATGATTCATGAGAAATATCAAAAGGTTGTGGATCAGATCGCCGCGCAATCGGCCTAAAATCATCAAGACAGGGTCTGGCAGGGAACATCATAAAATAATTGGCAACAAATGCGAGGCCCCATGCACGAGCTGGCCGTCACGGAGGGGATTCTGAAGGTGGTTCTGAGGCACGCCGCGATGAACGGGGCCTCACGAGTCGTGGGCATCGGTCTGAGGATCGGCGAGCTGAGCGATCTGGCCGATGAATGGCTCCAGCGTTACTTTGATTACCTGAGCCGGGACACCATCGCAGCGGGCGCCAACATCCGGATTGAGAGAATCCCCGTCGTCTTCCGCTGCGAGACATGCGGGGATGCGTTTCCGGTCAGGCTCAGCGAAATAAAGGACGTTGCCTGTCCGGCCTGCGGCCCGGGAAAGGCGTCCCTCGTATCGGGCCGTGAGTTTACCGTTCAGCAGATCGAGGTGATCTGATTACCATTAAGGAGGCGTTGCAAACATGGCAGACATCCGTCTGATCGAAATCCGGGAGGATATCCTCTCGGACAACCAGCAGCTTGCCGAGGAAATCCGGCAGAACCTCCACCGGGAAAGCGTCTTCATGCTGAATCTGATGGCCTCTCCGGGCGGCGGGAAGACAAGCCTCATCCTGGAGACCATCCACCGGATCAGGAATGAATTCCGGATCGCCGTCATCGAGGGGGACATCGATTCCACCGTAGATGCCGAAAAGGTGGCGGCCCTGGGGATCCCCGCTGTTCAACTGCGCACGGGCGGCGCCTGCCACCTCGATGCGCCCATGATCCGCATGGCCCTGGACGGGATGGATCTTTCGGCCCTCGATCTGCTGTTGATCGAAAACGTCGGCAATCTCGTCTGTCCCGCCGAATTCGACACGGGGGCGACAAAACGGGCCATGATCCTGAGCGTCCCGGAAGGAGACGACAAGCCTCTGAAGTATCCCCTGATGTTCAGCGTCTGCGACGCGCTCGTGATCAATAAGATCGATTACCTGCCTGACCCCGGCTTTTCCATGACAGTCTTGAAAGAGCGGGTGTTGAAACTGAACCCCGGCATCCGGATCTTCGCAGTTTCCTGCCGAACGGGAGAAGGGCTGGACGAGTGGGTCCGCTGGCTGCGAGAACAGGTCCGCGCTTGTCAAAAGCCATGATCATCATAAAATGTGCTGTGCTGCTGAGGAAAAAAGCAGCCCTGATCTTTTTCTGCCTCCTTCTGTTACTGACCCTTGCGGGCAGCCGGGAGGACGTCCGGGCGCAGGCGGCGCCGTCCGCCGGGCAGCTCTCCATTGTTTTCACGCACGACCTGCACTCCTATTTTCTTCCCCACGAGGTTTTTACCGGAGAGGGCCAACCGGCCAGGCGGGGCGGGTACGCCAGGATTGCACGCCTCATTCAGCAGCAGCGCGCTCTCAAGGGGAACCGCATGCTGCTGGTCGATGCGGGAGATTTCAGCATGGGGACGCTCTTCCACACGACCTTCATGACGGAGGCCGCCGAACTCCGGCTCATGGGGGAAATGGGGTATGACGTCACGACCTTCGGGAACCATGATTTCGATTTCCACAACGACGGCCTGGCGGCAACGATGCGCATCGCCGGATCGAAGGGGGGGGCGTTGCCGGCGATCGTAGTGTCCAATGTCGTATTTAGCGGCGACGCGGCCGAAAAGCCTTTGCAAGAAGCCTTCCGGCAGTATCCCGTCAGGGATTATATCGTCCTGGAAAGAAACGGTCTGCGCATCGGCCTGTTCGGCCTCATGGGAAAGGATGCGGCGGTTGACGCGCCGTTTGCCCGGCCCGTGACGTTTGCCGATCCCGTGATAAGCGGCAGGCGCGTCGTGGATATCCTGAAAAACAGCGAAAAGGTGGATGTGATCGTCTGCCTGTCCCATTCCGGCACGTCAGCGGTCAAAAAACACTCCGAAGACGAGATTCTCGCGCGGGAGGTTCCGCAGATTGACGTGATCATCAGCGGCCATACCCATACGGTTCTGCCGCAACCCATCGTCGTCGGCAAGACCATCATCGTTTCTTCCGGCAGCTACGGTGAATTCCTGGGCATTCTGGATCTGGA
>Ga0105152_10000361_pt1 | contig 13062 bp, 8 predicted proteins | sample LakBais05cmmetaG_FD_81534 | JGI IMG/M metagenome (GOLD analysis project Ga0105152, IMG submission 81534) | Lake sediment microbial communities from Lake Baikal, Russia to study Microbial Dark Matter (Phase II) - Lake Baikal sediment 0-5 cm | ecosystem: Environmental > Aquatic > Freshwater > Lake...
GAGCAGGGCAGTCATCACCAGGTAAAGCGCCTCCGAGACACCCACCGTGGCGACAATCTCGTTGACCGGATCGTAGCTCACACCGTAGAGGTGCTTTAAATTCTCGGCCATGGCATGCCGCAATTCGAGCTTGCCCGAATTGGAGGTGTAATGCGTTTCCCCAGCCCGCAGGGAACGTATGCCTGCTTCCAGGATCGGTTCCGGAGTGGTGAAATCCGGCTCACCGATGCCGAGTGAAATGACGTCCTTCATCGTGGCGGCGATGTCAAAAAACTTGCGAATGCCCGAGGGTTTCAGTCTAGCCACACTCTTTGCGAGATAACGCGCGTCAGAAATTTCCTGCATACAGCCTCCTCAAAATTGGAGAATTTTCCACTCGTGTTCGGATGGGCGTTCGTCGGCTGCCTCAGAGTAGGACAGCTCGAAAACTTGTCCATCCGCTGTCCTGACCCGGAACCACTTCGCCTGCGGCGTGCGTCCCTGGGATAGGATTTCAGCGATGATGAGCCGCTGTCCCTGCCAGGTGAGCGCTGTCGGTCTCTCGGCGTAGGCGGACCCGGAATGGCATTCGACGATGTCAGTCATATAGACAACACTACTTTAAAGTAACGGAACTATTATCTCCGATGTTCAATTTCAGCGGAGGATCGTCGGCGGAACGTCCCTGAACCCTGGCCTGCCTGCCGATAAATGAACCTTTCAAGGCCGCCGCGTCCACCGTTACACCGGCTTCGAGGATGGAGTCTTCGACCCGCGCGCCCGTGATTATGCAATCCGCCCCGATGGAGGCGTATGGGCCGATCACAGAATTGCTGATCTCGGCGCTCGCGTGGACAAACACCGGTGACACAATTTTTATGCCATGTTGTTTTTCGTTTTTTGTTTTGTTGGCTTTGCCGTGTTCGAGCAAATACCGATTCGTCTCCAGCGTGGCGTCAATCGTACCGGTATCCAGCCACACCTCCACGGTCTGCGTGCGCATCTTCAGGCCGCGCTCGATCATGATGTTGATGGTATCCGTGAGGAAGTACTCGCCCCTGAGCGAAGCGCCGCGCCGGAACTGTTCTTCAATGGCGGAGAGCAATTCTTCGGCCTGTTTGAAATAATAGCACCCGACGACGACCAGATTATTATCCATAGTCTGCGGCTTCTCGACGAGATGCGTCACCCAGCCTTCGCCATCCACTTTGGCCACGCCGAAACGCCGCGGGTCCGGTACGGGTTTGACCCAGGCCATCCCGTCCGCCTTTTCGTCAACCAGGAAGGAGAAGTCTGTTTCCATAAGCGTATCCGAGAAGCAGATAACCACGGGCCCGGTTAGATATTTGCGCGCCAGCCACAACGCGTCAGATTGACCGCGCATCACCGGCTGGAGCACGAAATGGGTTTTCAATTCCGGGTAGTGTTCCTGCATGAAGGGCGGAATCTGGGTCTCGCCCAGCCCCGGACCAAAGATGATGATGTATTCAGCGGTATCAGGGCGCTGCCTTGAGCCAGTCGAAAGGTCCGGCACGCTGCGGAACATATCCAGCAGGTGGTCGAGGACGGTCTTGCCGGCCACGCTCACCAGCGGTTTGGGCTTGGACCAGGTCTGGGGACGCATTCGCGTGGCCCATCCGGCAGTCGGGAGTACGATTTTCAGGGTTTGGGTCATGGCTCTATTTTATGCGAGAACAAGCGAAATAGCCAACTGTGGACAGGACTCCCATGCCCTGTCTGGGTGGCGTGGGAGCCTTCCCCGCGGGAGATTACCGGTAGAAAATCAAGCCAATGGCTGCTGTGGCAAGTACCAGCCAGACGGGGCTGATGTTGGTGAATGTCAAGATCAGGAAAGCTCCCAGTCCAATCAGCCACTTGTCCCATCCCTGGAGAAGGGAAACGCCGACCCCTTGCTTCAGGTTAAAGACGGTCACGGCCATCTGGTAGGCGGTCCAGGCCAGCAGACCGACGACGAAAGGACGCATGCCCTTGATGGCGGCCTTCATATAAACGTTGTCTTTGATGCTAAAGAACCCGATGATAAGGATGAGCATCAGCAGCGTGGCCGGGACAACCGTCCCGGCTACCGCGGAGAGGGCTCCCGGCCACCCGGCCAGTTTGTAGCCTACGAAGGCCGAGGTCTGCGGCGCGGTCGGCCCCGGCAGAGCGTTGCTCAAGGCCACGCCGTCAGCGAACTCCTCCGGCGTGACCCAGCCCGCCGCGACCGCTTCGCGCTGCATCAGGCCCAGCGAAGCCGGCCCGCCGCCCCACGAGAACATGGCGACTTTGGTGAAGAGCCAGAAGATTTTCCAAAGCAATACCCAGTTCATAATTCTCCTTACAGACCGTGAACGACAGCCCACGGTCCACCTTCCATTGTATGTTTAAATATTCTTCTCCAGTTCCTTCACCACAGTCTCCATCAAATCCACGGCTTTCTTGACAGTGGGCGCATCGAAGGCGAACTTTGCCCTTGCAGTGGCGAAAAGTTCCGGCAGGGTCACCATCCCGCCCAGCGAAAGTGCTTTGCGGTAGGCGGCCACCGCGCTGGCCTGGTCGGTGCGCGCATTCCCAAAGATTTGCACTGCGCCCAACTGCGCCAGGCCGTACTCTACATAATAAAACGGTAGCTGGTGGATGTGCAGTTTGCGATGCCAGCCGGTGACTTTGACTTCCTCCAGCCCGGAGTAGTCCACACCGGGGATGAAGCGGTCCCAGAGTTCGCCCCATTTTTTGTCGCAGGCCGCCGGGTCCACAGCCTCTTTCGGGTTCTCATAGACCCACTGCTGGAACGAGTCCACTGCGGCCATGAACGGCCAGAAGAGGATCATGCCTTCCAGATGCTCAATGCGGGCGCGCGCAGCTTCGGCGTCCGAATAGAAGCCGCCGTTGGCTTTCGTCAGGTAGGGCGAAGCCAGCAGTTCCATGCCCATCGAGGCCACTTCGGCAAATTCCATCGGCACAGCCAGTTGGTGGATGTACGGGATTTTAGCCGTCTCGAAGACGTGGAAGGAATGGCCGGATTCGTGCAGGGTGGTCATCACGTCGTCGTGCGTGCCGACGGCGTTGACGAAAATGAACGGCTTGCGGATGGAAGTGTAGGATGTGCAGTACGCGCCGGGGGCTTTGTTCTTGCGGTTGTCGAGATCGGTCAGGCCTTCGGCTACCATGCTGTCGAAGGAGCCACCCAGCACCGGGTCCACGTGATGGAAGATGGCCGAGGTCTTTGATTTAAGTTCCTCGATGGACGCGAACGGCTTGAGTTGCGGGATGCTGGCTGCCGGTGTGGGACGCGAGTACCAGCCATCCACCAGGTCCCATGGGCGAAGGGTGTCCAGACCGAGGGCCTGCTTCCGTTTCTGGTAGATGCACGTCGCTGCCGGAACGACCACCTGTTCGATGGCCGCCGCGAAGGATTTGCAGTCTTCGGGACCGTAGTCGAAGCGCAGTTTCTGCACCCAGGTATATTCGCGGTAACTGGGTTTATCGGCGTTTTTTGCGATCCTGGTACGCACGTCCATGAACCTTTGCCACAGGTCGTTGATGGCATTTCTGTCGGAAAGTTGACGTTCAGCCTTGAGATGCCAGGCTTTTTCACGCCGGGCGCGGTCGGGCTGCTGGAAGTTCATGGCAAGACGGGTGAGCGTGATTTCCTCGCCTTCCCATTTGACTGTCTGCGCACCGTAGATTTTGTCATATTCGATGGCAAGTTTTTGCTGATCAGCCAGCAGCGCGAGGTTGGACTCGCGGAACAGGTCCGCTTCGGCGCGCATGTTGCGCAGTGGGATGTCGAAACCTTTCGGTTCCAGTTTGCTGGCGAGCAGCTTCTCTTTGAGTTTCTGCTCGGCGGCCATCACATTGGGGAAGATGCCGTCTAGGAAGGCATTCATGTGCGCGTCGGCTTCCTTATCGGCAGTGTTGACCGAGGTGGCAACGGAGAGGCGCGAGTACATTTCCTCGATTCGTTCGCCGACACTCGACCAGTCGGCCAGCCAGCCGTCCACATTGGCGGCGCTGAGGGGACGGGCTTCCAGGTCTTTGTAGTATGGTTCGATTGCAGGCCAGGTCCAGGCGATGATTTCTTGCGGGGTGATGGGGAGGTTTTTCAACATAGGAGTCCTTTCATTATATAGAGATGTCGTCGCTCCCTTCGTTCGCTCCTCGCAAGTGCATGAATCTAAGGGAGGTTGAACCTTTATATTTTCTCATACTAAAAGCAAAAGGCACAGAGACATCCTTCCTCTGTGCCGCGGCTTTATTTCATGATTGTCAGGTTGGCGAGACTCGCCGCCAGCCGCTTGATTCCAACTGATTCAAAGACCACATTCACGGTTTCGTCGTTGTCCTGCAGGCGGGAGTTGAGCACAATCCCTTCGCCCCAGGTGGGGTGCTGGACTCTCATTCCAGCACGGAAATGAGCCTCTTTGACGGTGGCAGATGCCGGGTCCGAACGCAGCCACGCCGGAGTCTGGGCGCGGGAGGAGCGCCCGGCGCGTGCTTTCCCGGAGAGCAGCTCGGGCGGGATGTCATCCAGATAGCGCGAGGGGATGGTCTCCTCGGCATAGCCGCGTCCGCCACGCCGCAAGGCGCGCAGTAGATAGAGCCGGTCTTCGGCACGCGTGATGCCGACGTAGAACAACCGGCGCTCTTCTTCCATCGCTTCGGGTTCGTCGAAGGAACGGCTGTGCGGCAGGATGCCGTCATCCAGGCCGACGATGAATACCGCGCCGAATTCCAGCCCTTTCGCGGCGTGCAGGGTCAGCAGGGTGGGGGCGTTCTTGCCCTCGGCCAGAGTATCCTGGTCAGAGATGAGCGCCACGTTTTCGAGGAAATCAGTCAAGGTGCGGCTTTCGTATTCGACCGTCAACCGGCGCAACTCCTGGACGTTCTCCCAGCGCTCGGCGCCCTCGTCTGTGCCATCGTCGAGGGTTGCCTGATAGTTGATGTCTTTGGCGATGCGGTCGAAGAGTTCGGTGACCGTAGCGCGCGGCGCCTCGGCCCGCCAGTTCGAAAAAAGTGCCCCGAAGTCGGCCAATGGCAACGCGGCGCGACCGGTAAACTGCGGCCAAAAAGGAGAGGTGTCGCCGCGGGCCAGGTCCATCAGCACAGCCGACGGGGAGGTGTTCGCCCCGCGGGCGGCGGTGTGCAGCGCCAGGACGGTCTTGTCGCCGATGCCGCGCGGTGGGAGGTTGATGACCCGGTCGAGCGAAATTTCGTCGGCGGGGTTGTGAACCAGGCGCAGATAAGCAATGATGTCTTTGACTTCACGCCGTCCATAGAACCGCTGCGCCCCCACCAGCCGGTAGGGTAAACGCGCTTGCAGGAAGGCTTCTTCCAGCAGGCGGGACTGGGCGTTGGTGCGGTACATCACGGCGCAGTCGCCTGGCTCACAGGTCCGGCTGGCAACGAGGCTGGCGATGGTATCCACAACGAAGGCGGCTTCACTGTAATCGTCCAGCGCTTCATAATAGAAGAGTTTCTCGCCTGCGCCGCGCTCGGTGAACAGGCTCTTGCGGCGGCGGTGCGGGTTGCGGTCAATGACTGCCATGGCGGCGTCGAGGATGGTCTGCTTGGAACGGTAGTTCTGTTCCAGCAGGATAACCTGTGCGTCGGGAAAATCCTGCTCGAAGCGCTGGACGTTGCGGTAGTCCGCCCCGCGCCAGCGGTAAATGGAATTGTGGACAACAATGCCGCCCGCGAGATAGTTGTGCAAGTTGTTCACTTCCAAATCATACACATCACCGTTGTACGACTCGCGGGAGACTTCAGTAATAATGTCTTCGACGATCTCGCCGTCTCTTTCAACTGCAACGATCATGGAAGGGTGGAGGTGACTGGCAGGCATCAGGCTGAAGCGCGGCGCAAGAGGAGAATCACCTTTATCCACAAGAAATGCGCCAATAACGATTTCTGCATTCCCAGCATCTTGACTAAGTTTTTGCGCGGCCTGCTGGATATCATCATAGTTGAGACGATTCAGCCCAATCCGCCAATTATTCCGGCTTCGAAGGCGCGGGTTATAACCGAGCGCCTTTAGCCTCTCGGCCAATGCTGGTTCGCTGCTCCACAGATCAACGCGATGCGCATGCCAGGGTGATTCTTCAGTACATCGGCCATCGCCGAAGTAACGCAGATTGACAACATTGCGGTATGTCCCCTGTGGGATATGGTGCGGATAACGCAAGTCCATTTCCAGATCGGAAAGAAGCTGCTGGGCATTCTTTTCTGTATTGATCTCTGTAAATAACCGATCAATATATTCCTGCGACATGCGCATCCGCCGGCCGCGAACATGGAACACGGTGGTGGGAATGTCGTAGTTGAACGAGAAGAAGGCTTCCCAATAGTGCGCATCCTCTTTACTCTGACAGACTTTCAATACCCAGATGCGGTCGGCATTTTCTTGGTTGCTTCGTACGCGCAAACCAATTTGAAGTTCCGGGTTGACCCCGTCGCTGCGGGCGTGAGACGCAATTCCAATCCGGTAGCCTTTGTCCTTACGGTACATCAGGTAGACATAGTGGAGTCGAGGATTGAGCCCGAGCCTGGCAAAGACAACGTGGTTGGGTGTCGCCTTGAAGGAGTACTCGCTGCGCGTTACTACCTTAACAAGTTTTCCTTCGAAATATCGCTTCCCAATATGGTTGACAGTTGACTGAAGCACAGAACCGCGTCCGCTTGCTGCGATGGTTTGTTCACCTTCTCTAACGGTTTCAATCGCTTTTTCCCCGTCCGGAGTTGAAATCAATGTGCCAGCTGGAAAACATTGGTCCGGGTCGCCGACCACGAAGATATTGCCGTGTACCGAGGCCAGATGGTGCAGGAGCGTGTATTGGGCGAAGTTGGTGTCTTGGAACTCGTCTACCAATATATGCTGAAAACGCTGGGCGTACTTCTCGCGCACGGCGGGGAATTCGGAGAGCAGGTGCGCCGTCCATAGCAACAGGTCATCGAAGTCAACGGCGTTATTTTGTTTCAATAATTCCTGATAACGCTTATAGACACGCTTGACCACCTCGTCGCGGTAGGTCTGCGTGGCGTAAGCATCAGGGAAAATCAACTCGTTTTTAGCTCGTGAGATCGCGCCATGCACCGATTGTGGCCGATAGGTTTTCTCGTCCAGGTTCAGGTCACGGATGGCCCCTTTGACCACGCGCTGCTGGTCGTCTTCATCATAGATAACGAAACTGGCATTGAACGGCAGATGCTCGGCCTCGCGCCGCAGGAGACGGGCGCAGATGGAGTGGAATGTCCCCAGCCAGAGACCATCGGCGGGCAATTCGCCCAGAATGTCACGGACGCGCTTGCTCATTTCCCGCGCCGCCTTGTTGGTGAATGTGACCGCCAGCATCTGGTACGGACGTACGCCCTCGTAGGCAATCAAATAGGCCACGCGCTGGGTCAGGACACGCGTCTTCCCGGACCCGGGTCCGGCCAGCACCAAGACGGGCCCGGCGCCGGCCGTCACTGCCAGGAGCTGCTGAGGGTTGAGTTTGTCGAGGAAATCCATGATGGGGATGGGTAGGGGCACAGTGCCCCATTGGGAATTATTATAATTCCGACGTGCAATTGGGGCAGCGCGTCGCTTTGATCGGAATAGTGGTGAAGTAGTGCGGGCATTCCTTGGTGATCGGATCGGCCGCCGGGGCGGGCGCGGGCTTCTTTTGCAGGCTGTTGAGGCCCTTGACCATCAGGAAGATGACCAGGGCGATAATGATGAAATCAATAAGGTTGTTGATATAATTTCCGTAAGTAACTTTGGCGCTGCCGAGGGTGAAGGCCAGGCCGCTGAAATTGATCCCGCCGATGATCAGGCCGATCAATGGCATAATGATGTCATTAACCAGCGACGAGACGATCTTGCCGAATGCCCCGCCGAGGATGACACCGACGGCCAGGTCCATAACGTTGCCGCGCATGATGAAGGTTTTGAATTCTTTTAGTAATTGAGAGTCTCCTTTTCTCTGAGAGAGGCCTGCGGCTTCATTGTACCGTCAGGGTAAGGGACTGTCAACGAAAGGGGCACTCTGTTGTATAATCCTGCCATGAATCTTTTCACAGGGAAGACCGTTATGTCCTTTCGCCAATCTGTAATTTTACTTTGCGGCCTGATCTTTGGGCTGTCGCTTCTGGTTGCCTGTGGCCAGAAAACCCCGTCTCCCACCCCAACGTCCGAGCCGACTCTCACGGCGATCCCTGTACCGCCGCGCCAGTTGACCGTTTGCCTGGGGCAGGAACCGGCCAGCCTGTACCCGGTGGACAACCCCTCGTCGGCCGCGCGCAGCGTGCTGGCGGCGGTCTACGATGGGCCGATTGACACGAATTCCTACGGGGTTCAGGCAGTGATCCTGGAGCGTTTGCCGAGTATCGAAAACGGTGACGCCCAACTCTTCTCGAAATCAGTCTATATTGGTGACGAGGTGGTGGACGCCAGCGGCACGCCGGTCACGCTGGCGGTGGGGGTGAAAATCCGCCCGGCAAACTGCCGCAGCGACGAGTGCGTTATAGAGTACGATGGCACGTCCGAGATCCAGATGGACCAGATGCAGGTTACTTTTAACCTGCTCCCCGGTCTCACCTGGTCGGATGGCGAACCTCTCACTGCCGAAGATTCGGTCTACGCTTACCAGGTGGCTGTTGACCCGGCCTCCTCCGGCTCTAAATATCTAGTGGACCGAACCCGGTCTTATGAGGCGGCGGACGAGACCACCATCCAGTGGTGGGGCAAACCCGGCTTCATTGACCCGACCTACTTCACCAATTTCTGGTCCCCGCTCCCCAAACACCTGTGGAGCCAGTTCCCGGTTGACCAATTGACCGAGACCGACGAGTCCGCCCGTACCCCGCTTGGCTGGGGAGCTTACGTTATTCAAGAATGGGTTGCCGGAGACCACCTCACCTTGACGAAGAACCCGCGCTACTTCCGTGCCGGCGAGGGCCTGCCCAAGTTTGACATCCTGACTTTCCGCTTCGTTGCGGACCCGGGCACTGCCACCAGTGACCTGTTGGCTGGCACCTGCGACATCCTCGACCCCAGCGTTCGTTTGGACGGGCAGGTGGGGTTGCTGCGCTCGATGGCAGAACAGAACCAATTGCAGGCGTTGTTCACCACACTGCCGGTGATGGAAAAACTGGCGCTCGGCATCCAACCAGCATCCTATGATAATGGCATTGATGCCGGGAGCGACCGCGTTGATTTTTTCGGCGATGTGCGGGTGCGCCAGGCTTTGGCATTATGCCTCGACCGCCAGCAGGTGGTGGATTCGGTGCTTTCGGGCCTGAGTACCGTTCCGAATTCCTATCTGCCGCCGGAACATCCCCTTTACAATCCGAATCTGACCACCTATTCCTTCGATGTGGCTGCCGCCGGCCAACTGCTTGAACAGGCCGGTTGGAAGGATGTGGATCATGACCCGTCTACGCCGCGCCAGGCCTGGGGCGTGCCGGGTATTCCATCCGGGACTCCATTCGAGGTAAATTACGTTACCACCAACGCCGTCCAGCGCCAGCAGGTGAGCACCATCTTGACTGCCTCACTGGCGCAATGTGGAATCAAAGTCAATGTGCAGTATCTCGATGCAAATACACTTTACGCACCCGGCCCGGACGGGGTACTTTTTGGCCGAAATTTCGACCTGGCCGAGTTCGCCATGGGCAGTACGGGGATTGAGCCACCCTGTGACTGGTACACCAGCTCCGAGGTCCCGAACGCTGCAAAAAGTTGGGTGGGGACGAACGTCAGCGGATACAGTAATCCAGCCTTTGAGGCGGCCTGTCTGGCGTCTCAACAATCCCTTCCGGATGACCCGGCTCATGCCGCAGCGTACGCCCAGGCCCAGTCCATTTTCGCGGACGATTTGCCGGTCATTCCGCTCTACTGGCGGGTCAAAACGGCCGCGACGCGTGCAGACCTGTGTCATTTCTCCCTTGACCCGACAGCCGCCAGCAGCCTGTGGAATATAGAGGCGTTTGACAGCGGCGCGGGTTGTCAGCCTTGATATGGCCGGTTGTCATAGCATGGTCAGAACCAGCAATTCTCATTATGTCATTGCGAGGGCGTTCTTCCCCGACATCGTACTCGCAGAGTAAGCAATCCCCTGTTTCAACGAGGAGACTGCTTACCCTTCCCCCTTCACCCTGCGGGTGCTGCGCGGGGACCTTCGGCGGGCACGATGTCCCCTAGCGGGGATGATATCGTTCGCTCGCAGTGACATTGTCCATATTGAGAATTGCTGGGTTAGAAGAGGGACATTAGAAGAGGGACAACTGTGCGCTAACACTTTGCGCTAACAACTTGACTTTTTGAGTTTCTTGTGTTAATCTTCTCTTAACTCTTCTGGTATTTTCCCAAATCCCAGAACTAAAATCTTTTCAGCGAAGGAGGTGATTCTCGGGAATAGCCTCAAGTTGCCTGATTTGCTCTACCCATTCACCCTATCCTGTTCAACTAATTAATTTTGGAGGAGAAAGACAATGTCTCGAAATCGCTTTATGTTGGCCTTTGGTCTGCTTTTGGCTGTCAGCCTCCTGCTGGCCGCCTGCGGTCCGAAGCCTATTGTTACACCTTCGATTACGACTGAGCCTGAGCCACTGCCTTCGACCCCGGCTTTCAATATGCCGGCATGCGTTGCAGGCACCGGCGCGGCTGTGGATTCGGTCGTCTTCACTGGCATTGACTCGGCTACCGCCGCCGTGACCCAGCTCCAGGCTGGTCAGGTGGATCTCTATGCTTACCAAGTCGCCGAAGCGCCTGTGTTCGCGACCGTGAAGGCTGATCCGAACCTGGCCTACACAACTTCCTTCGGTTCCTATAATGAAATGACCTTCAACCCGGCCGTGTTCACTGACACCACCCGCTTGAATCCGTTCAGCAACCCGAAGATCCGCGAGGCCACGAACTACCTCATCGACCGCACCTATGTTTCTCAGGAAATCTTCAGCGGTCTGGCCGTCCCGAAGTTCACCATGCTGAACAGCTCCTTTGCGGACTATGCCCGCTTCGTGGATGTTTCCCGCGCCATCGAAGCCAAGTATGCCTACAATCTGGAAAAGGGCAATGAGATCATCACGGCCGAAATGACCGCCATGGGCGCCACCATGGGTACGGACAACAAATGGCAGTTCAGTGGTGCTCCCGTTACCCTCATCATGCTGATCCGCACCGAGGACGCGCGCAAAGACATCGGCGATTACTTCGCCAACCAGCTCGAAGCCATCGGCTTCACGGTTGATCGCCAGTACAAGACCCGCTCGGAAGCCTCCCCCATCTGGGTGGGCGGCAACCCGACCGACGGTTTGTTCCACATTTACACTGGCGGCTGGGTCACCACTGCCATCAGCCGCGATCAGGGCGCCGATTTCAGCTTCTTCTACACCAAGAACGACTATCCGATCCCGCTGTTCCAGGCTTACACCAATACGGATGCGTTCGAAGCTCTCGCCCTGCAATTGCGCAACAATGACTTCACCAGCATGGATGAGCGCGCTCAGTTGTTCAGGCAAGCGCTGCCATTGTCGCTGGAAAGCTCCCAGCGCGTCTGGGTCGTTGACCAGATTTCCTTCTCGCCCGCGGTCGCCGATCTGGCCGTCACCTATGACCTGGCCGGCGGCGTTGCTGGCTCCCAGCTCTGGCCCTACACCATTGATTTCAAGAGCCAGGACGGCGGCACGGTTCGTTGGGCGCAGCCTGGTGTTCTCGTAGACCCCTGGAACCCGATTGGCGGTTCCAACTGGGTTTATGATATGTCCCCCATCCGCGCCACTGCTGACTGGGGTGCCATCTCCGACCCGTACACTGGTCTGGCCTGGCCGCAGCGCATCGAGCGCGCCGAAGTCTATGCTCTGGAGGGCCTCCCGATTGCCAACACCCTCGACTGGGTCAATCTACAGTTCGTCAGCCAGATTGACGTCCCGGCGGATGCCTGGTTAGACTGGGATCCGATTGCCCAGACGTTCATCCCGGCAGGTGAAGGCACCACTGCCAAGGTCCGCAGCGTTGTTTATTATCCGGCTGACCTGTGGAATGTCAAGTGGCATGATGGCAGCCCGCTGACCATTGGCGACTTCGTCATGGGCATGATCATGACGTTTGATCCCGGCAGCGCCGGTAGCGCCATCTATGACCCGGCTTTTGCTGCCACCCTGGATGCCTTCAAGTCGCACTTCAAGGGCGTCAAGATTCTCTCCACCAACCCGCTGGTCATCGAAACCTATGATGACCTGTATGCGCTGGATGCTGAGAACACCGTCACAACCTGGTATCCTCAGTTTACTTACGGCCCAGGCTCCTGGCCCGTTCTGGCCATCGGCAATCTGGCTGAAGCCAACCGCCAGTTGGCCTACTCGGCTGACAAGGCCGATAAGATGCAGACTGAGTGGATGTCGCTCATCGCTGGCCCGAGCCTGGATATCCTGAAGGCGAACCTGGACCAGGCACAGGCTGAGACCCTCATCCCGTATGCTACCACCTTGAGCGCCTACATCACCCCCGCAGAGGCTGCTCTCCGCTATACCAACCTGCAAACCTGGTATGCGAACCGCGGCACTTTCTGGCTGGGCACCGGCCCGTTCTACCTGGACTCAGTTTACCCGGTCGAAGGCTCGCTGGAGATCAAGTGCAACGGCTACTTCCTCGACGCCACGGATAAGTGGACTCGCTTTGCCGCCCCGAAACTGGCTGTCACCGAAGTCACCGGCCCTGCTCAGGTCACCATTGGCTCTGAGGCCACCTTTGATGTTGCTGTCACTTTTGAAGGTGCACCTTACCCGGCGGCTGAACTCAGCGCGGTCAAATTCCTGCTATTCGATGCAGGTGGCAACCTGATTTCCAGCGGCGATGCAACCATGGTCAGCGACGGCCAGTATCAGGTCGTTCTGCCGGCCGCTGTGACAACCCTGCTTGCTGCTGGCTCCAATAAGCTCGAAGTGGCGGTCACCTCCATTCTGGTGAGCATCCCGTCCTTCGGGAGCTCCGAGTTCGTAACGGTTGCTCCGTAAGCAGTTCTGAATACAAGAGGTCTGATAGGGGCGGCGCCGCCCCTATCAGACCTCTTGTATTCAGAACTGCTTACGGAGCAACCGTTA
>Ga0105152_10000362_pt1 | contig 13052 bp, 18 predicted proteins | sample LakBais05cmmetaG_FD_81534 | JGI IMG/M metagenome (GOLD analysis project Ga0105152, IMG submission 81534) | Lake sediment microbial communities from Lake Baikal, Russia to study Microbial Dark Matter (Phase II) - Lake Baikal sediment 0-5 cm | ecosystem: Environmental > Aquatic > Freshwater >...
GCGTCATTCGGGCCTCTTTCTCCCAAGAGAGGATGACCTATCTGCCCGAGGAATCCAAGGTAATCTATGAATCCAAGGATGGCAAAAGGGAGAAGGTCTTTGAGGCCTTGAAGTGGTTGGCCATCATGGGTTCCCATGTACCGGACAGAGGAGAACGGACGGTGAGGTAGTAAGCGATTTCAGTAACATGTGCTACTTGAATTCAAGTGGTAATCCTTAGCTTGCTTCTAATATGAGAGTGTGGACTTGTAGGTGAAGTCGCCAAGTCAACTTGACAATGTCTGCCAAGTCAAGTTTTGATTTTTACAGTTTTGCAGAAGGTTGCCATCGCTACGCAGCGGCCTGCACCATTCCTAAAAATAAAAAGATGGCCTTGATTCGATCACTGGCCAAAATTGTAAAAATCCATCCTTTCGAATAAAGTCCCTTTTCCCTTCAACTTCTCCTTCTGCCACTATTTCCTTTGCCGCTTCTCAACCAGAATTCTTTACCTGCTTAAAACATCTTCTACGTCTCCCCTCTTTTTTGATGCTTGATAGATGTAATGAACTGGGATAATATTAGATGAAGACAGGGAGGGTTCTTCAGGGGGTTGGAAGTTTCGAAGAGGGTGGATGCGAGATAGTACATGAAGAAAAAAGAGATCTAAGATCTTTAAATTAAGTGAGGATGGGTTTTATACTTTCCGTATAATAAGTGTATAAAGGAGAAATGATCATGAACGGAAAAGATCGACTTAACGCTTTGGAGGTGGCTCTCAATAACGAGATGAGAGAGCGGGAATTTTATCTCAAGAATGCGAATAGGACGAAAAATCCTGTTGGGAAGAAAATGTTCCAACAGATCGGAGATGAGGAATTGGAACACTATGAAAGGTTGAAACAATTACATCAAAAGTGGTCAAAACAGGAAAAATGGCCAGAGACCGTTCCCCTTAAGGTAAAAGATACGGTGGTCAAGGATATCCTGGTTGAATTTATCAAGAAGGTTGATAAATCAGCCAAAGGAGATTCTGACGACCTGGAAGCTGTTCGAACAGCTCTCGATTTTGAGGCCAAAGGAGCAAAGTATTATGCTGAAATAAGAGACACGATTTCTGATCCCAAAGAGAAGCAGTTTTTTGATCTTCTCTCAAGGATTGAGAATGAGCATTATCTATCTCTCAAAGATACCGAAGAATACCTGACCGATCCCGCCTCTTGGTTTCGAAAGGCTGAGCACCATACCCTGGATGGAGCGTAGGCACCACTTCTCGATCTTTTACCCATTTCTCCCTTTACCCCGTTAGAAAGCCCCGTCCTTAATGGCGGGGATGCTATTGAGAAGACTCAAAGATAAGGCTCATAGGCTGGCCTCTTGACCTTCAGCAGAAGGAAGGCGAAGAAGACCACGAAGAGGATGCTGCAGCTCAATCCCATGAAAACCCATTGCAACCCGAAATTTTGGGCGATATAACCCGAAAAGCTTGAGGCCAAAGAGCCAAACACGAAGGCGATAAAGAAGAAGATGCCGAAGGCTGTTCCTCTCATTTTCACAGCTGTGTACTGGGCCAAAAGTGTGTTATTCATGGGCTGGAGGAAAAAATTAAAGAAAAAGAAGATCAGGGCCAGGATCAGGAGAGGGAGATCTGTGGCAAAGGACATGGTCAGAATAAATGGGAACGAGAGGACGGAGAGGAGTAGAAACTTTCTTTCGAGGTGTGGCCTCTGCGATAATATCCCTCCACCAAACTGGCCGAGGACCCCCATGAAAAGAGCGATAGAGGAAAGCATCCCTCCCAGAGCAACGCTATCCAGAGAAAAGAAATGGAAGGATGTGCGCTTAGCCATATAGGTGGGCAGAAAGGTAAGCGAGCCATTAAAGCAAAAGCTGTGCATCATATTGACCAGATAAAGCAAGATTAGCGGGAGGGAGAAATAGATCTTAAAACGCCTCCAGGCAGGCTTTTGTTCCGAGGTTGATTGATCGATGGTTCTTATCTCTTCCTGCGGAGACATGTCAACGAAAAGGGACCAGAAAGAGATGACGATCCCAGGGAGAGCAAACCACAGGTAAGCATAACGCCATCCCAGGTAGGAGGCAATGAGTCCAACGACAAATGGAGTCATTGCCAATCCAACATTGCCAGCCGCACCGTGAATTCCCAATGCCCGGCCATATTCCCGCACCTTCGCTGTGATCAGTGCGTTGGCCAGAGGATGATAAATGCTTCCAAAAGCACCCAGAAGGGCGAGTCCTGCTGTCAAAAGGATAAGGCTGGAGGATGCCGCCACAAGGATCAATGCCGCGGTTGAACCCAGGAAGCAAATCACGTAAAGCTTTTTTGGACCAAAGAGGTTGTAGATCATGCCTCCGGGAAGGGCTCCCAGTCCATAGGTGAGGGTCATGATGTTGCCGATGATCCCCAGTTCCAAGTACCCCAAGGAGAACTCTTTCTGCAATAGAAGGAGCACCGTGGGAAAGATGAGCATGTGCCCATGGCTGAGGGCATGGGAGCACCCTGTGAGGCCGACGACCATCTTTTCATCACGCTGCATAAAAACGTTTCCTTAAGAGCCTTTTATTCGGAAGATTTTTCATACAAAGTGTTTGCCCATCACTGGCACTTCCCCCTCATGTCAATTGGCCAAATTCCTGTAACCATCTCATTTCTGGTAAAGTATAATACATCGAATAGGTTGACAGTTGGATCACAATGGGAAACGACCAGTTCAAGAACTTCCCCAATTTCAACCTTGGGTGATGACTTTTGTAACACGATTCTACCATGCTCATCCCCTTGCCATTCATACTGTAACCCTGGCTCAGATGGATATATCACGGAGGGAGTCCCTCCATGATGGTAAAGGGCCTTCAAACCAGCATCCACTGTGATAAAGTCATCATGATTCGTACTGATCACCGTGGTGAGCAGACTCAACGCCGGCAGGAATTTTTCAAATCGAAAAGGGTTTTGGGAAGAGCCAATATTGAGGTATTCGGCATCCATCATGACATAGGAGCCAACTTGCAGATCAGTGAGCTCTGCTACTCTGCAATCAATTTCGTATGTCCCTGTTCCAGCCCCGGTGAAGATATCGCAGGGCAAACCGCTTCGCCGAAATTGCCGGACAATCTCAGCCGCCTGCTCCATCCAATCCAATGATATCCGGCACCTCTCCTCGAACGATGGAATATGTTGAACATGACCTGCATAACACTGCAATCCCCGCAAACGTAACGATGGGAGACTGTCTATCAATCTTCCCAAAGACAACCCTTCTTTATAGGGTACACCTGTACGGCCCATGCCCGGATCAAGATCCACAAGCACATTCAGTTTCAGGTTACGTTTCTCAGCTCCTTCACTCAACTTTCGGACATTGGCTGGATTGTCAACAACAACCATGAGTCCGGGATCATGGGATAAACAGTCCATGAGCCGATCTATCTTATAATCTGTAACCACTGGAGAGGTGATCAGGACACCTTGGATTCCATTCTTTACCAGGACCTCAGCCTCAGAGACCTTGGCAACACAGATTCCGGTGCATCCGGCCTCCATCTGCATCCTGGCGATATGGGAGCATTTGTGAGTCTTTGCATGAGGACGCAGCTGCTTACCAAACGAAGCAGCATGGGCTTGCATGGCTCGGATATTCTTTTCAAGAATCTCTTCGTCCATCACCAGGCACGGAGTATCCAACTTCCATTTTGAGAGACCTATAAATTCTCTTTGATATGTCATTTCTTTTCTCCTTTTTATCTCTCCCGGAAAGCAGGCTTCTCTCTGCTATCCTTCTAACCTGATTTTCTTGCCTCGGTCCTCTCAATAAATCGTTGAAGGGTATTGAAGTACTTCTGAAATCCAACGAGCATGATGTCATTATGGTTAGCAGAAGGGATGATGAGCAGTTCTTTTCTATCCGTTCCAAGATGTTTAAATATATCCTTGGCCTCTTCAAGTGGAACAAGAGTATCCATTTCACCATGAATGATGAGAGTCGGTATAAATATTTTTTGTATCATCTCCAAACACTCTTGGTCGATCTTTTCTAAATTCATCTTGTGAGTGGATATTCCCAAATGCATCATAATCCTGACGACACTGGGAAAACCACTTTCTATGATAAGGCCTCTGATGGCGTCTTGATATCGATATCCTAATTCTAAAGCAGATATACTTCCAAGAGACCTCCCCATGATCCATAAATCACTTCTTAATTCCCTTTTAGATAACTCCTTCTTAATTTCTCTAAGTACGGCATGAGCATCTTGAACAAGGTCTGTTAAGGTTGGGCTTCCATCACTTTTCCCGTAACCCCTGTAATCAGCAACCACTAAATTAAGCCTTCTCTGATGATAAAGTGGGGCGATTTCATCATAATCACTCACCACCTCACCGTTACCATGAAAAAATAAGATCCATGGCCACTGCTCATTCCCTATGTATAAACGACAGTGAACTGAAACACGATCCGCAACGGATGTCAATAGATCGAAGGCATTCTCCGGACATAAAGTGGAATCCTTTCGAGGGTAGAAAATATACATCAATATAGATGGTTGGTCGATGAGAGAATAATCAGGCATAATTTTTTCCTCTTTTTGTCTTGGTGGAGCCCCACGGGCAGAGCCTCCGGTTCCTAATCAACGCCCCTGTGGGGCGACATCCCGGCCAAGAGATTGCGCATTCATCCTCCCGGCGGAAGCCGGGGGGTTTTCTGCTGCCGGGGTAAATTTCAATTCTTTATGAGATGAATGTTTCCTTCCTGCCCGGGATCACTATTGTGTCAATCGGATCAACATGAAGAAGCACTGCCGAGGCAGCGCGTTTTCCACTCTCCATTGCAGTGGGTACACCTCCCATGAAAAGTGCTGAGAAGGCATGATAGCCGGCCATGAAAAACCCTCTTATCGGGGTCCGCACCAATTCCTGAGCCTGATAATCATGGAAGTCTTCGTAATCCCAGGACCATCCTGCGACTGCTCCCTCACTCCTCCCACCTTGCTCCTCGAAGGTAAGAGGTGTAACCACGTCCATCACTATAACCGAATTTTCAAGTCCCGGTAAAAGATTTCCAATCTCCTGTAGAATAGCTTGGCCTAACCGCATTTTGTACTCATAGTATTCAGGAAGCCTCTTCCTCCAAGTCGATCGGTATCTTGCAAAATGGGAGTAATCGGCTTCAGTACGGATCACAATCACCGCTCCCTCTTCTGGTGCCAGCATCGTATCATCCCCACTCCACAAGCTAACTTCCAATTCTTGACCGGCAATGGTTTTTGGATCAACTTGGGATACATTCCAATTGAGCTCATCCTCTCCATGAAAAGTCGTTCCCCTCCGCTTATAGATCAACCTACTCGCTTCTTTAAAGGACGAAAGATCAACTTTACTTGAATTCACACCTAAACAGATCTGCAAGACGGATCCTGTTTGCCTAGCGTTTAAGACTGCACGGTACCAGCTATCAGGGATAACCTGAGGATCCACCAACTTAAGGAAGGTCGTTTTGTAGTCAGCATTCGAAATGACAGTGGCCCCATCAATTTTAGTGCCATCACTAAGGGTCACGCCCAAAACCTTCCCCTGCTCCACCCGGATCTTCTTCACTTCCGTTCCAAGTTTGATGACTCCTGCGTCTCTGCTCTTTTCTCCTTTTTTTCTGGTCACTGCATTTACCAGCCTCTCACAAAATAATCGCATACCCCCCTTTGGATACCATATGCCTTGCTCACACATCAGATTCCACATGGCAGCAAGCAGTGAAATACTACTGTACGGTTCTCGGGTACCCAGACTACCCAGAATCCGCCGAAGTCTCCAGTCATGGACCCATTCAGAAAGATACTCTGAAGCGGAGGTTTCGTCAGCCCTCTTGATGGGGGAACGATCGATATGATCATCATGAAACTTTGAAGCAGAAGTGATCTCCTCAATCGCCTTGAAAAAAAGTTCTATGCCCTGAGCATCGGTGGGAAAATGTCTTGTCAACTCCTTTTTCATCTCTGAAAAAGGCAAGGAGAGAGGTATGTCGAGATCAAAGGCTCTCATCCGATAACGGACTCGATAAAATTGAAGGTCATCATCTTCACCCAGATCCTTGAGGCACCTTTCAATGAGTCCAGGATGGCTGAAACCAAGGGGACCCATGGGGAAGGAGAAACCCTTCCGTTTATATACATAAGCTGTGCCCCCGGGATGTGGGTTCTTCTCAAGCACCAGAACACGGAGGCCTTCTTTCACCAGTTTGGCTGCGGCTGTCAGTCCCCCCACTCCAGCACCTACAATAATGGTATCCCATCCACCGTGCATAGGTTCCTTTATTCTTCAAAACTGGCTTTTGGAAGGCTGGAGAGGTCCAGAGCTTCATAAACCCTCTCTATCTTTACAGAAAGCCGTTTGATCTTACCAAAAACATTTTCAGGTAGGTTAAGAGCTGTTTGGGCCACCTCATCTTCATAGAGATTATGTTTCAGGTATTGGGGTTCATTTTCACCAAACCATATCTCTGCTTCCCAGGATCTCTGATTGAAAGATTCTGTCTTAAAATCTTTTTCCCTTAGTCCAAATGGGTGACCGGTCGAGATAAAGGCTAAGGTTCCATGGTTAGAAAAAGATCGGGTGGAGAGATTTGAATAGATGCACATGAACTCTCCACCAAAAGCAATAGAACGAATAGAGAAGTTATATCCATCGACCTTACTTTCAATATATTCCTGGAGAAGGTAAGGGTTTGAACCAAGATCAAGTTTTGAGAGTCTCTCCGGTTCGGTGATCACTTGTAAACCTCTCCCGCCTCTTCCTACCCGGCGTTTCAGGACCACCTTGCCTTTCCTCTCAAGGAATCGCTCAGCTTTATTTAAGTCGAGAGGATCAAAGATCATCGTCTCAGGCATCGGTGCAATGGGGCTGACGAGTTGATATTGATTCCATTTATCTTCGAGTCTCAACCCGGGGTGGAAGGCACTTGGGAAGGGACCTTTTCCATCCATCCATATTTTGAATGGTTTAAGGCTTTCAATAAAAGGAAGGGAGTGAAGATAATCCTTAAATCTTTTTCCGTAGACTCTTTGCGACGTCTCCTCAATCTGTCTGAAGATATCTGAAGGTTTTTTAAAATGAACCAGATGAGTGAGATGATACTCCTGTGCTCCCCCAGGAAGACCTACATTGACTTCCACGACATAGGGTTGAAGCTGAGGAGAAATGAGAAAATCTATACCGAGATACATCACCAATCAAAATGAAAAATCCCCTTCATTCCCCTAAAGAAAGGGGAATAAAGGGGATGATTTAGAATTTCGTCATTTCAAAAACCTAAATGGCCGATGAAACAACAAATCCTTTCATAAAAGGTCTTCTGACCTTTCTTCTATTACTTCTCTATCCCATTCAGTTAGGGGCTCCTTCCCTTCTTGAGAAGGAGCCCAATATAAACCTTAACAAGAGGCTTTGCATTTGCAGATTCCGGAGAACTTCTTAGCTACCTTCTTGATCGTCATGTTCTTCACCTCCTTTCAACACCCCTCGGGCGTAGCATTGAAATGGATCGGGTTGAAACAAGCCCCCATGAATTTTGGCTCGATAACGGCACCCACCTCTGCACTCTTCGACCTCCGTGCAGTTGCAACCTAAATCGGTTAACGGGATTCGAGGAATTCGCTGCCAACAAATCCGAAGGCCTTCTTCAATCGATCCCACGGGTTCCTGACTGAAAAGCCCGCACTTAGTAACCCTTCCATCTGGGATTATAGCACAAAGATGGGCACCACAGGTAGCATTATTTTTTGAACGATGCAATCCCCCTCCATAACCATAATTAAGAAGATGACCTGCAACGGAAGGGGATACCCATAACTCTCTGTTCTCCTTCAGTCTCCCTTCAATACAAGGGACATCCACATTCCATTCCCTGATATTTTTTGATTCAAGGAGAGAGGCCAACTGGTCAAACTCCTCCAAATTTCTTCGATGAATCATCGTCGCAATAGAGACTGTAATTCCAGCCTCTTGAAGAGAATCGATTGCCGCAAGGGTCTTTTCGAAATTTCCTTTTCCACGAAGGGATTCATGCCCCTCTTTCATCCCATCGAGGCTGAACTGGACTTCATGGACACGAAGTCTTCTTGAAACATCTCTGGTAATCAATGTACCGTTGGATAGAAGGACAGATCGAAATGCATAATCCCTCAGGATGTCATTGATCTCCCAAAAATAGGGATAAAGCAGAGGTTCCCCTCCTGAGAGGAGAAGCCGCAAACCCTGAATTTCTTCAAATTCTTCTAATATTTTTTGAATTTGTTCGATGGAAAGATCTTGATGTAAACCATCGCCGAGATAGCAGTGTCGGCACCGGAGATTGCATCTATCCGTAATCTGTAGTTCAAGATATCGAAGAGAAGGGATGGGCGATGGATTTGAGAAAGCTTTTTTCCCCATAGGAATTTCTGAAAAGGCGATCAAATTTTGTGAGAGGCAGTATTGGATGAACTCTTCATCCTCCTTTCGAATAGGAGGCCTTTCTCCCTGGGAGCATTTCAGGAGAAACTGAAAAGCATCGGAGCTCAGTTCATAGAGGTCATCGTTTTCAATGTCATACAGGTAGGGTTCTTCAAGATTTTTCAGGACACAATGAGAGGCCAGGCGAATGAATTTATGACCGGAGGACATCATTGATCTCCTCGGGAGTGACCACTTCTTTTTCAAGGAGTCGTTTGAGGATTTTGAAGGCACCGCATTCCAACTCTTTTTCGGACTCTTTATAAAATTCGCAGTGTTTACAGATCAGCTCAAGCAAGAATTCTTTATCAAAGGTCATTCAGTCACCTCCAATGAGGGAATGGATTGCCTATGAGCGGTGTTGAAATTGGGTTTGATAAGGACATCCTTCCCTTTTACAGGATTAATCTTCAGAGTCCTCAATGATTCTTTTACCCCGTGTCTTCGATTATCTGTCTTTACCAATGCGACACGACTCACTGTGCTCGACATAGCTAACCCTCCATCCATTCCCATAAGGAATGCACCACCAGCAACTCCAGAATACTTCAAAAAATTCCTTCGACTCATCTTCATCTTTTAAATCCCAGTGTTCTTTTAACTCTATTAATTATCATGTCCTGATTACTCCTGTGTGTCAACCCTTCGGCTCCCCAGCACCAATGCTGGGGCTTGGCCTCGGCCTGAGCGGCTTGACTGAAATCGCCGAAGTCTCGGGCCGAAGGCTCAGGGCAAGCTCTGAACTGCGCTTTATACAACGCCCTCAAGGAGTTTGGCGCCGCCGAATGGGTCAAGGTAGCCGTTTTTGAATCGTAATGAAAGACTCGCTTTTTTGATTTTCCCATGGTTTTCCCATTGACAGATCGAATATCATTTGTTAACCTCTTCCATTAATAAGGTTGACAATATAATATTCGTTAGATCGTTCGTCGGTTAATATCGTTCAGTACGCCAAAAATTTTTAAAGCTCTGAACGAGCTAAACCAACTTAACGATCTAAACGAACTGAACGGAGCCTTTTATGCCGATCGAAAAGCTCAGATGGATGGTGCTTGCTTCCCTCATGGCCGCCCTTACGGCTGTAGGAGCCTATATTCACGTCCCAATTGGACCTGTGCCCATTGTCCTTTCAACACTCTTTGTCCTTCTCTCTGGACTTCTTCTGGGAAGCCGCTGGGGGTTTATGAGCATCTGTCTTTACCTCTTCGTGGGAGCAATGGGCTTACCGGTCTTCTCTGGAGGTAGAGGAGGCATTGCCCATTTCTTGGGTCCCACTGGCGGTTATCTTTTTGGCTATGTCCTTGCAGCCTGGGTAACGGGTCTCATTTCGGAGCACTTTCGTGGTCTTCTCCCCTGGGATGTTTTGGCTGTGGTTCTAGGTTCACTCGTGATCTATGCCCTGGGAGTCCCCTGGCTAAGAATAGTAACGCCGATGTCCTGGACTAAGACCCTCATGGTCGGCGTGATTCCATTTCTTATCGGAGATGCAATTAAAGCGTCGGTCGCTGTCATCCTCGCGAGGGCTGCCCGACCAATTTTAGAACGGCAGTTGCAATCTGTTTGATGTTTAATCGGACACCAGTCAACGAGACACGGACACGTTATTTTATAAGCAATATGATCGAAATCCGAAACCTTCATCATCATTATCCAGACGGAACCCATGCTTTGAAGGGCATTGACCTCACCATTGCCGATGGCGAATTTCTTCTTATTTGCGGCCCTAATGGGAGCGGCAAAACGACTCTCATTCGTCTTATCTGCGGGCTACTTAAGCCCACTTCCGGTTCTATTCGCTTAAACGGTCTCAATGGCCCGCAGGCTTCCCGAGAAATCAGACGTCTGGTGGGTATGGTCTTTCAGGATGCAGATAGCCAGATTGTTGGTGAAACGGTAAGAGAAGACGTGGCCTTTGGACCTGAAAACCTGGGACTTTCTCCAGAGGAAATTACTGAGAGAGTGGATTGGGCCCTGCGTCTGATGGGACTTGAAAACCTTTCAGAGAAACCTTGTTACCTGCTTTCAGGAGGAGAGAAACGTCGTCTTTCCATTGCTGGAGTACTTGCGATGAGACCTCAGATGATTCTCTTCGACGAGCCTTTTTCCCATCTCGATTATCCTGGCATTCGGGAAGTCCTAAAGCACATGGTTTACTTGCATCGCGAAGGGCACACCCTGGTGGTGACGACACATGATGTGGAAAAAGTGATTGCTCATGTCGATCGCATTGCCATCATCCACGGCGGAGAACTCAAAGCTGCGGGATTACCAGAAGAACTCCTTAGGGAACTCCCTCGCTTTGGGATCCGGCCTCCCTGCTACGCTCTTCTTGGAAGGGAAAAGATTTCATGGCTCAACGAATAATCCTCCACTACTTTCCCGGAAACTCTCCTCTTCACCGGTGGGACGCCCGATGCAAGTTCCTTGGGCTTTTAATAATGACTGCAACCCTTCTCCAATCAAAAATCTCATGGCTCATCCTCGATTCAGGTATCCTGTTAGGCCTTCTTATCCTTTCGAGATTGCCTCTGATGCAGTTTCTCCGTGACTTTCGAACCTGGGCAATCTTCCTTTTCATCCTCTTTCTTTTTCAGATATCTTTCACTTCAGGTCCTCCCCTACCCCTCTTTCCATGGCTTCCTATAAGTGAGGATGGGCTCTTCCTAGGAATCTTCACATGTTGGCGTCTTGGGCTCATTCTCATTTATGCAGTTTTCTTTACAGCTATCACACGTCCTCGAGAACTTAGGGATAGCCTTATATGGTTTCTTAAACCTGTTCCTTTTCTTCCTGAACGGCGGATCGGGCTAATGGTATCGCTGACCCTTCGCTTTTTCTCACTCATTTTGGATCAGGCCGAAGAGGTCCAGCAGGCAAATAAGGCACGTTTGGGTGAACGGAACAAGAATCCTTTTCGTAGAGCAAAATTCCTTGGGCTCCCACTTCTTCGCCGTTCATTTTCACAAGCGGAAGATATTACCCTTGCCCTCGCAGCAAGAGGCTTCCGTGACGATATACCCCTACGACTTCCAAAATTGGAAATTTCCCATATGATCCCTCTCTTAATTTTTCTGGGGTTTCTAATGGCCCTGTGGTGGTTTCAACTTTAGAAACGGACCTAGATATTATTTAGATTGTAGGGTGTTTCAGGATGTCAGCCAAGACAATAAATTCTACAAAAATGTCTTCAACGAAGTAGGGAAACTTTATGCTGGAACCATCTTTGGTATGAGGAAAGAGAAAAACCCTTCTTTCAGATTTTCTCTTTCGATCTTCTCAAAGGCGCATTCAACGGCTGATCTAATCTCTTCCAAATCAACCGGTTTCATCGCCTGGTAGAAGATCCCTGCACCTCTGAGGCGCTTCACCAGTCCAATCGACTCTTCTGAAGAGATGACAATCACCTGAATTCTTGAATCGATCTTCTTAAAGATTGGCACTAAATCACAAGCCTTTACACCTTCAATCTCATCATCAATTAGGACGACATGGATCTTTCCATTTCGAATCCTTCGAATGATATCGCTCACCCATCGGGCTATCTCCACTCGATATCCAAGCCTGTGAAAGTAGGTTGAAAGCGATTTGGCCAAGAGATCATCCTGATAGGCAATAAAGATCGTCTTCGATTTCATGGTAACCCCTCCTCTCAGTTAGGAGTTCCCCTCCTGTCTTCATATAGGCAGGCGGAGTATTTTTCTTTCTTCATCCTATGTCGCCCGAATCGGCAATTCGCTCTTTCGGAAAAAGGAGAAGGCTGTTCCAACGAAAGAGGAGAGAAGGATAGCTGCCGGGATCAATTGGGCTAAGACGACGATGATCCCAAAGGTAAGGAAAAAACATCCTCCTAAAATCCCTAACCCCCTAACTCCTCCTGCGCAGGCAATTCCCATAGAGACCAGAGCGATTGACATGACCAAAACCAGACTTAGAATGATAAAAATCTTTTTCGGGTCCATTCCCCTACTCCTTTTCCCTCTGTAAATGTTTAATCATGATCACCATCATCAAAGGGATAAGAATTCCGACGAGGGCGACAGCTCCTCCAACAATGTAAATTATTGGGCCTATATCCTCTACTGTCCTGACCACTTGCATGACTGCAATGGAGACCATTGCTGCAAGGATACAGGTCAGGACGAACAGACCAAAGTATGTTGATGTACCCAGGTTCTTCATTTCGATACCCTCCTCTCAATATTCCCTTATTGCTTTACTACCACTGGCTCAGCACCTGGAAGGATGACTTCCTCTTCAACCTTCTTCACTTTCTTAAAACCCATGGTTGTAGAGGTGCCAATGAAGCTGAAGAAGAGAATTGCTGCCGGGATCAACTGAAGAAGGACGATGATGGTCCCAATGATGATGAAGATCCAAAGAGCCGTTCCAGCTCCTTTGAGGCTGATCGATCTTGCAAATGCCGGAGAAGCCATGAGAGTGATCAATCCTACCATCAGCCCAACCTTTAATCCTTTTTTTATCTTTTCCATTTTTAGTTCCTCCTTTCTTTGGTTTTCAATCTAATTAATGCATTTGGTATGCCAAAAAATAAATTGTGGTTTAACTA
>Ga0105152_10000363_pt1 | contig 13026 bp, 14 predicted proteins | sample LakBais05cmmetaG_FD_81534 | JGI IMG/M metagenome (GOLD analysis project Ga0105152, IMG submission 81534) | Lake sediment microbial communities from Lake Baikal, Russia to study Microbial Dark Matter (Phase II) - Lake Baikal sediment 0-5 cm | ecosystem: Environmental > Aquatic > Freshwater >...
ATGCGCGCCTTCCGCACGGAGTCCGTCTCCTTGGAGAGTCGATCTTCCAGGACGAGCTGGAACCGGCCGCGAAGCTGCGCCGCGGCCTTGCGGGTGAAGGTGACGGCGGCCATCCCCTCGATCTCGTATGCCCCGGAAGCGATCCCGGCAGCCATCCGACGCGCCAGGCTCTCGGTCTTCCCCGAGCCCGCCCCCGCCTCGACGAGAAGATTGAGGTCGGTGCGAGCCTCGATGAGATCCCGTGCTGCCTGATCGGGGAGCGGACGCTGCTTACAGGCCGCTGAAAAAGGCCCATCTACTGCGTTGACTTGCTCGGGCACTCGTTGCGGCGTACCTGGAGTACGCCTCACTCGGCCCATCGCGCGCCGCCTTGCATCTGGACCTTTTTGAGCAGCCTGGACGAAAGAGGGTTCTTGAGCATTGTGTTAGGCATGGGTTTGGAGCCTCCTGTAGGCATCCAGCGCGGTGTTCGCCGTATTGGCGAGTTTCACCTCCGCTCGAGCGACGGGGTCGCTCCCGCAGGCCCGGTGGAATTCGCAATACTTGCAGTCGTCGGTGTCGGCAGCGTGCAGGAAGGTTCCGCCGGCGAGCAAGTCGAAGAGATCCCGCAGGACCGTCCCGACCGCTGAGGAATCGGCCTGGGACCGCATCACGCGCCGGCCATTCCCGCGGGCGGTGGGAAAGTAGTAGCCACTGAAAGCGATGCGGGCCTTCGGATTCTCGGGTCGGAGGAGCTGCCTGGCGGCCAAGGCATAGAGGGCATGCTGCAGTTGTCGCCCGCCGGCAAAGGTCGCCGTCAGCCCCCCCGGCAGCCAGAGGCGGCCCGTCTTGTAGTCCACCACTTCGTAACCCCCATCCGGGAGCCGATCGATGCGATCGATCCGGCCCCGCAGGGGGAAACGGACGCCGCCACCCACGTCCACAGTGACCGGATCGGCCTGGGCCAGGGGTTCGCCCTGCGGATCGCCGGTTCCGAAGGCAATCTCCAATCCCACCGGTACCCGATCGGTCGCCGCCGCCTCCAGTCGCAGAAAGACCGCCAGGTCCCGCAAGAACTCCTCCGCCTCCCGCGCATACACGCTCTCGGAGGGAGGTGGAATCAAGGCGCGGAGCTCTGCAAGCTTCGCCTCGCCGAGCGCCTGGAGACGCGGGAGATGCCGGAGCGGATCGCGCGCTCCCGGCTGGCTCCGCATCTCGCGCAGGATGCAGGCATAGAGGGTATGGAGGGCATTCCCGCGGGTCATCCCATCCAGCCAGGCGTCCGGATCGGGCTCCCCCTCGTCAATCGGTTCTACCCCCAGGCCGCGTTCGAGGAAGTATCGGAAGGGGCAGGCGGCCAGGCGCTCCAGGCTGGTTGGCGAGACCGGCCGTCCGGATCGGCGGGGGTCGAGGTGTAAGCCGGCCTCGGGGACGAGCCCGTCGTAGGCGGTATACGCATCGGAGACCCGCGCCGCCTCGGCGGCTTCACCCTGCGCAAGCCATGGGAAGGCGTCCATGAGGATGGCCCGCCCCTGATTTCCCGCTCCCCGAAGCTGGGACACCCACCAACCGGCGTCGCTCAGGGCATGGTCCGGCGAGGAAAGGAGCGCCGCGACCGGCTCTCCCAGCGCCAGGTTGAGGTCGTCATAGGTCAGGTCCTTGCCGGGCTGCTGCAGCCGGAGCACCTGGAGGAGGAGCCAAGATGGATATGTCTCGCGGTTCTCGCGGAGGTCCCGGCACGAGAAGCTCAGGCACACGTGCCCACTCAGTCTGGCCAGGCGCGAGGCGACGAACAGGAGGACCTCGCTCACCCGGTCCCCCGAGGTGGCCAGGGCTGGACTCAGCGCCGTCCGTTCTTCATCCAGCAGAACGGGATCCTCTACCAGCGCGGGGAATACGCCGCCCTCTTCCAGCCCGACCACGAATGTATACGGGCGCCCCGCCAGGCCCGCCCGCGCCAGGGTGGCCACGTGGAGGTGGCCCGGCCGAGCCCGGTCGCCGCCAACGGCGAGCGTCTCCACGCGATCCTTGATCAACGCCAACCCATCGGCCAGCGGGCGACGGAGGTCTCCCAGAGGCTGAAGTTCGTCCAGGGTCTCTGCGAGGGCAAGCACCGCCGCCCCGTCCAGGGCGCTGCCCGTCGCCGCGTACCCCTTTGCAAAGGTGGTGCACGCGGCCAGGAGGTCGCCGAGGGCAATCCGGCCATCCGATCCCGGCTCGGGCGCAAGCGCGAGGAGGGCCGTAAGCCACTCAGCAAGCCGTTCGGCTTGCGCGGCCCGGGTGAGATGGCCTGCGCGCACCTCCTCGTCGGCTTCAAGATCCGCTGCCCGCTGGCGGTAGGATTCTGCCACGCCGGCCAAGGCGGGCGCGTACGTCTGCCGACCCCAGGTAGCATCGGACTTGGCGAGGAGCCGAGCGGCCTGACCGGCCGTGGGACCCTCGGCGATCTCGACCCGGACGTCGCCGGACTGGAGCAGGCGTCGCAGCCCGCTGGCAGGGAATCCGCCAGCGATCCACGCGCAGAAGGCCAGGAGAGCCCGCGCGGGGCGGAGGAGCGTGACCGGGACGCCGGAACTCAGGGTGAGGGGCCAGTCATGGCGCTGCGCCTTCTCCCAGAGGAGCACGGCATAGTCCGAGGCGGCGCAGGCGATCTCGACGTGATCGAGGGGAAGGCGGCCGGCCTGGATGCGACGGAAGACCTCCTCGACCTCGGCCTCCTTCCCGCCCGCTCGGAACATGGTGAGGGTATCGTCACGTCTGGGAGCGGGCGCCTCCGCAGGCGCAAGGAGAAACGCCAGGCGCTCCGCATCAGAGGTCGGGGCTGGCGGCACAATGGCCTGAGCAGGTGCCAGAAGGGCCAGCCGACGGGGGGATGCCATGCCGGAAAGGGCAAAGGTCGAAGGGGGCAACCGACGTCCCGACAGGGCATCCACGAACTGTCGCTCCACGGGCGCCCAGACTACGCCCGGCATTTCGACCCGCAGATCATCGGGGAGGATCGGGGCGAGGTCGAGATGCTGGAGGGCCTCTTCGTAGACGGAGGCGGAATCGGCCAGATGCTGGGTAGCCAGGTGGGTTTCGTAGGAGGCCAGAAGGGTCATGAGTTCGGCCCGCTTTGCGGCACTGGCAAAGACGGCGGGCTGGAGATCCTTCGCCCGAATTCCGGCGAGGCGGAGTTCTCGGATGGTAGCCCACAGGGCGTCCGCCATTTTCGGATGCTCGGCCAGCGGGCGGAAGTAGCGCGGCGTGGTATCCGGCAACTCGAGCAGCAGCCGCATGATGAGCGCCGGACCGAGAACGTCGGGGGCGGGGTTGATCCCCCGGTCGATCAGGAAGGGAGCGGCGATCTGCAGGGCGAGATCCAGTGGAATCGCAAAGCGGAGGTTCGCCCAGTTCGTGCCCTCCAGGGCCAGCCGCTCGCCCAAGGTATGGCCGACACCATGGGAGGGGACAAAGACCCATTTCGTCGATTGAGGATGGGCCCGGCACAGTTCGGCGAGCTGGTTTACGAACGGGTCCATCGCGCCTCAGACTTTCGCTCAGCCTGGACAACAGGGACCGTATCGGCGGAATCGGCGCCGGATCGGTCGGGCGCAACTCCAGGATTACTGAAACAGGAGGAAAGCGCGCAAGTTCCAGACTGGGAAGTGTGATGGGCCTCCAGCCATCCCAGGAGAACGGCGGGGCCGCCCCGGAGGAGGTTCCAGGAGCGGTCCCCGGGAACCGGCCGGCCGGGGAATCCGGCAAGCTCGATCTCCAGGAGGGTGACGTCAGGATCGGCAGTCATGAGCGATGCCCCTCGCCGAGTCCGCTGCCCTCAACATGCAGCGGTGTGGACAGTACCGAACCCTCGAGCCCCTTGTCAATCAAGAAGCGAGGATATCCGAGGGGAAGAGAATACGCTGTCTTGTGCTTCTGAGTTTATCTGAGTTTATTGGAAGGCTGTGGCATCTAATGTCACAACAAGAACGATTTCGAATTTCGGATTGCGCATTTGCGAATTGGGGCACGCGCGTTGGCGGGCGGGAGGCGAGGTGACGTGAGATGGAAGGGCTGGCAACTCCAAACCCAGCGTGGAGTGTGAGCGGGGCGTGCTTGACATCTCCGCAAGCCCATCGTATCTTACTAAGTAAGATTTTCTCCAAGGAGGCTCGCGCCATGCGCACGACGCAGACCTGGACCGTGTCGCTTCCCCCGAACTTGCTCCGGGAAGCAGAGCGTACCGCGAAAGAAGAGGACCGGACGAAGAGCGAGTTGGTCCGCGAAGCCCTGCGGATGTATATCGAGGAGCGCCGCTGGCGGAAGCTCCAGCGAGAGACCGCGGCCCGCGCCCGGGTTCTCGGCCTGCGGAGTGAAGAGGACGTGGCCCGTCTGATCCATGCCGGTCGGAAGTAACCCGGCATGCGCCTCGTTCTGGACACCAACGTCCTGCTCTCCGCCCTCGCCTTTCCCGGCAGCAAACCCGATCAAGTCCTTCAGCGCGTGCGCCGAGGGAACGTGGAATTATTCCTGTCCTCCTTCATCCTGGCGGAGCTGGAGCGAGTCCTCCACGACAAATTTCGTTTCACGAAGCGGCAAACGGCCGAGCGCGTGAATGCCATCCGCCGGATGGCCACGCTCGTCGAACCGACGGAGCGGGTCGCCCTGGTGGTTGCCAAGGATGACGACAACCGCATCCTGGAGTGCGCCCTGGCGGCTCGGGCGGAGTATCTCGTGACGGGGGACAAAGAACACCTCCTGCCTCTCCGGTCCATCGGCACGACGCAGATCGTCACGCCCAGCGCGTTCCTCGACTTGGGGTAGCGGGATGGACCGGATGTGTGGAACGTTCGCCGAGAACGCCGCCGGCGGATTTCCCGTTGCGAAGCCGCACCAGTTCGCCCTATAGTCCGGGGCATGGCCACCGAGGCGCCGGCTCGACGCGACAGGCAGATCGTGCGGGTGCTCACCCTCCTCCGCACCCTGAAGGAGGGCGGCCGGCCCTCTGTCCACACCCTGGCCGCCCGCTTTCACACCCGCCGCGAGACGATCTACCGGGATCTCAAAGTTCTCCAGGAAGTCGGTTATCCCGTCACGGGAGACGCCGAGGGGCGGCTGAGCCGCCCGACCCTGCCGGCGGACTTTCGCGCCACGCCCCTCCCCGTCCCCTTCACCAAGCAGGAACTCGCCGCCCTCACCTGGGCCGCCAAACAGGTCGGCTCCCACCAGCCCTTCCGCGCCGGGATCGAGGGCGCCCTCCTGAAGCTCCAGGGGATGGCGTCGGGCCCGGACGCCCGCCTGGCCCAGGCGCTGACGGGCGTCTTCGACGGCTGGTCTCGCGGCGTCAAGGACTACACGCCCTTCCAGGACATCATCCTCCAGTTCGTGGAAGCCATCGTCTCCAGGCGCCGCTGCTTCGCCCGCTATCAGGCGCTCGGCCGCCCCGCGCCCAACAACTTCCGCTTCGAGCCGTACCGCCTCCTCATGATCCAGGGGAGCCTCTACTGCGTCGGCAAGGGGACCTATCACGACTCGTTGATGAGCCTCGCCATCGATCGGCTCCATGCGGTCACCCTGACCGAGGAGTCGTTCACGGTGGATCCAACCTTCGACCTCAAGCAGTACAAGGCCGAGGCCTTCGGCGTGGTCTGGGAGAAGCCCATGACGGTCGTCCTCCGCTTCCGGGCCGACCAGGCCCCCTACGTCCGTGAGCGGGAGTGGCACCCCACGCAACAGCTCAAGACCCTCCGCGACGGCCGGCTCGAGATGATCTTCCGCGCCGGCGGCACCTTCGAGATCACCCGCTGGATCCTCGGCTGGGGGGATGCGGTCGAGGTGATCCGGCCGGCGAGCCTTCGGCGGGAGGTCGCTGCAATCCTGGCCACCGCCGCGGGCAAATATCGATAGACACCCTCCAATCCGGTCCCTAGGCTTTTCCTTATCGCGCCGAGAGCCTCTCGGCGCGATCGGTGTTGCATTCGTGTACACTATTGGGTACACTCCGACCAGAGCATTCTTAGCTCTCTCTGCGGTCTCTGCGACCTCTGCGGTGCAATGATTCGGTTGAGTTCGGAAAGGAGTCCCCATGAAATTCGTGTCCGTCCGCGAGCTCCGGAGCAAGACGGCCGCCCTTCGCAAGGACCTCGAAGAGGAGCAAGAGATTGTCCTCACCGCCAATGGTCGCCCCTTTGCCGTGGTGAGCCGTGTCGAACCCGACGCCCTGGAACAAGAACTCCAGGCCATTCGCCGAGCCCGCGCCGCCGCCGCGGTCGCGCGGATCCGCACCGCCGCCAAGGCCAAGGGACTGAGCCGACTGACCATGGCCGACATCGACCGGCTCATCGCCGAGACCCGGCGACGGCGGGTGGCGCGGTGAAGATCGTCCTCGACACGAATGTCCTCGTGGCCGCCCTGCTCTCCCCGCTCGGCATCTGCGCCCGGCTTCTCGATTTCGTGCTCGATGGGGCCATTGGCATCGGCGTGGACCCCCGGATCCTCCAGGAGTACGAGGACGTCCTCCACCGGAAGGAACTCGCCCTGCCGGTCGCCGCCGTCCGGGTCGTCCTCAATTTCCTGCGGGAGTCGGCCGAGCCCATCGCCGCGCGTCCGCTCGCGACGACGCTTCCCGACCCCGACGACCTCCCCCTCCTCGAGGTGACAGCGACCGCCGAAGCCATCCTGGTCACCGGCAATCTCCGGCACTTCCCCAAGAAGGCGTGTCGGACCGTGCGGGTCATTGGCCCCGCGGAATGCCTGGAACTTCTTCGCCGGGCAGAGGGCCGGAGTTAGAAGCACCCCCATGGCTGCTTCGGCCCGCCATGCCAGCGAGGCCATTCTTTCTGGACCAGCCGGATGGCTCGATGCTATACTGCTCTGGCTAGCACGGGAGGCACCCATGCCGCGAGCAGAAACCACCGTAACCCTGGATGACCAACTGCTCCAAGAAGTGATCCGCCGCATCCGCGCTGCGGGAAATCCGCAAAGGATCGTCCTCTTCGGCTCCCGGGTGCGGGGCGATGCCCGTCCGGACAGCGACCTCGATCTCTTGATCGTCGAGGAAACGACTCTCCCTCGACACCGCAGACCGATCCCATACCTCCGCGCCCTCCTGGGTCTCTTCCCGGCCAAAGACGTGATGGTGTACACCCCCGCCGAGATCACCGAATGGGCTGGCGTGCCCAATGCCTTTGTCACCACCGCCCTCCGGGAAGGGAGAGTCCTCTATGGCGGATAGGATCAGCCATGCTCGTGGCTGGTTTCTCAAGGCCGAGAGCGATCTCTCCGCTGCCCGCCGCGTCCTCGACGGCGAGGGTCCCTTCGATACGGCCTGCTTCCACGCCCAGCAGGCCGCCGAAAAGCTCCTCAAGGGATTCCTGGCCTTTCATGATCGGCCTTATCCGCACACGCACAATCTCGAGGAACTCGCCCGCCTGTGCTGCGCGATCGATCCGAGCCTGGATTTCGGTCACGTGGATGTGACCGAGCTCACCCCGTTCGCCGTCGAGATGCGCTACGACTTCGAATTCTGGCCCTCCCGGGAGATCGCACAGGAGGCTCTCGACCTGGCCACGCAGGTTCGGCATGCCATCCTGGCCGCCGTCCCGACACAGGCGAAACCGTAACCCACGCTCCGCTCCAGCCTCGTACCCACCAGACCACGTGGCACGGCTCATCGACGGCCTGCTCGGGAAGGGGTTCGCCCACAACGAGATCGTCGTGCTGACCCGGCGTGGGGTAAGGGACTCGGCGTTCACGAGCGAGAACGCTTCGGCAACTTCACATTGCGACGGTTCACTGGCCCACGTTTTGTCTGTTATTGTTGCCAGTTGGCATGTATAGTAGCCACGTGAGACCGCTGACAGGAACCCTCCGACGTCCGCTGGATGCGGTGTTTGCCGCCCCCAGCCACCTCGCCCTGTTGCGTGTCCTCTCGGAGAGTCCCCATGGCGCCAGCGGGCGCGAACTGGCTCGGCGTGCAGGTCTCAGCCACCAAGCCGCCAGTAATGCCCTGGCCCGCCTGGAGGGCCTGGGGATAGTCCGCCGGGTAGGACGGGGGCGGGTTTTTCTCTACAGTCTGAACCGCCAACACGCGCTGTATGTCCGTCTGATCCGGCCGCTCCTCGACGCGGAGCGCGGAGTGTTCCGCACCATCCTGCAGACCGTGGAGGACGCGGTGGGACCGCACTGCCTGAGTGCCACGATCTTTGGGAGTGTGGCGCGGGGCACCGAGGGTCCTGCCAGCGACTTGGACCTGTTGATCGTGCTACGGCCTGATCGGGGACGTAGCGAACTCACTCGAGCCGTCTCCGGCATGGCCGCTGCGATGTCCCGCACGTGGGGGATTCGCCTCAACCCCATCCTCTTCACTGCAACACAGGCCCGCCAGCACCTTCGCAATGGCCACCCCCTGTTCACTGCCGCCGCTAGAGACGGCATACCGTTGGCAGGCCGCCCGCTGACGGAGCTGACCCATGGTGCGTAGAGGGGCGCGCCGGCGTGTGGAGCGGTCCGATTGGACGACCTTCCTTGCGGCCGCTGAGGAGAATTACCTGGGCGCATGTGCGCTTCAGGAGACGAGGAAGTATCGGGCGGCTGGCATTCTGTTCGTGCACGCCGCCATCGCGCTAACCGATGCGCTCACCGTGCGGTCGGGCGGCGTGAAGAGCACGGGGGAACGCCATCAGGAGGCGATTGACCTGGTCCGCGACTTTCTCCCCGACACCGGCGGGCTCGGCCAGGCCATGCGCCACCTGGAGGGGATTCTCCACGAGAAGAATCGCGTCTCGTATACCGGGGACACGTTCACCGCCGGTGACATCGCTCGCATGCGAACCCATTACGAGCGATTCACTTCCTGGGTCAAGGAGCAATTCCGCACCTGATGCCCGGTGCGATTTTCCCTCGAAGAGATAAAGCGCCACCGGGGACGCCAAAGCCGCCAAGATTAGAACGGTATGTACGAGCAGCCGACCCGAAAATCTGAAGGCCCCAAACAGTGGGCATCTTGATCGTTTGTTCTGAATAGGAATCCTGTTCTCCTTGGCGACCCGGGTACCCGCCGCTTCCGGCGGGTGAACTTGGCGGTCAAGATCTTTTTCGGGTTGGAGTTAGAAACACCCCATGGCGCATCTCATCCCCTCCGACTTCCACGGGCTCTGCGACCAGTTCCAATTGCGCCTGGTGACAGTCGGGGCCGGCGCCACCACACGCCACCAGGACGGGCCTTGACAGCCTCTCCGATGCTGCGGTAGCCTTCTCGCAATGGATGCGAGGCCGCCCATGATCGCCGATGCCGACATTCGCCAGGCTATCGAGATTCTGGTGGACCGGTTTCACCCGGACCGCGTGATCCTCTTTGGCTCCCATGCGCGGGGCACCGCAGACGCTCGCAGCGATGTGGATCTCTTGGTTGTCTGCCCGGTCCACGGCAGCCGGCGAGCCTTACAGGTCGCAATGGACCGGACGCTGGGCGGCTGTGGCTTTGCGCGGGACATGGTTCGTGGGCTACCGGGCGCGGGTGAACTATCGGACTCCGCGCACCATCGCCAAGACCATCCAGGAGATACTGCCGATCGACGTCGAGATCGGGAATCCCCTCCCCGGCCTCGGAGTGGGAAAGACCTCCTACAAGGACCCTGCCGACCAGCCCGGCCACGTCGCCCGACTCATCGACGGCCTCCTCCGGAAGGGGTTCGCCCACAACCAGATCGTCGTGCTGACCATGCGAGGGTTAAGGAATTGTGGGAAGGAAGAACAGTTGGAAGGTCCTGTTGATCCCCGCCACAACTGAGCGACTCAACATACCGGCGATGCCCGCTGGGCTCGCTTGCGTGGCTTTAGCGGCGAGACACGCTGGCCGGGTTGAGCGCGGATCTGCTCAGAGACCCTCGGGTAGGAGCCATCCTCGGCGCCTGAGCGCGGACCGCCTTTAGCGGAATCGCCCGTTCCGCTCTACGGACCGCGACTGCGGAGGGAAGGAGCCATGACAATCAAAGAACGGATTCTCACCGCGATGCGCTGGGAACAGCCGGATCAGGTCCCGCTGACGGTCTATGACTGGATGCTCCCGCGGGGGCGCACCGAGCGCCTCCTGCGCGAGGCCGGAGTTGGGCTCATCGCGCGGCTCGTGCCATACACGGTCAGTCACCGCGAGGTGGAGGTGATCAGCCGCGAATACTTCGACAACGGCCGCAAGCGGATCCGGCGCACCCTGCGGACACCGGTGGGCGAGGCGTGGCAAATCCTCGAGCCGGATGCGGCGTACGAAACCTCCAACTGGATCCGCGAACACTTCATCAAACGACCGGAGGACTACCGGGTCCTGGAGTTCTATTACAACGACATGGTTTTTCAGGAAAACAAGGAGGCCTTCCGGGAAGCCCAGCGGCGGGTGGGCGACGACGGGCTGGTGTTCTCACGCATCGCACGGACGCCTCTCCAGGAAATGCTTTATCAACTCATGGGTCTCGAGCGGTTCGCAGTCGACTACCAGGATCGCCGTGATCTTTTCGATTCGTTGTTCGCGACCATGGCGAAGCGGTACGAGGAGATCTATGACTTGGCCGCGGCCTCGCCGGCCGAGATCGTGTGGTGTGCGGACAACATCTACAGCGATATGATCGGCCCGGAGCGGTTCCAGCGCTACATTGCGCCCGAGTATGCGAAGATCAGCGACAGGATCAAAGGTACAGAGAAACTGCTCGCGGTGCACATGGATGGAACGATCCGCTCGCTGGCCAGAGAAATCGGCATGGTGAAGTGCCACATCATTGAAGCCATGACGCCGCCCCCGATGGGTGATTTTTCGATTCGTGAAGCCCGGGCGACCTGGCCAGGCAAGGCCCTCTGGCTGAATTTCACCAGTTCGATGCATATCGAGCCGCCGAAGGAGATCGCGGAGCATACGCGCAGCCTGCTGGCCGAAGCGGGCACGAGCCGGGGGTTCGGCATCGGCGTGACCGAGGACGCCCCGGTCGCGGCGCTGGAGACAAGTCTTGGCGTGATCGCCCGCGTGCTCCAGGAGTACGGCGCAGGTCGGTGATTTCCCGGGCGACCGGGCAAGCCTCTGTTCAGTTGGATCAGGCGTGATTCAGAGACCTCAGCGTGTTCTGGGGCCGCATGGATCCTGCGTGGAACTGGTATCGAGTACCTTGCACCCGTACCTCACTTTTGGTCTCTGCAAGGGGTAGGAAATCCAATAGACTTTCGCCCGTGTCCCTTCCCCGCTCGCCCTTGCCTCTGCGGAACCGATAGCTTTCGCCGCAATCATCTCTTCCTCGGAGTGCCCGGAGGACAGATACCGATACAGGAAGGACTCACCCCTCTCTGCCAAGGCGATTGGAGCAGCACGGAATCGTTGGAGGGCACGAACAATCGGGCCCCTGCGCTTGAATCGAAGGATGATTGGTGGGATGGTTCGGGAGATTCCGGAGCAATAGCGTGTGCACGACCCTGACGGAGGGGTGCGCAAGGAGGCCTTCATTGAAGATCGAACACCGAAGGGCTGACATCGTCGTAGCAGGAGGTGGCGTCGCGGGCGTCTCCGCCGCAATCGCCTCGGCGAGAATGGGTCTCGACACATTGATCGTGGAGCGGTACGGGTTCCTCGGCGGCATGTTCACCGGGGGAAACATGACGGTCCTGAACTGCCCGCCGGCCGGCGGCATCGGCAAGGAGATCGTCGACACCCTGACCGCACAGGGATACGCCCGCCGATGTCCCGATGACCCTCCAAACTATCCAATCTTCCATTACGCCTCCGAATACTGCACGATGAACGTGGCCTATGACGCCGAGATGGCCAAAATCCTCCTCTTCAAGATGGCCAAAGATGCAGGCATACGCCTCCTCCTACACACGCTCATTACGGGTGCGGTCACCGAGCAGGACGTCGTCAAGGGCATCGTGGTCCAGAGCAAATCCGGGCAAGCAACCATCCTCGGAGATGTGGTGATCGATGCCACCTCGGATGGGGACGTGGCCGCGGCGGCAGGCGCACCCTTCCGGAAGGGCCAGACCGACAAGGGCGTTCTGTTCGCCATGACCATGCTGGTCCGGTTGAGCGGGGTCCATTGGCCCAGCATTTCCGAGTACTCAAAGACCGATCCCGGGTTGGGGAAGGCTATCCAAACGGCTCAGGCGAAGGGGGAGCTACCCTTCTACAGCATCAGGACACGGGAGATGCCCAACTACTGGGGCCACCCCCGCCCAGAGTTGAGTCATCTCCTCCGCGAGGATGAGGCCCTGCTCTGGGGCGGAACAGTGCAGGGGGTCGATGGCACCAATGTGGAGGATCTCACCCGCGCTGAAATGGAGGTCCGCGAGCAGTTCCTGTCCGAGTTCGGCTTCCTCACGAAGTACATCCCAGGCTTCCAGAAGGCAAAGGTCGAGAACACGAGCGCGTCGATCGGCGTTCGGGACACCCGCCACATCATTGGCGAACAGACCCTCACGGGCAAAGATATCCTCGACCGTCGGCGGTTCCCAGATGTGGTGGCGTACAATACGAAAGGAGGATTTCCTGCAAACGATATCCCCTATGGGTGTCTCGTCCCCAAGGGGGTGGAGAACCTGCTGGTAGCGGGGAACTGCCTCTCCGTGATCCCCGGGTCCACCCAGATGGGGCTCCAGTTGGGGTCCTTCAACAATCTCAAGGATATCCCGACCATGTGGACGACCGGCGAGGCAGCAGGTGTCGCAGCGGCCCTTTCGGCTCGGTGCCACGTTGCGCCTCGAAAACTTGACCCGCGCGTGATTCAAGAGCACTTGAGAGGCTGTGGCGCGCTGATCTCCCCGGAACGAGCGGCGGAACTGGAACAGGCGACCCTTCCCAGCGGGAGGACCGTGAAGGATTTCTACGAGCGTCTCCTTACGGATATGCGGGCATACTGGAGAAGCCGCGGTGAAGACGTCTGAGAGAGGCGGCCGTGTCTTTGTGGATCAAAAGCGACAACGCGCTGGGCTTAATAGACCTTTCGGCTTGAACTTCCTCCCCGCCCGGCCTACCCTTCCGTGGGCCTACGGCCCTGGTTGCCCCGGCCGACCGCTTCCCCCCGTGCTGGGGATCTC
>Ga0105152_10000364_pt1 | contig 13024 bp, 11 predicted proteins | sample LakBais05cmmetaG_FD_81534 | JGI IMG/M metagenome (GOLD analysis project Ga0105152, IMG submission 81534) | Lake sediment microbial communities from Lake Baikal, Russia to study Microbial Dark Matter (Phase II) - Lake Baikal sediment 0-5 cm | ecosystem: Environmental > Aquatic > Freshwater >...
ACCTGCCAGTAATTCGTGGAACCGGGTGCCAGGTCCGCGCCGGTTGCGTTGATGGTAAAGCCAGTGTTACCGCTCCAATGCCATGAGCCATCGCAACGATCGTTGTTGGTCTGATCAAAGCAAAAATAGTAATTTGTAGCATTCGTGCTGGTTCCCCAAGCCAACGTGACCTGGCTTCCTGCAGAAAAGGTTGTATTGTTCACTGGTGATGTCTTTGCAAAGGTCCCGGGCACTACATTATCGCCGGGCGGGGTTGCGTCCAAGGCGCCCTGGGCATAGGCGGCCGTCAGGCTGCCTGCGCCAAGCAGGACAAACATTCCCAGCGCCACCACACCGTACGGGATGATACGAAATCGAGATTTGAACTGAGTGCACATGGTTTTCTCCTTTTGAACGGGTGACGGAAGAAAAGTGATCTATGACGAAACCCAGTTTTTTTTATGGGCTTCCTGTGTGATGAAGTGTATATATCCTCTTTGGACGGATTTGTCAATAATCCATGCCAGTGGAACACATAGCGGTGAAGACTCGAATACAAAAATAACGACGTCTAAAAGGGGGATTTTGTTCCAGAAAACCACCTGGCTGACCAATTCCGAGCGGGATGCACATCAGGAATACCTGCAATCCAAACCGCAGATCCGGAAATGAGGTCTGTGCAAACAAGGTTTGGATACGCAAGATGGATTTGAGAGCCGTCGGCCAGATGCCACCGCTGCTGCAGCCCCTGACCTGAAACCAGCTACCGTTTTTCAGATAGATCCCCACTCCGTTGCCTGCCCGCTGTCACGCCGTTTGGCGAGTCCAGACCTGAAGTGCAGAGATAAACAGATCCCCGAAGGCAGGTTTGAATAAACGATAGATAAAATATGCCCTATATTAGTCGTATGTTTTTTCAACCGGGGAGGCAGAAATCATCGTTTGGGAATGATGTGCGCGGGCGTTTGTTTTTATCCGCCACATCGTCTTTGGTGTAGGCGACAAAAAAGAACGCTGCCATGGGCTTCTCGCCCTCGGACTCCTTCTCGCGGTCGGGTGTCTCTTCTTTCATCACCATTGTCCCGGTAGTGACGGTGTACTTGATTTCCTTCCCGCCGATGGCCACGCTATGCCTGGTCTCAACCAGGTTGTCTTTCGGCTCCGGTTTTTTCTCTTCGGGTTTCTTCTCTTCTGAGCTCATGAAAATCTCCTTGGTGGATAAAAGGAAGGCTTGCCTAAATTATTATAAGCGCGACCTATAACGAGCCGGGTTAACAAAATTGTCCGACTTCGATTTTCCCCAATATGCGCTTTAAATCTGCAGATTTCATGATAATCGCCACCCCTCGCTCCCCGGAACCGAGGGATATTTCCTCGGACTTGAAGACGCTCAGATCCGCCAGGATCCGGATGGGACGCGGCAGGCCCAGCGGTGAGACCGTCCCGACCGCGTAGCCGGTGACGGCCAGCACCTCGTCTTCAGTGGCCATCGAGATGCGCGAGACGCCCAGATGGGCGCGCAACTTGCGCCAGGAGATCTGCCTCGACCCGGTCATCAGGGTCAGGAAGAAATTTACCTTCTCAAATCTAAACAGGATGCTGCGGATGATCTGCCCTGGGTCTTGTCCACGTTCGCGGGCAGCCTGTTCGAGCGACTCGGGCGGGTGTGGGTGCTTGAAGACGCGGTAGGGAACGGAGAGCAGGTTGAGGGTCTGGGTGGCGGGGGTGGAGATGGGCATGATGGAGAATATACCACATCGTACGAATGCCTCTTGCATTTCCGATAAAAAACTGATAAATATTGGATATAATCAGTCCGATACGAATTGTTTGGAGAATCGAATGGATAAAGCGAAACTTCTGGATTTATATTATCAGATGGTGCTCATTCGCCGGCTGGAAGAGAGAGGGGCTGAATTGTACCAGGCCGGAAAGATCGGTGGATTCATGCACCTTTACATCGGGCAGGAAGCCGTCAGCACCGGTTTGATCGCTGCCCGCCAGCCGCAGGATCGGGTCATCACGGCCTATCGTGACCATGGTGTGGCCATTAGCTGTGGTATCCCGCCCAGTCAGGTGATGGCGGAATTGATGGGCAAAACCACCGGCATCTCGAAAGGTCGCGGTGGATCGATGCATATGGCGGATGTGACCAGGAATTTCTGGGGCGGACATGCCATTGTGGGGGCGCACCTGCCGCTCGCTGCGGGACTGGCACTGGGCGACAAGTACGCTGGCCGCAACGGCGTGACGATCTGCATATTCGGTGAAGGGGCCACCAATATCGGCTACTTCCACGAAGCATTGAACCTGGCCAAGGTCTGGACACTGCCTGTGCTGTGGGTGTGCGAGAATAACAAATATGGAATGGGGACGACGGTTGAGCGCGCTTCGGCGGTGTCCGAAATCCAGCAGAAAGCCGAAGGCTACGGGATGATGCATGAGCGTGTGGACGGAATGGATGTGATGGCGGTCTACGCAGCGGCTAAAAAGGCCATCGAGACGGTTCGCAGCGGATCCGGACCGAGGATGTTGGAAATCATGACCTACCGCTTCCGCGGCCATTCGATGGGCGACCCCGAACGCTACCGCAAGCAGGAAGAAGTCAGGAAGTGGGAAGAACACGACCCGATCGGTGTTCTCCATGCCTATCTGATCGGGAACAAAAAGGCAACCGCCAGGGCACTTGATGAGATTGAAGCGCGTGCGAAGGGGGATGTTCAAAAAGCGGTGGAGTTTGCTGAAGCCAGTCCGGAGCCGGGCCTCGATACACTTTTCGATAATGTATATGTGGAGGAGGTGTAGCATGACCCGCATCACCATGCGTGAAGCCATCTCCCAGGCCATGTGGGAGGAAATGGAAAGGGATCCAAACGTCTTTATTCTGGGTGAGGAAGTCGGCGTCTGGGGTGGCTCCTACGCGGTAACGAAGGGTTTTTACGATCACTTTGGTGCAGAACGTGTCCGTGATACACCCATTGCCGAGGCTGCCATCATCGGCGCGGCGATCGGGTCGGCCATGACCGGCCTGCGACCGATTGCTGAACTGATGACCATCAACTTCGCCTTCTCGGCAATGGAGCATATCGTCAATGAAACAGCTAAACTGCACTATATGTTTGGTGGACAGTTCGTCCTGCCTCTGGTGATCCGCGCCGTGGGTGGTGGTGGGCGCCAATTGGGTGCCACTCATTCGCAGACCCCGGACGCGGTCTTTGCACATTTCCCTGGCTTGAAGGTCGTCTCGCCCGGGACACCGGCAGATGCCAAGGGTCTTTTGAAAGCAGCCATCCGGTCCAATAACCCGGTCCTGTTCATCGAAAACGCCACGATGTACCAGGTGCGGGGTGAAGTCCCGGATGGTGAGTATATTGTCCCGATCGGCAAGTCCACCATCCAGCGTCCGGGTAAGGATGTCACCATTGTGACCTATTCCAAGGGCCTGGAAATTTCGATGAAGGCCGCTGAGGAACTTGCCAAGGATGGCATCGAGCCCGAAATCGTGGACCTGCGCACGCTGCGTCCGCTCGACATGGACCCGGTGATCGAGTCGTTCAAGAAGACCAACCGGGCGGTCATCGTCGAAGAAGGCTGGAAATCATACGGCGTGGGGGCGGAAGTATCCAGCCGCATCTACGAGCAGGCCTTTGATTACGTCGACGCGCCGGTGGTACGCGTGGCACAGAAGGAAGTTCCCCTGCCTTATAACCAGGCGCTGGAGCAATCCGCTTTGCCGCAGCCTGCCGACGTGGTGGCAGCTGTCAGGGAGGTAGTGTAGTGGCCGAGATCATCAGCATGCCCAAACTGGGTTTCGACATGGCTGAGGGCACACTTGTCCGTTGGGTGAAGAAAACCGGCGAGACCGTCAACAAGGGCGAGGTGCTGGCCGAGATCGAGACCGACAAGGCGAAGGTGGAGGTGGAATCGTCAGCCTCAGGTGTGGTCCGCAAACTACTGGTGGATGAGGGGGCGGTGGTACCGGTGAATACGCCGATCGCGATCGTTGGGTCTGCTGAAGAAGTGATCCAGGAATCAGGTAAACAAGGATTAGGTAAACAAGGTGAAACCGAGAAACGAGAATCGAGCATAGAGAGTCCCAAACCCGAAATTCTACAATCAGCAATCCTCAATCTGCAATCTCCAATCGTAAAGGCTTCACCCCTGGCAAGAAAAATAGCCAGCGATAAGAAAGTTGATTTATCCTGGATAACTGGCACCGGGCCGGGTGGACGAATAGTGCGCCGCGATATCGACACTGCGCTGGCGGGTGGAACCAATCTTCAATCTTCAATCTTAGACCCTCAACCACCAGCTATGGACCAAACTGTAAGTATGAGCAAATTACGGCAAGCAATAGCCCGCCGGATGACCGAATCTAAAAATACCATCCCGCACTTTTATGTAACCCACGAATACAAAATGGACCCCCTCATGGACCTGCGGGCGCAGTTCAATAAGATCGTGCCGGAGATTGAAAAACTCTCGGTCAACGATTTCATCATCAAGGCTGTGGCGTTGACCCTGCGCCAATTCCCAAACCTGAATGCCTCGTTGAATGGCAGGTTAGTCCTTCACCACGGACAGGTTAACGTCGGTGTGGCCGTCTCTATCGAAGGCGGTCTGCTGACGATCGTCTGCCGGGATGCGGACCAGAAGCCCCTGCGCCAGGTTGCGGCGGAAGTCAAAGCCATGGCGGCCCGGGCGCGGGAGGGCAAAGTAAAACCGGATGATATCGAAGGCTCGACCTTCTCGATCTCCAACCTGGGCATGTACGACGTGGAGAATTTCACCGCCATCATCAACCCGCCCGAAGCCGCGATATTGGCTGTTGGCTCGGCGCGCGAAGTCCCGGTGGTGGAGGATGGCGTGGTTAAACCCGGCTGGCGGATGAAAGCCACCATCTCCGTGGACCATCGTGTCAGCGACGGGGTCGAGGCCGCCAGGTTCATGCAGGCGCTGGCGGTGTTTTTGGAAGAGCCGTTGAGGTTGGTGATTTGAGCAAATACGGATGTATTGGACGAACACGGATGGGAGAGATCCATCCGTGTTATTCTGTGGTTTTATTCTGTTGTGACCACCCATAGCCTTACTTCGTCTCGATGTCAACCCTGCGCTCGGGAGACATGTAGATAGACTGATTCGACAAGGAAGGTTCACGATGACCATTTACCTCCTCAACTGCTTCACCTGCAACGCCCGCGTCCCCCGTCACTGGGAATGCGGCACGCTTGACCTGCTGATCGAAACGAACGATGGATTGGTACTGGTGGATACCGGCTTGGGCACGGATGACTATGTCCATGACAGTGGAATCCTGAAGCTGTTCAAGGTGCTCACGCGCATGCCGCTCGACTCGAACGAGGCCGCCATCCACCAGGTGACCCGGTTGGGATACAAACCCGAGGATGTGCGCCACATTGTTTTAACGCACATGCACTTCGACCATTGCGGCGGCCTACCCGACTTTCCCTGGGCCAAAGTCCACGTTTATCGCAAGGAATACGAGGCTTTTCTCGGGAAGCGGCGTCAGTTCACGGATCTGGCTTACGTGCGCCGCCACATCGCCCACAGGCCGGACTGGGCTCTTTATGACGATTCCGGAGAGAAATGGTTTGACTTCAATGCAATCCGCCTGCAATTCGAACCCGAGATGTGGCTAGTGCCGTTAGCGGGTCACACGCGAGGCCTGTGCGGTGTGGCCATTAAAACTGCGGACGGCTGGCTGTTCCAGGCATCCGACGCGGCAGCCCTGTTCAATGAGGAAGCCCCGGGCTGGCTCATCCGGCTTGCGCTTGGTCCACACCAGCCGCGTATCCACCAATTCGCGGAAGAGCATCCCGAGATACGCGTGGTGACCGGGCACATGTGGCTGGATTGGTTCGAGAAGAACAAAAATGCCTGAACCTCCCAAGCGGCCTGGTCTAGCAGCCGGATTGATCACACGAGTTGCCCAAGGATTAATGGAATCTAATTAAGGATAAAGCCGATGACGAAAAAAAGCCTTCGGAAGTTAAATAAAGAAACCCGTGAAGCCTGGAATACAAATGCGGCTGCCTGGGATGTGCGCATGGCTGACGAGGGTAACGACTTTGTCAACGTGCTGTGTTGGCCGGCCATCGTTCGTTTACTCCATCCTCAACCAAGTCAGCGTATCTTGGATGCAGCCTGCGGCAATGGGATTTTCTCCCGTCGAATTGCGGCCTTGGGGGCGGAAGTGGTCGCCTTCGACTTCTCCGCGGAACTTATTAAACTTGCTAGCCTCCGCACTCCTTCTTCGTCCTCTCAGCTCACATATCACGTCCTCGACGCCACCGACGAGCCTGCTTTGCTCTTTCTGGACGGGTACGGCTTCGATTCTGCCCTCTGCAATATGGCGCTCTTCGATATCTCTGATGTGGAACCGCTGTTTCGAACTCTACCAAAACTACTCAGGCCGGGCGGCATTTTTGTCTTCAGCCTGACACACCCAGCGTTCAACAATGCTTCTGCCGTACACACGGCTGACCAGATGGACAATGAGGGCGAGATCAAGACAATCTACTCTGTAAAAATTTCCCGCTACATGACGCCCTATGATGCACATGGCGTAGCGGTGCGTGGGCAGACCAGGCCCCAGGTGTACTTTGAGCGCCCTTTGCAATACTATTTTAACCAGGGTTTCCAAAACGGCTTCGTGCTCGACGGTTTTGAGGAACGCGCCTTCCCGCCTGATCATCCGCATCAATTTCCACTCGGCTGGGGCGGTAACTTTAGTGAAATCCCGCCAGTGCTTGTTGCCCGCATGCGCCTCCTCAAAACCATCTAAATCTACCATTCCCCCTTTCACCATTTCCTTTTTCATTCCTCACTGTTCTCTACCCTCTCTTCCACTTTCTGTGCCAAATCTAATCTTCCTCCTCATTGAATTCCTCGACGAACTCGTCTTCGGTGTTACCGCCGCCGCCTGGCCATTCATTCAGACCGAGTTGAACTTGAACTATACCCAGATAGGCATCATGCTGACAGTGCCGGGCGTTTTCTCCACCATTGTTGAACCTTTCCTGGGAATTCTGGGTGATGTCTGGAAGCGCCGCCTGCTCATCTTGGGTGGCGGTGTTTGTTTCGTGCTGGCGTTGTTGTTGACCAGCATGAGCATCAGTTTTATCCTTCTGCTGATTTCATTCACTCTTTTCTATCCTGCCTCCGGTGCCTTCGTCAGCCTCTCCCAGGCCACCCTGATCGATAGCGACCCATCCCGCCATGACCATAATATGGCACGCTGGACCTTTGCCGGGTCATTGGGTGTAGTGCTTGGTCCGCCTCTGCTGGTGGGGCTGTCTGCCATTGGATTTGGCTGGCGCGGCGTGTTCCTGGCACTGACCTTCCTGGCTGGGATCGTCCTCATCCTCGCCTGGCGGAAGATCCCGCACGATCCCATCCACCTGCCCAGGTTTCCATCGTTTTCCGGCTTGTTCGCCGGTTTCCGCTCCGCGTTCATTGCCATAAAAAAACCCGCTGTCCTGCGCTGGCTGGTCCTGCTCGAATTCTCTAACTTGATGCTCGATGTCCTGCTGGGCTTCCTGGCGCTCTATTTCCACGATGTGGCCGGTCTGACCGAGATCCAGGCCGTGGGAGCGGTCTTTATCTGGCTGGCGGTTGGCCTGCTTGGTGATTTCCTGCTTATCCCCTTGCTCGAAAAAGTGGAAGGTCTTACCTACTTGCGCGTTAGCGTGATCATGGAGCTACTTCTCTTCCCGGCCTTCCTGCTCGTTCCCTGGCCCTGGTTCAAATTGGTGCTGGTTGGCCTGCTGGGATTTTTTAATTCCGGCTGGTATGCCATCCTGAAAGGAAGGCTCTACTCGTCCATGCCAGGCCAGTCCGGGACGGTGATGGCGCTCGACAACATCACCGGCCTGGTGGGCAACCTCCTGCCGTTTGGCATCGGTCTTACCGCAGACGCTTTCGGCCTGCAGGTTGCCATCTGGCTGCTGCTGGCCGGCCCCATAGCCTTGCTGGTTGGCTTGCCGCGCATGTCTCACAGCGCACAGGGTACTGGATACAGGGACGTATGACACCGGAACACTCTCTTTATATCCACATCCCATTCTGCGTCCATCGCTGCGCCTACTGCGACTTTAATACCTACGCCGGGCAGGAGTCCTTGATCCCTACTTACGTGGGGGCGTTGTGCCGCGAGATTGAAATTGTCGCCCATTCTGCAGCGGAGCGGTTGAGCGCTCATACTATTTTCTTCGGCGGAGGGACACCCTCTCTGCTCTCCGCGGTTCAGTTCGAATCCATCCTGAAGACGATCCGGGCCACTTATAACCTCACCGCGGAGGCCGAAATTTCCCTCGAAGCTAATCCCGGCACAATCACGCTGGATTCCCTGCGGGATCTGCGCGGCCTCGGTTTTAACCGTATAAGCCTGGGGGTCCAATCGATCCACCCGGATGAACTCCGCCAATTGGATCGCATCCACGATACCTTTGACGTGATCGACGCGGTGACCTGGGCCCGTCGCGCCGGGTTCGACAACCTGAACCTGGACCTGATCTTTGGCCTGCCGGAACAGTCCCTGGAGCGGTGGCAGGCTACCGTTAAATTAGTTCTCGGCCTCCGCCCGGAGCATCTCTCGCTCTATGCCCTGACGGTGGAACACGGCACACCCTTTGGCCGCTGGGCGCAGCGCGGACTGCTATCCGTGCCCGATCCCGACGTCGCGGCGGACATGTACGAATGGGCAGGGGAGGCGCTGCAGGCGGCGGGTTTTGAACAATATGAGATTTCCAACTGGGCGAAACCGGGCCGGCAGTGCCGCCACAACCTTCAATATTGGCGGGGTAAGCCTTATCTCGGCTTCGGCGCGGGGGCGCATGGCTTCGCCAGCGGATTTCGCATATCCAATGTATTACGAATTAAGACTTACATCGAACGCTTCCACCCTGGTTACCAAATCCCTATTCCCCCTTTTCCTCTTTCTCCTGCAACCGTGGCTCAAACTAAAATTACCACGCGCGTCGAAATGCAGGAAACCATGCTGACCGGTCTACGGCTGACGCGCGAGGGTGTATCCGCCGAAGAATTCGCAGACAGGTTCGGGGTCCAGATGCGGGATGTTTTTGGCAGGGAAATCGACGAACTTATCGGCCTGTTATTACTCGAATGGTCGGGACCGGTCCTGCGTCTCACTAAACGCGGCCGCCTGCTTGGCAACCAGGTCTTCATGCGCTTTGTGGGATAATAATAACGGGCGACCAGGAGGTCGCCCATTATTGACATTCTGTTATCGATCAGAATATGGGGTTGGATCATTTCCTCCTGCGTCGAAGGACCAGCACCACTGCTGTCACTCCTGCTGCGACTAACCCTGCTGCGAGCGCTATCCCGGCTACGAGCAACCATAAAGGAAGCGATTGTTTGGCAACAGCAGCCGGTTCTCCTGCTGTGACCGTGATCTTGGTAGTGTAGGTGGATTTCTGCCCATCGGAATCGGTGCCGGTCAGAGTGATAACATGGTCACCCAGGGACATATTCTGGCTGGAGGCGATCAGCCATTCTCCGGTACCCATCTGGCCATCCCGGTCAGAGGCCCAATCAAAAGATGTCTCAGGAGGCAGGGGGCCATCTTCCAGATCCGTGCCATAGGCATGCAGGATAACCGGCCAGCCGTCAGGCAGGGTTGTCTCATCCTGAGGATTGCCGATGTAGAGTTGAGGCGGCTTGGCGGCAACTGTCAGCAAACCATCCGGAAAATCTTCGCTGGTGTTCAAGCCATCGCTGGCGAGCAGGCGGATCATGACTGCATTTCCACCAGGCAGATCCGTGGTATTTACGGTCAGACTGGTCTCCTGGGTATCAAGAGCGAGGAGTCTCCAGGAGTTGCCTCCGTCCGGGCTGTATTCCAACCGATAGGTCAAACTGTCACCATCCGGGTCGCTTCCTGTCCAGGTGATGGTCTGCTCCTCGGATGCACCCCATTGCTCTCCGCCGTTGGGGGTCAGCAGGGAGACCTGCGGCGCGTTCGGGCTGGCGGTCACCCTACCAATCTCGGTGTCCATGTACTTGAACACTACTGCAGCAACGTTATCAGTTGTGGGCACGACAAAATCGAAGTCGCCCGTATCACCTGGCACCGCATTGTCTACTCCGGGCACTCCAAAGTTCCGGCTGAAAAGGACATTCCCTGAAGAATCCTGCAGTTCCATCCAGTATGGGCCGAGCGGCAGGTCATCCCAGGCCGGGCTGACCCGGGTGGTGGTGAAGAAAGGTCGGGGGATGGTCACGCCCTCTGGAGAGATACTTCCTGCTCCGATCAGGATCGGAATATCCATGGTTTGTTTAATTGGCGCAGCCTGACGAAGACTGCCCGCTGGATTAAATGCCACCGAGTTGATCGCCCGGGCTAGCGCCTCATAAGTATAGATGGAAGCCCATCGGCAACAGGTATCGTTGTAACTCATAAAGTCGAACGAGGTCGCCCTTGGGTAGAGGCGTGCAAGGCGGACATCCGTACCCATGGTGCCCTCTTCCAGGACGCCGTCGTAATAGAATGGTGAATTGGTATCAGGATCTCCAGCGTCCCTGTGTGCGGAACTATGCTGGCGGCCATGGTTATGGCCGATCTCTTCAGCCGCGATTGTTTTGGAGCTTACCAGGTCGGTCAGGGTAACTATGCCACCGGAAACATATCCCGGACGGCGCCCACAACCACCAACCGGACCCGCTTGCGTGACAGAGGGGTTCACCATCCCGTAGTAACGGACATACCCGCTGTAATTATCTCCAGACCGGACGGTGGAGAGGGCATTCAAAATGCTTGAAAAGGCCGGACGACAGCCGGAACCTTCCTCTGCAAAATTCAAGGTATCCGCAATGGTGTAACCGCGCGTGTAACCGCTTAGAATGAACCGGACATTTGACACGGGATAGACCGCATACAACCCATCGATGATTTGCCAGGAAAGGTCCGATGGGGGAACAGTATTGATCGTCAAGGGGATCGGCGCCACATCCAGGGTTTGGCCGGCCTCTACATAGAAACTTTCCTCCGAATAGTTGTTATTGTAATCAAGTTCGTCTACATTCTCCTGGTTGTAGTTGGCATAGACAGTGAACTCCATCCACTGACCAGAGCTCAGCCAATCCATTGGGATTATAAAATTCAGGGTGTACTGCAATCCATCACGCTGGCGGCAAACGACATGGCGCCGCTGCTGTAAGTTTGGATGGCTCCCGTGGGATGAAGGTGATTACTGCAACCAGTGCTGCCGGTATGCCCTGGGCATAGGGCTCCACTGACACCAGAGACGGGGCTTGGCCCACTCAGCGTATGAGTAAAAACTCTTACCAACGTCGGACGATTGTTATACAACGTCACCAAATTGGAACCGTTCCAATAGCTATCCATGCTCTGGACCGATTGAGTGATTTCGACGCGTTCAACGGCAATGTCCGTATTAAAAGTAGGACGATAGGAAAAACGCACTGTCACCTCGCCAATGTTCCCAGAAATATCGGTGGCCACCACGCGGATGGTATTGGTCGACCGGATTACGAACCTGTTACTTGACCAGGTGTAGGATGACTGGTACGTGGTCAGTACAGAGGAGCTGCGAACAAAGCCAATATTCTCGAGGGGTCCACCGTTAATGGACGCCGATACATTGCTTATCCCAACAACCTCCGTGATATTGGCCAGTAGATAGACTGATTCGGAGGTGATCGTACTGTTGTTGAACGGCTGCGTGATGCGTACTGTCGGCGGGGTGTCCTGCGGGCTAAAATCGGCTAGTGTGAAGGTCAGATCATCCATCCAGCGCCGATCCCATACCGATCGTCCCCTGTTATTAACAAAATCAAGGCGGGCGGAGCGGATCTGGGTCGATGTCGGGGATTGGATTACCAGGCATCGGTCAATGGGGGTGGCGCTCCGTGGCAACTCGATGAAATTCTCCACCACCGGTACCATGTTGCCGTCGGCATTCAAACCATAACCGGTCAGGACTGCAAGTATCGCCTCGCTGGCATAAACGGAGGGCGCTTCCCGCCCCACATACACCCCCACGGCAGTCACCGTATGGCGGAAGTCCATCAGGATGGGGTGATTGACGCCCCCAATATCGCCAAAATAACTGCTGACAGCCATGCTCCCCGAGTGGGCGCGAACCGAGGGGATTCCTATGAAAGCCGTATCCAGTCCAAAGGAAACTTCGGGATATTGGGTGGTCAACCTGCCGGCTGCCTGGTCATCGAAATTGACCACCCGGGCTGATGGACCAAGCCCCAAACTTGCACATGTCGGGCTGCCAGGACCTCTCGGCAGCGGAAATAGAATGTTAGGGTACAAACCACCACCCGGCGGAGGAATGATAACCCCGGGGATGATCGGCTGGGGCGAGACCGTCACCGTCGGTATGAAAGTAGGCGTGTTTTCATAGCCGGAAAATTTGGTCGGCGTACGGCTGGGGGTGAAGGTGGGCGTGTTTTCGTAACCGGGGAATTTGGTTGGCGTGCGGCTTGGTGTGAAGGTGGGCGTGTTGTCGTAGCCGGGGAATTTGGTCGGCGTGCGGCTGGGTGTATCGGTGGGTGGCTTGGTGTCGATCACGGTGAAGAAAGCATAAGCGTTCTCTGTACAGTACTGATCGGGAGCACACAGGGTGATTTTGTGCTCTCCAGGGGAGGCGTCTCCGGGGATTGCGAATTGCCCGTTGGACGAACCGTCCTTTTCGATCCAAGCATTTGCAGTATAGGCTTCATCCCAGAGGATGACGGCCGGCTGGCTGCCGGTGAACCCACTACCCAAGTAATCAATCACTGTGCCGGCTGGCCCGGAACTTGGGTCGATCGAAAGATCGGTTTTTTGAGCTGTGACTTTTCCCAGCATAAATGAAACCAGCAGGAAGGCGATGAAGATAGTCGGCAGGATGCGTCGCACGAAGGTGTTCATGGATACTCTCCCTGTTCGAAAAAGGACGCGCATCAAAGGAGATTTTTTTATCTTCGATGCGCGTTGTAATGAGATGGGCCGCCAGGGTCAGTTGATCAACCCTGGCTTCACTTATTG
>Ga0105152_10000365_pt1 | contig 13016 bp, 12 predicted proteins | sample LakBais05cmmetaG_FD_81534 | JGI IMG/M metagenome (GOLD analysis project Ga0105152, IMG submission 81534) | Lake sediment microbial communities from Lake Baikal, Russia to study Microbial Dark Matter (Phase II) - Lake Baikal sediment 0-5 cm | ecosystem: Environmental > Aquatic > Freshwater >...
TACTATTTTTTGGATGGATTCTCCCGCATACATCGTACGGAAGGTGATCTCAGCACAGGGCAGTCCTCCTCTCAATAACGCCTCAGCCAGCCTCGTTGCGTGATCAACATTTTCTATTTTCACTACAGGGATGATTCCCAGCTCACCCAGTGTACCCAATATATCCATAATAATTGCTCCTCTTCCGGTCTGTAATCTCGATCTCAGACAGATTAGCCGCGTACCTGCAGAACCATTTCGATCTCCACCGGTATATTATTGGGAAGGACGTTCACACCGATGGAGGTACGGGCATGCCTGCCGCGCTCCCCGTAAAGCTGCACAAGCAGGTCAGAAGCCCCATTGATTACTTCAGGCTGGCGATCGAAATCCGGCGTACTATTTACATAGCCATTCAATTTCACCACACATTCCACACGGTCAAGGTCACCCAGTTCGACCTTAGCCACGCTCAACAGATTGAGCATGGTCTGGCGGGCAGCGGCATAGCCCTGTTCAAGGGTTAATTCGCTACCCACCCGGCCATTGTAAAGCAATCCACCCGATGTGTAACAGGTGGTGCCTGAAAGGAATAGAAGATTTCCTGTTCGCCTGGCAAGCAGATAGGCTCCAACCGGTATGGGTGGCACCAGAAGATTCAAACCCAGTTGTTTCAAGCGCGCTTCGATCTCCATGTTTGGTCTTCCCTTGTATTTGAGCTTCCCCAGCAGGCTTTTTGCCTGAGTACACTGGGGAAGCCCGGTAGCCTGCCTAAGCAGGTGTCAGTAAAAGCGGGTTTAACCGATCTTAGAATTCGCCTCCCGGATTGTAGAACTTTAACACATTATCCTTGGTGATGAGTGGAGAGGGCAGGAAGGTATCTTTCTCTGTCGGGGTGGCGCCGGCCAGGATGTCCATCAGGCGATGGAACGCGGCACGGCCGATCTGGTCTGAGTTGTTCAAGCCAGTGGCGGCATAGTTGGTATTACCTATGATCGCTTCCAGGGCGGCGTTTTCACCGTCCACACCGACCAAGAACATCTCCTCAGAGCGGCCTGCATCCTTGATCGCGGTCTGGGCGCCCAGGCACATGGAATCGTTCTCGCAGAAAACTGCGTCGATCTTTGGGTTTGCAGCCAGCATATCTTCCATGAGGGCAATGCCACCATCCGCGCTCCAGCTACCGAAATCAGGCGCAACGACAACGGTGATGCCGGGGTGGGTTGAGAGCACGCTATTGCAGCCGTTGCTGCGATTAAGACCGATCGAGTTGTCAGCCGGTCCGCCGCGCAATTCCACAACCACACCTTCTCCATTCAACCGGTCAGTAATGTACTGTCCATCCTGGACACCGATGGTGAAGTTGTCGGGGCCAATATAGGAAGTGTAGGCATCGGCGCTACCCTGGGTGAACAGCCGGTCAACCAGGACGGTGGGCACCTTCGCTGCTTTGAGAGCATCCAAAGCAGCCGGAGCCTGCTCAAGCCAGGCACCCGAGACGATGACGCCATCAACTCCCTGGGCGATCAGGTCTTCAATGTCGGATTGGAATTTGGCGGCATCACCATTCGCATCAGTGGAGACAATGGTGATGTTGCTATAGCGAGCTGCTTCATCAATGACGGAATTGTTCATTCCGATGAAATATGGGCAGCATTGTGAGAAATTTGCCATGCCGATCTTAAAGCTCTTCGCGCCGGTTTCGGTAGTGGTGCTGGTTTTCGCCGGTGCGCAACTCGCAAGCATGATCGCCAAGGCTAATACAAACGTAAGGACCAGATTTCTTTTCATGTCTTTATTCTCCTGATAGATTGATTGTTGGATAGAACGAACGCCTGTCAAACAAAATCTGTTTTATTTTTGGTTTGCCTCCTTTCATCCTATTTACAAATAATTGTGAGTGTGGTTGGGAATCCGTTTTATCGCCGTTTGCGTCGTGCTAAAACAGCAACCAGGATGATCACACCTTTCAGAATTTGTTGATAGTAAGATTGAACATTGAACAGGTTGAGCAGGTTATCGATCATGCCAAGTGCGGCCACCCCAGCCAGGGTGCCAAAAGTGCTTCCACCGCCACCGCCCAGGATGGCACCACCGATGACACACGCAGCAATGGCATCCAGCTCGAAACCCGTGCCAACACTCGGTTGCGAGATACCCAGACGGGAGGCCAGGATCACACCCGCCAGGGCTGCAAATAGGCCGGAGAGAATATACGCGAGGAAAATGTTCCAGGTGACATTGATCCCGGCCAGGCGTACTGCTTCCTCATTACCTCCAATGGCCACGATCGCCCGCCCCGAGCTGGTCCGATTCAGGAAAAACCAGACCAATGGATAACTTGCAAGCATGATCAAAGCTGATATGGGGAATGGACCGACCATCCCGGCTCCGAGAATGGCTCGGAATGAAGGATCCGCAGGCGTGATGGGAATATCGGAATAGACATAGACCAGGCCGCGGATGGCTCCCAGGGTGGCAAGTGTGACGATGAATGGTTGAAGTTTAAACCGGGCAATAAAGAAGCCATTGACTGCTCCAACCGCTGCCCCCACTCCCAGGCAGATCAAGACGGCTAATGGGAGAGGTATTCCCCGATTCGAGAAACCTGCCACCATGATACCGGTAAGGGCAACAATCGGACCGACTGAAAGATCGATACCTCCCGTCAGGATGACGATCAACATGCCCAGGCTGAGCACACCATTAGTCACTGTCTGGCGCATCAGGTTGCTCAGGTTACGCTGTGTGAAGAAGACATCCGACATCGTGGCGGTCACAATCATTAAAATGACGAAGGCAGCCAGGAATGCATAATTGACCCAGTTCGGTCGTTGGTAATTACCAGCGTTTCCGGAGAACAGTTTTCGCAATCCAGAAACAGTTTTTCCTGTTTTTGAGGTAATTTTGTTTGTATCTTTCGTCATTGCCTTACTCCTGCAGCTGAAGCGAGGAGCCTCTCCTCACTGGCTTCAGAACGGGCGAACTCTCCCACCAGGCGGCCTTCACGCATGACCAGGGCACGATCGCTCATCCCGAGTATTTCAGGTAGCTCCGATGAGATTAACAGGATGCACATCCCATCTTGTGCCAGGTTATCGATAATATGGTAGATCTCTACCTTGGTGGCCACATCAACGCCACGGGTCGGTTCATCCAGAATCAACACCCTGGCATGGATCATCAGCCACTTAGCCAGAACCAGTTTCTGCTGGTTCCCGCCACTCAAATGACTGGCCAACCGGTTGAGTAGCGGGGGTCGTACATCAAGGTCCTCAACTAGTTTCTTCACCTCGGTCGCCTGTTTGCGCCGGTTAATCACGCCAAATTTACTCAGGAACCAATACGAAGCCAGGCTGGCATTGTCACGGATCGTGCAATTCATCACCAGTCCATCGCGCTTCCGGTCTTCAGTGAGCAATGCAATACCCGCAGACACTGCTTCGCGGGGTGACCTAGGGCGGATCGATCTTCCATTGAGCAGGATCTCTCCCGAAGTGAATCGGTCAGCCCCGAAGATGCTGCGTGCCACTTGTGTCCGCCCGCTGCCAACCAGGCCGAACATTCCCAGGATCTCGCCCCGCCGAAGCGAGAAAGAGATGCCCGAGTAGCTTTCCTTCTGTGTCAGCCTTCTCACCTCCAGGACTACTTCCCCGCTGGGAGGCTTTCGAACCGGGAAGATCTCTCCCAGGCTGCGCCCTACCATCATCCGGATCAGCTGGTTTTGATCGGTTTCCTGAGGTTTCACAGTACCAACCAGTTGACCGTCCTTGAGCACGGTGATCCGGTCAGCGATCTCGAACACCTCGTCCAACCGGTGGGAGATATACAGGATGATAGTTCCCTGTTTTTTGAGTTGGCGTACCAGGGCAAACAAACGATTTAATTCCTCCTGGGAAAGGACTGCCGAGGGTTCATCCAGGATCAGGATTTTCCGTGGGCCTGCAACCGCTTTTGCGATTTCCACCATTTGTTGATGGGATACACTTAGCTGGCGGACAGACTTGCGTACATCGATTCCCACAAAGCCGATCTTGGTGAGGATATCGTCTGCCAGGCGATAAGCCTTGACCCAATCGACCACACCGGGCACGCGGGTGGAAGGCATCTGCCCCAGCAGGATGTTTTCAGCAATTGTTAGATGTGGAATCAGGCTGAATTCCTGGTATACCGCATAGATCCCCAGATGACGGGCACGCAACGGCGAGCCAAGTTCGATGGGTTTGCCAGCCATGAAAACCTCACCCTTGTCGCAGGGCAGGGCTCCGGAGAGGATCTTGACCAGGGTCGATTTTCCCGCGCCGTTCTCGCCAGTGATGGCATGTACCTCGCCCCTCGCCGCTGAAAAATCCACACCGCGTAAAGCTTGTGTCCCGTCGAAGCTTTTACTGATGCCTTTCATTACCAGATAATCGGGATTACCCATCTGCAGATCCTTACTCCGTCTTTACTGGCGGGAAGGCATTATGGACGATCACCGTCTTCTGGTCGGTCATTTCTTCAAGGGTGTCATGAATACCCTCACGCCCGTGACCACTCATCTTGATCCCCCCAAAGGGCAGAGTCTCAACGCGTAGGGCAGACGACCAGTTGACGATCACACCACCTGCCTCCAGGCGGTAGGCGATATCCAAGGCCTTGTTGATATCTTGGGTGAAGACCGCTGACTGCAGCCCATAGGGGGATGAATTGGCCAGGTTCACAGCTTCGTCGATTGAAGTGAAACTGACCAGCGGTACGACCGGGCCAAAGACCTCCTCCTTGAAGAGTGGCATATCCGGCGTCACATCCCTCAGTACGGTGGGATCCATGAACGTTCCCTTGCGCTTGCCTCCGGCGATAACCTTTGCCCCGGCTTCCACTGCACCGGTGACAAAAGCCTCAACTTCCTCAGCGGCTTGCTCATTGATCAATGGACCGACGTCGGTATCCTCCAGTAGTTGGTCACCCACTTTAAGCGCCTTGGCTTTGGCAGCCAGCATGTTGGCAAATTTTTCGAAGATGGGGGCTTCCACGAGTACACGTTTGACTGCGCAACAGATCTGCCCATTACCGCGAGCCAGGCGCCCCAGGACCACTGCCATGACCGCCTTCTCCAAGTCGGCATCCGCCAGAATGATTAGGGCATCATTGCCACCCAATTCCATATGCACCTTCTTCAGGTTCTTGGCGGCGATCTCGGCAATACGCACGCCGACCTCGGTACTGCCGGTGACGGTGACAAGCTGGATTCCTTCTGAACGCGCCAGGAAATCCCCGATCACTGCTCCAGGCCCGGTGATCATCTGGTGGGCACCTTTCGGCAGGCCACATTCCTGCATCAATTCCGTGATCTTCAATAGGGTCAACGGGCAGGCGCTGGGTGGTTTTGAAACAACTGCATTGCCCGCGGCAAGCGCTGCGGCAGCCTTGTGTCCCCACAGTTCAACCGGGTAATTGAAAGGCACGATGGCTGCCACCACACCCAATGGCTGGCGGATGGTGAAGGCGAAGTGGCGTTCATTGCCGCGCACCGCATCCACCGGCATCACCCGCCCAAAGATGCGTTTGCTTTCCTCACCAAAACCGCGAAAGATGTTGGCGGTCACCAGGACTTCGGCGCGAGTCTGTAAGATGGGTTTACCATTCTCAGCAGCCAATAATTTGCCCAGCTCCTCGCCATGCGCTTCGATCGCCAAGGCAATGCGATTCAGGATCTCATACCGCTGGTTTGCCGTTAGGTTACGCATGGCCACTTTACCCTTTTGGGCAGCAACCACCATACGGGTTGCATCTTCCAGAGTTCCGCGTGGCACCTTGTCCAGCACTTCGCCTGTACCTGGGTTGCGAACTTCCATCCAAACCTTGTCTGAAGCCTCCACCCATTGTCCATCAATGAACATTTTCATCTTGTCCTCGCTTTTAAATCCTATAAAGATAAAAAACCATCCGGATCCCGGAGGTAATCCCGGAATCTGGCAGTTAAGAGGAGTAACCCCAGCGTCTGGATACACGCCGGGTGCTCTCCCAGACCAATGGTCCAAGTTGTACGGCACGCTCGATGGTGATGCGCTCGCACGGTCCAGAGATGCTGATGGCGGCAATAGCCTTGCCTGAGTAATCCAGCACCGGCGCTCCCACACAACGGATACCAGGCTCGTTCTCTTCATTATCCAACGCGAAACCCTGCGAACGAACGGTTACAAGTTCAGCGCGCAGGGCGGTGGGTGAAGTATTGGTGTGGGCGGTGCGGGCTTCTAGATTACCCGACAGGATAGATTCGAGCAGGTCGGGGTTGCTGAAGGCTAGGATGGCCTTGCCTAGAGAAGTGCAATACATGGGCAAACGCGAGCCGATATGGGAGGACATACCCAGGGCGTGCGGACTTTCGATCTTGGCAATGTAGACAACCTCCCTCCCGGATGGGATGGCTAGATGGATTGTCTCGCCGGTCTTTTCGGCCAGCTCGTCCATTACTAAATGACTCTCGTTCCTTAGATCGCTTTTTGAAAGGAAGGCGCCGGCAATTTCAATCATCTTGGTGCCCAGGTAAAAACGATCGCCATCCTTACGCTCGGCCAATCCCAGCTCCTGAAGAGTGACCAGGTAGCGGTGAGTGGAACTCTTGGGCATGTTGATCAGGGAAGAGAGTTCCGCCAGGTTGATACCCACGTCAGCCTTTGAAGCCAGGATTTCGACGATGTAAATCGCCTTTGCCACGGTGGTAGAGGCGGATGAAGTCATCGACCCACCAGATACAACGTGGCGGTTTTCTTGTAGGGGATCCATTCCAGGGAGCTTATGGCTCATTTTGCGCTTATCAGGCATGAGTGTGAACCCTTTTTCCAAACCAAGGGAGCGGGGAGGGGTACTTGTAGGGTGATCGCCCATCCCATATGGTGGTCTAGCGTTCTATTATGTGGAATGATATTCCATATAATAGCATGGTCTAGATCACATGTCAATAGGGTTTTGGATTATGGATTAAATATGTGGGCGTGCCTGATAAAATCTAGCATGCTTCGTGACTGGAATTCCCATCCACTCATAGTAGGCCGGTTTTTGCCATGCAATTGAGGGATTACCTGGATTCACGGATGAGATTTGAATCACACCTATTAATATTTTTTCGAGATGCGCCGTGGCATTACATCTCTAGCATGAGCAGCGTTGGAACTGTTTGTGACCATCCTGGGAGTTGTGGCAGAAGCTGACAATCCTCGACAGCCTGGAATTTGTTCACGAAATTTTACTGCCCGGCTTGATTGTTCATCCCCTTCCAGCCGAGGTTATCCTGCATCCCAATTGTGCCGCTCGAAAGCTGAACCTGACTGGAAAACTTGTGGCCGTTTCCACAGCGTCCATAGCATGCTAAATCGTCCACAGAGTCCACAAAACAGATTAAAAACGTCCACAACGTCCACGAAGTGCCATCTCTTTTGGCATATTGTCCACGGAGTACCAGTTCTTTTGGTATAGATTCTACTGGCGTTGCACGCGGGTTGCACACGAACACCCCTTCGGGGTGCAGGTGCCCCTTCGGGGTACAGGTGCCCCTTCGGGGTACAGGTGCCCCTTCGGGGTACAGGCAGGAAAGGTGACTCATAATCGCTGGGTTGAAATAGAGCGATATTCTAGAAAAGAAAAAGTAAATAGTACAATATCATACTCGCCAGGATTTGAACCTAGAAACGCTAGGCTAATAATTGTGGCAGTATTTGTCTGGTTGTGTGTCCTGCTGTGAACCCATCGGATACACCCAATAAAAGCAAGGATGGCTAAGTCAATGAATTAAACCCTGATTACCCTGCGGTTAACACTGCTCGAACTGAGGGTAGCAGAATTGGAGCATATATTAAATAATCCGGATCGCCTGGAAAAACAATTGGGATATCCGTTCGCGAGAGCTGTACTCACCGAGCGGGTAAAACACGCAATTGAGAAAAAATTCGTGAAAATGGAAACCAGCGGCAAGTTGAAATTGCCCCTTGGGTACTGTACTGTCCCCGTGAGGGTGCCAGTCACCCGAACAAGGGGATTCGAAGATGTAGCATAAAGATTCTATACTGTATAAATGGTGGTACAATGTCCAAATTGCCCAATATATGGGGGTTAAAACGTCCACTATGTCCATAGTTTCCACTGTTTGGTACATCATTTTCACCACAATTGCTCCAAACAGTGAAGCAAGGAAAGGTGATCTTAGAATATTTCATGGTTAAAATAAGCATATAACCCATCGGCATTTTTCGAAACCAAGAATCACATCAATCAAAAACTATAACATCAGATTATCATTCTCTTCACTAATGAGTTATGTAATTCCAAACCGAGACTATTTCTTTTTGTTTATGCGTTCAACCGCGGTAATAATGAAAATCTGCAATTTCATGAGTTTCGGGTAAACAAATCTGAGAATTATGGAAAACAGCAAACCTCAAATGACCATCCTGAACCATATCAAGGAGCTACGGACAAGGCTACTTGTTTCTGTGGTCGCTCTGTTTATCACAACGACCGCGAGTTTCGCATTCAGCCAGTACCTGGCTGAGTTCCTGGCAAAACCGATCGGGGGTTTGCAGGCGATGTCTTCCATTGATGTTACCGAAAACGTGACCGCTTTTATGAAGATCTCGCTTCTCGCCGGTGTCATCCTGGCGCTGCCGATCATCGTTTCCCAGGTCCTTGCCTTTATCGTGCCGGGATTGAACCCGAATGAGCGGTCCTGGATCTGGATCATGATCCCCCTGGCGACCCTCTTTTTCTTTGGTGGGGTTGCTTTCGCCTATTTCTTCATGCTTCCCACCGCCCTGCCGTTCCTGATGAACTTTATGGGGATCACCACTTCTCCCAGACCGAGCACATACTTCGGGTTTGTGACAAACCTGATGTTCTGGGTGGGGGTCAGCTTTGAACTACCGCTTGTGATGTACGTACTCGCAAGGCTGCATATCGTATCAGCAAAACAACTCCTCAAGCAGTGGCGCATCGCAATCCTTGCCTCAGCAATTCTTGCAGCTTTCATTACACCTACAGTAGATCCGGTGAATATGGGTTTGATGACCTTGCCTTTATTTGCACTCTATCTGCTGAGCATCATATTTGCAGTTATCGCAAGGCGTGAACGGAAAGAAAAAGTAAAGAAAAGGTTGAGCAAACGAAAATGGATCTTGTTATTGGTTACATTCGCCATAATCTTGGCTGCCATATCCACTGCAGTCCTCGTCTGGCCAGAAGAGGTAGATTTAGTATTATCATCGACCTCGCAATTCTTTGTAAAACTATGGGAAAGCATTTCCAGACTTCTTACCAAAACATGAATCGAAATCTAATGTTACAATAAGCATGTGCTCAGACGATAACCTTAGAAATTAAATCAACACTTGGAGAAAGAAAATGCCGTTCAGATTAGGTGTTCCCGAGCTTGTCATAATCCTCGTAATTGTTGTACTGATTTTCGGAGTGGGGCGTGTCTCGAAAATCAGCGGAGAAATTGGTAATGCCATCCGGTCTTTCCGCAAGGGAATAAAGGCTGACGAAGAAGAAAAAAAAGTAGAAATCAAAAAAGACTAGTCTTAGTCAACGACCGACTTCCGATCGGTGAGAATACAATATGAATTTTTTGAACCTTGGCATTGGTGAGATTTTACTCATCATTATCATCGCTCTCATCATTTTTGGCCCAGATAATATGGTCAAAACAGCCAGGGAAATTGGCACTTTCATTCGAAAGGTTACTAAGTCACCCTACTGGCAGGAGGTCTGGGCGACCCGGCGAGAGCTGGCGGAACTTCCGAAAATGATTGCTAAGGAAGCTCAACTGGAAGAGACCATCAAAGACCTGAACCGTGAAACGGAAGGACTTAAGAGTTCTGTTGCCATTTCTATGTCTGAGTTGATCAAGGAAGTTGAAAGGCCGCTGAAAGAGATGGATAAAGGGTTGAAGAATGAGCCGGGGGTCACGGTTGAAATTCCCTCTCCCTCTTCAGAAACAGGCGAGACCATAGAAAAATAAATAATCCCATCAAAGGAAATTCTATCAACGAATCGTCCAATGATTAAAAGAATCGGGACCGCTTTTTCAAGCAGTCCTGAATTTTATTAATCAATGCGGTATTTCACGCTTCCTTGGCAGTTTCAAGACCTGCCAAGCGCCCGAACACCAACGCGCGTACATGGCTCAAACCTGAAACAGTCATCGGGTAATCATTGGAGAAGAATCCACCAGAAGCATTATCGACAGCATACAATCCGGGAATGACGGTGTCTGCAGTATCCAGCGCCGGCAGCTTGGTAGTCACCAACAGGCCGCTCTGGGTTACCAGCAGCGCGCTGCCACGTTTGACGGCGTAAAAGAACGGCGGCTTTTCTACTGGGAAGAGCCTGTCAGCACGCTTCCCGAAGTCGCCATCATTGCCTTTCTTCGCCAACTCGGTATAGCGGGCAACAGTAGCTTTGAAGGTTTCCACTGGAACACCCAATTTTTCACCAAGTTCCTCAATAGTATCAACCTCAGAATTGCACCAGACTCAAAGGCTGTTTCGATCGCCTTGCGCGAATCATCAGTTTTCACGGTCTCTCGACCAAACCCAGAACCCTGCTAGAAAGCCTGGGTTTCCCAATCTCCATCCCAAACCTGAAAGCTCACATCGTCAGTCTGGTGAAGGCGCGGGCTGACGACGTATGGCAGGAGTTGGTATTCATTAATATAGCGCTCGCCTTCCATGTTTACATCCAGGAACACGGAAGCGTACATAGGAACCAAGCCTCCCTGGACCCCAACCACGCCGCCGGTGGGGTGCATCATTATACAGGTGGGTTTTTCATCCATCGTGGCACCTATCCAGATTCCCATCTTCTGATTGTCACCGCTGTTCCATCCGCCGTACCAGTTTTCAGTCGCGCTTAGCACGCCCAGGCTGACAACGCCGATAGCAATGTAACAGCCCCTTGCATATAGTCTTGTGCAAGGGGCTGTCTTGAAGTACAGATAGAATTGGGATCGCAGGCAATGCCCGCGACGCGTGAGCGAATTAGACCAGATCCACCGGCTCACCTGCGAGGATGCGCGCGACACGGCGTGCGTAGGTAGTGTTACGACCGTTGCAATAGCCCGTAAACAGGTTGGGATAAGTGTGTGCGAAGTAGCTGCCGGAAGAGTCTCCAATGACATGGAGGCCTTCGAAGGGCTCATTCATATCATCCATGGGACGCATCTCGGTATTGATGCGGATGCCGTCCATGGTGGAGAGGATCATACCAGTTTGTCGGATGCCGTAATAAGGCGGGGTTTTAAGCGCCAGCAAACGGTAGGAATCTTTGTAGAAGTCCGTGTCCTCGCCCTTGTCGGCAAGCTCGTTGTAGCGTTTGACCGTAGCTGCGAAGGTATCAGCGGGGATGTTTAGTTTCGTGGCCAGTTCTTCGAAGGTATCCGCTTGCTGCAGATGACCGCTCTCAAGCCATCCTTTGACAGAATTGTCCGCATTTGTTTTAATTACTGTCATATCTGTTCCTGTGCGGTCATTGGGACTGCCGTTGGGGAAGGGGAAGATACGGGAGCAGCCTACGGTCTGGAATTGCTGGATCTGATCAAAATAGGTGGAGTCAAAAACGCTGACGTAGCACTTGCCCGGTTGTTTCGCAGCTGCATGTACTGCGTAATCGTAGGGAATGGACTCATTGGTAAAACGTTCACCTTTCAAGTTGACTTTCAACCATGGCTGTGAACCCCACCAGAATAAGGTCGGTTTCGTCATAGTCGCAGGCGTTTCGTTGGGTAGAAGTCCCATGCGGTCGAAGATCATACAAGTATGGACTTCATCCATCGCAGCCCCCATCCACAAGCAGGCCTTGATGCCGTCACCGCAGGTAGGACCATCGTTCACCTTTGCCATTATCATAACGTCCTGGGGATTGAGCGCACTGAGCATGGCGGGGTTCTGCTGATAGCCGCCCGTGGCGAGAACCATGCTCTTTTTACCCACAAAGCGGATATACTTCCCTTCCTTATCCTTGGCGATGGCTGCAGTGACCTTCTTGCCTTCGTGCTCGAACTTCACAAAAGGTGTCTCGAAGTAGTACTTGCCGCCCAATTCCTCGATGTACCCCTGCATTATTGATGCGCCCGTTACACCTTCGTCGAAATCGCCACTGTGTCCCGTGGGGAACTTCGGGTAGGTGGTGGGAGAAAAATCGGGTTCATAACCGCCTTCGTAGAAGAACCTGGCACCACGTTTCTCAAGCAATTCGCCAATCCAGTTGATCGCTGCGGCGCTCTCATTTAACCATATTTTGGGTAAACGTGAATCTATACGATTGGCGCAGTACATTTGATGATAGTGGAGGATAGCTGCCCTATCCAGATGAACACCCTCTGCCAACTCACCATTGTGACTCCTATGCGGGTTTTTCGCCAGGAAATCTGTGGAGTTCGCAACATGCTCATAGCTGATGTGACATTGCAAGCATATCTCGTTGTCGTAGGTAACTGGAAGCAGTTTGCCTTCAGCATTAACGGTGTAATCCCCAAACAGGAACTTAATGCCGCTAGTGATCTCCGCCTCCACAGGATAGTCATGACATTCCTTGCACTGCACCCCGGCCTGGTTATGCACGTTGTCCAGGTCGTTGCTTGTGAGATACGAAGTTACATTGAAATTCATGATGTGGCATGTCGAGCAGAATTCCGGGCTGGTGTTTGAAAGGTGGAGCATATAACCGCCTGAGGCACCTCCTGCCACCACGAGGATCAGAGCGACAATCCCGATGACCGTCCATACACCCTTCTTTTTGTTCTTATTTTGTTTTTTTGCTTCCTCAGGTTTTTCAACAGTTTCCTTGCCGACTTCTTCCACCATGACCGAGGTTCCTCTCAATGAAGGGTTTTGTTTTACACGAGTGAAGTTGCAGGGTAATCAACCTGCAACTCCATCCAGGACTGAAATGCTCACAATAGTATTGCTTTTCGCCGTTTCGAATGTTTTGGCTCTTCTCTCCTTCTTACGTTGCCTGGATAAAAAAACTCAATAATGCATTTGTTGTCCGGTATTACTATTCGA